>Ga0307512_10004511_pt1 | contig 15229 bp, 20 predicted proteins | sample 14_EM_MG_FD_200267 | JGI IMG/M metagenome (GOLD analysis project Ga0307512, IMG submission 200267) | Populus trichocarpa ectomycorrhiza microbial communities from riparian zone in the Pacific Northwest, United States - 14_EM | ecosystem: Host-associated > Plants > Roots > Unclassified | place... | reverse complement strand
TGAAGCTCTTGCAGAGATGGAGGACCCAACTCCTCCAGGTTCTCGTTACAGACTGGGCACTCTGCAAGGTCGCTTAACTGAGAACTAGATTGTTGCCTCCTCGTGGGCGAAGGAACAGACAACCTCTCCTGAGCAATAACGATGCGCTCCAGAGAAGTTGTTCTCTGCATATTCGTAGGAACAGTAGCGTTCAGCTCCTCGAAGCATGACACGCAGACTCGGTGAGATGTCACAGCATGTGTCATCGGAACGGGAACAGCCGGGTCATGCACGGCATCGGAAGGGTCCAGCAGCGCCCTCTGAGAGGAGCATCTATCACAAAATATCCTGCCGCAACGTCGACAATGCTAAGTGGCATCAGCAGGCGGTCTGACAACAGTATCATTCGTCAAACTTACATGCTAAAACGAATTCCGATCAGCAAACCCCTGGGATCGGAAGGAAATGTGACTTACTCTTCGGTTCAAGAGGTTGAATCGCCTGTGACATTCCCTACATTCCCTGACGGCTTCATCCCGTTCCCACGTAGCATGTACAGAATGAGGTGTTGGCGGGGTCCACCTAGGTGTCACGACCTTCTGCGGTACCTCACGTGTCGGCACACGAAACTCGGGAGCTTGGGACAGGTGGGGCGTAAGATCGGTCGGTCCCCTAGAAGCTGGCGATCGAGTGAAGTAATCCGTGCTTTGCGAGCGTTGAGAGTTCATGGATGGGGCGGACTCGATTGGATCAGCACCAGCGTAGTGGAAGGAGCCCTCAGACTCTGAATCGTAATCCACCTCCTCGTCTGCGCCGTAATATCAGTTTACCGCCCACGGTGTTTAGGGTAGGGCCCCAGCGGCAGAACCCACCATTTCCGGATATCAGTAATCCCTGAGCCCCAGCATCCAACCTTCTTCGCTCTAGATCACGGTTATATGCGTTCAGGAGTACCTCGGCTTGAGTCCGCCTCTCGACGTCCTCATCATCTGTGATCGCCACATCGGTCAACCTGCCGGGAAACCCGGAGTAAACGGACAACGCACTTAGAATCCCTTGTCTCAGTTCAGTAGTTGCCCGCACTAATTTGGCAATGGCACGCCTTGCTTCAATAGCACTTATTGACTCCGTTGGGGATTCCGTACTGTTACCAGCGTGATAACGCGCCCGAGCAACATAATCTTGCGCTGAAGGGAGTCCAGTGTTGGGCATCGTAGATAGTTCCTGGCCAGCCTCCTCACCATCCTCACTTGTAGAAGCCTCCATGAATGGAATAAGGTGGCCATCAGCAGTGAAATGATACATTTTGCCATCGGGCTGGAGGAAAGGCAGGGGTGGAATGTCCAACCTACGACGCATGACACGCACCCATCGCCTGCGTCTAACCCACGATTGAGCAGCAACAGAGGTGGAACGAGAACCAGATGGCCGGCTACTGCTCTGACCGCTGAGACCAACAGCTACGGCTCCAGCACCAGTCATCAAACGTTGAAGCTGTGGAGGTTGGTCCGCGATCCATTCCTCGTCAGGGCTTTCGAAGGAATTTGCATATTGCCATCCGTCTTCAGCATCTGCGTTCGGTTGAGTAACGTCCAAAGTCCAATCAGACCTGTGACGCCAGTTCAAAAATGGGTACTGAGCGGAAAGGCAGGAACACTCACAACCAGAAGTGACTTCTTTCGGCACCTTCCCTCCAGGATCCATCCTGACTGCCGGGTATAGGTAATGTCCACGGGTTCTCTCGAAGAGGCAACTGGACATCGCTTCGCCAAGCGGGAACTTCTTTCCTCCCGACTGCGGGATCCGTCTTCGGCAAACGCAATTCAAAGGGGGGTCGCCTGCCGTGTCTTCCTAAACCGGTATGAGAGAAACGCGGGCGTCCTCCCGTGAAAGCAAGGGTTTTCAGGCGCGTATCAAGTCGTTGATATTCATAGACGATAAGCGAGACGGTTGTATGCACAGCCAGGGGATCGTAAGCGGTGGGGCTCTCATGCCACCTATCAGCTTCCGCTTTCTGGAGGACTTCGCAGATCCAAATCTCGAATACAGCGGCTGCCACGTCGTATGACGTTTCGCCCCAATTGTTACGAATGAGAGGGTTGGCCATCTGCTTGTTCAATAGATACAAAACTACGGGAAGGTGTCCTTTCGATGCTGCATTCACTGGAGGGAGGGTATTAGTAAATGCGCATGACAAAGCAGGTTTTAGACTTACTCAGTGGGGTCCAACCACCCTTGCTACGGACGTCGACACCAGGGACTCCGTCGACACTCTCGGCAGCACCGCCAGATTCGCAAAGCCAACGAACGATGTCCAGATAACCCTTAGAACAAGCGTTGTGAAGCGCAGTCCAACCGTCGGCGTCTTGGCAGTGAACATCTGCCCTTTCTGGAAGAAGATACTGGACAACCTTCAAGTGTCCGTTCAAGGCTGCTTTGTGTACAGCCGTCTCCCCCTCCTTGTCTTCCATGTCAGGCATAGCTCCACAATCCTCGACGACTAAGCGAAAAACCGGGTAATCAGGGGGTTGCTTGCATAGGTGGGGAGATGAACTTACGCCACTGCACGATCTCCAAATAACCCCTGCTAGCAGCAGCGTGTAACGCAGTCAATCCAGTCCTGACCGCAGCGTCATTGGCCAACACAAATGCTTCGGCATCCTCGTTCTGGCATGCATTCCTGAATAAATTCTGCAGGAGTCGCAAGTCATTTGAAGAAGCTGCCGCGTACAAAGCTTCGAGTTGTGCTTGGGTGGGTTTCTGTTTCAATGGTCGGGCAGGTGGCGGCGGACTCGGCGAAGGCGGGGAAGGAGAGACGATTACGGGCATGGGAGATACTTGGGCAGAGGTAGACGCGGATGTAGAGTCCTGAGACAACGGGCCAAGATCAGGAGAAGACGGAGTGGTGATTGTGGGAGATGTAGCTGCGAGACTGGATGGACCGACCGACAGCAGATTCTCGGCGACGACCGTGGGGGATGTAACCGTGAGACTGGGTGGGCCGACCGACAACGGATTCTCGGGGATAGGTGAAAGGACTTGCATAGGTTCCGGAGGCGAAGGTGATGACACCGGAGCAGGGATGGGATCCGGCAGCTCTTCGGCTCCAGGGAAATGGAATTCTTCATCGTCAGAATCGTCCACGGCATGAGGCATATGTGCCCTTTCAACGGTCGGTTCAGGAAGCACCACCACCTCTACCTGGGGAACCTCTACCGGTTTTGGTGTCCCTGCAGGTCGGAATGTGAACGGAATGGCGGTAGGATTCAAACTTGACTTCAAGGGTTGCGGAGAAGGGGAGGGTGTTTCGCGCGTTGGCAGTGTCTTAGCACCTGGGAATTTGAACTCATCATCATCATCATCAGACTCATCAACGAGGTTGTTAAAAACAGGAGGTTGCCTGGTGGAATCATTCCAGACACCTTGTGCATCTTCAATCTCGAGGGTCGCGTTATTTCGCGTGGTAACGTCATTATCGGTAGCACTGAGAGAGCCACTGGCAAAAACAACCCTGCACAAGACTGTCAGAATAAACCAAGATTTGGATCCAGACTGTAGTGGCCATACCCTTGACTCGTCTCGGGTGATGCCATAGTTTGTGGACACCGTCAAAGGGTGATTGGTTGGGTCGACGTGGTCTTGGGAATCACTGACGGATGGAAGTCACGGAGTTCAGCCCGAAAATTCGGCAAGCACGGCATTTGCCGGTGCGGGTTATTTCACTGGAAAGGTACCGTGAGCTGTGGACACGAATCCCCCCTTCCAAGTCCCCTTATGCACCTGGATCTCCCCTCCAATATGGACAACTTATGGTCGCAGCCCATGACGAGGTCATGAAGTTCGCGGTCATCCTCAGGAAGTTTGCATGATCATATCGGAATCACCTTTATCACTCAAATTTTGCCTCCTGCGAAGGGATCATGCCCGCAGAAGAGGGCAGAATACTGCCCTGGCATAGCATGCAACCCACAAATAGTCGGAGCTTCTTCACGCGCCCACAAAGATTATCGCGGCTATCAGGCGCTTTGAAGAACAAAGTTTGAATGCAGCTGAAACCACAATCATGTGGCCGGGCTATAGATCATCGGCGTCCTAAACCCCCAGGATCGCGTTACTTGGAAACCGATTCATGTTCAACTTCAACAGTCGGTTTCGACCATAGGGAGCCACATGCATGTTGTGGCATGAATGAGGCCGATCTTTGTACTCCTCAGACTTTTCAGCCGAGCAGGTAGACGGGGAAATGGAAACATTGTCGAGATATTCTGTTATACCTGTCCCTTCCCCGGACTGGGCGTACAATTATCCACAGGATATTGGGGTGAGCACCCAGGCTTTTGGTCGACACAGTAGTCGTGACAGCATTACAAAGTACAGTCAAGAATGAGATTTCTACACACACAGATTAACGGTCCTTGTTGCTTCGTAGTCCCAGTTCTGAATTTTCCACGAGGTGCAATCCATACGCTTATTTAATCCAGTGGTATCCTGCCTCTTGGTCCTCCTGAACTTTGTGAACAGGTTCCGGCGGAAGCTGTTCTTGTGAAGCGGTGTTAATGGCTTGTTTGGTCGCAGCGGTGGTCTAGGTAGAAGGAGTTGCTGCCGTTGGGGGTGGTTGAATTGGAGGAGGGAGAAGTGAATGTATGTACGACAAAGGGTTCTGGGGCAGGCTTCCACGGCCACAAAAGCCCTCCGGCGCAGCTCCCATGCCAGCGAGAGCACCCGGGGCGGATAAGGCAATTAACGGCCCTGATCCTTGCTGGGGGGAAGAAAGCGAATTACCAATCGCAGTCCGAATCTTCTTCTTGGAGGTGGTAATGACATCGCGTACATTACCCCACGAGGGGAGTTCCGAAAGCATGCTGAACAGATTGATGAGTTCCACGCAAGGCTGAGAGGAACCGACGAGCCGATCACGATATTCTCCTTTGCTAGCGCCTCCTCGAGGACCTCGGTGCACATCGCGGAAGACATGTTCTCGAATGCAATCTCGTCGGGGGGGGGGACTGGAAAGACCGGGGTTAACGGAGGGATGTTGATTGATCTCTTCATCGTAGCCGCCGAGGATGACAACCAGCTTTGCCTTGAACCGTTCTTGACTGAGAATCCCAACCAATGGAATGAAGGTTGGGTCACGAGTGGAAGTGAACGCCATATGAGAAGTTGAAGGCAGCTGGGAGGTGAACGTGCGGTCGGGGGAGATAGGGGAGTGACCTTCCCAACGAGGTGTCTCATCAGGACATGCACCCAAGCGGGAAGGAGGACACCCTGGAGCTAGCTCGATGGAGTATGTTTGGCTTCCCGTGGCATATGCCTATAAAAACTTGGGGGCTCTTTTAAGTTTTAGGACAAACTTCGTTGAACGGAGACATACATGACACCACCCCGTCCTTCCCGGCGAGAGCCGCGATGATAGGGACCTAACTCGCGCTGATGTGTATTGCTCTGCCTTCCTACAAGGAAGCTCTCGCACCCTTGGCTATCAGGGCATGAGCATGATTGGTCCAACAGGATGATGCAACGGCAGGGGCTTACTGCCAACGAAAAGGAAGCCAAAACAGGCATCCACGCAAAGGGGAACGCAGATGACCTCGCTGATAAACATGGAAAAGATGGACGAAAATGGGACCATCCAGTTACAGGCAACAACGCATCGACCAGCACGTGGTACCTGATAAAATTGAGGGGCGGGTCACTCTACTGACAAACTCTCTACGTGCCCACGAAGTTTATCGGCTTCAGTTGCGCAAGGACGGCTGACGAAGAGTCAACAGATGACAGACACCGTCTGGGATAGCAACGGCAAACCACAAGACGCGGACTGCTTGAGGATCATGGAAGCGAGAGGGGTATGGGTGGACCTTACGGAGAGGTAGGTATCCACCATACACCAGTGGTAACTAGGAGATTGGAACTGTGTCAACGTTTCGCGATAACAGAAGGGAATTGTGGCACGCGCATGGTGATTTATACTGACGGAATCGTTCACGATATCTGATTCAAACTTGGCGATCAATCGCGTTTGAACGAATCGATAGAAAATATAGAAAATAAGATGGGACGACGAGGGACAAAATCGATGCCCTCTGAAGGTCAAGTCGGATATGTCCAGGACGACATGTCCTGTAGCGTGGAGAGCAAACAACCGCGAATTCAGAACCACTGGCAGGGCCGCAGGTCGAATGAGAACCCATCTTCTGAATGGCGGTGACCATGACTCAAAGCTTGGAGTATCTGCTTTCATCGTTGGCAGGTCGTCTGAATGCGTTGACCACTGAGTGCAATCAGAAGTCTGTGGCTGCCTTCGCATTGGGACCGATGGAGCAGACAAAAAACTGTCGGAGTTGCGGGAACTGTGGAAGAAGAAGCGCGCCGCTAGCGCCGGGTGCTCATTGGTGGAAGATTCTTTGGTCACCGTTTCACCATAGAAACACTAGGTATACAAGACACGCTCCATGAACTGGTGAAACCAGCCATCGACGGGCGTTGTGCGCACGAGAAGCTGGGTATTAAGTATCGTTTGTATCGACGTTTGACAGTTGGCCTGGGGTGGGGAGAGGGGGGGTAAAATCGTACTTCTCGTTCAGCGGACAGCAGAGGTTCCGAGAACCCGCGTGATAGTTTCACGGAGGCCGAAGGGTATCATAATCATAAAAACGGAGGTTGAATGGAGTGCGAACGCAAATCTTTCCAGAACACGCCTTGACCGGTGACCGACAGCTGTAGGGATGAGGATTTCAGGTGGATTTATTTTGGGGCAGAGGGCGCTACGAGTGTGGGAGAGGATTTCGTTAGCGTCAGAAAACCGCTGGGAAATGCCGCGCGAAAGAAAAAGTAAGTAGACCAATGACCTTCAAATCGTTCGTTGGGTCGATTCGATCTTTTGCAGCCCGGCTCTTTTCAACCATGGCTACCCCATGGGGTCCGCCCAAGATGAGCGGAATCGATAGCGGTGGGCCAATCCGGTTCTCATCGCGGTTGAAAGAGGGCCGAGCGCTGGCACAAGATGTCTGGTCGATCTTCAAGTTCGTGCTCATCACACGCTTACTGCTTTAGTTGATCCCCCTATACTCACGTCTTCATGTTACAGTGCCGCAAATCTGCCACAAGATTGCATCAATCTTGGTCAGGGGTATATGAACTTTGCTCCGCCCTCCTGGGTCAGGGAAGCCGCTGAAGAGGCGTTGAAATCAGTGCCTGCCAATCATTATTCCCACCCAAAAGGCAGACTTCGCCTCCGTCAGGCCATAAAGAATCACTACGAAGCTGACTTCGGTCGAAGCCTCGACGTCGACACTGAGATTCTCGTCACCAGCGGCGCCAATGAAGGTTAGTTGATATTATGTAATACACATCCCGAATCCAACCGAGCCCCTCATTCAGGTCAATATTCTGTCTTCGTTGCATTCCTCGAGCATGGGGATGAGGTCATCCTCTTCGAGCCCTTCTTCGACCAATACCTCCCCTCTGTTACATTCAATGGAGGTGTTCCCGTATACGTCCCTCTTCACCCCCACACGGATGGTGTCAGTAAGCCGACCGGACACGACTGGAAGATTGACTTTGCCGAATTACGGTTCGTGTTCCGGCGGCGAGAGCGGACCCTGAACTGAGAGACCCGTTTCAGACGTGCAATCACTCCCAAAACAAAAATGATCGTACTGAACACCCCCCATAACCCCGTGGGGAAGGTGTTCACTAGAAAGGAGATCGAAGGCATTGCAGACATCGCAAAGGAGTTCAACTTGCTGGTCATGTCGGACGAAGTGGTACGGATCCTCCATCCTAGTGTTTGTGCATAATCTGACGCCACTTCCGATCCAGTATGATTGCTTGGTGTACGATGGTGAAGAGCACGTGCGGATCGCAACTCTTCCAGGGATGTGGGACAGGACGGTCACAGTTTGCTCTGCAGGGAGTAAGTTTCAACCGAACCTTTCCGCCCAGCCTATTCATATCTGAACAGAATCGTTCGCTGCCACTGGCTGGCGCGTTGGTTGGCTCATCGGGCCTGAGTCGATCATTAAACCCACTCTCGCGGTTTCAACCAGGATTGTATTCTGCTCCAACTCGCCTCTTCAGGAAGCCGCCGCAGGGGGTCTCGAACAGTCGAAAGAACACAACTTCTTTGCCATCCAAAGGAAGGAGTATCTCGAACGGCGTGACACGTTGGTCAAGGCCTTCGATGATCTCGGTATGAAGTACACCTTACCGCAGGGCAGCTACTTTGTCCTGCTGGTACGTCGATCAGTTGTTCCGATGTATTCATGCCACTCAACATATTTCTCCGTTCGCTCTTTTGAATACGTAGGATATATCCGAGCTTGAGATGCCCGATGATTACCCGTTCCCCGAGTCTGTCCTTGGGAGGGGCCGAGACTTCAAGTAGGTATTTCCCCATCTGGCAAGTCCGATTAGCTCATCTTTCCCAAAGGGCTTGCTGGTTCATGGCGATTGAACTTGGCGTATCCAGTATCCCGGTCAGCGAGGTGAGTCCCCGTCTCGAAATGAAAACCAGCACGCTAAACCCTGTCGAAAGTTCTACTGCGAGGAACACTATCACATCGGGGAGGTATATGCCCGTTTCGCCTTTTGCAAGGATGTCGACACCTTGCGCGCCGCCGCAGACAGATTGAGGAATATGACCAAGTATTTGAAGAAGAAGAAGGAAGAAGAATAAGGAGGGAGAATAAGAACTAATGCATCATTGCTTCGTTCCCGGAATACGTATGTACAACAGTGTAGGGTTTCTTCTCAGAGGATCTTCTCTACTGCTAGCCATAGAGCGTCACCGCCTCGTTTGATATCGTAATATACAGGGTTACTTGTCATACGTCGCCTCAAAAATGTCCACGACAGAATGTTATGAATTTCTTGCTTTTTCGTTTGCTGTCCGATCGAGGCACCGGTCCCCCGCAACTTCTCAATCCAATCCACGACCAGAGGGCCTGCGTCGAGGAGCGACGATTCCAAGGGTAAACCCTCGTTGAGGAGACGAGAAAATATATCCTTGGCGTCCGGGTGGCAGAAGAGGTAGAGGTGGCCGTCTAGGTTTGGTCTAATCGCCCGTCCTTGCATCCGTACGACCTCCTCGAGTTCATAATCCCGAACCCGTCGATCGGACTTGTCCTCCCCAAAAACGACGTACTGAGTCCCCATTACTATCACCACACCCGCCCGTACGGGAAGGGTCCAACAAGAGTACCTGGGTGCGATCAGGACGCGAACGATCCCCTCGATATACATCTGAAGCATCAACGTTCGATCCTTCTTCCCAATCTTCTCGTGGTAGAACCCGATGCCCTTTGAAACGAAGTCGGCCAGACCGCGATCTTGCAATCTCGCCAGGCGAAACTCCATCTCGTTCTGATCGATGTGGGAAGGAACGAATCCACGAATGTTGTTGAGATCGTAAAGTGCGCATTCCGTGATGAGATCCATGGCTACAGAGCGACAGTGGTTACGAGAGGGGACGAAGATGATGACCGGTCGTTCGGGATGAGACGTGATCGCGGAATGGGCTGGTTTCGCCATCGCTTTAAATAACGCTGAGGAGAGCGGTGTCGTAAACGTCTTCGTAACGATGGCGAACGATTGGTCCCGGTCGATCGGTCGGAAACTGTAAAGTGCTGAATTGTCGACTTGGAGCCAGGCTGCCAAATCCGCCGAGTCATTCAACGAAGCCGACGACCCAACGAAGCGGACAGGAAGCCCTTGACACCTGAGCCTGAGGACCGATATCGCCAACTCATAGTCTGCGTCCAAGGTGTCAAGATTCTCGAGGACTACCAGCTTGAGCCGATTGAGGGAGCCGATTCTTTCACCACTTGCGGCGAGAGAATCGAGGACCACTTCAGCGGAGGCTATTCGAACGGATGGTCCCGTCCCTGGCTTGAAAACTTCGTTGCCTTGGCAAAGTTCCAGGCGCAAACCAAGCGAATGAGACAATTCGCGAAGCTCGGCCGCGACTTCAGCTACAAGACCTCTCCGTGGACTGATTATGAGCACCCATCCATCGCGATTTTCATGAAGGGTCTTCCTGTGTGATGAAGAACATCCATCAGAGTCCGAAACGACGACCAAAAAGTTCATAACTCACATCGTCAATATCTGCGTCATGGTGGATTTCCCGCATCCGATGGGCCCACATATGAGTGAATGAAGTTTGGTGTGTAACAGCGACCAGAGGACCTGGGACTGGAGGGCATTGAATCTGGAAACCCTGCCCGCGAACGCGGTTTGCACCGAACGGTTCCTTATCGCGTTCGGGTGTAGGAGAGGGAGGCCATCCAATCGAAGTGTATGATTTCGGGCATATTCAGGCATGACAAGAGACTCAAACGACACCACAACTTCGGACTCCGCCCCGACCCATGTATCCGAAATCCACCTGATTACCATATTCGAAGGGGGCCGCCCATCAGGTAGAGACAAGATGAACTCCACTTCGACAGTTTCCGTCGCGGGTCGGAAGGAGAGGTTGAATATTTGAGCGATTTCTAATCCCTCAGCATCCTCGATCCAAAGCCAGAACGGTTCGGTTGTGTCGTGGACCTTGGGATTCCACGTGAAGAGCCGTTCTACTTGAACCGGAATTTTCAGGATGTCGTGTCCGAGCGGTCTGAGAGACCAAGTGATTTTGACCTTTGGGAACTGCTGGACAGCCGTCTTCAACGCAGAACCGTGCCTCTCGTTCATACGAACGAGTTTCCCAAGCTCGTCGGCGTCCATCACGGCCAAGTCCTCCACCATCCAATCATCCGCCCATTGGGAAAGGTTGTGGAGTAGTTGAGGTTGAAGGTTGAATTGTTTTAATGGGTGAACCACATTCGGCCACATGCGCCTTTCGATGACCTTACTCAGGCCGGCCAACACATGGCTGACTTTTCCCCACTTGTTGCTCAACGCAATCTCGAACAACGCCCGGACAATCCTCCCAGCGTTTTGCGCAACGTATGCCTGGTCTGAAATGAGAGCAAAATCGTCCATGCGGTGTTGCGAGATGTAGGACTGGAGCAATATGTTAACCTTTCCTTGGGAGGACACGGTTCCGCCCTGGATATGGGATGAGCGGGGGCAAGTCTAAAGACAGAAATTGCACCACCTTCACTTCACAGGGAACATTCTTTTCAAGTGCCTCCAACTCCTTCACCTCAGATTCTCGCAGTTGAATCTGGTTGAACTAGACGCAAAAAATTTGAGGGACACGCAAAGACTTGCGGGTGGAACAATCCCACCTCAGTGCTATAACTGAGCATCGTCAGCACGTCTGCCTCCGACATCCTAGGCTTGAACCTCTCGTTGTAAATCTCGATGGACGCAAGTCGGATATAATACTTCGCCGCAATCCTGCCCAGATCCGTTGTTTGCAGCGTACCGGTTGACCTGTTCCAGTTGACCATTCGGGCCTCGGCCAGCCTGCGAACTGCGTTCGTGACGAGTTGATTCCGCTTGGCTCCGAGCTGTGGGTCATCCGCAACGTCGCCCCGGAGCATCCCTGAAAGGGATTGAATGAGATTTAGTAAAAATCGGAAAACGGGGAATGTCACCGTATGCCATCGGGTTCTTCTTCGCTCGCACAAATAAGTAGGTGTATCCCAGCCACTGAACGGCGTCGTTGATATTCGAGACGGTTCCGAGGGAAATTTCTGCGTTCAGAGCATCATTCATCCCCCGCTCGAACCTGGGTGTGATGGTTTGGGTCATCTCGTGAAGATTCTTAGAATAATTGTCACCAACTTTGACTCTATCGGGTTCTTCCCAATGGTCAGCAAAATGACATCGCGAAGCATGAAAGTACGCATACCTGGGATGTAACCTTATCGAGGAAATGGGCGAGACGATCTTCTGTTGTACAGATGTAGCCTTCTCCGCTCGACTCCAGGCCAGGTCGACCGGCACGGCCGAACACTTGCAACACGTCCAAAATCGATAGATCTGAGAATTGACCCTTCGAGGTATTATAGACCTGTGTCCCCTTTATCACGACTAACAGAGGAGGATTTAATCAAGGCTACCGCCCAGTGAAATCCAACCTCACCTGCGTGAGCGGGAAGGTTGACACCCCAAGCCAAGGTAGCGGTACAGCAAAGAACCTAGCGACGACCTCATGAGTTTGACCGGGGGGAGGCAGAGGAAAGAAATACCTTGATCGCACGGGCTTCGAACATCCGTTCCATCATATTTCGGTCGCTCCTCAACATCCCCGCATGGTGAATCCCGAATCCAAAGTCGAACAATTGTCGCATCTCCTGGTTCCTCGACTCTGCAATGTCCCGTCTGAAAAACCCGTAGCTCGGATGATCCTCACAGCTGAAGTCGCTTAAACAATCATCAATCGTGGCGGATTCTTTGAGGGCTTGGGCAGCCTTGACAGTCTCCTTCCTCGCATGTACGAACACCATTACCTGATGACCCTCTTTGACTAACTCGGAAACCTTCTCGAAGGTCACTCGATCGAGGTTCCTGCGGGACTGTGCAGTGCCCGGTTTCCCTCTTACGCCAATGAAATGTTGCTCCAGTGGCACCGGCCGGAACGATGAGTCAAAAAAGAAAAGCCCAGCATAGCGTGAGACCCTGTATAAGCTCAGAACCGGCGCCGCATGGTAATGGAGGGGACCAACCGGAGGAAATCAGCGACGTCAACATAGTTTGGCAATGTGGCGCTGAGTCCGACTATGCGAATGACAGATTGGCTAGATTCGACCTGACGCAACGTCCGTGCCACGATTGTTTCTATCACAGCCCCTCGCTCTTCGTCCAGAAGGTGAACTTCATCTATGATTAACAGCCTGACTTGCTATCGAACATAACGGATAAGCCGTCTGTCAGCGCCGACGGTTTCACATTTCCGAAACGCACCGTAGCGAGCTCGCCTTCTCCAGTCGGCTTTCTGGTGACCACATCCCACTTCTCCGGAGTGGTAACGATGATTTGTGTCTCGGCTATTTCCGCTTTGGTCATTTGCATATCGCCGGTCAGCTCTCTGACTTTGACCGCGAGCCACTGTAGCCTCTTCCCAAGTTTACGAACAATCTCAGATGCCAGAGCCTTCATGGGAGCGCTGGTAACGGTGTGAATGACAACGTTCGGCGTCGTAACGGGTAGGCTTACACGTAGATGATCTTGAATGCATTACGATTGATTGTAGAGGCGATAGAAGCGTGTGGGTCGGAAGACGGGGTTCGGTTCTGGTCCAGGACACGCAAGATAGTCAGCATGGCTACATCGGTTTTACCCTGTAGGAAGGATGGTTCAGCGCAGACGAAGGGAGAAAATCAACTTGCTTACGGCACCGGTGGGAGCTATTATCGAAAGAGATATTAGTGACGGTCATACGTGAAGCGACCCTGCAAACCCTACCGCAAACCAGCATATTCTCGTTTGAATTAAAGGCAGTCGGAAAAACGATGGATTGGATCCTATTCAGTGTAGTATAGTTCTGCGAAGCTCTAGCATCCGAAAGCTCAAATTTGGTTTGCGACTCACAAACGATCCTCTGGCTAACGGGTCTAGCTCGGCTACCGAGATCAATCTTTCTGTAGCACTAGGAGGGACCACCGTCGCTGGAGGAATGATAACCTCTTCATATCCCTACAGAGCCCGATCGATTTAGTCGATCCGGAAGTGTAAACAGAGGTAAATCTCACATCCTTCTCTTCTCTGCGGGTTCCAATCGGCAGCATATACTTACTCCCGTAGTGAGAAAGCACACCACCACCACCCATGTTTGAGTGAGAAGTGTACACATGAGGCAAGATCTCTGGTGCGTCATGCTACTCTCCTCAATTTAACACGAGATGCACCGGAATTTGATGAAACAGCGTGACTGACCGCAGTACCGGTGAACAATGGCCTAGAAGCATTTGCTTGCAACTGTTCTTCCATGCGTCTCCTGGCCTGATCAGATGCAAGGCCCCTGGAATCTGGGACAATGGCATGAGCAGCTTCTTTCGTCGCTACCGAGCATAACTTACCTATTTCTGTTCCTTTACCCTTTGAGGGGAAAGGGGTGAGAGTTTGTTCGTTGACGACCCTCGGTTGGTCGAAAAGCTGGCTCCGGTTGCTCAGGATCTCGGAGACGAGTTCGAGTTCGTCGAATCCAAGCAATTCGGCCAACTCTCCAGATATCGCATCGTCTGGTCGACCAGAAGACAATATCGACCGCACGGAGTCAAGCATGAGGTGACCATTGGGCTTTCTATCAGGCAAATCGTCAACGTCCGTGGGAGTCCCGCCACAGTTGTCTTCACTCACGCAGTAAGCCGGTCAAGGACATTCAGTCCTCGAGAATTAGAATCGCCAAAGGTTGTCGTTTGGCGATAAACATCAAGAACGGATTCTAGCGGCACGGTGTTCACCTCCTGGTAATCATCATCTCCATCGTAGTGATCGTCTGGGCAAACAGGGTGAGTGCTAGAGCTACGGACTGTGATAACGAACACGTACCATTTCCCCGTCCTTTTCGGCTGGTATTGGCAGTGATCAACAAACAATGGACAGAAATCGATCAAATGAAGCCGAACCTCGACCAAGCTTGTAGGATTTGTTCCTCTTTGCTCGACCCGGTTGATGATACGCTGGTCAGGAACTCGATATGGGTCGCAAAGTCCATCCCCAGATCTGTGGGGATTGTTCAGCCTGAAAGCCAGGTTTTTGTACAAACGCAGAACGCGTGGTCACGTGCGGTGAGATTGACTCTTGCTCGGACGAGTCGGACTCGGAGCCGTGCAAGATCATAAAACTCCTTCTGGACTCCAGCTCCATCATAAGATCCGTTCTGTGACTGGGTGTTCGACAATCTCTGGGCTATATGCACTATGCAAGAGTGTCCTTTGATATTGCTGCTCTTGCACTACACGGGATGGACCTCACCGGGGTAAAACACCAGGGTTCGAACATCATACCAGCACATCTCGGTGGGGATACGCAGAGTTACCGGTTACTCTCCAATCCACCCCTTCCTATGGCCTTAACCCCTTGTAGAACATCACACCCCTTCTGAAAATTCGCTGTGACCATCCTTAGCCTTTGTGCCCTCCCGTGTGGAATCTGATGCCTTCCATCTGGGAATCTCAAGGTTTTTTGTCTCAGTGAACGTTTATTCCTGTGATGGGACAAAGTCATATCGCCGGACCGATTTCGGTTCTGTAACCCCCAAAAATCCCCCCTTTGTCCGGTTCAAGAATTCCACGCGACACCTCGGGCCACTGCGTAATCTCTGGTCTGGTCCCAAAAACATCTATAGGTA
>Ga0307512_10004510_pt1 | contig 15229 bp, 10 predicted proteins | sample 14_EM_MG_FD_200267 | JGI IMG/M metagenome (GOLD analysis project Ga0307512, IMG submission 200267) | Populus trichocarpa ectomycorrhiza microbial communities from riparian zone in the Pacific Northwest, United States - 14_EM | ecosystem: Host-associated > Plants > Roots > Unclassified | place... | reverse complement strand
GCTGGAATCTAAGCTTCAAAATTCTAAACTAGCTTAGGCTGGCTCGGACTCTGCCGAAAGAGCTGGAGCCTGATGACATAAATCCCAGAAGACAGAGACTCTGCAAGATGACTGGTAACTCCTGCTCACCAATGCACTGCACTTCCTGAAAGAGGCCTAAGTGCTCAATCCTTTGAATGCAGAGTTTACAGGATTCTGACTAAATTTATGTTAGCACTGCCAAAATTCATCTCTGAACATGGCATATGTAAACAGATTTCCATCAAGAGAGGTGTTCTAAGAGAGACAATCAAAAACAGTCAACTTGGGGAAGAAAACCATAGAAGAGTGCAATTATACATCCGAGTAAGGCGAGCAAGCAATCGCCATCCTGTGACACTTAGTATAACCACATAATCTTGGTATAAGTTAGCAATAGTTCCGGATCAGAACCAAACCGTCACAAAATTCGTATTCTTGGTTGTTAATACACCTAAACTGTCATTTCAAGTCCGGTTCGATGAAAATCTTCCAACCCATCTGAATTTGGTTGGTTGTCACCGGGTTATCCAGCGGGTCCATCTGTAGCGTCATATAATGCTCTTTCGTTTGCTGTTTGATAATAGTATTTAATTAAAATTACTTATTCATCATCCAGTAATCACTATTTGAAAGCTTTGCAGATTGCGATATCGAATATTCTGGAGTCAATGATTTTCCTTTGGAGTTTTGTATTATAGACTACTAACGCGGTCAATAGTTCTGTTATGATTTCAAATATCCGCACGATGCCTTGACAACCCAATATACAAGACCGAAATTTGTTGATGCTCTGTTGATGGTCATTTTCAAGTTGGGGTGATGAACATATCATGCACTGTTTCAGCTGAAATGGCTGCTAGTACATGGTATATGAATTATTGCGACAAATCGACACTTAGATCACTGAAGATGCATGACCAAAGATCATTGAGACTCTGTTGATGCTCCTTTTCAGGATGGCGCAGGGAGTGCGCCTCTGTTGTTTTTGCCCCTGGTGGCGGCTGATACCTCATTTATGGATGTATGCAACCAATTACCACTCAGGTAACCCAAAATGCAAAGCCAGAAATCGTTGATGTTCGGTTGACGCTCATTTTCAGAATGGGGCTATGAGCATGTCGCGGTCTGTTTTGCCTATAAAGGCAGCTATTACCTTCATTATGTCTAACCACTACCAGATCACTTTGTAATTACCTGACTTAAAATACTAACAATTGTGGACTCTCTGTTGATGCTCACTTTCATCAAGGGGTAACAATGATATCACATACTGTTTTGCCTGAAAAGGCCACCCATACATCGTATATGAATTGTGACCACATATCAACACTTCGATAACCCAAGATCCAATACCAAACATTGTTGATGCTGGGTCGATCCTCTTTTCCAGAATGGGACAGTGACTGTGTCGCTTTCTGTTTTCCCTATAAAGGCAGCTAATACATCAGTTATGCTTAACAGTGACCAAATCACTTTACAATGACTGTGCTTACAAAACCAAAAATTGTTCACGCTCTGTCGATGAACATTTTAATGTATTGTCTAGTCAATATCTGCAGCCATTGATAATTGTATGAATAATTATTTGGACTTATTGGTTGCCTTTCAACCAGATTTATACTCAGCCCTGTGGCAAAGCCGAGCCTGGGAATATTCTTGCATGGGTCACTCTCAGTATACCAAAATTGATATATCTTGCTGAATGATTCATTTTACCTGCAATACTTCTGTATATGAACAATTATTCACATGCGACTGCTCAATATTCTTCCATAATATTTCTCTAAGTGAAATTCTTGGTCAAGCAATATATAGGACCTGGTGAAAACATAATGACCTATTCTGTCCTACATTTTGTTACAACCCTTATTCCTCCTTGTTTCGATTGCAGTGACTGTCATCAACTACTTTTCAGCCCTTTTGATTGACCTGCTTGTTTTGAAGAATGAATCTGGGAACATTTGGTGTAGCGCTCGGATTCGGGTGCTCCGCGCATTCCGGAGCCTCGATGCCATCTTCAAGCTCCATAACCAATCCGGCATCTCCCTCTCAGTTGTCGTCGCTTGCATTTGCATCATCGAAGTGACCACTCAAGTAAAGTCAATTTTCGGTGTCGGAAACACTTTCAGGTACACAATCCTCATTACTTTAGGCTGGCACACAGGCAATACTTTTGATTTGGTGGACATTTAATAGTTGAGTTTGTCCTCCAAGGAGGTCCTTTGCAGACAAAGCTGGTAGCAATGGTGATCTTTCTGACAATTTGAATGCAGCTGCACCATCATGTTGAAAGTTTGACTAGGATGCTTTTATGATGTCTTTGGTATCTGGAATGTATCCTACAGCTGTCATGTGCTTGTTTTGCGCGCGAGATTCCTTCTGTGCAGCACGTAGGTTCTCAGTACCCTGCCACATCTGCTAAATGTCATGGACCTTGGCCATTCTGTGCCATTTCCTTTCCTCTGCCTGTTGCATCAATTCCAAGTTGTTTTCAGTTTCCATGGCATCCAATACTATGTAATCACCTGCCAATGTTCCATTATTAGCTTGAGCAGACTGCCATCCGACAACTTTATCCTAAAGCATCTCGTCAGTGGTATTAGACTGTCTCCAGCCGATAATGTCTAGTCCATGGGAAACACTGGCCTCCACTGTGATACCACATGGTATGATAGAGAATATGTTACCTGCTACCTTGGAGAGACTTGCGTGATTTCACTGTGATTTCTCTGGTTGAGGCCACCTGTCGGAGATGTTCGGTAACCAAAATGTTCCGCTAATCTCCATGCGTTCAGAGTGGAAATCATCAAGACTTGGATTAACTTCCCCCCAGTTCGTTGGTACTGCAGGCGGTGAATTTGAATAGAGCCGTTCAGGGGTTATTCAGCGTGCTGCAGGATCTCTCTGTCAGGGAGTTATTTCAGCCACGCTTTTAGGCGTTAGGTATTCTTCATCATTGCTGGACAAATGATATGGATAGACAGAAAACTGACCAAATCCAGATGCTGTCGCAGAGGGGAAGAGATTGCTGCGCAGAACATTTTCGGGTTTAGTGATGGACATTCGTCGATTATTGGCACAGTATTAGTCCTCCTCATACTTCACAAACACCTTTTGGTATTGGGTAGTATATGAAGTCTCGTCCTCAGGATTAATATCCATTCCCTTGTCCCACTTCCTTAATGATCCGAACTTCTGGAAAGGATCAAGGATATGTGCTGAAATGAGAAGAATACCAGCGGTTGGAGTGACTGCAGCATAATGTATAGACAGCTTCTGTCGTGCAAACTACCAGGAGAAGTTGAAGTCTTTCTTCTATTTGGTCTTGTTGTTAACGCAAACTCACATAAAGCCATCCATATGATTGAACATGTCATTGTACACAGTGCTGAGTTGATGTAGAGTACCCATATGCCTGTTCGACATCCAGAGGGTGCCTTATCGGAATTGCCTCGGAACTTCCAAGATGGACTTGAGGAAAGTCCATTCATCCTGAGTTGTGACGAGCGGCCGGTAATGAATATAGTATGGATTCTTGACCCACTGGTGGGTGAATCCTCATAATCGGTAGGCTTGCTCAAGCACTTCCATTGTTCAAGTCGACCTTGTTTTCACATAAATACTTGGTTGTTCTGTGATTCGTACTTTGGCTTTTGCACAGTCAATGAACTCATTTCGACAACCTGGTGTCAGCGTACTGAGTACACCAAGCATTCTCCGCTATATGAAAGTCAGTTTCTGGTCTTTGAAAATGTCTTGAAATAAGTACTTTCTCAATATTCTTTGCAGAACCTGGCCTCATAGCCGACGCCTTGTTGATTTTAGCATTGCCCTCTGCTTTCAGTCTTTGACAATTCCCAATGTCTGTGCATTCGTTCTCACCAAATTGCTGATGTTCTCACGGGCTTCCCAAGACTTGGTGCAACTTTTTACACCGAGACTGCTCATAATTGCACCCAAAGCAAGCTGAATGATGTGTGCCATGCATGGTATGTGATGTCTCAGTGTCCACCACTCGATTCACGGAGGTCTCAAGGGTTGATTGTAGATCCTAAGTCATCGAGCGATTGGGGGAATCATTATCAGTTGTAATTCCTTGTATCCGGCTGTCAGTAAGCTCACAACAATCAAGAACCTCCATCAAACGTATTGCTACCCTTGCACCAGTATGTTGACCCTCGACCTATTATTCTTAAATAGCTTTTGAAATACGAAAGGAACAGGCTATCCACCTAGTTGTAAGGGAGTTGTACTTCTCGCAATGCCGAATTTTGATCCATATAGTATGCAATGACTGATATTATGGCCAATTTGCTCGTTGATGTCCACCAGTCCAAAGCTAAGCTAATCGTATTTGTTGATGGCAATTGCGTCTTGGTTGCATCCACTGTCAGTGAGTATTTCGTCCCGCAAATGTTGCTCAGGGTGGTTGGGGACAGAATCACCAACTCGCTGCATAATGCATTATCAGACTGTCGTAGCTTCAGGTTCGATACAGCGTTCCATGTAATTTGAGCTGAAACGATTCCTAACATGAGGTTTCGATTCCAGGTGTCTTGGTGAAATTTGGCAGTTAGGAAGCCCTCTGTTGCCAGTTTGAGGTGTTTTTTCTGTCAAATGTATTAATATCAATAAGAAATAACTGTTGAATATGAATTTCCTTTGTGAACTTACGGTTGTAATTGCTGGACTGCCTTGTCTCATCTGTATGGCCAATGCTGCTTCATCAATGGTTGTACCTGACAATTCAGAAACCTCCGACTCCGGTAATTTGTGTCAATTTGCAATGTGCGCTTTTGCAAGCATGTGTTCCCACATTGAGCTGGTCTCATGTTCGGATGGATGGCAAAAAACTTCAAGAAAAACGATACATATGGCGCCAGGGCTGCCGGTCTCCTCAATTGCACAGTGCAAACGGAAGTGCCACAAAGGCACGGGTCCAGAATTACTCCAAATCATAGGATGCTTCATACCCACATCTATAGAAGCCCACGAAGCATCAAATATGATTTGCGATATAAGGTCTCTAAAATCACAAATCAAAACAGATTCATTTTTGGAAGAAATCATAACCTCAAGCAACGAGGTATTTAAAGATTGGGAATCCGACATGGTGGTAGGAATTTGTAAGCTGTGTAATTCAAGTTGACAGACTGTCAAAAGTTATGTTATTGTTTAGTAAAACACTGGTTCTTAAATATTTACTCTAGAGCTACACGCAAGACAAAAGTAGGACCTGTTAGACATTGCACGCGTAGTTCTGAAGTTGTATACAAGGACAAATTGAAAAGACTGACCACTGAAATCTCAACTAAGGCATGATGTTAGGCAGTTTGTTGCTGTGAGGGATACTGAACCCTTCACACCCTGGTGCCACTGTGCTGATGCATATATTTAGAAGGCGGTTGCGGAATTGCTACTAGCATTATTACCCATAAAGGTGGCCAATACTTTGATACTGGGTTAATGTCAATGCCCAGCACTGGGATTATGCAAGTTGCAACAGTGAAATGTTTGACACTCCGTTGATGCAATGTTGACGCTCATTTAACAGCCATAATTGCAATATCGTTCCAGGCATTTTTGCTTTGAAAGACAGCCGATAGTTCGATTATGGGTCTATGTGGTCACACAGTCTTTGGATTGTCCATGATCCTAGGCCAAAAATCGTTGACGCTCCATTGATGCTCATTTTTATGATTGGGCACCAACCATGTCTCAAATCTATTTGGTTATAATGCCAACCAATCAATTTCCTTTTGAAGCATATGACAATGCAGCTCTTTGATCACCAAAAGTGTAAGAATAAAAATCGTTGATGCTTCGTTGACTGTCACATGGAACTCATCGAAACATTCATTGTACTCTCAATGATTGTATGCAATGAATCGTATAGTCATTATTGACAACCAATATAGCGCTTCTATGTATTATCATTTGCATCCTGATGGTTTCTGGACTCTCAATGTCTGATCAACCACAATCCACAGTATCTGAGTGATGGATGATGTGGTCCTATCACATTCCCACGCTTCCAGCCAGTAACTTATGGCATGTAGATCTTTCCAGTAGATTTTGAAAAATGTAGCCTGACTTCCTGACCTTTCCTCATCCGGCTCAGTCTCCTCGATTCCCATGGCGTGTCATAAGTAATTTTGACAATCTCAACTGTGTGCACCAGGTCTGTGCGGAGAGTTATGCAGTTGGGTGCATGGATCAATGCAGCATGATGGTCATCATTCAGACAGATTCATATTGAGCGCTGAACGCTCCATCTATGACTTGTATGAAATCACTTACTTATATTTTGTCAGTACATGTTGTCACTAAGTGAGTTTTTGCTATCTCACTTAATGGTGGTAGGCAAACGGATATGGAGTTTATTGGTCATCTTAAAGCCCCAGTTGGGATCTAGAACTGTTGCATGGTGCGTACGACCCTTGCACATGCACAGACAAATTATTGTGTCTCACAATTTGGTCACTGAAATTACGACAAAGCTGACACATAGCAAAATTGGTTCGCGAATTGCTGTTCACTGAGATTTGACATCAAAAATCGCAAATCGTTAATGTGTGCCTCCAGCAATGCAGGAGCTGTTCCCATCCCTTTGTCGGAATCTGATTTCTGCATGGTGATTAGGTGTGGAGGACAGATGCACGGGTAATAGCTGACAGGTGCACAAGACTTCGATGTCTGAATATTTCACGAATTGGGGTCCATGTCAGGAGGGAGATATGCTATCCCTTTGTCTGAGCGTGCCTTCCCTGAACCTGGCCTCATCTGAATACTTCCTTGAGGAAAAGTCCCTTTCAGTATTTGGGATATTCCGGGGACGATATCGAGATACTCCACTAGCTCACCAAATGTTGTCAGTGCTGGTGCAGCTGCAACATCATCCGTTTGCAATTTAACCACCACCGGAACCCTCAATTTGGCTGTGCCATAGTTCATATCTGTTCCACAGATGTAGTAGGCTGCGTCCCCCCATCCCTGTTGTGCCATTTCGTCAAGCTTCATCTGCTTCTGCCAACACCTCTCCATGCACTGCTGTACCATTGTGGATATTGTGCCCATCACCCAGCCAGGTTCGCCATCTTTGCTCAACTTGCCCAGCTCTGTGTCCTCATCATCCTCATCTTCCCCATCCTCCTCATCATCAGAACTTCAAAGATCGCTCAGACTGTCTCCGCTAGTAGCCATCATCTCTTGAAACGTCTTTTTCTGCTCTCCGGTTGTCAATCCCCTGTTTTCAGCTATCCTCATATCAACCTTCTCCTGCTTGATCGCTGTCGCTGCATCTTCAACTCGCTTTCTTGCCACAGTGGTTTCTCTCTCAACATAATACTTCATCCATTTTTCTTTCTCTTCCTGGCGGAAAATGTGGGTTTCTGGTCATTGCTCCAGCGCAAGCTTCATGTTCGATCGCAAGCTGCGAAATGCCCGAATGGCTCGGACTCTTTCTGCGTTGATGCCGCTCCTGCCCTGATTCACTTGATGACATTGTTGTGTGGAATACTTTGGTGGTTTGCCGTATTTGCCCACTGGAAGTGGCAAAATGTTCTTTTTCAGAGAATTGACCACTGTAGTTTCTTTTGAATATGTTGTTGGGCGAGATGTCGGATGTTGCAAGATATGAATGATATGGAGGCAAGCTGCGTCGTTTATGTCAAGGTTGGTATGTTTGATCAACTCGAACATCTCAAAATCTGTGTTTTGACTTTCACTACAATGGGAATGGTTATTGTTACTGTACAACATTACTCGATTGTTAGCGTCAGTTTCATCTAATATCCCAGGAATTTTCTGAGACAACCATCACGACACATCCTTTCCGTCAATGAATGTCCTGTTTACAACCGACAATAGTGAGATTCTGGCTGTGGTACACCTCCATTTACCGCTGGAAGCGAACAATCAACATCAGACCCACGCTCCAGAAATTGTGGGACGCTGGGAAACCTCTGCCACGTTCAGCCATCCGCAGCAGGATTCATCATGAGTAGAATGTACACGTCGGCTGTTGCTTATTCCATTCTGACTTGAAGCTAACGTTATATTCCTCAGGACTTCCCACTTGTTTTCATTATCATCTTCCTCTCCTATTCCACTCCACCAATTCATGGCTAAACAAACACCACAGCCAAGTGAGAGTGGATCCGAATCGAGCCGGTTAACAGGCTTCGCATCCAACGCGTCGCTTGCGGGCGCACAACAGCGACCCAGACACCAGTGAGTCCACCACGATGCTGCCAATACAGCCACCAAAAGTATCACCCAGGATGCACATTTAAAAACAGTCCGTAACACTAGAAGTAGCAAGAATATGACACAGCATGCAATTGGTTGGGAGTATAGCCATATCACGGTAAACTTCGGTCAACTAGCCATGAAACATGCAGTTGGTATACGTAGACCGCTACCTGAACAATCGATTGCTGCCCATAACCGCAAACCTCCATGGCCAGTCAAGGCATTTGATCGCACAGTGCGCTAAAATGAACATCATGATGTTCTCAGCTCAGAGACATTCGTGGATGATTATCGTGATTGGCATCCCCAAGAGTGGACAGAACAGGATGTAATCACCTGAGAGGAGGCTACGGAAGCATGTATGGTTGAGGTAGTAGCTGTATCTAGTGTTAGCAACGGTTCCAGTTTCGGACCCAGCTGGTTTTATAGGTCTGCGTGGCAACGGCCTTACCCAATTCAAAAATCGACGATTTTTTACGTGAACCATCACCATAAGGCCACACATATGGATCAGAGAGTTCAGTATTTGGTATGTAAAATATGCAGCTCAGCGCGGCGCATCTTTTGGCCGTCTCCGATTTTTGATATCTTCTAATCTCAGCAAGCAGTAGCCCAAAAACCTCGTTTTTTGGTCAAAAATGACAATAATTTCAATGCAGCTTGCTGAATTTTGAAGATATCAAAAATCGGAGACTGCCAAAAGATGCGCCGTCTGAAGCTCCATATTTCATGTACCAAACACTAAATTATGGAATGAATATTCAAGGACTTAATTGAGGGAACCATTGGGCACTAACCCGGACCGAACCCGCTGGGTCCAGGTTTTCATGGAACCGCCATAGTAGAAACGGTCCGAAAATGGACCCGTTGCTAACACTAGGCGTATCTCATCGTTTCAAGCAGCAACTAATTCCTTGTAGGTGAGCAGCATGTCTGCTACTATGGCACGGCAAGGAGGTCGGGCACAGCTGGAACAGTCCGACACGCACCTGGCCTTGATCATGGCCAAAATGGCCAAATGAGGATTTTCGCGCACCGCGATGGAGCAAATGAACTATCTCATCAACAAACTCTGCGCTCACATCCGAGAAGTGCACATGCTGGGAGTGGAGTTTCCTGGGCATCGAAAGGTGAATGCTGGGATAGAAAGACCCCTGCCTATGCTTCATCAAAATCACATGGACGCCGGCCTTCCTTGCCAGGACAGCACTGCAATGAATCCGCAGGAATGCTGGATGCGTAAAAGCCAGGCGACACCTCCTCCCGACTGACACAGGCAGCTGACACCAGAATGGACACCACCTCTGCCCAGAACACCACCTGCGCCACCCGGTGACAATGAGAGAGTTCAAAGTTCCCAAATCAATAATGTGCCACCCCGATATGTGTATTCACATGCTCCTCCTCCCAGAACTCAATTTTGCATTCTTGATGCATATGCCTGGGATAGCAGGCACAATGATGATTTCAATCCAGATATGCTCACCGATGAAGAAACATCCAGTTGTTAGTACACTAGTTGCTTTGTGGTCATGCAGCTATCATCCATTTTGCTGATGTGAGCAGCATATTCAGTGAACCTGCTTGTGAGCACGAGCATTGATTGAAAGGAACAGGATTTTTGAGTGTAATATTATCTACAATTAGGGGACACTGTCAAGTATAGTTCAAAGGATGTATTTATATGTATTATTAAAGAATGATGTAGTGATCAAGGAGAAAGTGAATGAATATGCCAGAAAGGCTGCCAAAATAATGTGAATGATGTACTAGAACAAATCAAACAATGGCATATTGCAGTTATGCCCGTGGCAAAATGAGCATCAACGGAGCGTCAACAATTTTAGGTCTTGTAAGTCAGGTAATCAAAAATGGATTTGGTGGTGGTTATACATAATTGTAGTATTTGCCATCTTTATTGACTAAAATTGTAGTGACACGCTCCCTACCGCATGCTGAAAATGTGAGTCACTGGAGTGTCAATGATTTTTTGTCATACATCCTGGGTAATCTGACGGGCGATAGGTTCCAGACTGTCTTAAAGGAATGATTTGCCGCATTCATTCAAAAAAGAGATAGCAATACCCTTCCTGCCACAGCTTGCAAATGAGTGTCAATGGAGCATCAACTGTATTTGGTCTTGCATCTTCGGCAATATGAGTAGTGCTTGATAAAAACCATCCATACACAAGGACATGGCAGCCTTTATAGGCGGATAAGCAAGGGATATTCCTGTGACAGCCTCTGTGACAGTAACAACTTACTTCATTTACAAAGCTACCACTAAGTGTTCATGAGCTATTTAGAGTACAAAAACAGTCAAAACCATGTATATAAACAATAACGGCCACATCACGCTGTGATTAACCATGATGCAGGGCCAACAATCGTTGACACTGTGTTGATGCTCATTTTCAAGATAGGGCAGGGACCATTTCGCAGTATGCTTTCCCTATAAAGGAGGCCAATACAATGTTTATGACTGCCTGCAACCTGTGGCCCACCAGTTTACCCAGGATACATGACCAACAATCATTGTCGCTCCATTGACACTCATTTTCATGATGGGGTAGGGTGACTCTCTCTGGTTGTGTAGATCATTAAGGCGGCCTATACATCAAAACAAGACAGCGACATACCACAGTCAATATTTTGCAACTCACAGAAGCATATCTGAATGCGACAATAAATATTGACACCCGAAGTGCAGAACTGAAAGCTGGAACCAACAGGTCTCGCTATACCCAGCCAAATCCGTGGGTTCAAGGGTATGGGTCCATGTTTGGTCCGCCAAGCGGCAGCAGGTTAGGTTTTTCGACATGTTCGGAATCAAACTCACATGTTTTTGTGGTTCAAACCTGGACCCCTGGCATCTTACCTGGACCCATTTCTAACACTAACCTTTGGTGCGTCTCAATACCCCAGAACTGCAGTCATCCAATTATCATTACTCTGCCCATTGTGAGATAACTTCTCACTATGCATTTCTACCAATGTAGCATATAGCTTTCAACTTCAACATGTATTTTCAGTCTACATTGTAGTAGTAACAGTTATAATGAATATGTGATATAGAGGTGTGCAAGTTGCCAGGTATTAGTGGCAAAATCAGTAGGTGAGGGAGTATTGATGACCAATTTGTTAGCAATTATGGCATTGAAGAGTGCTTGAATTAATAAGATATACTCTGAATCATCCATCATACCGTACCACTCTTCCTCTGTGCCCATTTCTCTCCTTCATGTACGAAATTCAATCCCTCCTCCAGTCATTGCATCATTGGTGTGAAGGATAGTCTGCAGACACAGTCCAGGTGAGCACATGAAAGCAAAGGTATGATTATGATAATGCCTTATGGACTGCAAACATACCAGCATAGTCTGAATACAGTAGAATATCAAGACAACAAGTTTCTGTCTGGCTGATATACCAAATAGGCAGACTTTCATATTTCGTCAATTGATTTCATACTCAGCAGCACACATTGCAACTGAGCCAGCACTCACAAGGTCTGACACCAATCGAAGATCTGCTGAAATACCGGATATCTGTATATGGCAACACACGACAGTATATGAGACGATACCGCTGCACATGTGGATATGGTGATATAATAGAGTAGTAGATAGGTAACGTTAACCCTAGAGATTTGAGAGTCATGGTCGGCCGACTATATTTTTGGATGTAGTTGGCCGGCCCTGGACACATCACGTGCAGCTGTGCTGTTACATCTGCAGATTCCCAATGGTGGATGAATTCTATGCCATGCTGTCACCTGAAACACACGGACTGTCATGCATAAATACTATGTTCAGAGGAGTGATACACAGGGGTGCATATTTTCATTCACATTCCCAGTTTGCCATATGGCCTATATGAAGGGTCAGTCAATGTTGTGAGTTTTGTTCCAGTACAGCTGATTCAGATGCATCTTGTTCTATTCTATGTGCGTTGCCTTAAACCCACCTCCAATTCTTTCATCCAGACAGAGTGTTGTTGATAGTTATGGCTAACATTCAGCTTTAGAAATCCAGCTATTCCAGCACATCTGACAAGGAATCCAGCTATTCAGGTGAACTTGAAAATATTCTAACACAAAATACTGTACTGCAATTGTCGATATAAATTTGAACCCTTAAAGTTATCTCTTCAAAACCCTCATCGGCAGAAGAGATTTCCGTTCGGGTGGAATAGCTCCGTCAGAGTGGACGCGCTCCGTCAGAACAGTCAGAGACACACCTGTGGTGGATCACTCCGTGCCTGGCCCCAATTAAATTCGTTGCATTGTATATCGCCCAGCAATCACTGTTTCACTGTTTCGTTGCGTTCTGTCAGTCTCCTATTTTAAACTATCAATAGGGTGTTGTGGGCAGCTGTGACCATACATCGGAATGTGTTCATTGGGTATGCGCTTGCATCGGGATTGCAATGCGATGGGTGATGCTATGAAAATCTCTCCTCGCGTTCCTTCTACCTGCATGCAAAACGGAATTCTCTGTTTACTAATCATCCTCATCATTCCAAGTCGCCAGATCTATGTGGCAATTGACAGTCCATCACTCTGTCCGTCCGTCTCCTGTCGTACTACAGCTACCTATCTCTGGTATTACACGCGTGCAGCCGACAATGTTTCCCACACTGAACACTTGCAAAGTAGTGGCTGGCAGTGCTTTGTCACTTGAAACACTTTCCAGATGGGATCCAAGTTACCAGAGTTTTGAGGAATTGCGCTGAGCGCCAGGGCTAACCAGTACTCAACGAAAGCTCCATCCTCGCTTAGGAGTTTGATTTTGATTAGTCATTGCAGTTGCCATGGGAGACGCACACTCAGTGAGCGATAACACCTCCCCGGGCGTTGCATTACCCATACCCAGTCGTTCTTTCGATCGCCTCTGCGCCAGCGCTGGCTTCCTGTGCATCGACACATCTGAGCTATGCATTCACCATCGAAACCCTCAACTTGAACCTTAATACCAGGGTAAATACAAAGCTCAATTGCGTGCAGTCGGTCATCCGATATATATGTCTTGCTACGACTCTTATGCTTGAATAACTCCCGCATGCCGCTGGATATTGCCACACGTTGCGTTGCGTTATGCGTAATGTTGAGTAATGCTCTGAAGTCATTGATCATAGTGTCAGGATGCTTTCCATCACGGCGGTTTTGGGGTGACATGAATTCAAGCTTCACATATGACTGGGGGCTCAGGGGGGCAGCCAGATCATCACCGGAGAGGAGGACATTGCTGGCGGCAGTGCTGTTCTCAAGATGCTGAGCGAGGGCTTGAAGATTGAGCTCTCCAATGTCGATGCAGAGAATGCGATGCTGAAAGGTGATTACTTGGGGCAGGACATTGAGAGTGTGATTGGAGGCGTTCCAAACGTCTTTGTGGTGCGTTGTATCTTCTTGGTCATGCCTCTCGGCAAAATACTGTTGCAAGGCTCCATATCGACGAATGTGTTTGACGCAATGACACATCAAGTGGATCTTCAGAAAGTTGAAGTCTGCATCTAACTCCTTGGCAACATCAATCTCACGGCTGATATAATCCCGCCAGGGGTTGGTTTCGCACCGCTTCCTGGACGGCGTCCATCTTTCAGCATTCCTTTTGTCGCCTACCTTTCGCCTCTTCATGAGTTCCATCCTGAGGGCATTGGCTTTGGCCTTCACATTTTCGCTGGCTCGCACGTGAAAGAAAACATCTCTCAAGTTGTGAAAACAATGCAAGGCGTCCTCCATGTAGCTCAATGTTGCATCATCAGGAGATTTATATCGTACATACATATAGAATTCTAACAATGCCTGTGTGCACTCAATTGCGTGATTGAATATGGAACGCTGAGCGGGGCTTCCTCCTCGTCGCAACCAGGTTACAACTCGAAGCAGGTACCGGCTCATTTCCTTCATCTCCTTCCCATTCCAGTGAGACACTTCTTCATATGACGTAGTGTTTGGTGTGAGGACGTTGTAAGCAGGCACAGATACCCAGATCACATTGTACTTGTCGAGCTGTTCATGCCTCTTCATGAAGTGGAAAATCCACTTCTGGAGGTGGTCAAGCATGCCGATCTGCATTGTATGGAGGAGGTCGGGCATAGGGAGGTCGCTCACGATACAAGGAATTTGTCGAAAGACATTGCATCCTCGGAGAATATGGCACGACGATAGTTCGCCACTGGCTGCCTTGGTGTTGGGATCACTGAGCTTTCTATGTAGGTTGTGATCCCGCTGAGGGTGTTGCTCATCAGGAGGGATATAATCACCAAGTTCGTTCTTTGGACACTCACACCAAAACCAGACATGCCGCTCACGATGATGTGGGTCGCGATACTCAGGGCAATCTGCAAGCCATGCTGCTGAAACTGGTTTGGAAGGACTGAAGTTGCCATCTGCACAGAGTACGTTGTGATACCCGCTCTCAGCACCGGGATTTTGTTCGAAAGCAGAGAGGCTGGAGTACCAACCAGAGTACTTCTTTCATCACCTCGCGGTTTGTTTGCCGCTGCTCATCCAGCCATGTTGGGGGAATATTGCCGATCGTGATTGGAATCGGCAGGAGAGTGACAATTACGACGCTCTGCGTTCAGGGTATCTGGCAGATCTTCGAAGATAGATTGCCAATTGTCATATATACAGGCCACTCTGTCTTGTCACTAGCAAAATTCGAGAGATGTGTTCCGTTGGACATGAAGATCACAGGATCCAGTGTATCCCCACTCTGAGCGTTGACTAAACGTCGATTAGCATGTTGTTATCCTGGAGTATCTCTCCTCACCTGGGTCACCAAGCACCAGTCCGCGGTGTGCATATTGGTACAAAGGCGTTTCGGTGGCGTTTGTTTGTTTGTAATCATTTTGCATTCACCCCGAAGGGGTGCCCAGCTAAGTTACCATAAGCCGGCCGACCACTGGTGGTCATGGCATTTAATTAACATCTTTTTATACCCCTGTCCAT
>Ga0307512_10004508_pt1 | contig 15231 bp, 8 predicted proteins | sample 14_EM_MG_FD_200267 | JGI IMG/M metagenome (GOLD analysis project Ga0307512, IMG submission 200267) | Populus trichocarpa ectomycorrhiza microbial communities from riparian zone in the Pacific Northwest, United States - 14_EM | ecosystem: Host-associated > Plants > Roots > Unclassified | place... | reverse complement strand
GTAAAAGCCAACTCTAACATCTGGCTTGATCGCTTAGCAAAATAATTCTGTAACTAGTATCATCAGTCAGTTCCAGCAAAACTTAAAATTCTAAATCGAATAGATACTGGCAGAAAGATGCTACACGCTATTTGCCTCAAATTTCATCTAAGCTGTAGCCTCAATTTTCATTTTCTTCGTCACCACTACCGTCATCTTTTCCTTGTTCGCCATTATCTTGCTTATCATCTTTGTAAACTTCTTTATCCTGCTCACTGCTTCCTTCTTCAAGTTCTTCGTTTTTGTCAGCGATACCATCAAACTCAAATCTCGAAGAGCCCATTTCAGCACCTTTTATGTTCTCACCGGGGGGATTTGTTATAGTTGCAAGGTGGTCTTTCCCAACAGCAAAGGCTTCTAAAACCTCTGAATGCCCTTGCTTTTCGATGTCAAACTCAATGCCACGTGATGGCATATAAGTAGTGCTCGAAGGATAGTTAATGAGACTTCTCGAGTATAGTTGATCCAGTTGATTAAAATAAGAGCAGGTTTTGGATCGCTGAGACCTCCTCTCTGGACTTTCTTTGGCTTTTCTAAAATATTTGTTGATATTCTCCCATTTCTCTTTACACCTCTTGGCACTCCTTTGGTAGCCCATTGAACTCATTAAAGAACTTACCTCTTCCCAAAGAGGACCCTTAACGCTAGGTTCTTGAAATTTAATCTCTATTGTACTTCTAACTTTGATCAATGCCTCAACTTCATCTTTAGGCCATCTGCTATGGCTGTCAGATTTTGTAGATGTAATTTCTTTGATGGGCTCATTTGAAATTTCTGGTTGCAGCAATGGTGGAGCCATTCTAATAGGAAGATTGATACTTTGGCCCGTGATTCTCTCTATGTAAGAAACCATTTGAGCCTCTCTACTTGAAGTTGAAGCCCGTTCATGTGCTCTAGAAATGGCTTCTCTGTTGTGCTTTTCAGCTTCTTGGTGTCTCCAGGTTTCTTCTCTATCTGTTCTCTCTCTATCCATTCTTTCAATCACTTCCAAGAACTTCCTATGCAACATTTCTTGGTGATCCATCACTTTCTTCACCGCGTTCTCAAAGAACCCAGCCATATAACTTAATTTCTCCTTCAATTTCCTCTTTCTCTTCCTCTTCTGGCTCTTTCTTAATGAAGCTTCCTCTCCAATTGAATTCTCTGACCCGTGATCAACCCAAGTTACATTATTGGCAGCACCGTTGGCACCAACATTTTGCCGATTTGTAGCACTGGATGGCACTGAAAGACCCGCATTCGTTGGTGAATGGTCGCCTGTGAGAACAGAGCCAGAGCCTGTTTGATTAGCCTCAGCAATCTTTGCAAGACTATATATAGCTTCAAGCTCATTAAAGATGGGAAACTTGATGTCCAAATTCCTGCATCTCTCCCTACTTTCATCAACTACGTGTTCTATCTCTAAAGGCCTAAAATACCTAGTTCTGTTTCCACTAATTTCTTCCTCCTCACTTCCCCACCGCTTCTTCTCGAGTTGTTTCCTGTAACATTTACACAAACACATAGATGACATGGTACCCAGTTTAAAAAATAGAAAAATAAACAAAAGTCATGAGATTATTAAATGTTTAGCAATAAACAATACTAATATTGATTCATCTAAGAGAGTAGAGACTAAAATAGGGGATCCTGATAGAGTTGGTTGCCTATCTAACCTCATAAAAAAATATAGGGATACAAACGAATGAGTTGAGCTCGTATCAAATAAAACTTTTGCTTTAAAAGAGTAAAAATGAAGAATACCTGAAACAACTGTGTTTAGTGCTTAAGCATCCTATTGAGTCAAGGCAAAGACTTTGGCATGCCCCAGGCTCTACTATATTTGGCCTCTATTACCTGCACCCCAACCTATTTGATCACGACCACCAAAACCTCTACCACCATAAGCAACAGACTGGCTCATCGATGGTGCCTGGATAAGAGGCTGAACTGAAGTAGTTGCCCCTGAAGCTGATAGTTTTCTCCTAGGGCACTCTTTGATCTAATGACCTATATGGCCACAACCGAAATAAACCTCAGTCCTCCTATAACATAAATAACTATCTTCATATGGAACAAACGAGCTACGAGGTGCATTCTGAACTGAATCCTGACTATAGCTCTAAGCACCACTACTTTCATTTTGACTACTTGAGCCACTAGCTGAAGATCTATGTTTAAACCTCCTTGAAACCTATTAGCCCTGACGACCATTTCATCCCCTATACGAACTTGTACTCGATCATTGCTATCTAAAGACTGACCCTCTTCTCTAGGCCTTTTAAACTAGCTTGCAACCATGTCCTCTAATTCTTATGCCTCATTTAACCTGGTGTTGTCAACAACTAAGGAGTAGAAAACACCTAAGATACCATCACCATATACATCGAGGATTTGATTCCTCGAATGAACCTCTTCACTCTCCACTTCTTAAATGCTAGAAGATGTTCTACATACCTGGATAATTGAGTGACATTCAGATCATACTCATACATTGTTATGCTCCATTGAGATAGCCTCTCAAACTCATAAATTCAAGCATCCCTAACACTTTAAGGGAGAAACTTGTCTAAGAACATGATGCTAAACTCCTTACATATCCATTAAGCCTTTACCGGCCTTGCTCTCTTCCTAGACTCAAACAAAGAGATTGCCACATCTCCCTTTAACCTGAATAAAGCTAAACTCATAGCCTAGTGGTCTGTATATCCCAAAGCTTCACACAACCTCTAAATATCATCAAGGAACTTTTAAGGATCCTTTGAGTTGTCCATCCCAGTGAAGGTAAGAGGTGCCAACTTCATGAAGTCATTCAACGACACATTGACTCTCTGAACAGTGTGGGATGACAATTGTACATCTCTATCCCTTCTCCTATCTCTCTCCATAGTAAACTTTATTTAGGTTCACATAACCTGACTAAGCTACTGAAACTCTATAACAGGCTCAGGGTCAGCTACCCCTACATATGTTTCACCAACCACATTTTCCTCTTCTAACTCCTGAGGCTTCTCCTCCACTGGTAGAGGTACCTCTTCAACACATCAAGGTACGGGTGCACCACCCCTACTCCCCTACCTTGCAGTCCTCAAATGCATAATAGGTACATCATCATTATCGTCACATACTCTACTAGTACTAACTATTTGTCTATTCCTCGATATTTCCTATAAAAAGCGAGAACATTTAAGTCATGCTAGAATAATAGCATGATAATTGTCGCACCCTCGCGGCGGAGCGTGGCGACCCTCCCCGGGAGCGGGGAATGATTTCGGGGTTTTTGTTTTGTGAATAAGGAAGTCGCCACCTAGTATTATGGTCACTAGGAACCCTAACTAGTCTTTCAGAGATTCTAAGGCAAGGGACTAGTTGCGTAAAGGGAAGGTATTAACACCCCTAGTACGCCATACCTAAGGTAAGCGACTTGGTGTTTGGTTTGCCTTATAATTGCTATGGTGTTGGTGTTCTCTTAATTAGTTTTCCAAGGATATGTTTGCTATGATGAATGGATTTGGGTTCAAAGTCTAAAAGCAAGAACTCTTGGCCAATATGGATCATACCTTTAAATATATCTACAAAGTGCCAAGGAGAACCAATGCAAATCTTTTGAAATATGTGTTTGATCAAACTAAATTTATTAAGATAGAAATCCAAGGAGATTCCATTGTAAAATCCAAAATGCAAGAAAATAATTTTTGTTTTGTGTTTAAGAAATCCATGCGAAAACACATTTTCAAAACTTCAAATATTTTTTTTTTATAGAAACGTTCAAGACATGTTAGGGTATTGGCCGTATACAACACACAAGAAAAAAAATTTTGTTTTTTTTCAAACATATATATATATATCCACAAAATAAATACACGAAAAAAAAAACGATATTACTCGTTTTTTTTCAGGGGCTGGGCCCAAACCAGTGACCCGGTTGGGCACAAAGGCATGCGTGAGTTTCCTCACGCATGCCTGGGCTGGTCATTGTTCAAGTGAATTAAATTTCACTTGAACAATAACACATGCAACTAAGAAATGCATGCAGAAACTGAATAACAGACCTGGAGAAAGATGAAGGAGCTGCAGTGATGTTGAAGGCGTGTTGTTTGGTCTATCCGTGTTTGTCTGTTCCAGCCCTTTCCCTTTGTTCTCTGTTTTTGTCTGTCTCCTACGTTTAGCTCTGTGTCTTCGTCCCTTTTTCTCTAGTGGTTTTAGCTTCGATTTTCTCTTCTTTCCCTCTCCTCTATTCTGTAGATCTGTTGCAGGGAATGGAGCAGAGACTGAAAGGCAGTCCCTGCTGGTTTTGGCTTTTGATAATCTTAAGAAAACTTAATATTTTCCATTTGTTTTCTCTGCTTTCTACTCTCCGCCTCCTTCCTTTTTGTTTTCCTTTTCCTTTCTTTCGCAGTGACAAAAGGATCAAAGAAAGAAACCCTATGTTTCCCTCTTATTTGCGTTATTCTCTCCTTTTACTGTCTCTTTTTTTTTCTTGTTTTTTTTTTCTGTTTTTTCTCCCCTTTTGGTCTCCCAGCAGAAGAGGTTTATATAGCCTAATCACTGCTCTTATTAGGAAAGATTCAATGCACTAATTCTAGGATGCAAAGCCCTGCTGATTTGCAGTAAAAAAACACAAAAAGGAAACTGAAATATTTTGATTCCTATATGATTTCAGCAATTAGTTTCCAGTGATCAAAGGGTGGTACAACTCCTTTCTTTCCTTGCTTAGCTGGCATCGTGAGGCACCAACTGTTTCTTTTGGACTGAGGTAGAAAAAAAACATGGTCTGCAGCTCTCCAATCAAGCGAGAGAAACATGGAAACCAGCAGGAAATTGCAGAGAAAATGAAAGAAATCAGATGGGTAGCGGTGCATGCTGCAAATTCTTATTTTTCTTATTCGGTGTGGTAGAATTCTCATCCTTTTACGATGATTCAGTCCCCTCTCTAGCTTCTTTAAACCCAACCAATATCCTTGTAATTTCACCTTCAATTAAATCCCTCATTTTAGCACTTTTCAATTCAGTCCTTGGTCTAAAAAAAATCCTTCAAATTGGCCCGTAATCCCTTGAATCAGACCTATGAACTTGGGCTAAACCCTTCTCGTGGCAGGATTCCCTACTTTCATATTAGATATTCAAATGGGAATATCTTGAGCTTCTGATATCGAAATCAGGAGATTCAAAAACCAAAATTCATCTACACGTACAGGACTATAACTTTCATGAAGGATCCAAAGTTAGATAAAATCGTTTTGAAGAACAGAATTGCAGCCAAACTTGGCTGGAAACCTTCTCGCGACAGGAGTCTATGCTTTCACGCTAGATTTCAAACGAGAATATCTTGAGCTTCTGATATCGAAATCAAGCGATTCAAAAGCCCAAATTCATCTACACGTCCAAGACTAAAACTTTTAGGAAGGATTTGAAGTGAGAAAAAATCGTTTTAGAGAACAGAATCTAGCAGCAATATGCTTGGTCAAAAAGGGTTTCCTGATCTGATAATGCCAAACATCCAAATCTAACTGAGAGTCTGCCATAAGAACAGTGATCCCTAGGACCCAATAAAGGTGTAGGTCAATTCTTCAACATGTCATGAGTGACAGAATATAGCTAGGATAGTCAGATATTGTACGAAACCAAGTCAGAATCAGAGCCTAAGTTGGAACAAAAAATTTACGACAGAAACAAAATCAGTTTTTTTAGTGCAAATTCTGAGAGATTTATCCAACCTTAAAAACAAGATAAAGAAAGAACGAATTTAGCATTATGAAGACTCCTAGTCAGTCTAAGAAACCTGACGATTTTGGTAGCAAAGGGGAAGGATAAAGAGGGCAGAAAACAGCTCAAACAGGGTTCGGCAAACATTTCTTCCTTCTCTGCTTTTGTCAATCTTGCAGCAAACATGAGCTAAACTCCTGCACTCGATTCAAAAGGGGTACACACCATCTTCAGCACATGGGGTCCAAAATGAGTAACAACAATAATTATGACATAATTAAAGGAAAACATATCTATCACAAAGGAAGAAGACATGTTTGATGAGAATTCAGAATTTAAAGACAATAGACAAGATGCTACAAATCTTAATGCTCCACATATTACAAAATTAATTATATTACTATTTCTTTAACCTAAAGCTCTGATACCAAGTTTGTCATGACCCGATTTTCGGATCCATGACCGGCGTATATGCAAGGTCCCCATCCAGGTTTCCATACCTATATGAACCCAAACTTACATACAAAATAGATTTCTCTACAACATGCTAACATAACTAACTCCATAGTATAAATTGATTAACTTAATACAAGAGTTAATACAAATATCGTAATTGTGGAACATTCACTAGACAAAAAGGAAAAGTAGTAATTATAACCAAAAGAGCAGGTTTTAAAGGTCCAACAAAAATGACATGGTAACAAGCTATAAGTCTGAAAATGATAAATAACAAGAGGGTAAGTTCAATAACTTAGTGAGTAGATAACATTCAATATACGTTCATGAGGTAATACAATAATGAGGAATATATATAAAAATATGACTTTAAGTTCTTACAAGAAAGTTTCTCAAATAGACCATAACAACAATATCATAATGTAAGGCTTGTCAGAAAATCAAAATATAATGAGCACGATACTCTGTAATGTGGGATGATCAGTTGCCATAAGTTGATAACTCTCTCGACCAACTAGGGTTTACATAAGATATGCAAAAAGACAAACACTACCATATTAGCATGGGTATTATGACTGGTATACCATAAATTCATACATTATCAACACAAACATATTCATATCTCAAGGCTCAACTCATGGCATCAATCAAACGAGGAGCTATCAATTCAAAAGTACATAATGGCTCACATTAAAGATTCAGTTTCAATAAGTGATCATGCTTAATCATAAACAAGAGGTAGATAACAAGATAAGAATTACCAAGAAGCATGATCAATTATCATATTAACAATTTAAGTATTTATACTATTCCTCTAGCATATAGAAAATTATCCACTCAATTGACTCAAAAGTAGAACTAACACGGAAGTAGATACCGAAGGCAATTCTAGGGATGTCCTGCAAGTAGAATATCATAATTATCTAAATACAAAATGAGACAAAAAAAATTCAAAAGAACATATAGTCTATTTAATACACTTAACTTAGGGTCTAATCCATAACCTTATATGTTTATGAACTAAACTGGTCCTTTTTCTCAAAAACCCAAAAACCAAATTGTTTCTCGAAATCTAATTCAAAAGAAAAAAAACAATATAAAACTTGACAATAATTCACCAGATAAACCTCAATTATTCATCAAACCAATTTGAAAAACTAAAATCTCAGCTAGGGACCAATGTGGATTTTTCTCAGATTTTTAGGGGTTAAATTGTAATTTTTCCAAATTAGAGGAACAAGCTGAAAATGTCATAAATTCATAACTATACTGCAATTTTACCCATAATTCATCCTTAATTTTATCCAAAATCTTGAATTATGCTCCACGGACCAAATCATAATTTTTCCAAAGTTCAAGGCTGAATTGTAATTTCTAAAATTAAGGGACCAAACTAAAGATTTCATCATCTTTGAACTCAAGACCGTACTATCCAGATTTCTAGCAAGTCTTTTTCACATTTTCTCAATATTCTTACACCCAACACATGAATTAAACCAATTAATCTTAAAATCATTATTACTGACAAACTCATGTAAAATACAATCAATTAAACCATTACTCATAACAATTATTCCATAACATTTCAATTAACTCATCAATTAAACTCATAACATATTCTTCAAAACCCTAATCTTCAACAAATTCAAAATCTTAACTAATAACAACCTTTATACATATTAAAGCATAAACCATACCTTAACAACTTATTTCTTCTAATTCTCTTCCCTTTTCTTTTCCTTTCTCTTCCTTATTCTCCTCTCTCTCTCTCTCTCTCTCTCTAATTCTATCTATATTTACCAAATCTTTGTTCATTAAAATATCCTTCATCTATTTATAAAACTTACTATTTCAATGTTGAAGAATGATATAAAAACAGTATATAATTAAAACATTTGTCAAAGTAAATTCAACAAAAAACAACAAATAAAAAGAAAAAAGATAACTTAGGTTATTTTCAAATTTAATGAAAAATTCTATTGAAAGAAATTAAATAAAAATAACAAAGCCCATTCTCCAATTGAATAAATACAAAAGGATGAAACTGAAAAAACATGAGTTTAAAAAAAGAAAAAAAACAAAAAGCAAACATTGGCGAACCTCCTAAACCTCAGTTAATCTCTAAAACTCGCAACCCATGAAATCCTAGACTTGGGCTCAATCAAGAGACTCAATTGCTAACCAATTTAATGTTGAATGATGAAAAAAATCAATTTAAAAAATTTATCAAACTAAAAAAAAAATCAAAAGAATAAGGGTTAAATTTGATAGGAAAAAAAATCTAAAGGGGATGAAATTATAACTAAAAGAATAAAACAAATAGTAACTAAAAGAATATGGACCAAATCTAAAGGAATAATAAATTAAAGGGTTGGGTTGAAATTTTGAAAGGACGAGTGTGAAAATCAAGGAGGAGAGAAAAAAGAAGGTAAAAAGGTCTAGTGCACCAAATCGGAGGTTCGTTTGGTCACTAGTTGGCCTCGCATACGCCTTCCATATGGCATGGGGCCTTCCCACTTGTTGATGTATGCGTTGCAAGCACTAGCATGTTTTTTTAATAATATTCAATACTTATTTAAATACAAAAATGCCCCTAAGTCAACTTCATATTAACCAAAAAACCGGAACAAAACAATAAAAAGCACCTAGAAGATAGTTTTATAGATTTTTCCTTTAAGGTAATTTTAGTACAGGTACCCAATTGATTTTAATGAGGCCAAACCCAAGAAACTTGAATTTACCTTGTTCCTAAATGAATTAGCCTTTATAAACTCAAATTGTGATATGACTGTTCTTTTGTTTTTTATTTTTTACTTTAAGAAGATAAATTGGATGAAAATAAATGACTTAGCTTTTTATTATTATTATAAAAAGACCCAATAACACAAATTAGACAATAGGAAAAAAACCCAAACTAGTGTGAAACAAGATACAAAGAAAAATAAGAACAAGATATATGCAAAAAAAAATTTAAACAATGAAAACAAAGAGAATATAATCTGATTTTTGGAGCCTAACTCAAATACCAACTTATGCAAACCCTGTGAATATAAAGATTTAGAAACCCACAACAAAGTAATGACAAACCCAGAAAGCAAAAAATCAAGTTTGGGATAAATAAACCATAACTCAAAGATAACCATGTACTTAAGAACCAATGGTATTGAAAATTGAACTTGGACCAATGGATTATAGAGAATCAGATAACCCTGTACTTAAGAACCAATGGTATTGAAAATTGAACTTGGACCCATGGATTATAGAGAATCAGATAACCCTATACATACGAGATAAGTCTTTGCATTCTTGAGCAAGATTCTTTCTTCGTTCCCTCTTCTTTGGTGAAAACATGACATAAGTAGGAAAATGAGACAAAAGACAAGTAAGATATGATATAAAAACTAATGTGGACACCTCTCAAGATATGCTAAAATCATACTTGAATAGTTTGCAACTTGACCCAAGAAGAACCTACCTCGAAGAACCAAAGTTATACGCAATAATCACTCTCACCCCACGCCTATAAAGAAACACAAACAAGTAGTATAAAATCACAACAAAGTTGATAAATCTTTCGAAGAGTTTGCAAGTTCAATCAAGAACTTAGTAAGGAAACCACTCAATTACACAAAAGATAACAACACCAATTTCTTTTAATTAAAAATAGTCTTTTTTATATATATAAAAAGTCTTTACAAAAGAGTATTTATACTAGAAAGAAACCTAAGTGTAGTAGAATATCCCTAATGAATATGGATAAACCTAATAAATAATAATAATCTAATGAATCCAAATTTAAATAAAGGCCTAGTAAAATGATATAAGGGGTTGTTTTTGTAAATAAAATGATAGCCCAACTAATTTAAATAAGACTAAAGTTGTTTTTATAATTTATCAGAAGAATTAAAGTCCAACTTCAAGCACATGGTTCTCTCTCTTCTTAATAAAATAGAAGGGGTTCCATATATTATTGAAAAGCTATAGATGTATACTTTCCAATGTAACTAGAATCACATTAAAATCCCTTTTGTAGCTACAGTTATGACCAAACAGTAGTGAAAGGTCAAAATTGGTAAAATTGAATCTTTTTATAATATCTGAATACCCAACTACAAGCCCTTATTGAAAATGAATTTAATTAATCAAGGTTTGTACTTTATTATTTAATATTTTTTTGAAGTACACTTTAGCTCATTTATCTTGGAAAAGTCCATTGAAAGCCTCTTTGAATCTCTTAGCCTTAAGTCTTGTCACAAGACCAACTTGAATCACTAAGGGATCTCTTGGTGTTTCTTGAATCACATCATTGCCTCTCTCCTCTCCTTGAAAGGATTCGTGCTCAAATCATCACTTAAATCAAATAAAAAGAGATAAGAAATATGAAATGTTGCACTAACACTATACTCACCTGATAGATCTATTTTATAGGCATTGTCATTAATCCTTTTTATAATCTGAAAAGGACCATCTCCTCGAGGCATTAATCTTGATCTCCTTTGTTCAAGAAACCTTTTTTTTCCTCATCTGCACCAAAACTCAATCTCTTAGTTCAAACCTTACTAATTTGCATCTTCTATTAGCCTTAAATGTATGTTACTCATTCTTTTTTCTCTATTTGTTGTCCTGTCTTTGCATGTAAGTCTTTCACCACCTGTGCTTTTGTTTTTATTACCATCAAGAATAATATTTTCATCAACATGTAAAGAAATGAAATCTAAAAGTCCTATTTTTGTTCACTATATGTTAAGAAGCAATCTACTAACACCTTACACACACTGATCAGTAATCAAATAAATATAAGTATGAAAAACTTAAATGAATAAGTTATTTGGTTACGAAGGGAAAACCTTTTGATGAACTCTTCAAAATATAAAAGAAAAAACTCTTTGGGGTAGCCAAACCTAGTATAGACAATGACACGACCAAAAGATTGATGTCTTCTCTCAAGTGCAGGAGTGTCGAAGTAATAAATAGCCCGGCTAGATCGGGGTCGAACCACAGGGAGGTTAACTATAATAATAATAATAATAATAATAATAATAATTTAAAGAGAATTTTGTGATGTGAGATTAATGTGAGGATTAAACAATGATAAAAACAAATGTCAAGGTTAAAGGATCACTAATGGTATTTCAAATAAGTATAATATAAACTCCTTTTATTACTCAACTGGAAACCACACACAAAGAGGTTCCAATTGGATTATAAATTATTAACATGATTATATTAATTATCTTATTTGAGTAATGTCAATACTTGTAAATGTGATTAGGTATTCATGGTGATAACTTATGTTAACAACTAATCAAGTTCCTTTCATAGCACAAGTGTCGGTTATACCATACAGTTGGGCTATGAAAGTGCTAAGTATTTGTTATACCAAGGGTTGTCCAACACAAATCTAGATTAACCATTTAACAAGCAAGGTATTAAGAGTGAGTAAGATAATAAATACAAAACATGTTAGTATCAAACATTAAAGTCCATGTTGAGTTTATACTATACTTATTATTATACCATTAGTGTAACCTTTTCACATTGACATAATAAACTAAGCTGAACATTATGAATAAGAGAAACATAGATAAACAAGATAAAAACATAAGTATATAAGTATAGTAAAGGAAATGAAAAGCATAAACAAGAGATTAAGGAAAATATAACATGGAATAAAACTTGAACATTACAAAATACCAAGAAAAAGAGCAAGAGCAAGATCTTGGTATGAAAACAAAGATGCCTAAATGCATGGCAAATGTCTCCTTTTATAGGCCAAAATTCAGAACTATTGATTTGATAACTAATTGTTGAGTGGGAGGCCACATCTTGACTTGGTGACAATCTTTATCTTCTTGTCTGAACAAAACGTCATTGCTAACATCAGAATTTGAACATTTAGTCTCATGAAAGTTCTAGAAAATTGTCTCAGCTTTCTAACAAAATAAGAATCGGCGCATTTGGATTTCTAGAACTCAAGATATGCGTTGAACACTGAACAGTGTTTGGAATGCAGGACATATTCGACTTCTCTGTTGTTGCTACCATTTGAACTCGAAATTGGCACTTTTAAATCTTGGACTCCATGAAAGTTTTAGGCCTATGTCTTAGCTTTCCATACATATAAACCAGACCTAAATCTAAGTTCTACAGCTCCAGTTATGATCCAATAACTGAATGGTGTTCCAGTTTGGATTGAACCAGCATCTCTTTTCTAAGCTTAGCCCTCTCTTTGTCTTTTCACTTTCAATAATTAAACAAATCAATCAATCCTTTGAATTGTGAAACATGCCTGCATTTGAAATGGGCATTTACCATAAATTAAAGATATCTTATATTATCAGACTTATTATTATAAAACATGCTTAAGTTAGGAATTTAATGATACTTTAAGTGCAATATGATGATATAAAACTTTGATAAAAATGCACTTTTAAGTACTAATCAGACAACTTTCACTAGTTTAGAATATTACAAGCGGAGTATTTTGTAATCCAAAATCTTTATAACTATAATACCTTACTTGTAAAAGAAAACACTTCATTTTTGTCTTTACTACAATAGCTTGCCAAAACAGGTGACAATCTTCAAACTGTTGTCATCCTAACTAGAATATGGAATTGCTAATAGTTAACACATGAACTCCCTTTAGGAGTTTGTAGGCTCTCCAACTCTTCAATGAAACACTGTATAACTCCTCAGCTGATTGGGCACTCTTGCTTTGCTGCAAGTGTTAGTCTTGCCTTATAATGCTTTAGATTATCCTTCCTCATATTCACATCTATGTGATAAGAGCAAGAACATTATCTTCAAGTTTTCTAGTCTATTACGTTCTTAACAGACTACTATTTATGTTTTACAAAAACACTTCTCTAATAGATATCTTCAAATAACTTGTATTTATCTTCTATCTAAACATCCTATATAATTTATCCAAAAAAATTAGATAATTATAGAAATAATCATGCCATATCTTAAAAGATAAACATGACTATTTCTTTATCTAATTTTAGATAAACTAACAATCAAAACAAATTCATCTTTAACAACGCAAATAATCCTTCACAAATTAAAGCTAGCCATTTTGACATTTACAATCTCCCCTTTTGGCTTATTTGTGACAAAAAATAAAAAAGAGGAATTATTATGCAAATAGTTCAAATAGTTTGATCATAAACATATACTTCATTAAAGTATATAATTATGCAATCAAAACATCGTAATAGTTCTTAACATATTTCATGCAATCAATTCATAATATATTCAAAGAATACTTCATGCAACATGTTGTATTCTAACAATTCATAATGTGTTCAAAATACATTAGTCATTTTCAGAAGCAATAAACCAAAAGAAATGTGTGCTATAAATGTTGTTCACAAATGATTGTAAACACATATTTTTTTTAATAATCTTCTCAAGAAATTTCATACCAAGATAAAATATCCTTATCATTTTTGCAAAAAGGCTAAATGCAAGATAGAAAGGATTAGCAATGTTTTTGTCTTAGAAATTTCTTTTATATTTAGCAGAGGATGTCAAGTAAAGATGAAGAGATTTATTTGGAAAGTTGTGAGATGAGTGCCTTTAAACAAGAAACAAAAAGAGAGAGGGGGGGAGAGATAGATGATTACGTGTTTTGATGAACAATACCATTAAATCAGCTTCCAAAAAAAGTTGTTTTTCTCTTATTCCTGCTCATATCAAGCATCGTGATATGTTCCTATAGTCTCTCTTAAGATGACACATCAGCGCTATGAAAAGGGTAGACTCCATAGCCATTTACGATGTGGGGAATTGATGTTATCAGGCTTGTTAACCCAAAAGCAAGAAATGGGCATAGGTTCATCCTCGTGGCTATCGATTACTTCATAAAATGGGTAGAAGGCAATTCATATGCTCATGTCACACAAAATGTGGTGAAAAGGTTTATAGAAAAAGACTTGATCTGCTAATATAGTCCACCAAAAAACATAATGATCGATAATACATGGAACTTCAACGACAAGATGATAGTGGAGCTCTGTACCAAATAGAAAATCAAGCATTCCAATTCCTCATCGTATAGGCCAAAGATGAACAGCGCTGTAATAGTTGTCGACATGAATGTCAAAAAGATTATTCAGAAAATGGTAATCACTTACAAAGATTGGCATGAGATGTTGCTATTTGCCCATTATGCTACTGATTATGAACAACTTAGTGATGAGACGACCAAACTTCACTGATTGGTATTGGAGATGAGATCACAAATGGGTGGTATATTGCTCCCTCTTATTCACCCCACGGTCCAGATGAAGACCCGCCTCCTCCTTCTCCTCTAATCCCTCTATTTTAGATTAATTGTATTTGAACTTATAAATGCTTAAACTTGTAATAAATATTTGAATTTTATATTAATTTATTTTTAAAAAAAAATACGTTTTTTAATTATTATTGATGGGGTTTCATCAGTATATTCGAGAGAGTTAGAAAAGAATTACTGTAAATATCACTGCCACAGTGTACTCACCTACAGAATAACAGACGGTCTGTTTGACGGTTACATGTCAAATTCACTGACAAACATATCTATTGATGAAAAAAATCACTGATGGCATGACATACGGTTTTTCTATTAATGATATGTTATATTCAGCTATGGAAGTACCGACAAAATGAAGCGGGTAAAGTTTTTTTGGCGTGCTTTGTTCGTCAGGTAATTTATCTGTAAAATTATTATCGACAGACCACAAATCACCGACAAGAGTTTTTTCAACGGATTATTTCAATATGAGATCATGTCGGCAAGTTTCTTGCCACAGGTGCCGATATATCTTCTAGGGTGGAGATTTTGCTGTAGTTTCTCGTCAGTGTCTAATCTCAAGGCCACTCTTCAGAATCAAGCAAATGTGCGAGAGACTCTAGGTCCAAAGTTGCATTGTCTTCAGGACAATGATTCAGTGCCCAGTCCTTGAACATGAGGTCATCAAATAAGCCCAAGGAATATTCAGAACCCCTGGACAAATTCCGGTTACAACCACTCTTCATTAGTGTGTCTCCGTCTATATCATT
>Ga0307512_10004507_pt1 | contig 15235 bp, 13 predicted proteins | sample 14_EM_MG_FD_200267 | JGI IMG/M metagenome (GOLD analysis project Ga0307512, IMG submission 200267) | Populus trichocarpa ectomycorrhiza microbial communities from riparian zone in the Pacific Northwest, United States - 14_EM | ecosystem: Host-associated > Plants > Roots > Unclassified | place... | reverse complement strand
TTGGGCAATCATCATCGGTTTCCGCACCCACATCCCGGCCTAGGTCCAATGCCAAGGATCCACCATATAAGAGCGTAGAGATCGTCGACGACTCGGATGAAGAAGCGGATTCATTTGTTCTACCCCCTCCACCTCGCCTCGCCGATTCTCAGTCACCACTCTCGGATCTCTCTGAACCCACCAACCTTGGGCCATCGAAGTCCATCACTCCATCAAGCAATCGCAAACGTCTTATTCCAGAGGTGGTAATCACTACTGTGCCGATGAAACGAACCAGCTCCCCTTCGATCCGAGAGGTCGAAGAGCAGGGCAGTGTCGACAAGGATGGGGTCAACCGGAGTCCGAAAGGGAAGAAGAGGCAAAAGAAGGCTGCAGAGGAGGACTATTTCGAGGGGCTCGATGACGAACTCGAGGTGGTTCCCAAGAAAGGCACCAAGGGCAAAGGCAAGGGCAAGGGCAAGGCGCCGCCGAAGGGCAAGGGGAGGACGAAACTTCAACCCAGGGAAGTGGTAGACGATGAAGAGTTCGAGGAGGACCTTGCTGAGGATGACACCGGGAGCAGGAAGGCGAAGAGCAAGGTAACGGTGAAGGCAACTGCGAAGACGAAGTCCGCCAGATCGCGCAAGCCTCGTGTCGTTGATTCAGACGACGAAGTAACAATGGACCCCCCAGCGAAGGACTCTGAAGTGGCGTTGGTAGATAGCGAGCAAACGGGCGACTCTATACGTGAGTCGCGCGGGCGTTATGTGGCGCGCGGTCCGACTGATATCTGTGACTTAGCTACTGCCTCCCTGATGGCTCAGCAAAACATGAAGGAGGACGAGACTCCACCACCTCAGGACACAGGAGTAAGCTTGAATTCAGTCACCGTTTCTGAAACTCCCCTAATCTACGGTTCCCAGAAGGACCAGGAGAATACACCACCGCCTCCCAGGCCCGTCAAATCTAAACCTAACCCAACTGTCACCCCATCCTCAGTGTCTAGAAAGACCCCTGCTCCTAGTTCTGTATCTTCCTTTGTCCGACTCAACTACGGTCACTCTCTTGCAAGTGAAGAAAAGCCCGCGTCCATGGCGGATATCATTAAGAAAGCCAACTCCGCCACAGGAACACCATCCGGTATCAAATCCTATTCGTCGTTCATGAAGGGCTCGCGTTCTATTCTGAGGAAGATCGCGCCGTTACATGCACGAAGGAAGACGCCTCCACCACTCCCACCCAAACCGCCTCCGCCGAAGAAGACGAAGAAACAGCTGGAGCTGGAAGAAAAGTGGGAAGAAGAATTGGAGGAGACCATCGAGGGTTGGACAGCGTTGTCCAGTCAGGAGAGGGAGGTATTGAGGAAGCAGAAGAGAGATATGGAGATGGGTTACGAGGACTGATGATTGTTTTTGCTACATTCGAACTGTATTTCGGATTCGCTACGGCACTCTGCTCTGTATACTATGTACGACTATGAGACAATCTAATCAATTTAATTGTGCCACGGCAACCTTGATCCCACCCCAATCCTCGATCCAGTCCGAGGGTGGGCTCCTTGATACCCTTTCATTGATACCACCCATTCAAGACTCGTAAAACTCGGATAGGGAGACCGCTTCAGGATCTCCGATTTACACCTGCTGACAAAGGTTTTCGTTATCCTACCAAAAATCTGGGTCCACTTTCCGAATGAGCATATGGGAAAGCGCCTGGACCACGGCTTGCATTAGTTCTGGGACGGTGTCCGTGGCTTCTCGTTTTTATATGGAACGCATTGTCACTTCTCCAGTACTATAGCGAGCATGCGCTCTCAACATTTCAGTCCTCCTCCGGTCCGGATCCTCCGAAATGACCCTAGAAATGCCTGCGATCCGACTGACGGCTGTTGTTTAAAAGGGTTCGACGTAGGGCGACTCTTGTGAAATGGTGCACTTACGTTGGAAGTGGAGGAACTTGTGTCGCAGGTCGAACGGTTTGGTATGGTATGGAGCGGGTGAAACTGATCCCTCCCAGACCAACTGGGCCTGAGTTGGTAAGCCGAGTCAATGGCCTGACCCCCTGGGCGTCCTGCAGCAAAAACGGTTCGATAGAATGCATGTAATACCTGTCAAGAGTGCTCCTCAGAGGCACGGGCAACCAAGACAAGACCGTTTGTGTTTCGGCACTAAGACCGGGACCCATCGATATATCCCGTTTTCGAGCTTGGGCTCAGGTTGACTCTCTTCTTCGCTGAAGAGCAAAGGGTTCGGCGCAGCAAAGGGAGAGGGTAGGAGTGATATGTCTCCGCCAGGTTTGGGAAGGGTTTGAGCAATTTCCGAACTACCCCCGCAGTGAGGCTATACGAGTGGTGCATCCATGGTGAAGTGATTCAGGATGGGTGTGCAGTGAGGATGTCCAGATTCTTTCATATCTTTGTTCCCAAAATACCCGCCCGACGCAGTGCGAGGCGCCTGAGCGACCTAAACCGTGAAGCACAGGATAGTACACCGGACACGTATAAACGGACTCCGACACCGCTTCCGGTTGCGACAAAAACAAACAAAGCACTCTTCTCTTCGAACGACGACGGAGCGATGTCATTACCACCTGCGCTTTTGGGCCTAGTCGACCAGGCGAAGGATGCTTTGTGGGCCCTAACTGCCTGCATATTTCACCCATCAGCAAAAGTCAAAATCAATGGGAGGACTTGTACGTGCCTGTCCCGATTTCTTTTTGCGCCTCTGTTGACCCCATTTGCGTGATTTTCTCTCATCTCTTGCGGCGCGGTTGGTTCGGTCGTGCGATTGTTGCTGCGGTTCCCGATTTCAGTCAATATCCTGAAGGTGCTCGGAGAAGGAGGTTTCTCGTTCGTTTACTTGTGCCAGGATGAAGCTAGTGGTGTAAGTCCCTTCATTGCACCCCCTGGTTGTGGCATTGACGATCACCTTTCAGAGGGAATTCGCTTTAAAGAAGATCAGGTGTCCAACTGGTTCAGAAGATGTGAGGCAGGCTATGAGGGAAGTGGAGGCCTACAGGAGGTTCAAGTGCGTTGATTTACACATTCCTCACCTTCCACCAGCGGTTCTAATCAGGATTTTGACGATCATCTAGGCATCCGAATATCATTCGCATTCTAGTAAGCAGTGGTCCGTGACCTCATACCAAATCATCGCTCTGAACTCCTACGAGGATTCTGCTGTGGTTCAGGATTCAGATGGCGAAGGAAAGATCGTCTACCTCTTCCTCCCTCTTTACAAGGTGCGTCAGTACGACTTGTTATATTTCACACTCCTACATTGGCCTACAGCGCGGAAACCTGCAAGACGCAATCAACGCACACTCAATCAACGGCACCCACTTCCCCGAAAAAGAGATGATCAAGCTCTTCAAAGGCACATGCGAAGCTATCCGCGCCATGCACGATTATCAAGCCCCAGTCGGTTCTCAATCTCGTCAGAATGCACAAGCTGCATCGCGTATGAACACTCGTAGGCTCTCCGGAGAGCAGCAATCCAGTCGCCTTCCACAACCTGAGCATCATTCAGATGACGAGGATGACGAAGGGTTCCCTCGAGCCCACGGAGACCAAGACGGAGGGTACTCGTACCATAGTTCCGGCGCAATTCCCCTCTCTAATAAACTCCCGAGCAAGAAAGGGCGAGGTGGAGGTGGGGAGGAAGAGAGTGGGCTGATGAACGGTGACCCTTCAGATTTGGAGGTGCACCGCAGCAGTCCCGCACCAGGTGGCAGCGGCGAGATGGAGCTGTTCCCGTTCGCTCACCGGGATATGAAACCTGGGAACGTCATGATTGCGGATGATGGCTCCCCGATCCTCATGGACTTCGGGAGTGCGATTCCGGCGAGGATTAAGATCGAGACAAGGTCTCGGGCACTGTTGCAACAGGTACCTTCATTCCCCTGTCCGATTCATGCGAACACTGACCCAGTCGCACTAGGATATTGCGGCTGAGCATAGCACGATGGCGTATCGCGCCCCAGAATTATTTGATGTCAAGACCGGAGTGACTTTGGACGAGAAGGTTGACATTTGGGTACGTCATGTGCTGCTCCTAGTGTTAGGTGCTGATGTCCATACCTCACTTTCAGTCACTCGGGTGTACACTATTCGCGCTTGCTTACCTTCACTCTCCCTTCGAGAGTCTCCAAACGACGCAGCAGGGAGGCTCGATAGCCATGGCAGTCATGAACGCTCAATACAAGCACCCCCAGAGCGCTTATTCGCAAGGCTTCAAAAACTTGATCGATGCGACATTGAAGGTGAACCCCGCGGACCGACCCAATATCCATCAACTCATCGAGATGACGGAGCGTGTCCTCCGATCATTATCGTGACGAAAAACCCCAGATGGTCTTAGATGTGTTGACTTCTCTGTTGTTTCTGCCAGATCCAGATGTAGTTTAAGACAGAATCGAAGTGCGTGTATTTATTTCTACATTTAATTATATGGTAGTTTTCTTTGCACTATTGAAGAATGAGGGTATCTGTGATAGATAGGAGAAGGTTTCACAGTCATGCCGCAATGTGGCGAACTTGGCCGGCGTTTCTGAGGTATCCATGCAACAAAGTGGGAGTCCGCGAACACAGATCGTCAACAAAAGTTTGGTAGTTTTATGGTTGCGGTCACCTACCTCGGACGAAGTTATACTATTCCATCTCACAGGACACGCACGACGAAAACGCGAGTTCCTCATCGTCATCCCTTTCTACCGCCACCTCTACACCCCTTTCAATCGAGAAAGGTATTAATGGGGTAAAATCGAGAGCTCTGATGGCTCTGAACGTGAGTAACAGCCGCTTTCCTCCATTCCTCCGGAACAGTTTCGTTGAGAACCGGGCGATCGTGATATCGGTTTCCGCCCAAGTTTTCACGAATAGTATGATGTCCTCTGGTTCTACTCTTCTGCGGATGGTGAAGGTTATTCGTGACAGAACGACGGGAGAGATCAAAAGTGTGTTGATTAGGTTGGGCGGATTGGCCCCGATGTGTTGCAGTTCTATGCGGAGTTCGGTTAAACGCGGGCAGAGGCTGAAATTGGGTCGGAGTCTCGAAAATGGCTCCTCTGCGCCGTCCGTATCAGTCTGGAGTCGGATTAGTCGTGGAACAGGATTGAACCGCCCACCTCTGCAAGCGCTCACACCGAGGATTTCCAAGCTCTTTGAGCAACTTGTGAGCAAGGAATTTAGGTCCTCGACGTGCATCTTCCCCCAGTGTTCGAGGCGGATCGTGTGCCACTGGGGAGGGGGAGCACGGGAAAGGAGCTTGATTAAATTGGTATGGCGATTTAAATGGCCCCGGAGGAACAACGTTCCTCGTAGTGGTCGGTATTCCAAGTCGATCGTAGGATCCGGTGGGACCAGCTCACCCGGACAAGAGATCGTAATGTGTTCGAGGTGGGGAAAGAAGGAAGTGAACGAGAGTAGCCTTCCGCACGACCCGTTGGCATTTATGAGCGTAAGGGAGGTTAGTCCCGGTTTGAGGTGACCAAAGTAGGCCGGAACCTTATTAGGATCGAATACCGGATCGTCGAAATCCAGATCTCGCAACGTCAAGGATGTCACGTTCCGGAAGGAGGTGAAATAATCCTTTATCGGTGCCAGTATATCCCATTCCAGCAGTGAGATAACATCGAGGTATGTGGTATACCCAGCGAGACCATCGGAACGAGGCGGGATGTGTTCGCACCAACCCGAGACGGTTTCTGGGGTCCAAAAAACTTCGCGGAAGAGGTGGCTTTGGCTCCGGGTTTTCCAACTTTTCGCAACCAACGAACTGACTCGAAGGTCCACCGGCTTATCGTACAGGTGATCGATAATGTTGTTGATGACGTCCTGCGGAAGTTGTGGTAGAGTGTTTGTCGCGTCCAACTGCCACAGCGGGGTCGTGGTGCCGAAAATGAACAGCGGGGCCCGAGTGGTTGAAGGAAGGGTGTTTGTCGCTCCACTGGACATTGCAAAAGGAGCTTGGGCTTTGCCACGACGTTGCTTGGCCATCTGTTATTTTGTCAGCGCATTCAATTCCGTACAAGCTTGTGCTGCATGTCGAAATGTACGTGCATCTTCTGGGGGGTGCTTGGTCTCAAAATTTACGAGACGTAGCAACCGTGGGAACCGTTGCATGGGGTGTCTGTTAAACTATGGCCCACGGACTGGGATCAAAATTTTTGTTCGATCAACTCTTTCCACCTTTCATTTCCATCTCTTCTCTCTTCTGCCATGGGCCGCCGAGCTAGGAACAAACAAGGAGACCCACTTCCTTTGCACGCTGATCCGGATCTCAATGGCTCATCGAAAGCCCTGGAACTGAAGGCAAAGTCTGGGCTAAAGGATAGATCCTCGGCTTCGAATTTAAACGCGAAACTGGGAAAGCGAAAAGCGGAGCGTGACAACGACGGGGAACGCGCTACGAAGAAACCAAAGGGGACTCTGTCTGCTGGGAAGTCCAAGCCTCAGGCCAAGGTTGCCCCCGCTAAAAAACCTGCCCCGAAGACTACGGGCAAGCCCACGAAGTCGAATGGGAAGAAAGTTGATCTTGAGGAGGATGAAGTTATTGATGATGATGATTCTGTGGGATGGGAGGATGTGAAAGATGTTGATATGCAGGCTGTGGCTAGGTGCGTGTGCCCGTCGGAGGATGTAGGTGCTTCGCCCAATTTACGGGTGGTCCATTGCAGGTCATTATTTCGCGACAGCGACGCCTCAGACGAGGACGAGGATGCTGAAGAATTTACCGGATTTACCGGGGGGTTGGAGGACTTAGAGAGTGACGAAGATGAAGCCGAAGAGTATGTCCCGTTACTTCCCTTCTTGCCCCACTGCCTCTGAACAAATAACAGCGACGAACCTCTGAGAGGTCCTATGCAGGAATTTGATTTCGATACCGACTCAGAGGATGATGAACCTATCGATATCCCAACAAAAAAGCAGAAATCGAAACAGCTCGACCGTCCGCTGAGGATCATCCCAATTGTGTCGGATTCAGAATCTTCGGAATCAGATGATTCTGATCCCGAAGGTGGGAGGAAGAAGGTGAAGGGGAAGACGACCATTGCTAACATGGAAGCCCGGTCCCGCGCAATGGACGCCGAAGCTGCAAGGGAGGCTGCGCTTGATATGCAGGAGCTCCAAGACGCGGTTGCTGCTGGAGAGATGGAGGGCGACGACTTTGATGAGATGGACGGTGATGAAGACGGCGATGAAGAAAGTGGACCCAGCGAGCCGGTGAAGATCCTGACATCGGAGGAACGAGAAGCTGAGAAGAAAGCTGGCGGACCTGACACACTCACGGTACAACGTCGACTACGGCACTGCGTGAAGGTGCTAGAGAACTTCAAAAAGTTGGGGAAAGGAAGGTATGTTCCTGCATTCTGCACGCTGGTTCTGGTTATTGAACGTATTTTGATAACTCTCAGGCCAAGAGTCGACTATACATCCCAGCTGATATCCGACATCGCCAGTTACTACGGGTACAACGAATTCCTGACTGAGAAGCTGTTCAACATGTTCCCAGTCGGCGAGGTTAGTCCCTTTGCGTCTACCATTTACAACGCACCGACTCCTTTCTACAGGCGATTGAGTTCTTCGAAGCCAATGAGGTCCCTCGGCCAGTAACAATTCGCACCAATACCTTGCGGACGAGGAGGCGAGACCTGGCCCAAGCTCTAATCAACCGTGGCGTCAACCTCGAACCTATTGGTAAATGGACAAACGTCGGCCTTCAGGTTTTCGATAGTAGCGTTCCTATAGGCAGGTCAAAGACTACTAGATGCCGATTTCGAACCCTGACAGTATTGCAGGTGCTACACCCGAGTACCTCGCCGGTCACTACATGCTTCAAGCTGCCTCCTCTTTCCTTCCCGTCATCGCCCTTTCTCCACAACCAAACGAGCGTGTCCTCGATATGGCTTCCGCTCCTGGAGGGAAAACGTCCCATATGGCCGCCCTCATGCAGAACACCGGCGTGATCTTCGCAAATGATGCGAACAAGGCCAGGACGAAGAGTCTCACCGCCAACATTCACCGGTTAGGATGTAGAAACGTCGTGGTTTGCTCGTATGATGGACGGGAGTTCCCAAAGGTTTTGGGTGGTTTCGATAGGGTACTGCTTGATGCGCCATGTAGCGGTACCGGCGTTATCAGCAAGGATCCTAGTGTCAAGATCAACAAGGTCCGCCTCACTTCTCGATGCTGCCACATCTTTCCCTAACTAGAACGCGTTCCTCAGTCCGACAAGGATTTCATGCTTCTCTCCCACCTCCAGAAACAGCTCATCCTCTGCGCGATCGATAGCGTAAGCCCGGACTCAAAAACGGGAGGCTACGTCGTGTACTCCACCTGTTCGGTAACTGTCGACGAGAACGAGGCGGTCGTCGACTACGCTCTTCGGAAGCGACCTAACGTCAAGCTCGTTGATACCGGGCTCGAGTTCGGTAAGGAGGGTTTCACGCGGTATCGAGGGAAGGTTTTCGATGATAGCGTGAGGTTGACGAGGAGGATTTACCCTCACGTGAATAACATGGACGGGTTTTATGTGGCGAAATTCAAAGTGCAGAGGAAGAAGAAGGTGAAGAACGGTAGGGATGACGATGAGGGTCCAACCGGTGGAAAGGGAGATGGGGAAGCGAACATGGGAGGCAGTGACGTAGAGGGACCCACATTCGATGACGAGGAGGATAAGAGTTACATCGAAGGTTTGATGTCTTCCCACCTTCAGTTCTTCCGTGGTGCTAACGAGCTATTCCAGAATCAAAACGGAGAGGTATGAAGAAGAAAGGGTTGCGGGTTCCTCCTCGAAAGAAGGATCCATCAGAAGAGTTCTGAGCATTTTATATCATATGTCGTGCATCGGTTGTAATATCATATTGACCCAGTCCGGCTGCACCGGGCCATGCTACAAGCTTGACTTGTATGAGTTATTCTGGGCACAGTTCAAGAATCTTCTCGATTTAAGTTGCTGAGGATTACAAACGTTACATGTTGATAATAGTAAGAAAGTCTGCAGCGGCGCGAGAGGGGTACGAAAGAGGTTGGAAGAGATGACTACGGATGGATGGATAACCAAAAGGGGATCGCTGAAGGAACCAGTGGTCGATACACGTGAAGTCACTAGACAAAGGAAAGAGTGTAAGGGGTGAAGAAGTGGTATATGTACGTCCGATCCTAAAAAGCCTCCGTCCGGAGACGGGAATACATTCCGGAGGTTGAAAGAGCCAAAAATATCTGAGTCGTCTTAGACGGCGGGTTGCATCACGATGGGAGATTGAGTAGGGGTCGTGGTGTTGGGCCTCGATTTTGAGACCGGTCAAACGAAAAGCAACCGAGGGTGGAGCCGGAGCCACGAGCAGAATCTGTGGTTGATTCGACCCAATGTCCAAACTTCACATGATGACACAATCCTTGTCTTTGCCGCCCCTTCCGCTCGAATCCTCACCATCTGGGTTTCTTTGCAAGACAGATCCAGGTCCACCTGGCTGAATGATCGGGGTATTCGAGTTTGTTTTGAGCCGCTGTGTCGCGCGCCTATCTCCTTTCTCGGCAGCGCGTTTGAACCAGGACATTGCTCTGTGGAGTGGCGGGAACCGAGAGTTAACGAATGGTCCACATTACAAAAACGAGGCGCATATACCCACTCTTTCATATCAGGCGGCGTTCCGATTCCAACCTCCAAGAAATAACCAACAGCATACATCGCCTTAACAAGATCCGCCTCGGCGGCTCGCCTCGCCCAAAGATATGCTTCCGTGTCGGATTGCGGGAGAACCCCAGGTGAACCGACAAGATACCACGCAGTCAGAGCGAAGCACGCGTCTCGATGATTTTGCTGAGCCGCGATATTCTGACGGACAAAATTAAAGGGTGAAGCGATCAGGATGAAAAGGGACACACATAGTAGTGGATTGAGAGAGCCGGGTCCTGAGGACATCCCATCTTTCCGTACTCGTAGCATTCACCCAGTCTGTACGCGCTTGGGGCGTAACCAAGCTCCGAAGCTTGAGCAAGCAGCTCTGCAGCGTATTCGTTGTCCACAAAAACGACGTTTTCAAGTCCCTTTTCGTGTAGGAGAGCGAGTTCGTGAAGGGCGTGAGGGTATTCGGCGGTCGCATGCTCTGCAGATCTCTTCAACCACTTGACACCTTCCTTTGGTCGCCTGGATAATCCCAGTTCCCCGTTCAATTCCGCAATGCCCAGTCGGTATTGTGCACCTGGGTGGAGAGCAGCACCAGCCTTCCTAAAGAACTGCACAGCCTTCGCAGTCTCCCTCCTGCAACCCCAGCCGTTCTCACAACACGTACCGGCACGATACGCAGCATCAGGATGGCCGTGCTTGGCAGCAAGTACAAAGAGGGGGAAGGCTCGATCGAAGTCCTGCTTTCCCTTCGTAGTACCGATTCCGTTGGCGTAGCAATCGGCGAGGAAGTATTGGGATGGCATGTGTCCCCTGTCCGCAAGTTTTCGCAGCAAGGATGTAGCTTCGCGGTAGAGATCGTCCCGTTTGTTTTGAGCCTTCTCGATTTCGATGATGTTCACGCCCGATGGTTCAAGGGTGGGGATGGGCCAATGCTTGGCGGCATCAACCAAGAAGACGGCGAATTCAAACTGAAGCTCTGGGTCCTGAGTCTTCTTAGCATTAGCGCGGTAGAGCTCGAGGGTATGTTCGTGAGAGAGGAGGGAGGCCTCCTTTCCAGGCCGCAGATGGGAGTGATCGAGGATGGGACCAGGGGGGGTAGGCGGACCAGAGTCTGGTATTGACCTCTGAGGGGTGTAATCGCCGTTGCCGTGGTAGAAGTCGTCGTTGTTGTCTGGGTTGTACTGCTCTATGTCATCTGCGGGCTCGTACCGTGATGGCTCTTGAGTGTAGACGGAAGCGGAACCCCTGCCTCCTGCCCGCTGCTGCGGCAGCGACTGTTGTTGGGGGTAGAAGTCTGGTTGGGAAGTGATTCTTTGTTGTTGTTGGTCCAGATAGAAGGAAGATGATGGCCTGGGTGGCGTCGGTTGTTGCGCGTACATGGTGGCCATTGCCAGAGGTGCTGGCGGTCAGGAGAGTATGTGGGAGGAGACTGGGTGGAGAAGGAGAGGAGTGACAGTGGGATCGGAAACCGCCGGTGTCTCTCAGAAAGTTTCCCTCTGTCCCCTGCCCTCGTTGCCGGCTGAGGGCTTATGTACTCCTATCAGTATTACGCAGGTAATGAGCGCAAGCCATCGACCTTCCGTCGCCGGCAGTGTCTATCACTGTTTGCTTTGCACGGACAACAATGACCCCAGTGAATTCTCGCACTTTTCCCACACTCGCAACATCTCTCAAACCCACTAGAGATAACCGGCGTTCCCCATGACACTATTGTATCGGAACTTACGAATTCACCAAATATTTGGTGCAAATACCGACGTCGGCAAAACCATATTTGCAACGGCGCTGGTTCGGTCATCGGCCCACCGGAGTCACAGCGTGCTATACCTAAAGCCTGTTAGCACAGGTGAGATTGGAGATGCTGATGATTTGTATGGAAGCGGTGTAGTTTTCTTCGCACCACAGCATAAAATACTGATCGCTTTATCGGACAGGCACGTTCATCGGTTTTCCGGAAGTTGCTCCGGCCGCGTGGAGGTTGACTGTCTTTTTCGGTACGACGAGCCCGTCAGTCCGCACCTCGCGGTGCTTCGTCAAAGGGGAGGAGGCCAGGTATTTATCTCGTTGCTCACTCCTGCGGGCGACACAGACACACATTCTACAGGTCTCCGATGGCGTTTTAGTCGACGCGATGATAAACCGCGTGTCATCGTATGTCAGGGATGTATCAGGCGCCGGTCATGTCTATGTTGAGACAGCCGGGGGTAATTGTTCCAGTCGGCGGTTTCCCTCCAGGAATCTTATCTCTACCATTTTAGGCGTTCATAGCCCGACCTTATCGGGCTCAACCCAACTAGACGCTTACCGACCTCTATTTTTGCCAACGGTTTTGATCGGAGACTCCAGGCTGGGAGGAATCTCGTCCACGATATCCGCATACGAATCACTTCTGCTCAGGGGATACATCGTGGACTCGGTGCTACTCTTCCGGGAGGACTACTACAGGAACTGGGAGTACCTGACCTCCTACTTTGCCGAGAAGGGCGTACCCGTAACGGCGATTCCTCCCCCACCCGCCCGGCTTCCTTCTCGCCAGCAAGATATTGCTAGTTTGGGGAACTATTACAAGAATATCTCTGAATCCGAATCATCTGGCTTATCGCAGGTGATCGCCCACCTTACGGAACGACATAAATCTCGTCTCGACGAACTTGACTCGATGCCTGCCCGAACACACACCCAGGTCTGGTGGCCATTTGTCCAACACTCTTCCACGCACCCCAATCCCGAATCCATCACTGTTATTAATAGCGCACACAAAGATTATCTCAGTGTCTACAATAATAATCGCACTCGTGGTTTCGAAGACACCGAGTCGCTGCTGGGTTACAAATTTGATGGATCAGCATCTTGGTGGACTCAAACCCTCGGACATTCCAACCCAATCCTCACACTTGCAGCCGCTCGCGGAGCTGGTAGATACGGGCACGTGCTCTTCCCTCAATCCACCCACCTACCCGCGTTGAACCTCGCCGAAACCCTTCTCGCCGGTCCGGGAAAGGGTTGGGCGTCCCGCGTGTTTTATACCGATAATGGGTCTACAGGGATGGAGGTCGCTCTAAAAATGGCCCTACGAGCTTACACAAAAAAGTATCCCGTCGATGGAAATACCGGAGATCGTGCAAAGAAGCTTGGTGTGCTGGGCTTGAAGGGGAGTTATCATGGGGATACTATCGGGGTCATGAACGCTTGTGATGCAGGAGACGGAGTCTACACTTGCGAATGGCACGAGTCAAAAGGCTTTTGGTTCGACCCTCCATCTCTGACGCTGCAGCAGGGGCGGATCGTCATCACTCTTCCCCCGCCTCTCCGAGATCTCGCCTCGAAATGTGGAATAAATGAAGAGGACCTCACGTGGATTGGAGCGAGGGACTCGTTGACCGCGGCGTACGGTGTCGATCGGCGACTGGATACCGCTCTCGCTCAGGTCTACCGAAAGTTCATTGAACATTCGTTGGACAACATCAAGACGGAAATTGCTGCCCTCGTTCTCGAACCTCTGATCATGGGTGCTGGTGGGATGATTTTCGTCGACCCGTTGTTCCAACGGGTGCTGGTTGACGTGGTCCGGTCTCGTTCTCCTCCTGTCAAGCCATCGGCTGAAGGAAGGTGGTCTGGCATCCCCGTGATCTTCGACGAAGTGTTCGTCGGCACCTACCGTATGGGCCTTCAAACTACTTCCACCGTTCTCGGTGTTCACCCAGACATCTCCGTATATGCCAAGATGCTCACTGGGGGTCTCGTGCCCCTCGCTACGACGCTGGCTAGGGAGGAGATTTTTGAAGCATTCGTGGGGGAAAGGAAGGATCAGGCATTGCTACATGGCCACAGTTACACGGCATATCCAGTCGCATGCGAGGTCGCGAACGAGACACTGAGGCAGGTTAGCAAGTTGACGGGGAGTGAGGACTGGAAGATCGCAAGGAGGAAGTGGGCTGGAGAGGTTCCTGTCGATGACCTTGCCACAGGGGCGGCAAGGGTGTGGAGTTTTTGGGATCCGGAGTTTGTGGATGAACTCTCGAAGCTAGAATCGGTGAAGGGTGTTATGACGCTTGGATGTGTCTTGGCTATCAAAATCGATGATCGAGGTAGAGGTGAGATTGTGGACCTTGACACGTTTCCTGCGCAAAACTCACGCTTTCGTCTGACTCAAGGATATCGGTCTACCGCCGCTGAAAAGATCTTGAATCCCATCAGGGACACCGATCCTAACTTGACCAACCCCTACTCATTCGGCATTCACTTCCGTACTCTGGGAGACCTCGGGTACTTTATCACGAGTCTCAACACCGAACGTCAAGTCATCGCGAAGGTCGAGAAGAGGATCCTCGAGGTTCTGAGTGGTCTAGGTCGGACTTGAAAATGCGAGAGAGAGATCGCAGTTATGTTAATGGTAGTACATGAAACCACTAGAACGACGACCCATCCTGTTCAGTTGAAAATTTCGGATGATACCTTCTTGAACTCATCATCCCCTAGAAGCTCCTTGAGCTTCTCTACGAAGTCATGGCCCTGATCGATGCCGAGTGAAACCTTGAACGAGCATCGGTTAAGAACGCCTCTGGCGGGGTTCCAGTACTACACACCTTTCTCTGCTCAGGTGGCATTTTCAGATAAGCCTCAAACGAAGCCATGAATATCTCGTACTTCGCTTCATGCTCTCCTCCGGAGTCCGCGATTCGAGCCCGGAGGTTCTCCAAGAGACGTTTATCCCACTCAGCCGACCCAGACAACCCAGTCCCCGTACCCTGACGTTCAGGCGTCTGCGTGTGGGTTTCGTCAATCACCGTTCCATCTTGGGCGATCTCCATGGTCCCAGTAGTCAGCGTCACGAGAGTATTCCCCTGAGGATCCGCCGGGAGTTGGATGGTGATCCCGGGTAGCAGGAACGCCGCGAACCCTTCGATGAGTTCTGGATGACCTTGGAAGAGGGCGATAACCCTCTTAATCGTTTCTCGTGTGTTCGCACTGTGGAATAATCGTCGTAGTCTCGGGTTCAATCAGAAGGAGGGTTGTCGAGCGTTACCTTCCAGCCTTGAAGTCCCTTATCACATCGATGAAGCCCCGATACTGTGGCGAATCCGCCCCATAAACCTCCTTGACCTTGTTTAGGAACTCGAGTGCAGATTCGACCCCAAGCGTCATCCTTGAAGTTCGCGTTCACAGTCGTATAGGATGTGGATATATGGATGTAGTGGGTGAGCGGCAAGGTTGGTTCGGGTAATCATTAATCAGGGTCCGAACTGTGACAGGCTGTGTATTGACTCATAAAGAGCGTGCTGAGCATCCACTCTGCATAGAATTCCCAGGTACTGTACAACCAAGTCAATCGGGAGAAGCAGCACCGCCACCTGTCAGGGTCAACTTTCTCCACACGGCATCCAGGATATGGGACTGGAGGTTGTATTTATGTGGTAGCTCGCTGTGGAATGAGCATCGAGTGGGGCGGTTACCAACATAATATTTTCGACCAGGGTTCGGGGTTATTGATAGGAGATTGATAAGCGCACCACTTCCTTCCCTGCGGTGCGTTATGTCTCCTCCCATTACGACCGCTCGAGCGGGGAGGACGGTGGCCATTCGGGGCGGTAATGAACGCACTACCATAAGGTATTGACAGTTACCGT
>Ga0307512_10004506_pt1 | contig 15235 bp, 11 predicted proteins | sample 14_EM_MG_FD_200267 | JGI IMG/M metagenome (GOLD analysis project Ga0307512, IMG submission 200267) | Populus trichocarpa ectomycorrhiza microbial communities from riparian zone in the Pacific Northwest, United States - 14_EM | ecosystem: Host-associated > Plants > Roots > Unclassified | place... | reverse complement strand
CGAGCAGGTCGACACCGACGCCGGCGACACCGCGCTCGTGGACGCGGTGGTGGGCCTCGGGCAGGCGCTGCGAATGCGGACCGTGGCCGAGGGCATCGAGACGGACGGTCAGTGGGCGCGGCTGCGTGAAATCGGCTGCGATCACGGCCAAGGATTCCTTTTCGGACGGCCGAGCAACGCTGAGGTGGTGGGCCAGTTACTGAGCGAAACTGTGGAAGTGGGCTAGTTCGGTTCCGCGGCCTACTTGTGGCATCGTTGCGTGCCACGGGTGTTGTCGGGGAGGTGACGACCGGTGGTCCTGGGTGAGCTTGCGACGCCGGTCGCGGTGACCGACGCGGACACCAGCATGGCCGAGGTCGAGGCGCTGATGCGCGCCGACGAGCTGCGGCCCGGTGTGATCACCGTCATCGCCGGCCAGATGTATCTGCTGGACCGGGCCCGGATGGAGTACGTCCTGTCCGGACGCCTCGGCTACGGACGGGCGTTGCTCGCGCGGGAGCCGTTACGCGGCGTGCTCGACGTGCCGGCACTGGTGCTGAGCGCGGCGATGCCGTGGGACGAGGCGGCCCGGTCCGCACTGGACCGGCCGAGCGGCCAGACCGGGGCTCCGGTCGTGGTCGAGTTCGACGACGGCGCCGTCGGCATCGCCCCGGTCGGCCCGCTGGTCGAGCACCTCAGCGGCCGGTACGCGGCCCTGGCCATGCGGGACGACCTGACCGGCCTCGGCAACCGCCGGATGCTCAACCGCACGATCGACGCCGCCGACCCCGGCCGCGACGTGGCGCTGTTCTTCCTGGACCTGGACAGGTTCAAGGACATCAACGAGGAGCTGGGTCACCACGGCGCCGACGAGGTGCTCCGGCACGTCGGCGGCACGCTGGCCCGGATGTGCGGCGCCGACCGCGCGTTCCGGCTCGGCGGCGACGAGTTCGTCCTGCTGCTCGACTGGTTCCCGGACGACCTGGAGTCGTTCGGCAACCAGATCCTCGACGCCGTCCGCGGTCCGATCGTGGTCGACGGAACGCTGGTGACCGTCGAGGCGTCGATGGGTGTCACCTCCGGGCCGGCCCCCGGGCTGCTGGCCAAGGCGGACGCCGCGATGTTCGCCGCCAAGCGCGACCGCACCGCCGTCGAGGTGTGGCAGCCCGAACTGGCCGACGAACGCCACACCGACCTGCGGCTGCAGTCCGAGCTGCGGACGGCGATCGACGAGGGCCGGCTGGTGCTGCACTACCAGCCGCTGGTCGACGCCGCCGACGGCACGATCTGCTCGGTCGAGGCCCTGGTGCGCTGGCAGCACCCGGAGCGCGGGCTGCTGCTGCCGGCCGCGTTCCTGCCACAGGCCGAACGCTCGGCCGCGATCACCGTGCTCACCGACCGGGTGCTGGCCGACGCGGTCGAGCAGGCCGCCCGCTGGCGGGAGGCGGGCAGGCCGCTGCCGGTAGCGGTCAACCTGCCGGCACCGGTGCTGGCCCACGACCGGATCGTCGGGGTCATCGCAGATCTGCTGGCGAAGCATTCGCTGCCGGCCAGCGCGCTGATCGTGGAGATCACCGAGAGCGTCGTGATGACCCGGCCGGAGCGCAGCGCCGAGCGGCTGCGGGCGATCCGCGAGCTGGGCGTCCGGGTCGCCATGGACGACTTCGGCACCGGCTACACGTCGCTGGCGCTGCTGACCCAGTTGCCGCTGGACGAGCTGAAGCTGGACCGGGCCTTCGTGCTCCGCGTGCACAACCCGCAGGAACGGGTGATCGTCGAGGCGGTGGCCCGGATGGCCCGCGGGCTCGGGCTCACCCTGGTCGCCGAGGGGGTCGAGGACCAGCACACCGCCGACACCCTGCGGGCGCTCGGCTTCGACTTGCTGCAGGGCTATCACTTCGGCCGCCCGGTCCCACCCGACCTGCTGCCAGCCCCGGCGGCCGCGGTCAGCGAGCCGACGAGCAGGCGGGGCTAGACACCGCCTCCCACAGCCGGGCCGTTGCTTCTAGAGTGGGCACGATGAGTGAGCCCGCCGCCGTCGATCGGATCGCTGCCTCGGTGTTCGGCTTCGAGCTGCGTTCCTCGCAACGTCAGGCGGCCGAGGCCGTCGTGGCCGGCCGGGACACCCTGGCCGTCCTGCCCACCGGCAGCGGCAAGTCCGCGATCTACCAAGTGGCCGGCCTGGTCCTCGGCGGCCTCACCGTAGTCGTCTCCCCACTGATCGCCCTGCAGCGCGACCAGGTCCGCGGCATGACTGCCCGCAACATCCGCGCGGTCCTGCTCAACTCCACCCAGCACGCCGCCGACCGGGCCGCCGCCCTCGAAGCCCTGCGCGCCGGCGACGTCGATTTCGTGATGCTCGGCCCCGAGCAGCTCGCCAACGACGACTCGCTGCGGGCCATCACCGCGGGCGGCAAGCCTGTCACGCTCTTCGCGATCGACGAGGCGCACCTGGTCAGCGAGTGGGGTCACGACTTCCGCCCGGAATACCTGCGCCTCGCCGACGTCATCGAGGCCGCCGGGCGCCCGACGCTGCTCGCCCTCACCGCGACCGCCGCGCCGCCGGTGCAGACCGACATCACCCGCCAGCTCGGCATGCGTGAGCCGCAGGTGATCGTCGCCGACTTCGACCGGCCCACCATCTCGCTCGCGGTCCGCCGGACCCGGCACGGGCTGCCGGAGGCGCAGGCGATCGACGACCGCACCGTCGAGGTGGTGCTCGCGCATGACACCCCCACATTGGTGTACGCACTGACGCACGCCCGCTGCGAGAGTCTCGCCGAGCGACTTCGGCTGGATTCGTTCCAGGTCGCGGCGTACCACGCCGGGATGTCCGCCGCCGAGCGCAGCCGCGTGCAGGACGCCTTCTTCGCCGGCCGGCTCGAGGTCGTCGTGGCGACCAGCGCGTTCGGGATGGGCATCGACAAACCGGACGTGCGCACGGTCGTGCACGCCGGCATGACCGGCAGCCTCGACGAGTACTACCAGGAGATCGGCCGCGCCGGCCGGGACGGTGCCAAGGCAACGGCAATTCTCGTGTACGACCAGCGCACCGTCCGCATCCCGCGGCTGCTGGCGGCCCGGTCCCGGCTCACGAAGGACTCCGTACACGCGGTGGTCGACGCGCTGGAGGCGGCCGGCGAACGGGCCACACTGGCGGGCCTGGCCGAGACCAGCGGCCAGAGCCGGCACGTGGTCGAACGGGTCGTCGACGAGCTGTTGGAGCTGGGCGCGCTGCAGAGCGACGGCAACGACGCCGTGCGGGTCTCGGGCCTGCCGGCAACCGCGTTCGCCTCGGTACGGGCGGCCGGCGACCGGCGGCAGGCGATCCTGGCCAGCCGGATCGACGCGGCCCGGCACTACGCCGAGACCACCCGGTGCCGCCGAGCCGAACTGCTGGCCTACTTCGGCGAGCACTACGAACCGCCGTGCGGCAGCTGCGACAACGACACGACCGCAGCGGCGTCACCGCGGCCGGCGCACACGACGGACGGCGGTGTCGGCGTCCGGCACCGGCTGTGGGGCCACGGCATCCTGCTGTCCCGCGACGAGCACGAGGTAACGGTCGCATTCGACTCGGTCGGCTACCGCCACCTGACCGCGGCGTCCCTGACAAACGGCTTGCTCACCCTCGAGTGACCCCGCCTGCCCAGCTGGAGCGGCACCGTCTGGGGTCGGGCGGTCCGTGGGGTGGTGTGTTCAGGCTTGAGCGGCACGGTCCGGGTTGAGTGGTCGGCCGGGGTGGTGTGTTAAGGCTGGAGTTTGCCGCGTCCAGAGGTAGGGCGGTCCATGGAGTGGTGTGTTCAGGCTCGGATGGCGCCGCGCTTGGGGCTGGGCGGGCGTGGGGCAGTGTGCTCAGAGGCGCCTGATCCGGATAAGTCGCCTTTATCCGCATCCTTATTTGTCCAATATCATCGACCTTGGTCGGGTTTCGCCCTCCCGGGGCGCCCAGTGACCAAGATCAATGATATCGGCGTCTTCGTCGAGTGCTTCATCCGCGCGGCTGGGGACCATGTCGGCCGACAAATCCTATGAAATCTTGCTCGATCAGTATCAGCTGCCCTCTCGGGCTGGAGTGGCAGCGCTCGGGTTCGGGTGAGGCGGAGGGCGGTGCGTTCGGGCTCGGGTGGCGCCGTCCGGGGTGGCCGGTCCGCGGGGCGGTGCGTTCGGGCTCGGGTGGCGCCGTCCGGGGTGGCCGGTCCGCGGGGCGGTGTGCTCGGGCTCGGGTGGCATCGTCCGGGCCGGTCCGTTGGGGCGGTGCGGTCAGGCTGGAGTGACACCGCCCGGCGGAGGGCGGCGGCCGCCGGGCGGTGTGCTCAGGCTCGAGTGACGCGGGCCGGCCCGGTCGACCTCGAGAGTCAGGGGTCAGCGTGGGGCGGCTCGCCGGGCCAGGCCGGGCAGCAGCGAAAGGCCCGCGATGAACGGCCCGGCGATCATGGCGAGCAGGGCGACCGCGAACGCGTCTCCGTCGCCCGTGACCACCGCCGCGCCCAGCGCGAACATCAGCCCGATCAGCACGGGCATGCCGGCCAGCACCCAGGCCGCCGTCTTCTGCAGGACAGACCACCGGGGCGACCCCGAGACCAGCAACATGCCGGCCAGCGGCGCGACCACCGGCAGCACCACGGCGCCGCCGGTCAGCAGGGCGATCCCGACGTACTCGAGCGCTCCGGACGGGGGATCGGCGGCCCGGACCGGCTGGCGGGCCACGGGCAACCGCAGGTGGGGCGGCATCCGCCCGCGCCGCACGGAGGCGGCGATGGCCTCCGGCGGCCCGAGCCGGCGCAATATGAGCTCGGGGTCGTCCTCGCCGCTGACCCGCCGCCGCGCGATGTAGTCGGCGACGGTCGACATCAGCTCGTCGCGCAACTCCGGCGTCAAGTCGTCGGTCTCGGCCCAGAGCGCACCCAGATAGTCCAGGACAATCGTGTCGGTGTGGGCCAGCGGCGCGGTGTCCGGCCAGTGCTGTGCAGCCGTCATCGGTTCCCCCTCAACTGTCGCCTCGCAGGACTGTCAGCATGTCGCCGCCGGCCCGCCGAAACATCTGGCCGAGGGCCGATTGCACACCGCCGCCCTCTACCTTTCGGCCTATCCGGGGCTGGACACGGAGACCCGGCCCGGTTCGGTTTTTCTTGATTTCCGGGGGCCGGGGCCGATGGTGCGCTCGTGCCCCCCGATGATCGCGCACCGCTGCGTTACGTGTGGGCCACCGTGCTTCTCGCGGTGGCCAGCGCCGCGTGGTGCGCGACGGGCGGCGCGGGTCCCGTGGCGATCGGATACGCGGCCGTCCCGCTCGGCGGGGTGGTCGGGGCCGTGGCCGTGTTCCGGCTGCTGCGGGCCTTACCGCTGGATCGCGCCGCCGGGCGGTTCTGGCGTGGCGTGCTGCTCGCGGTTGTTCTCCTGACGGTCGGCTATGCCTGGAACTTCGTCAACGCGGCCCGGTTCGCCACCCGGGACCGGCTGCCCGACATGCCGCTGCCCGCGGCCGGTTGCGCCGCGCTGGGCTTCCTCACCTTTCTCTGGGCCGTCGCCCGGGTCCCGCTCGCCACCGGGCGCTCCGACCGGCAGCGGATGCTGCTCGACCGGAGCATCGCCTTCCTGGGCTGCGGCACCGTGCTCTGGCACCTCGGGCTGGCGCCGATGATCACCGCGGTCGATCCGTGGAGCATGCAGACCATGTTCCTGGTCGGGCTCGCCTTCCTGCTGGCGATCGGTTCGCTCACCAAGGTCGCCTATCTCAAGGGCGGCCCGGTCGACCGGGCCGCGTTGCGGTTGATCGCGGCCATCGGGCTGATCGCGGCCGGGGTCGCCGTGCTGGCCGCCACGTTCGGCGACGCCGGTGTCATCCCGGCGCAGGCCGCCCTGATGCCCGCCGCTCCGGCCCTCGTGACGCTCGCCGTCTGGGCCCAGTGGCGGGGCGTGCTCGCTCCCCGGCCGTTGCCGCGCCGGGCCAACACGCTGCTGCCCTATCTGGCCGTGGCCGCCGCCGACATTCCGCTCGTCGCCGTGGCCACCGGCGAGCTGCGGTGGACTGGCCGGCTCTCGGTGCTGGCCGCCGTCCTGGTCACCACGCTGGTGGCGGTTCGGCAGTTCGTCGCGTTCCGGGACAACGCCCGGTTGCTGCGCGGCATCCGGGCCCAGGAGGAGCGGCTGCAGCACGAGGTCACCCACGACGGGCTGACCGGGCTTGCCAACCGGGCGCTGTTCCGCCAGCGGCTGGGCGCCGCCCTGGACGCGGGCCGGCCGGCCACGGTGCTGCTGCTGGACCTGGACGACTTCAAGACCGTGAACGATTCGCTCGGCCATGACGTCGGCGACGCCCTGCTGGTCGAGGTCGCGGCGGTGCTGCGCGCCGAGGAGCGGGCCCTCGCCGTACGCCTCGGCGGCGACGAGTTCGCCCTGCTCATCGTCGACGACGGCGGCGAGGGCGGGGCGGCCGATGGCGAGGAGGTCGCCCGGCGGGTGCTCGACGGGCTGCGCGAGCCGGTCGGCGAGCACCGGCTGCTGGTGCAGGCCAGCATCGGCATCGCGACTGCCATGCCCGGCAGCCTGCTGGACGCCGTGTTCCGGGCGGCGGACATCGCCATGTACGCCGCCAAGCAGCGCGGCAAGGCGGGCTTCGTGCGCTACGTGCCCGGCATGGAGGAGCCGGTGCTGGCCCACGTGCAGCTCGGCGGCGAGCTGCGCCGGGCCCTGGACCAGCACGAGTTCCGGGTGGTCTACCAGCCGATCCGGTCCCTGCCGGACGGCCGGCTGGTCGGCGTCGAGGCCCTGGTGCGCTGGGACCACCCGACCCGCGGCACGGTCGCGCCCGCTGAATTCATCCCGGCCGCCGAGCGGACCGGGCTGATCGTGCCGCTGGGCCGGTACGTGCTGCACGAGGCGTGCCGGCAGGCGGCGGCCTGGCTGGCCGAGTTCGGCCCGGACTCGTTGCTGCGGGTCGGCGTGAACGTCTCGGCGCGGCAGCTGCACGACCCGGATCTGGTGGCCGACGTCGCGGGCGCCCTGGCCCGGCACGGCCTGCCCACCGACCGGCTGGTGCTCGAGCTGACCGAGTCCGCTGCCCTGCGCGGCGGCCAGGTCTCGCGCACCCTGCACGAGCTGGACGCGCTGGGGATCAAGCTCGCGCTCGACGATTTCGGCACCGGCGAGTCGTCGCTGAGCCTGCTGACCGCGTTCCCGGCGGCCATCGTGAAATTGGACAAGTCGTTTGTGGACGGTATTGAGATCGATGACCCGGAATGCGATGCCCGGCAGGCGGTCGCCCGGGCGGTCCTCCAGATCGCCCGCGCGCTCGGCCGGGACACGGTGGCCGAGGGCATCGAGAACCAGGCGCAGGCCGACCGGCTGCTCGAGATCGGCTACACCTTCGGGCAGGGCTACCACCTGGGCCGCCCGATGACGCCGGCGGACATGTCCGACCTCCTGGCGAGCCAGCAGGCAAAAGTCGCCGCGTGAGCCAACTTTTGCATATTACGGAGAATCTTTCCTTCACTTCAGACGAAACAAACCGGTAACGTCGCCGTCGACCTTCTTCGATTTATCGGAAGTGTTCGGAGGCCCGCGATGTCCGTTCACGTCAGCCGCCGCCAACTAGTCGCCGGAACCGCTGCCGCGGTCGGCATGTCCACGATGCTCGGTGCGACCCCTGCTCAGGCCGCTTCCCGCAAGCCGGGCCGGGTGCCCCTCGACAAGATCAGCGTGCAGCTCTACACGCTGCGCAACCAGCTGGCCATCGACCTTCCCGCCAGCCTCGCCCAGCTGCGGGCGATCGGTTACACCCGGGTCGAGCACGCCGGCTTCGTCGGCCGCACGGCCGCGCAGTTCCGCGCCGCGCTCGACGCCGCCGGCATCCGGGCCACCTCGGGCCACGTCGGCATCCCGCAGCCGTTCGACGCGACCGTCTGGCAGCGGGCCATCGAGGACGCCGCCATCGTCGGCAACCACTTCATCGTGCATCCCTACTTCGGCGCCGACGCCACCGGCCGGCCGATCCGCGACGGTGCCGTCTACCGCGCCTTCGCCGCGGACCTGAACAAGGCGGGCAAGCTGGCCCGCAAGGCCGGGCTGGACTTCGGCTACCACAACCACCACAACGAGTTCGCCCGCCAGGACGGCGGCAGCCTGACCGGCTACGACATCCTCACCGCCGAGACCGACCCGGCGCTGGTGCACCTCGAGGTCGACCTGTTCTGGGCCTACCGCGGCGCGCACGACCCGGTCGACCTGATCCAGCAGCACCGCGGCCGGATCCGCCAGGTGCACGTCAAGGACCTGGACACGGCCGCCAGCTTCGCCGACCCGGGCGCCGGGCTGATCGACTTCGGCCGGATCTTCGAGCACGCCCGCGAGGCCGGCCTGGTCGAGTACATCGTGGAGCGCGACGACGCCGGCAGCCCGCCCCGCAGCCCGGCCGACGCGCTGCTCACGGCCGAGGCCGGCTACGACTACCTCGCCAACCTGCGGTTCTGATCATGCGACGGCTGATCAGCGTTCTCGCGATCACCGCGGTCGTGGCCGCCCTGCCGGTGCCCGCGCAGGCGGCCAGCGCGCCGCCGAGCGACGACAACTTCCAGAAGGTGACCCTCAACGACTTCCCGGGCGAGCCGATGGCCATCGCCGTCCTGCCCGATCTGCGGGTGCTGCACACCGCCCGCCCCGGCGAGGTGCGCATCCACGATCCCAAGAGCGGGCGCAACGTGCTGGCCGCCGACATCCCGGTGTACCGGCACGACGAGGAGGGCGTGCAGGGCATCGCCATCGACCCCGACTTCAAACACAACAAGTGGGTCTACGTCTACTACTCGCCGGTGCTGAACACGCCCGTCGACGACCCGGCCACGCCGAACGTCAACGAGGGCGACGCTCCGGTCGAGGGCACCGCCGCCGACTTCGCCCCGTTCCACGGGGTCATGCGGCTGTCCCGGTTCAAGCTCGCCGGGAATTCCCTCCAGCTGGGCACCGAGCAGAAGATCATCGAGGTGGGCACCGACCGGGGGATCTGCTGCCACGTCGGCGGCAAGATCGACTTCGACGCGGCCGGCAACCTCTACCTGTCCACCGGCGACGACACCAACCCGTTCGCCTCCGACGGTTACGTGCCCATCGACGAGCGGGCCAACCGCAATCCGGCGTACGACGCGCAGCGCTCCGCCGGCAACACCAACGACCTGCGCGGCAAGCTGCTGCGGATCAAGCCCAAGGCCGGCGGCGGTTACACCATCCCGCGTGGCAACCTGTTCAAGCCCGGCACGGCCAAGACCCGGCCGGAGATCTACGCGATGGGCCTGCGCAACCCGTTCCGGTTCGCCGTCGACCGGACCAACGGCCTGATCTACCTCGCGGACTACTCGCCGGACGCCTCCGCGCCGAACCCGGCCCGCGGCCCGGCCGGGCAAGGCCGGTGGATGGCGATCGCCAAGCCGGCGAACTACGGCTGGCCGTACTGTGTGGCCCCGGATCTGCCCTATGTGGACTATGACTTCGCCACGGGCACCTCGGGCGCGCCGTTCGATTGCGCCCATCCGGTCAACGCCTCGCCGCACAACACCGGCCTGACCGCGTTGCCCCCGGTGCAGGCGGCGCAGATCAATTATTCGTACGGCCCGTCGGCCGCCTTCCCGCAGCTCGGCACCGGCGGCATCGGGCCGATGGGCGGGCCGGCCTACGACTACGATCGGCGCAGCACCTCGCGGACGAGGTGGCCGGCGTACTACGACGGGATGCCGCTGTTCTACGAATGGACCCGCGACTACGTCAAGGGCATCCGGCTCGACAACCGGCGCCAGGTCACCGGCATCGAGGACGTGCTGCCCTCGGTGATCTTCGACAACCCGATGGACCTGGAGTTCGGCCCGGACGGCGCGCTCTACGTCCTCGAGTACGGCGACGGCTTCTTCTCGGAGAACCCGGAGGCGCAGCTGGCCCGGATCGACTTCGTCCGCGGCAACCGCACCCCGATCCCCAAGATCAGTGGGAGCCCCACGGTCGGTACGGCGCCGTTGACGGTCGCGTTCTCCAGCGCCGGCACGAGCGACCCGGACGGCGACGCACTGCGCTACGCGTGGGACTTCGACGCCAACGGCACGGTCGACTCGACCAGTGCGAACCCGACCTGGACGTATCAGGCGAACGGTTCCTACCGGCCGACGCTGAACGTCACCGACTCGACCGGCCGGTCGGCGTCGGCGGAGCTGCCGCTGTTCGTCGGCCCGGTCGCGCCCACGGTCTCGTTCGTGACGCCGACGCAGGACCAGCCGTTCGAGTTCGGCGACACGGTCGACTTCCAGGTGGCCGTCGTCGACGACCAGCCGGTCGACTGCGCCCGGGTCACCGTGACCTACATCCTGGGCCACGACCAGCACGGGCACCCGCTCTCCACGGCGTCCGGCTGCACCGGCTCGATCACCACATTCGTGGACGGCGGCCACACCGGTTCCGACAACCTCACCGCGGTGTTCGTGGCCGAGTACACGGACGCGGGCGACCCGCCGCGCAGCGGCTCGGCGACGGTCGTGCTCACCCCGTCGGGGTAGCGCCCGGCCGGCCCGGATAACTGGGCCGTTTCCGCCCGGGACGGCCGCGGTTGCGCCACCCTGGGAGGCGTGGCCGTACTGATCGACAAACAGACGCCGCACCCGCCGGCGTGGTGGGCGCAGTTTCTGGAAGCCACGGAGCGGTTCGACGGAGCGTACGTGGTAGAGGGGCTCGGTGACCTGCTCGGGCGCAAGGTCACCGCGCCCCTGCTCCGGCAGGAGGTCAGGATCGCGGTGGACGTCGTGGTCCGGTATCTCAACCGTCCGGCCAGCCCCGAGCTGACCGAGCGGGCCGAGGCCGCCCGGGTCCGGCTGGCCACCACGCTGAGCCGGATCGAGGAGCGCTCGAGCGGCGGCACCTCCATCGTCGAGGCCGGCGCGGTGTCACTGGCCCTGCACGGCGACTACGCGGCCGCCGCGGCGATGGCCGAGCCGTGCGTCGGCACCGGGGTGCTGACCCAGCTCTTCGTCACCGCGCTGCGCCTCGAACGCTTCGACATCCCGATGACGCTGCGGCTGCTCAAGGGCGGCCGGGAGCCGGCCGAGGCGGTCCGGTCGGGGCACCTGATCGGCCGGTACAGCTGGTGGCCGTCCTGGCTGTTGCGGGTGGTCACCGAGCGGGCCCTGGCCGGAACGCTCGACGAGGAGACCATCGAGGCACTGGACAAATGCGCCTACGCGGCGCTGACCCCGGCGCAATCGAACCTGGCCCGCAAGCTGCTGAACGGCGACATGGGCCTGATCGACACGGCCGCGCAGCGCCTCGAGCAAATGGGCGAGGGCGACGCCGGGGACCGGCTGCGCGAGGGCGACCTGAGCACGGTCGCCCTCGCGGCCCGATTGCTGGGACTGCAGTGACAGGACGGACCTACTAGGCGCCGCCGGCCTCGAGGGTCACGGCCTTGGGCTGGAACGACGCGCCGTTGACGTCGACGCCCGCGGCCTTGGCCTGGGTGATCGCCTGGTTGATGTAGTCATTGGTGTACGCCAGCCCCTCCGGCGCCTTCTTCAACACGGTGTCGCCGGTCTGGTTCTTGGTGGTCATCGAGAGGTCCACGGTCTGCTTCCAGTCCGCGTCGCTGACCACGCCGATGCCGCCGGTCGACGGCCAGACCAGCTTGTTGACCTCGTTCATCTGCCACAGCTGGTGGCTCTTGCCGAGCTTGGAGCCCTTCGCGACGACCAGGTCCCGGCAGGCCTCCGGGTTGTCCCGGCAGTACGCCCAGCCCTTGATCGTGCCGAGCAGGAACTTCACCGTCTGCTGCTGGTACGCCGGGTCGTTCAGCTTGTCGGTGTTGGCCCAGACCGCGTCCTGCAGCATCGACGTGCCCTCGGTCTTCCAGTCGATGACCGAGAAGTCGTCGGGGGTGTAGAGCTTGCCGGTCGCCGGGTTCTTCGCCTCGAGCAGCTGGGCGTACTCGTTGTAGCTCATCGCCTGGGCGGCGTCGATCTCCTTCTTCAGCAGCGCCTGCATGTCGAACTGCTGCTGCACCAGGGTGACGTCCTTGCCCGGGTCCAGGCCGGCCTTGGTCATGCCGGCGAACAGCTCGAACTCGTTGCCGAAGCCCCAGTTGCCGACCTTCTTGCCCTTGAGGTTGGCGGCGCTGGTGATGCCGCTGGACTTCCAGGCCACCTGGTAGGTGCCGGAGCGGGCGAAGATCTGGCCCACGTCGGTGATGTTGGCGCCCTGCTCGCGGGAGGCCAGCGCCTTCGGCACCCAGGCGATCGCGTAGTCGGCCTTGCCCTGGGCGAGCACGGTCTGCGGCACGATGTCCACGCCGCCCTCGAGCAGCTGCACGTCGAGGCCCTGCTCCTTGTAGAAGCCCTGGTCCACGGCGGCGATGTAGCCGGCGAACTGGGCCTGGTAGAACCACTGCAGCTGCAGCTTGATGGGGGTCAGGGCGCCGCCGCTGGCGGTGACGGTGGTGGGGGTGTCCGCGGTGCCACAAGCGGAAAGGACAAGTGCGGATATGGCGACGACGGGGAGAAGAAGTTTTTTGAACAAAGGGGTCTCCCAATTACGTGATCAGTCGGGACTTCCAGGGCATGGCAAGACGCTCCAGCAGGAGCGCGGCTAGGTAGAAGACAAGTCCGAGTACGCAGGCGCCGACCACGAAGGCCCAGGCACGGGGGTACGCGGTGAACGAGGCCGCGGAGGTGATCCGCGAACCGAGCCCGTTCTGCAGGCCGCCGAAGTACTCGGCGACCACCGCGGCGATCACGGCCAGCGAAGACGCCTGTCGCAGGCCGGTGAAGACGAAGGGGAGCGCGCCGGGCAGCCGCACCTTGCGGGCGAAGGTCCACCCGTTCGCGGCGTAGCTGTCCATCAGCTCCCGGTGGATCGGGTTGACCTCGCGCAGCCCGCGCAGGGTGTTGATGAAGATCGGGAAGAACACGATGATCCCGGCGACCAGCCGGCGCGGCACGCTGCTGGTGGTCTCGAACATGTTGTTCAGGATCGGGGCCAGCGCGATGATCGGCAGCGCGTTCAGCACGGCCGCGAACGGTACGGAGACCTCGGCGAGCGGGCGCCAGCGGCTGGCCAGCATCGCGGCCAGGATGCCCGCGACGGTGCCGCCGATCAGGCCGATCAGCGCGTTCGTGCCGCTGGCCAGTGCGGCGTTCCAGATGTTCAGCTTCTGCTCGCGCATCTCGTCCCAGATGGCCAGCGGCGACGGCACGATGAACGGCGCGATCCGGCCGATCTGCACGGTCAGCTGCCAGGCGACCAGCGCCACGGCGCCGACCACGACCGGCGGCAGCACGCTGTGGATCCACTTCACGGCGATCAGCTCGCCGGTTCCGACGTACGCGGCGCCGGAACCCCGCCCCGCAGCGCTTGCCGAACCGAGGTGACGGCCGCGAAGTAGGTCTCCGACTGGCGGACCGCGTCGTCGCGCGAGGGCAGGTCCACGTCGATCGCGGCGGTGATCCGGCCCGGCCGCGGCGACATCACCACGACCCGCCGGGACAGGAACACCGCCTCCGAGATGGAGTGCGTGACGAACACCGTGCTGGTGCCGGTCTTCGCGCAGATCCCGAGCAGTTCGGACTGCAGCCGTTCCCGGGTCATCTCGTCCAGCGCGCCGAACGGCTCGTCCATCAGCAGCAGCGGCGGCGACACGGCCAGCGCCCGGGCGATCGCCACCCGCTGCTGCATGCCGCCGGACAGCTGGGCGGGATAGTGCCCGGTGAACTCGGCGAGCCCGACCAGCTCGAGCATCTCCAGCGCGCGGGCCTTGCGGGCGGCCCGGCCCATTCCGCGCAGTTCGAGCGGCAGTTCCACGTTGCGCAGCACGGTCCGCCACTCGAAGAGCCCGGCCTGCTGGAACGCGATGCCGTACTCCTGCTTGCGGCGCGCCACCGGCGCGGCCTGCCCGGCCACCGTGACCGTGCCGGTGGTCGGCGTGATCAGGTCGGCGATCAGCCGCAGCAGGGTGCTCTTGCCGCACCCGGACGGCCCGATCAGCGACACGAACTCGCCGTCGGCGACCACCAGATCCACATCCGAGAGCGCGACCACCTCGTCCGAGCGTCCCTGATTGAAGACCTTCGTGACGCCCTCAACTGCAACCGCATTCACAGTGTGGCCACCTCTACCCGTCGGCGGTGCCGCATCAGCGGCAGTTCGAGCAGCGCGACCGCCCCGGCCACGACCAGGCCGAGCAGGGCCGCGCCGAGCATCGCGGTGTACACCTTCGCGGGATCCGAGGTGGCCTCCCGCGAGTACTCGATCAGCAGCCGGCCGATCCCGCCGCGGGTGCCGGTGGAGATCTCGCCGACCACCGCGCCCACGACGGCGGCCGCACCGGCCAGCCGCAGCGCGGGGAAGAGATAGGGCAGCGACGCCGGCAGCCGCAGCTTCACCAGGGTGCGCCACCAGCCGGCGGCGTAGCTGCGCATCAGCTCGACCCCGGCCGCGCCGGGCGACTCGAGGCCGCGCAGCATGCCCACCGCGACCGGGAAGAACGCGAGGTACGCCGCGATCACCGAGACCGTCATCCAGTCCGCCCACGGGTACGGGCCGAACGAGAGGTTGCCGCTCCAGCCGGCGATCAGCGGGGCCAGGGCCACCAGCGGCACGGTCTGGCTGAGGATCACGTAGGGGAGCAGGCCGCGCTCGACCAGCCGGAACCGCTGCATCAGTACGGCCAGCAGCAGGCCGACGACCGCCCCGGCGAGGAACCCGACCGCGGTGATGCCGAGGGTGAACAGGCACGCGTGCAGCACGACGATCCACACCGGCCGGCCGCCCGTCAGTTCCGGGCGGCCGAGCCGTTGCAGCACCGTGTACAGGTGTGGCATGGACAGGTCGTCGGCGCGCGGCAGGATCCGTACGCCGAACAGCACCGTCCCGTCCGGGTTCCCGACCGCCTTGTAGCCCTCCCACAACACGACGAAGGCCAGCAGGCCGGCCAAGGCGATCAGGAGCCGTTTCACGAGAACGCCGGGATGATCTGCTCGCCGTACGCCCGCAGGGTTGGCTCTTTGGCGTCGTGCTGCAGATAGACGGCGAACTGGTCGACGCCGAGATCACGCAGCTCGTGCAGCCGTTTGAGGTGGTTGTCGACCGGGCCCAGGATGCAGAACCTGTCGACGATCTCGTCGGGCACGAAGCTGGTGTGCGTGTTGCCGGCCCGCCCGTGCTCGGCGTAGTCGTAGCCCTCGCGGCCCTTGATGTAGTCGGTCAGCACCTGCGGCACCGCACCGTCCGAGCCGTA
>Ga0307512_10004505_pt1 | contig 15236 bp, 12 predicted proteins | sample 14_EM_MG_FD_200267 | JGI IMG/M metagenome (GOLD analysis project Ga0307512, IMG submission 200267) | Populus trichocarpa ectomycorrhiza microbial communities from riparian zone in the Pacific Northwest, United States - 14_EM | ecosystem: Host-associated > Plants > Roots > Unclassified | place... | reverse complement strand
AAATAAACCAGATTCAGATAGTTCATAGTATAATACACCACGAAGCATCCGCCTTGAAAATATCACCACAATTCCACTCGAAACACGCCCAACCACACCAGTCAATTCTGTCATTTATAACAGAAGTCAGAGCTGCCAAAATTTGCGCGGATATGCGTTCCTTCACATTCCATGCCAACAATCGGAAACAATCTACCGACGATGCCGCGAAACGCAATTCCTGCTGGTGTTAGCAACATCTAGACTATTTAAATAGTTACATCATTAGAACCGAAACCTTACCGAGGTGTCTTCCATTCTTGGTGAAATATATTGCTCCATTGTCGATGCCACAGCCAACAACATCACCTCTCCCGAATGTTTCAGCATAATCCTCCGCTGAACCACTCTCAGAAAACTTCTTCCCATCGTCACTATGGTATCCCCAAGAGCCACGTAACCACCCTGGCATAAAACCGACATGTGTGAAGCCATCGCCGAAACCAATTCCGATTGAACTATTGGCTACATTAGCAAAAATATTACTAGCAACAGATTCTACCGGAGCATGACTAACCATTCCTTCATTTCGCCTTCACTGATCACAGTGATTTCGAAATAAAAGCTGGTGGCCGCGGGACGGATAGGATGGTTTGCTTGGACTAAACCGGCCCGCAAGAGAGTATAGCCCGTGGGCGAGGGCCCTAGAGACTATTGTCAGCGGTGTGTACATAATTAGGGTTTAGTAGTCAATACCAGTATCATATATGACATCCAGGTCTCCATTAGCCAGCGTCAGTCGAGATAACTTATGTTTGTCGCTCCATGAAGAAGGCTGAGGAAAATCCGCGGAAATGGGGACTTTTATGCTAGCTGTAGGGAGAATCTCGAGCATCTGGGGGACTTTAAATTCGCGAGCACATAGAGCTGGACTCCAACCATGTTCATCTACGTAATGCTTTGCTCCGGCACACAAAAGTAGTTGGACAATATCCGTTCTACTATTTACGACAGCTGTCTGGAGTGGGCATCCGTAGTAGTGGCCGAACAGATTTGGATCCACGTTGCCATCAATGAGCAGCTGTACAATCCTTAGGCTACCACTAGATACGGCCAAGTCCAATACAGTTACACCGTTTCCATTGAGACCATAACGATTCAAATCGATTTCTTCCGCCAAAAGGAGTTCAACAACACCTTCGCGACTGCCGGCAGCTGCCCAGCACAAAGCTGTGAATCCTGCACTGTCTTTGATGTGGCTGTCAAGGCCGTGGTCAAGAAATAGCTTTACCATCTCTACATGGCCTACCCTGGCTGCAAAATGGAAAGCCAGACATCCACTGTAGTCCATAGCTTCTTTATCGACGCCCTTGTCAACCAGTAGTCGAGCTGCCTCAACATGCCCATGATATGCGGTAAGGTGCAATGGTGACATCACTCTCCCGTTAGCAGCTGAGATATCGGCGCCCTTGTCAATCAGTAGCCGAGCTGCCTCAACATGCCCATAAGACACGGCAAGGTGCAACGGTGTCCCCCCTTTCTTGTCAACAGCCGAGACATCAGCGCCCTTGTCAAGTAGTAGCCGAGCTGCCTCAACATGCCCATGATACATGGCAAGGTGCAACGGTATCCTGCCTTTCCTGTCAACAGCCGAGATGTCAGCGCCCTTGTCAATTAGTAGCCGAGCTGCCTCCACTTCCCCATAATACAAAGCAAGGTGCAACGATGTCGTCTCTTCTTCGTCAACAGCAGAAATGTCAGCGCCCTTGTCAATTAGTAGTCGAGCTGCCTCCACCTCCCCGTAACACGTAGCAAGGTGCAATGGAGCCCTGCCTTTTCTACCAACAGCTGAGATGTCAGCACCGTTGTCAATTAACTGCCGAGCTATTTCTACACGCCCATAAGACACAGCGACGTGTAGCGGTATCTGCTCATCTTCATTAACAGCCGAGACGTTAGCGCCGTTGTCGATCAACACCTTGGCCACTTTTTCTTGTCCCCGTTGGGCGGCTACGGCAAGTGGTGTCAACCCGTAGTGATTCGTACTCGAGAGGTTTGCACCCTTATCAATCAGAAACTTGGCCACCACATCCGACCCAAACGCTGCGGTAGCATGCAGCAGTGTGTCTCCATAACGGTTGGGGAAAGCTCTCTTCCAAGCCTGAAAGGCGCGGTCATCTTGGAAGAACTTGACGACCATATCCAAAAACTTGGTATAAATACTCGTCTCCGATGTTTCGGTAAGGACAACTGCGGAATGGTGTAGCCAATAGACAACCGAGTAGTAGAATGGATTCAAAGGGCCTATTTCTCCCTCTTCGGGTAGCCCACTGCTGCGTAGTAGTGTGACTATATACACGTATCAAGTGTTAGCAAAATTTAGAAATGACAAGCCAAAGACATTAGCCCGCATCACGCAGTGGGTGCTTGTGCTGGGAGTTGGAATACTGAACCAGCACCACCAGATACATTTTCTGACAGGGCGTCTCTAACGGCCGTTGGTTGAAGGCGTCAAGTACCCGAGACAATCCTCAACCACGGAACCTCTCACGATGGGCTACTCACTGCAAGTGATACCAACAGAAGCATGTGCTTCTCTCTCTTGAAGTAAATAATAGTCCACCCGGTCCCGCTTTTCCTTCAGATACAGGTCCGCGCGTCTCTGGAGCAAGAATTCCTTAGCTGATTGATGAGTGAATTGCACTTTGCCGTCTAGGATTTCGAGTAATGGGCCACATATATCCAAGAGATCTCGCTCGACCGCAAGAATTCTTTTGGTAGGGTCAAAAAGAGTTTCATCGTCCTGTATTGCACAAGCATATGCTATTTCCGCTACCGTCAGGGGCAGTTTTGCCACAGCAACCCAGGAGAAAATCTTTCTGCGCATATGCCGAGTCCGAGGCTTTGTGTCCGCTGAATCAAGTCGCAGAAGGATGCGTTCGTACATTTCGTTCAAATCGACAGGAGGGGAATTAAGTAAATCGGTGATATCACTCGTTGAAGGGGAGTCAAGCTCGTCAAGTAACAATGCGGCATATCTAAACATTCCTGCAGACTTCTTAGGAACTTCATCGATTATTCGACCTTTCGATTCGGAGTGTCGTAAGCGCTCAAGCTCATGAACACGTTGGACTACAAATCGTTCAATGTCAGCATCTACACTCATTCCACACTGGAAAATTTCGCAGTGTCCTGCGAACTTGTCGGTAATGTCTCGTTCTTGGCGACTGGTTATGAAGAATTGAACCTTCCCATCGGTGTCCTTATTGGAAGATAATATTTTGCCCAGAAACTCTGATCTATCGGTCACACATTCATCGAGGGCATCGATGACAATCACAATCCTGATCGGGAATTCTTGGGCCATGGCGACAAATATCTTCCAAAGGAGCTCGAAGTCTGTACATTTTTCGGATTTCGCATGCTTTTGGCGCGCTTTGTTGAGGATTTGAAATAGCGTTTTTAAGGGGTTTTGCCCGATGAGTTGGTCAATGAGATTAGTCATTATACTGGCCGCTGCGGAAGTGTCGTCGCTACTATCCTTGCAAAAGAAGAACAGTACCTGTGGCTCAGTCTCTCCATGCTCTTGTATTAAAGTGATAACGAAGCTTGCAAGAACTGATTTGCCGGAACCTATGGCCATGAGAGTATATCAGCAAATTTATCGCGGAAGAGAGTGCAGTTGTAAACATGTGCTTTTACCTGGAATTCCATAGACCCAAAGATGTTTCTGTTCCTTGGCATTAGCGAACGCCAGATATTCCCTAGTTTTCAGTATCCATCCGCACGTTCCTTCGATTAGATGCCTTCGGTTGTTTAGATACTCTGCGTTAGGATGTTGTAGAGCGCCAAGCCATTTCCGACATTGAATGAGTGCCTCTTTCTCATTTTCTGTTGTTTTTAGTGAGTATACAGTCAACGCTAAAACCCAGGGAAAGTGCTAGTACGTGAAAACCTACCGTCGACAATCTCAGCTAGTTTGGAACTTATTTGTTGTAGAGTTTGATAAGCAGCTGTAACAGTTAGCATGTCGTCACTATAGAATAGTGTGGAAACAACTCTCTAATTTCTCCCTCAAAGCTTCACCCCAACCATCCATGCACTTCTTCAGCTCACCCAAGTTGCCGGAGCCTTCTACAGGATTGGTTTAGCAACTACTGTGAGGACGGGAGTATGTACGCAACCAGAGGACCCCGACCTATAATTTTGACCATGGCGGCACTATTTGTGAGTTCTCGAAGAGCTCCCTCCTTTTCGGCAATCTCATCTAGCAAGGGCTTAAACTCGATGAGAAATGGCTTGAATGGTTTCTTTATAGCATCTAAGTTGTTCGATGCATGTAAGCATGTCGGGAAGTAACTTCTTAAGTGTTTAGCATGGAATTACTCACCAGTTTTACTTGGCGGATACAAGTAGTCATTTGCCTTTAGAGAAAGTAAAACTACGACGGCGTAGAGCTGCGGAAGTTGGTCCTCAAATTTGCCGAACATTTGTTTATCGTTAGGTGTGCTAGCACTGGGTTTGTAATTCTCCGTGAACGAGTGATATAGGCGGTGGTAAAATTCGCACTTCACCAAAGTAGTGGCGATAGCCTCAGTAGCTAGTTCAAGGCCTCCCAAAGTTTCGTAGCGATTCTGGGCCAACTAGAGTTGTGTAGTCAGCGTACTAGATCTGCAGCGTGATGCTGTGTATATGGATATTATGGATATGAATCCTTATCTTGGCCACGCGAAATAACAGAATCATTCAGCTGAACACACACAGCCGAGAGACAATCAAAAGCAGTTAGGGCGAGGAGTGGACAGCGGTGTTTGAGAACTTCAGTGACCGGCATACAAACCTGAATGCTCATGCGAATGCCAGCCCAGACCAAAGCGGTGATGTCAGGTTGGTGTTGGATAGCCACGTCAATAATTTTGCAGTATTTATCGGCATATTGTAAGACCTTTTCTATCTTCGTTGCACGAAACTGGTTGCTATTCAGAATTTTTTTAACACCTTCAACTACCTCCTTAGCCTGTTCAGCTGTAGTCCCAGTGTATTGATCCCATCTAAGTGTTACCAGCTCTTTAGGACTAAGTCTGCCTTTGAGTACCTTGTACGTAAGTCCACGGATTTCGGTCTGGCCTAAGGGCTTAAGGCTAACGGCGACATTGGACACTGGTTGAGAAGCGGACGAAGATATTGCAGCTGTTGGAGATGTGGAAAGTGATGAGTGCATCCAGCCCAGCGGTGGCGTAGTAGCAGATGTATGAATGTGAGCCGTTGTTACAGTATGGGACGACTGGAATGCATGAGCCGGCGTATGTGTAAAGTCTGGCGGTGATGTGGCGGACCGCGGAGGTGGTGTTATAAGTCTCCGACTTATTCCAATAGACGATGTAAAAGCCTTACTAAGAGCTGCAGAATTTAATGAGGATTCAGGAACTGGTGACAGAGAACGTGCCCTCCAACGTGGCCTGGGAATTTGGAGGCGCTCGCCTACGTGGTGCACTTTTTTTGTCAACCAGTAGCGGAAGCGCTTCCCGTCCTTTCGCTTGGAAATGCTCTGATTACGCGCCATACTGCGGCGACTAGATGCTGAAGTGATCAAGGGTGTCTCGCCTAAGTGTGCGCAAATTTAGGTGAAGCACTGGCGTAACAAAGTAGTCCCAGAGGGTGAAGATTTTGTGAGGAGAATATCTCGGTTGTATTAAGCTGATGTTAATATTCTCGGGTGTTCGCAGTTGTGTGGGCAGCGGCGTATTGAGGTGGAATCGATTTCGTCGCAAAATCGTAATGAGAATTCACTCCACAAGAGTGCAACCCCGCATTTTTAAAGAAACTAAACCAACAAATTATGCAACACCAAGCAAGGATATGGATTTTTGACCTGGATACACTCAGCCTTGCGGATTGCATTGCAGGTTGCATTGCAGCATTTTGTTGCATGAACCTGACCGAGCTGAGCTTCAGCTGAGCTGATGTCAAGGCACACAGCCGGTAGGGTATAAGGCACCCAACTACCTTGTATATATCTCGAGTCTTTCTCCTGCTCTCCAGTCTCTGTATCTTAAGTCTATTCACACGGTTCTCCCCTTACATATTTCAACACATTTCAGGTTGCAGGGCTACAGTGACCAATAGTGAAGCAAAGACACCAGTCAGCACACCTTATAGTGAGCCTAATCTTTAGAGTCTTCTCAGGTCACCGAGCACCGCCTGCGACGAACACAAGAAGTTTAGAATCTCGAACGTAAACGTGGTATCTAAACTCACGTGATCTCTACCACGCTATGTGCATGCGTATTAGACATTTTAGTACATACGAAGGACAAACCAACGTTAATTTGTTAATAGAGAATAGTGTGGTAAATTTTTAACTCCGCCTCAACCAAGGGATAAGATAAGCAGTCTAGCGACCTCATCCTGGATGCACAACTGAGAACCACGTCAATATAGCCAATTTGAGTTGTTTAAATATCGGATAGCCTCGCTTTAGTATTCCTACAAGTTGCGGCCCACCGCTGGACTGGATTATAAATGGATTAGGGGTTAGGGTCCAGGGCCATGTAACATGTGACTCTCGGGCTCTTCCGAAATATGGGTGTGAGCATCACTCCCGCACTTTCGCCCGTTCGAGAAGCGGCACGCCTCCGGACCATCCGTCCGCCTATTCGTCTCACTATCCACCCAAGACATCTGCCGCCATCATTAGGCGCTCTTTTCACTGTGAGAAAAATTAACCAATGTCCAAGATAAATGTATACAGGTAGCGATCAATGCTTCACTAAAGTGTTGGGCAAACTGGGGAAGGTAAAGAACTGCAATCCGAAGTGTGCAGTTCTAGGTTCTTCAGCACTTTGGTCTTCTTTCGAGGAGGAATTGACAGTACTGTGGCACAGATATTGAGAAATTGGGTTTATCAGATTGCAATTACTCCCTATCCTCGAATCTGAACATGAGAATTCGGAGCATCTCTGGACAGTGCTCACGCACTCTACAACGGCTATTTGACCTGTTCCCAGCGGCAATGAAACCGTTGTCGCTAAGTGCAGCCAAGCGCACACTACCATCACACACACCAGAATTTGAGGTACAGTCGCATTAAGAAAGTGAGTGGCCAAGCCGAATGCTGATCCCACATTCCGTGGCCACTCACTTTCTTAACGCGACTGTACGTACCAATGTGGCGCAAAGTGGCAGATGGCGTGAGAAATTCTCCAAGGCCCCATAGCAGCAGGGTTCTTTATGGTTGATCGCTATTTGACTTGATTGAGGAGTCTATTATTGCAGAGATGTAGCGTTGCTAACTTTCATGGGGCTACATGAAATGACATTATGGGTGTGTTCTCGTAAGAAAATATTTGTTTAATTACTTCCAGCAACACCATCACAGGTGCAATAAGAATATAGCTGTTCCAAGCGCTTGTGATCTACTATTTCAGCGATTTGTCCTAACAACGTAGAAAATTTAGCTAAATTTTTACATGAGTATATCAAGCATTAGAATCCCAGCCATGTGCCCAGGCAGTTTATATATGCAGGTCAAATGGACGTTGTACTGTGCGCGAGCACTGTCCGGAGAGAATGCAGGAATATCGAGGTTTGTGAAAACTGAATTATATCACCCTGTCACACCGAACTCGTCACGTGAACAGTGCCTTAATTGCGGTATACAGGATGAAGACACAGGGTCCGTTCATTGACACTGGAGTTCTAGCAGCGGCCCATGAAGTATATGCGGCTGTAATGAGCACCTGTCAGGATTCCGAACCCAGCCTGCTCCAGCCTGCTAGGTACACGGCCTCACTGGAGGAAGTGAACCATCTTCACATCTGCTGTGAGCCCATTCCATACCCTAAATATTAACCACAAATACGTGTCTATATCTTCCTCAGGAGACGCGAGATATAGTGAATGTTTTCTGAAATTGACTTGTAAGGAATGGCACAAAGTTTGACGCGTGCCATCGCCGCAATTTGCCTTGGACGGATAGCGAGACAGATAGGCCGACAGATAGTCCGGAGTCGTGCCAAATTTTTCGTAGTATTTCTCAAAAGGGAACGTTCTGACGGTATCAATCAAACTCGGGTGATTTCACCGCTGAAATCGTATCGCAAAATGAGGTCCTGAACCTGCCCTGAAACGCCCAACGTCGCTAAATGCGATTTGCAATGTCGATCCTGGACGTTTACATCCTTATATCCATTCGAAGAAAACAGAAGACAGTTAATTTAAACTTCATTTGTCCAAAAGATAGCCACGATAAGAACAACAAGAAAACGACTAAAAATTTGTCACTGATTTACCTACATATCCATTCTGATTGATAATCATAATAGAAATCCATCCAAAAATTCAACTTCTCCCACTACAAGTGAAAGCTCCTAGACACATGTTGGTAGAGATACACCCAGCTCTAGGGCATATTGAAAGCAAGTAGCAGCATCACTAGGGCAGCAACAATCGCCAGATGTTGTACACAGACCCCCCGTGGGACAACAGTCGTTCAAGCAATCAAAAAACAGCCTAAACTTAGTCAATACCATAAAAAACAGGGGTTTTCCAACCATTTAAACATAGCCAAGACAGCGAACGTTCACATCTCCACAGCCTGGTGTGTCGCCGTGGAAACAGCAGGCTGTATCGGCTACGCATTCGAAGGGAAATACGCAAGTGAGTGTACCACACTGTTGTCTCTTTCTAATTGCGGGATAGACATTACTGTACGGCAGGCTTCGAGCCACTGGTTGTGGTTGAACGAGATGATCGCGAAGCGAGGCAGATAGACTTCCCTCTGTTGAGGTTTTCTGAAGAATATATTTCAGTTATTGATTAATTGGAAAGCATGGGAAATGTCGAATGAGACGTACTGTAGGTACCCCTGTGACGAGGCATGCGGCCACAATCAAAAGTATGAGAATATTCATGGTTGGATGGTGAAGTGCTTGTGCGGTCTCTATTCAATGTGGTTCCGTCGATGGGAAGGAAGCATCTTTTTATGGACATCTAGGTAGACTTTGCTGCTATGAATTAAACTGTCTTGCCATTTTATTCATATAAGGACACGACATGTGTCCTTTTCGATTCTGATTGGTCGTAATTCTGTGGCTGAGTGGCTGATTGTGGCAAGTACCTACAACTTAAACTCAGATCCCAAATGACTTGCCCTTTAAATTCCAATGAGTGTTTGGCTCTGATTATAAAGTGTCCTACACACAAAATGTGGACTATGTCCTCTTTCACCTCCCAGTCTTAGATTTATGATATCTCTTATATTGAGTCAGAAATTGTGAATCAACAGCATTTTGGAGCATTTTTTACAGCTGCACTATGAATATTAGTGATACAAGTTACGGTGGCGGCTTCGCCGCCCTTTGGAGGTACCGAGATAGATCATCCCAGGAATACCTTACCCCGGGCTGTCAAGTGCTTGGAGGGTACGAAAAGTTGGATACACTTCCAGATATAATATCAAGTCCTGGCAGCCATTTCGCTGTGCTAGATCATGTAAAGATAATCTAGTGACATCTATAACTTGATTTGTGTGAAGGAAAAAAGTTCAATGCACCACCTGGTCTCTCTACCAAATACCACATATATGGTGCCATGTGTTAGGGGTTGTCTCTTAGCAGCGATAATGATACTTGATTAATGGTTACAGGATGCATACATATCTACGATATGCATAACACCTATGCATGTACTATCAAGTGGTCAGCAACATGCTCTTTAGCGGGAGTTCATGTTGGTCGCGCGAAGCACAGGTACTTCGTTCACACCTTCATACTCTGCGGGACATGCGTGGTAATCACGCACGGCAGTTGACAGTCAATCGCGATTAAGAGGACTCTTCTCCCCTACCCGTAACGGGCTAGGATCAGAGAGGCATATTCCAGTCTGGAGAAATGTCTCGACCTTAGCATGACTTAACTGAGGGATTAATGACGTAGGCAATATGCCTAGAGCGAGCACCACTCGTTGGCTCGAGTGGTCTGGATCGCAATGTTACCTCGTATCAGATACGAGCTTACGCGTCAGTAATCTATGTTGGCATAGTATTGGTTGGTCGCCGATTAAATCTATGACGCAATTAAATCGCTCACCTATGTGAGGGATTAAGAGGCGATAAGCATTATCAACCTGGTTGGTAGATGTTCCAACTACCGACTCGTACGATTGCAAAGATGTCTGAGCTAGGGAAGGATAAGCTGATACCGCGCGATGGATGGCCTGATTCTTATCAGGAGCGCAATGCTTTCAAACCACATTTCAGGCAGCACAATTACCTGAGGGTGTTGTGGTAAGTTATCGCCAGGCGCTAGAGGAGCGTGGCCGAGATAACACTATCGCACCTAGAGGAGAACGAGGGCTATAAAGAGCCAGCGTTGGTCGAAGGAATTCGAGGAGTATCAGCGAGCAGATTAGCTTTCAGAGAACACCGAAGATGATCTTAAAATATTATTAAGAATTCTATCTATTCAAAATTACCTCCCTCATACACACACGAGACTGGGCTCTGTATGCCTGGACATCAGAATACACCAGCCGAGTACGCACTGCAACAGAAAGTCGAGAGTTTCGGCACATTGCTTTCCGAGTTGGAAGAGCACCATTTAACCCACATCTACGCTGTGGTTTTGCTTTTCTGTCAGCTCGAGAATATCGATTACCTGGTGCTGAGATTTCTCAACATGGGCGCGTCACCCTTCGAGGAGTTTTCCGAGGAGTGGTTGTTTGACAGCGAAGTTTAATCTTCGTTTATATTGGGGACGGTAATTGGCACCGTTTCAACTTGGAGACATTGGAGGAGGCAGCGTTAGAGTTAACGCTACGAGAAGAGATCGCTCTTGCGCAATGGGCAAGAGGTTGAGTCTTGGGACAAGACGAGGAGAGAAAGAGATTAGATAGGCGGCTGTACTTAGATTCAATAAATATTGTATTAGTTATTGGGATCTAAACACCCCCGTAACACCATGCCACCCTCCACATCAATGACTGTCTGTATCCAGGTGAATAGTCTACTAAATGGACTATCCAGCCACTCTGTTGATTGTTTCTGTTGAGGGACATTATGGTGCAGAAGAGGAATGGAGAAAGGAATGGAGACTACAGGAGCAAAAGGAGTGAGGCTCTATGACTTACTCGACGGCCAGTGACATACCATAGGAAGTTTACTTGTAACTCAGTGGATCTAGAAAGTTGAAGGCCTATCTTCAACATTTCACCATACATTGTGCAGTGTTATAAGGCAATTCTGGAGGGAGCAGCTCTAGCTCAAAAAGCATAAGAATATGGTAACAGAATTTGACTGAACACACAGCCTTGAGGAACTACACATATTGCATGAATCAACAAAGCTCAACATGAGTACATGTAACCAAGAGCTGGAACGAATAAAGTGGGTATTTCATTGTGTGGTAAAATGATACATCAACAAAAGTACAAATTGACCATAGCCTGCACTATGTGTACCTGCATACATGCACAACTCATAGCCAGCTTCCCGTGGACCTCTGCACAATGTGCAGTCTATCGCCATCTACAGTCCATTCAGTGAAACTATATAAGGCTGGTGGCCAGAGATGGAGGTATACCTGTGTTAACTACATGGCTGATATAGCAGTATGGAGTCCACTGCAGAGCCTGCTGGCATTTGAACACCTTATCAGAGCCTAGTCTGAAGCCTGCTTGATATTCTGCTTGTAAGCCTGTTTTATAGCCTCCTTCAGAGCCTGCTTGATGACTGCATAACAGCACAATGCTGGAGTGCTGCAGCTGAGAGATGCAAACATCGTGAGGAGTTGAGTTTTCCTTGCGATGCATTTGGCTGATGAAAATCTATGAGTTGTTGGAAGGTTTTATACGAATGTTGACCAATTGAATATACTTGATTGAGTACTTCTGGTACTATATTCACCATCACCAACACTATCATCATCACTATCATCACCGCAGCCATCATACCATTGACATTATTACTGTCAGCCCTGGACTGAATGTACACAAATACACCTACAATCTGTAGGCTGCAGGCAGCAGATTTTGCTAGAACATCTGAATACTAAGATCCAATTTTCAACTCTTTCTGCTGAATCTAAAATTGTGATTGTCAATACCATAACTATGAGGCATTGCAAGAGCTCATTGTGGTGGGCACAATGAAAATATTGTTCACACTTTAATATTGATTGACATTATGATTTCTGCCACGATATGCCCCCCAATGCCCACTACCCATGATCTGTCTCATCAGCAACAAACCTAGTTTCCGTCTGAAACACCCGGGTGTTCTGGACGGCTCTGATGGCTCTGATGGAAACTCGTACCCTCTGACGGAGAATTACACGCTTCCCGTTGCCCAGGCGATGGGTCGCGTTGCATAGCAGAGCACCTCGGAGCGCCGGCAACAAACCTGTCAGCGTCTGGGAGCACCTCGAATCACAGTAGAGCATTCTGGAAAAAACAACATCTTCTTTGGGAACGCTGCTATTGTGCCTGGAACTCATAGCTACTACTCATTGTGCAACGATTTTTAAAACTCATGTATTCAGGTTGTATTCTCATCTATGAATCTATGTATCTATATAGCTACCAATCTACAACTCAGAGCTACACTCCGAGGCTGTGATCGAGCGAGTTTGAAGATGTAATTGGAGATCGAGATTGAGTGAACTCAGAGAGGCACTGGGAGGCCGTGACCGAGTGAGTTTGAAGATGCACTTGGAGGCCGACGTCAAGTGAATTCAGAGATGCACTTGGAGGCTGAGATCGAGTGAACTGAGAGCTGCAATTGGAGGCCGTGATCGAGCGAGTTTGGAGATGCACTTGGAGGCCGAAATCGAGTGAACTGAGAGCTGCACTTGGAGGCCGGGATCGATAGAGTTTGGAGATGCACTCGGAGGCGGTGATCGAGCGAGTTTGGAGATGCACTGGGAGGCCGTGATCGAGCGAGTTCGGAGATGCACTTGCAGGCCGAGATCGAGTGGACTGCGAGCTGCACTTGGAGGCCATGATCGAGCGAGTTTGGAGATGCACTTGGAGGCCGAGATCGAGTGAACTGAGAGCTGCACTTGGAGGCCGTGATCAATAGAGTTTGGAGATGCACTGGGAGGCCATGATCGAGCGAGTTTGGAGATACACTGGGAGGCGGTGATTGAGCGAGTTTGGAGATGCACTTGCAGGCTATGATAGAGCGGGATTGGAGGAGTACTTGGAGGTGGTCGATCTGGAGGCGGTCGGTGGGAGGCGCGCCAGGTGCTGAGACTCTATTTATCGGTGAGTTAACTCGAAACTGTGGGAATGTGACGAGGTGACTTTACCTTTCAAGCTCTTATGGTGAACTGGCTGGTGGCGGTGGATCGGTAGGGAGGTATGCCGGAAGCTGAAGCTACATTCAGGGGTCAACTCGAAATTGTGAGAATGAAGGGACGACAGACAATCTCAGGTGTATGCAGTACTCGGTGTTAACTCATGAATAAGGCATGGAGCCATTGAGAGGGATGACTTAACTTTGTGTTCTTGCGATAATGGTAGAGTTGTGGACAAGAAAGAGGGAGATGGGGGATGAAGATGAGAACGATATGAAGAATACGAGCGGCTATGAGAAATCAGCAGTATGACTTGCCTGATTGGGTTTATAAGACCCCGTATCGGTGATATTACCTGCCGGATCGGGACTCATACCTGCCGTATCGGGGATGGTCAATTCACTGGCACACGAAATTTTCTCAAGTCCCAGTCTCTCATGATGATTTCCCCCATCTCCTCTGATCTCTCTCTTTCTTGTGCTCAACTCTACCATCACCTAAGAACACAAAGATAAGCCATCAGCAAAAAACATTTCTGTCCGGGCGGAATGGCTCCGTCAGAGTGGACGCGCTCCGTCAGAGCCGTCAGAGACACCCCGGTGGCGGATTACTCCGTGCCTCGCGTCAATACCATGCGTCGTGTTGCATATCGCCCTCCAATCGCCGTTTTGCCGTTTCTTCTCGCTCTGTTGGTCTCCTATTTTAAACAAACAGTCTGGCGTTGTGGCCAACTGTGACCATATGTCGGAATGGGTTCATTGGGTACACGCTTGCATCGGGATTGCAATGCAATGGGTGACGCTGCGAAAATCTCTCCTCGCGTTCCTTCAACATTAGGGTCGAGGAGCGTAGGAAGAAGGTAAGAAGGTGTGATACTACCTGGCCGTGAGGATCCACCCAATGGCGTGGATCCACGGACAGAGCGAGTGAGACCAAAAGTTGGGAAAGATAGAGTGTGTATTTTCGTTGTATGACAAGATGAGATGAAAATGAGGTGCTGTCTATCTACCCCGGGGTCTCCCGAATATATACTCCGCGTCGCTCATTCCACCTCCGTTACCCCTGTATCTCCGTACACCCACCATCGCTCATTCCACCTCCATTACCCCTGTATCTCCGTACACCCACCGTCGCTCCGTAACGATATACTTGGAGTCCGTGATCGATCGGGTTTGGAGATACACTGGGAGGCCGTGATCGAGTGAGTTTGGAGATGCACTTGGAGGCCGAGATGGAGTGAACTCAGAGATGCACTTGGAGGCCGAGATCAATTGAGTTTGGAGATGAACTGGGAGGCCCAGATGGAGTGAACTCAGAGATGCACTTGGAGGCCGTGATCGAGCGAGTTTGGAGATGCACTGGGAGACTGAGATGGAGTGAACTCAGAGATGCACTTGGAGGCCGTGATCAATCGAGTTTGGAGATGCACTGGGAGGCTGTGACCGAGCGAGTTTGGAGATGCACTTTCAGGCTATGATCAAGCGAGATTGGAGGAGTACTTGGAGGCGGTCGATTTGGAGGGAGGTGCGACGGCAGCTGATACTCTATTCATTGGTTAACTTGTAATTGTGGGAATGTAGAGAGTTGAGTACATCCGCCGAGAGATGAGAAACTCGCTGGGAGCGGGATACTGTCGATCTTGGGATGATGCTGTACTTGGTGTATGCTGTACTCAGTGTTAACTCATGATTATGGCATGGAGAGATGGAGAGGGATGATTTAACTTTGTGTTCTTAGGTGATGGTAGAGTTGAGCACAAGAAAGAGAGAGATCAGAGGAGATGGGGGAAATCATCATGAGAAACTGGGACTTAAGAGAATTTCGTGTGCAAGTCAATTGACCATCCCCGATATGGCAGGTACGAGTCCCGATCCGGCGGGTAATAACACTGATACGAGGTCTTCTAAACCCAATCAGGCAAGTCGTACCCCTGATTTCTCATAGCCGCTCGTATCCTCCATATCG
>Ga0307512_10004504_pt1 | contig 15236 bp, 13 predicted proteins | sample 14_EM_MG_FD_200267 | JGI IMG/M metagenome (GOLD analysis project Ga0307512, IMG submission 200267) | Populus trichocarpa ectomycorrhiza microbial communities from riparian zone in the Pacific Northwest, United States - 14_EM | ecosystem: Host-associated > Plants > Roots > Unclassified | place... | reverse complement strand
AGAAGAATTTTCCGGGACCTCCAAGGCACACGAGCTGATCGAGCTCAATCCCTGAGCCAACCACTGGCAGATGATCATGCGCGAGAATAATTTCGAGTCCGACGATCATCAAATGGAAGCGACTGGGAACCTCAGACTCGAGAAGTGCTTGAATTCTGAATGCGGATTGCAGAGGGACTCACCTTTAACTACACCTATCTCTAGCTTTCTCTGGATACATGTGGCGATGGAGCAGCACGATTCAGCGCGACAAGATTATGTGTTTTGGTTCGGTACTGATCGGGCCGCAGGATTCACCAAATATGGTAAGCGTGTTGAAACGCAAAAATAATTTTAAAACGGTCTGAGCCAAGCGCAATCAACTAACCCTAATTGTGTGGCCTCCCGAGACGACACCACTATGGCCCGTCCCAAGTCTAGCAATTTCGGGTTTTCCGCCAGGATGTCGATTCCCCTAGGGCACGGGATTTCTTAGATTTCAAGAATTTAGCATGAATATTCCCTGTAAAATCAATTGCGTCAGCAAAGCTTTAAATCAAACACGGCAACATTCACAGTTGCGGGATCCCGCAAGAATTCAGGGCATACGACAGCACTAGGCTCTGTGTTGTGCCATGAAACCGGAAGAAGGTTAGGCTTGTTGATCTACGAATAATTTCAAACCGAAATTTAATTTTGGAATTAGGGTGCGGTATGCGGTCAACCAGCAGACATCATCTATAAATGTTGGGCCCAGCTCAAGTGCAGCCTGGTCCACTTTTATGCCGCGATGGTGAACTACCGCGATCCCGCTAGAGTTGCACAAGATTTTTGTGTGTAGCCTTCGCCATCTCCTCAAGAGCTCGATTAACCAGTCGGTCTTTCACAGTGGTAGTTGTGAAACTCTGGCACACCGTGGATGGCCTATTCATGTGGGTCTTCCGTGTCACCCTGATGCATGTCTCTAGGTCTCACAGATTCATTTTCGATTTCCAGTTGGGAATTCATCACTTCCCTCAATTACGAATGGAGCGTGATCCGAGGGCGTCGTCCCTACCGGTGGACGATATGGGTCCGTAGACGATTAGTGCTTTCGGGGGCCTTCTGTGTAGCCCATCCCTGAGCCTTAAACTGACCTTTTGCCTGATATAGGTCTACTCTCTCACCCGCGTGGCCACTCTTTTGGCTGTAATCATTAATATGATCGGCTTTGACGCTATTAGCCCGATAAACTGTCAGGTGAGTTCCACGTCCACGTCTGCCTCCTTACCCGTACTGGGCGCCCTGACTAGCTACCTATCCCAAGGCCTGGGTCATTTCCGAAGTGGTGAGCACCTTCTATGTGTGCAGGAGTGTGCCCTCATCACTTTGTTTAGATATTTGCTTACATTGCCGTTGCCGCCGGTTCGCTGTTGATTGCGTTTCGCACGTACGTATTCCATGCGTTGCGATCGTCTTCCTGAACCCATGTGCTTATGAGGGCTACCAGGATCGCTGTTTGGGATAGAAACAGGATTGTCGTTGGGCTCGCAGGTGCTGCATGGTTGACTAACATTGCCTTCCTCATTCACAGTAAGTCTGTCCTGTTGATGAATGTAATAAATTTCATGGAAATGTGATTCGATACCAGGTGTCCTGCGCGTGGGTAATCAATTACAGTTGTTGAGGTTTGGACTTCCTAACCCCATCTAACTGCAGCTCCGCTCCACATGGGTACCTGGGCTGAACACCTGTGCCGTGGTCAATACAAACAGTGGCCGATTTAACATCGTTGCTACGGTCGCTACCGACGTGGTGCTGCTTCTCATCATGCTCGTTCGCTTGTTCCGTATGCGCTTTACAGCATATGCGTTTAGTTTTGTACGCTTCCTTTGGACACAGGTGGGGCTGCTGTGGTTCTCGCTGGTTATGCCAACAACGCCCTGATGACCGATATCTATTCATAAGGGTGTTATGTGGCTCCTGATTGCCATTATAGCCCAGGTCCCGTCAGTGGTACGCTTTCATATCTTTCCTATGCCCCTCATTTCCGCTCATCACCATGTCACGTCGTAGGTGTGCGTTTACCTGAATTTAAATGGTGTGTTTTCATGGTCTCCGGCCCATCACATGATGAGCACCAACTTTAACTCAATTTCTATCATAATATCAGATCCGTTCAACCTCGTACGTCCTTGTTGTCACGAGTGAGGTAGGTTATTGATGTTTTATGCCTTCTGCGATATAGATGTTCCAGACTCCCGCTCTCATTACAAATACAATCGCCGCAACAAGGATGTATCGTGCACTGGTAGACTTTAGCTCTCCCGGTTCGTGCGATATTCTTTCTTTCTTTCCTCCACACTAATTTTCATCGATAGTGGATTACAAGTCACCATCACAAAGTCACACTGCGTCAGGATCCAAGCGGGTATTCCCTGGGCCTATTGAGCTTGGTCGGATGGATGTAGCAGTGCACACGAACTCCGAGCAGTATCCGGAGTCACGGGCGGGAAAATATGGTTTGTACGTCAGTAACGACGGGAAGCTATGTGATAAACCTCAAGGACTGGGCGTCGACAACGACGTAGAGAGCGCCGGGGAGAAAGTCACGGCCGAGGTGTAAAGTCACGGCACGTCGACAGATGGGCGCACAGGTGACTCGGATGTCTGTGCTTTGGGGCGATCCTTTTTTATTTCTTTTGATCTTTGTACACAAAGTGAAAGTGGTAGTCAATACTAGCTTAGTCACGGAATGCAGATCCGTTTTACTATAGTTGGGGCTGGAGTTGAAGTTCGACCGAGGTGTTGTTGTTTATGAGTAGAAAAGATCGTTACCAGTTAGGGATCATGCTGCCATGTGGACCTGGGTCCTGGGCATTCAATTGCTATTTTCCCTTGGAGTGATGGGGAGATATGAGATGTCAAATTTTGGTTCGTGGAAGGACAATAGTGACATAGCAGAGCGTGCGACTCGGAGGCGGAGAGACGACTCCACACCGATTCTACGTAGGAATTGGCGCGACGTCTTGAATAGTCTGCAAGATGTATTGGAAGCGGTAATCAATCGTATTGATCAATATCACTTCAACATCGTTCGTTGAAAGAGCCTTCGGTTGCCAAGCCAAAGATTAGAGGACAGAGGCCAAGTTCCCAAAGGAGTGAGATCGCGCGAAAGGGAAATCGTAACGAGCGTAAGAAAAACTTGAGGCGAAGGGCACGCGAACGGAAAGAGAAGAGGAAATTTGGGCTGTATTTGCCTGCTTGGCCGAGGCCAGGCGAGGGGGATTATATACGCGAGTGCGATACGAGAATGCCACGCGCAAGTAGAGGAGAGAGAAAGGGTAAGCGAAGGCGATTCCGGTCGCGCGGCGACGATGACGATGCCAGTGGGCAGTCGGTGTCCAGAAAGAAAAAGAACTTTACTGGATGGTATCTAGTAAGTGAGCGACGGCGGGCGCACCGCGCATGGCCGGCGAGGCCGAGTGAGGTGATAAAAGCGGTAATGATGAATGGAGAGCGACGGTCTAAACGATAAGAATGAAACGTACAAAAAGGTCCTGATAAAGTTTATGCACAGTAGATATTGACCATTAGGTATTGATCCGATGTCTCTCTTCACATCACGTAAATCCGCGTCAATCCGCGGGTGTAACAAGCCAGTAGGGACCTTTCATTACATCAATGTTCACATAGAGATCATGATATATAGCGCGCTTTCGTGAGAATGAGCTCTGGCGCGTTATATCCGGCCAAGGACTCAGTACGAATTTTTTGCATCAAGCCACAAATATATTGGGTGGTTATGATGGAGACGGGAAAATAGTCCTCTGTTCCTTCGATATAGCACCAACACCAGAGTTCGAGTTCGTCCATTTTAGAAGGTGGTCGGAGTTGTGCGGTTGTGGCGTGGCAATTAACAACCACTCTCCACCGACGTGTCTATGCTCCTCATGTCACTCTGAGGCTTGTTCCGTATGCGTGTCGATAGAGGTCTGTCTGGCTTAGCACGCTCCCTGTGGACACAGGCGGGCTTGTCGTTTCTATCGCTGGTTGTAGTTTGTGATACTCGCTGTACCAATGTGATGTCTCTCCAGGATATCATCGGGATCGCAATTTGCGTTCTGGCCATGCTCCCGGCGTCAGCACATTTTCGTTTCTTCGTTGCGTCTCTCATTTTTGCTCATCGCCATTTCACGTCGCAGGAGTTCATTTATTTGAATCGAAACGGCATGTTTTCATTCTCTCTGGCTCGTTGATGACAGTTGTGGAGTTAACTTAAGTCTTGTCAAAATACCAGGACTGTTCAATGTTGTAAGTCCCTGTTGGTAAATGTGGAGTAGGTCATCGATGTCTTACGCCTTTTGCAACATAGATTTTCCAGTTTCCCGCTCTAGTAATAAACACAATCCCTACAATAACGATATCTCAAACCCTTGTCAACTTTGAGAGGTAAGACGTTTCTCTCTTCTTGCCTCCATACTACAGTGGTACGGAGGGATTTATTTTACACGCCGCGCTCTACACTGTCATCACGTCTAAATCCACTCAATTTCCCATGCATCTGCTCGTCTGGGCTGACACGTGAATCATCACAATTCATCTGTGATGTCACCTGATGTTCGGAGACAATATGCACAGCTACCTCCATTTGATTCATAGGACATGATGCAGCGTTGATCTGCTTGGCCTCCTGCGCCGGAAACTTTACATTTTGTAGGTCGTTGGGTGCACTAAAACTACGTTGACCACGGTGAGCCGGAAGACGCAACTGAGTGGAGAATGACGTACTTGTCGGTGGACCTGGAGGCGAAGTCTGCTAGAGAGCGGTACATGCGAGTTCCAGCGATTGTCATTGTAACCCAAGACGGGAGCTGGAACATCTGAAATGAAAAAAATAATAAGAGACTACGTCGATGGTGACCAACTAAGTCATACCTGGTTCAACGGATCTTATATTCCGCAGAGGATAAGAATTCAATGGACGGTTCGGCATGGGCAGGCTGAGAAGAAATACCATTTAGATTCAAAGTATTGAGTACCTAGGAGGCAAAATGGAGATGAACAAAAATGGGAGGAGAGACTCGGAGAAGCTAGTCAGACGTACCAGTGGTGGAATCTCAGCTGCGGTAGCAAGCAAGAGCCAAACGACACCCTTACGAGACGAAAACATGTGAATGGGCTGAGAGGATTATGGCTAGCCAGAACCGTTATTATACCTGTCTCCAGAGAACTTGGGCCAGACCAAATGTGCCACCCCCGTGACCTCGCAGACGAAACAAGCCAACGAGCATGATGAGAAGTAAGGCCATGTCGGTAGCAGGGATTGCGATAAGGCCCAGTGTACTTCTCTTAGCATTGACGGGTACACAGGTCTTTTGAGCAGGTGACCACGTAAAGCGAAGCTATGGATGGGATGAGGGCATAATCCAAATTAATGGGAATTGAATAATCACACGCGCGCTAGCTATGGATAAATCACGTTAGCGGGGTTTAATTCCCGATGTCCCAGGGGATAGGGCAGAAGTGACTTGCTTTGGAGTAAGAATGCAGCATTGATTACCCATACACTAATTGCCAATGCCACAACCACCCTATTTCTGTTCCAAACTGCAATGCTACCAGCCTCAGTGAGCTTGGAAATATTTAGTACTGTGGAAGTGTTGATCAAGACGTACGCCCGAAGGACAATCAATAATGAAGAGGAGAGCATGGTCAAGATGATTAAAACCTAGCAAAAAGTTAACGAGAAGGCGTTGGGGGACCCCTCTCTCGAAGATGGGATCGCATTAGGTGTGTCAGTGCTCACGAATGTGAACGCGTTTATGGCCTGAGATTACGACCAGTTAGGGCCCAGCTGTAAGGAAGGAAGCAGATGGCACTAAACACGGTACCCACCTGACAATTGATCGGGTTTGTATTGTCATTCAAGACAATACAAAGGATTACCAGTAAAAGGGCGGACACTCGCGCAAGGGAATAAATCTATCGGACGTCGAACGAGGAAATCAGTCAGAGGTTCCAATGTGTGAAAAGAAACTGAAGTGAGGCGCATATAACCATATAACTACAGACCAATATTGTCCACCGATAGGGGCGATGTCCCCGAATGATGCTCCATTCATAATCAAGAGTAGTGAAGAATTCCCAGCTGGGGGAAAGGATTGAGTTATGCATTCTAATCTGAAGTAAAAAGCTGGTGCATCCCAGTAAACTCACATATAGAGACCGCTTATTGTATGCCATAGCTTGACAGTTATCACTATCAAAGAAGGGTCTAGTGGATTTCCTGAGTTGGAAAAGTGTACACACGGGAATCCTGCGCGACTACCGTAGGATCGCGGAAGTTGACCATGCTTACAAGCAAGTGGTAGGGTGGATGCGTGGGGAGAGGCTTGGGGTAAGGTCGTCCCTTGGTGCAACAGACGGTACACAAATATGGATCCCTTCTGCTGCAAGAGTAGCGCATCATGATCGTTTTCCCGAGAAGCACGGATGTGACGCACTTCTGTCGTTAGAGCCAAGCTACTGATCAAATACCATGTGAACGAAGTGATTGTCGGCTCCGAAAACCACTGATGGAGTACTTACGATGAGTTGATGACTTCTTACGGACTGCACATCAATGTCACACTTTGCTGCAATTACGCCCCAACCATCTTGGCCTGGTCACCTTGGCGCCAAATATTTTCCGTCTGTCATAAATGAGTTACGGTTATACTGGTATATGGCAGCACCAGTATGTAGGTTGTGATGGAGTTAGATGATCGAATGACTTGACATCGCATGAAAGGATAGACTCAGCGCAGTGAGGTTCTTACCCGGCTCCACCTGGGCGGTTCGTGTGCGACGCGCGTCTGGTCCTGACTCCATTGCCGACATTGTCGGACGGACGTCTTTGACAACAAAATGGACAGATGAGTGACTACTGAGGAAGAAAAAGTGTCCACGCAATGAATAATATGCAAAGCAATGATTGCTACATAAGACTGTTATTAAGACACGCAAACGCAGGTGAACTACCACAGGAAATGGGCATACTTTCTTCCGAAGGGACTCGGAAGTCCCCGACATAGAGCAAAAATAATTTCAAAATATCGAATACTTTGTCGCAATATTACATAATTACACATCAACCCCTCTTGACAAGCGAAGAGGGGCACGGAGAAGAAAGAGAATTTTACTGGATGGTATCTAAGTGCGCGATGGCGGGCACATGGCCAGCAAGTGCGAAGGAGGTGCGGCGAAGTATGGGGGCAAAGGAGCAAGATAACAGGGGTAATGGTGGAATGGAGAGCAATGGTCTAACGATAAGATCAACAGTGGAACGTACGAGAAAAAGTCCTGATAAAGTCTATGCATAGCGGTATTCCTTCCCAACATAGGCATAGTCCAGACTTTCAAGGGACCTCGCACGACGTGTGTGCCGACGTGGACTCACAGGTGGCATGCACTTATAATGTTGGCAAATGGTGTGTGGGCAATACGCGTGTCTTCAACCATCAGGCATCAGGATTGGGGCGTGACGAGCAGGGGAGCTACTTAGGCCATCAAGAGGTAGCAATGAGGGTAGAGGATGAAGTGTTGGAGGCGAGGCATGCAAGATGATGTCGCCACATCTCCATCCTGGTAACAGACAAACCAAGGAAACGGCCCAGCTCACACCAGGATGGAGATGTGGCTTTCTGACCAACTTATGCTCAAAAGTTGCAACGAAGGCCGGCATGGTCATCATATGTTATGCATCCTATAACAGGTCCCTTCCGGTATCGGAGCGTTCAAATTATTCACTTTATTGAAACTATGTCGGATACGGGGCAGGTACTGTATTTAAACAACAGAGGCATTCAGGCTAATGTCACTATAAACTCGAGAGCTACTGAAATTCAGTAGTTTCACATACTGAACAGTGTGGAAACACCTTAATTTCAGTAGTTAGTATGTAAAAAAGTTGGAGTAGAACATGATCAAAGTACTGAATGGTGTGGAAACACCTTAGTTTCAAGTGATAAAACCCTGAATTTCAGGTGTTTTGCCTACTGAGATTCAGTAGCTGTTGCGTTCATAGTGTGTACAAAACAGAACAGTCACTATGCCAGATGTCACCAAGAGGTAGGATGTATCAAGTGTCCACGGCCATGGCCGGTGTCTTCGGCCTCAAACGCTCCAGAGCAGCATTTAGAACCCTAAAGTCGTGTTCCTTCGTGATCACGAGGCTTTCCAACCTATCCCCAACAAACAATTCCTCATTGATCGACCAAGTCGGGAAGGAAACCCTCCCAGCTTCTCCTCCCCAGTCGAAGTCGATGAGCATGATGTTTTGAGGGTCGTTGGCCGGGACGATGATGTTGTTAGTCCTCAAATCGCCATGCACCAAATTCATGTCATGAAAGCCATGCATCAGGGCGGTGAGGTCTCGATACCACTTCGCCCAATATCTGGACGCGTAGTATCCTGCGTGGTTACGTTCGTGCTTGACATCTTCCATAACAACCACATTCCATCCCCCTGGAACGGTCCCGTACCCAAGCAACCTCGGTGCATGGCCACTCATGGCACAGAACTCATGAAGCTTGACACAGTATCGCCGAGTAAATTTGACCAAAACGATCTCATCCTGGGCCTCGGCATGAAACAGGAAACAGTTCTCGCTCGAAATCTCGTCTTGGTATGCCACTCTCAAAATGCGAAACTCAAGCTGCCTATCCTCAGATGGTGGCCATGCCGGTATCTCCCGGATATATGGGAGGTCCCTGTTACGTATTCTTGTCAGGGTTGAATTCGTTTTAACGCGTTGCGCGTCTTCGTGGATGTCGTGGCGTAGAACACACGCTGCTCGGAAAGCTTGGAACAGTGTAGGCCTGTTGATGTCATCGCCAGAAGGCGAACGAGCCGGGAGCAGTGGGGTGAGAGCCACAAATCGTGGTTTGTCGAGAAGGAGGAGGGCACCAAATCCGATGTACGAACCTGAAAAGAAGTATGTAAGAACAGATGAGATGACGAAAGCTGCATCTTGATACCAATGATCGAGATCACTAGCGAAGGACAAAGGCACTTCTGGAACGAGTCCTTATGTCGTTTATTCTTCTCGCGATCGAATATTTGTAGGCAATGCGACATGGTTTGGACTTCTGGATCAGTCTGGCCCGTCCCAAACTCATTCTTAAATCCCACAACGGTCTCGATGAGTTCAGCTGGTCCTTTTGCGTGTCCGTCACTCGCTATTTTCCCTGCGATTATGGAAGGCTCGAGGTGGGGCAATTTGAATGGATGATAGCCATCAAAGATGGCGTTGAGGAGTCGAAGGGCTATATCCCGCCGTTCATCCTCGTCCTTGAAATGCTCGCACATCGCAGATGCAAAGTCGTCGACGGCGAATTGAAAGTTTCGTAGATCGACACCAGGCTGTTTCTCGGGACGATCGCGAATGTGGTCAAGGAATCGACCAAAGGGTGCATACAGGAGGGCTATGGGGGGAACTCTTTCGTCCTGTTGGGATGGTCGTTCAGGATGTGACCTTCATTAGCTTGAGACTTTCTGACCTCGCTCGCCTTTGCAACGGTAGACGGGTCTCCACGAACGAGGGGAGAAGTGCATATGTACTCAAGGAGTTTGTCATAGTCATCAGTTTCGGCTGAGTTGAGCAAGCATGCATCTTTAGTCGGATATTGTGCGCGGAGCAATGCGAAGCATGAAGCACTCGCCACCCGCGTCGTCAGCAATCGACACTACACCTGATAACTGAACAAAGACATGGAGACGTCCATCAGGGGGGGGTTCGGGCCATATATCGGATACGTTCTCCTCTTCCCACAATCGTTGACTGACGGTAGTGGGCCGATATTGGCCATTAGATGTGATGTCCCCCTCCACATCACGTAAATCCGCATCAATCTGCGGATGTAACAAGCCAGTATTCAGTACATTGATGTTCACACAGAGGTTATGATCTAGTGCACCTTCGTGAGAATGAGAGCCCCATATCTGGCGAAGAAACCGTTGTGCTCCGTCGCGGTAGAAATTTTTCTCTTCAGGTCCTCAATAGATTGGGTGATTGGGATGGAGACGGAAAATAGTCATTTGATCCTTTTAAGTAACACCAGAGTTCACGTTCGTCCATTTCTATGGGCTAGTGAGGTGGTCGTGGGTGTGAGGTTGTGGCGTGGCTGCTGACTTGTGGCTGCACAGCTCACGTGACTCCTGCCACATGGTCATTGGTCCTCGGCCAGGGCAGGTGTGGCGTCCGTGGCCAACCCCCTCACCCTCGTGGGCGCGTCTCAACTGCCGCACCTCTAATAGCAGCAATATTAATCATTACTGACTACCATGACTGTCATGATCAATACCACCAGCCTCTGCACAACCATCGCCACAGTAGCCCATCCCGGGTCCCAGCCCCACGCTCGATGTACTGCTGGCCTGTGCAAGTTCATCCCATTGGCCCAATGCTCATCACTGTCCTCCACCTGTAACCGCGCCAACACCTGCATGCCAGTTTGGAGGAGGAAGAGAAACGATAGAGTGAGCAAGTGCAGGTGGTCCCACCGCTCACATCTCCTCACACCGACAGGGGTCAACATCCTGCGCAGACGGCAACTTGATCATCAAGGTGCGAGGCACATCCGCTCAGCTCCCCAGGTCATTGTGGAGGTCCCATGGGTGTAGCTTGGAGCGCAGCTCCCCGTCCATGTCGATCGGTTCAGGCTGCTCATCTGTGGTCCTGCGTACTACTCGTGCCCAGTATACATTGGGTGGGATGACTGAAATCCGCGTGTGCTTGACACTTGGGACTAGATTAATTGTCGGCGGATCATTAGTGCAGAATGTGGGACGGAAATGCCCAGATGGGGGTTCTGGCCAAAAGAGCAGGCTGACTAACCTTGGGGAGCGTCGAGTATACCAAAGCGGGTCATCTTCCCTATTACTTCTGCGTCTCATTGACTTTGCTGTTGTCGGCCGTAAACGGCAGTCTGGGCCTGAGCGGCGTGGATTGGCTCGCGTTGGTCTCGTTGGTATAACATGGTAGTTGCGCACCTTGAATGGTATGACTGGACCTAAACGGTCCACGCTAGCCAAAACTTGGCGTATGGTCAGTCAGGTGGAAGTTGTGTCGATTTTCAGTTCAGTACGGGATGGCGGCAGTTTGGCTCTCAGATGGACACGCACCCAATCACAACGGTTGTGAATCATCGCTTGTGCTTGAAGAAGCAGCAATAGACAGAGGATGCCCCAAGTGGGCTTGCAGAACTGAGGACTGGAGACATGATTGCAGATTCGTTGTCGAGTTGGAAAGGTGTCTCTTGAAAAATTTATGGATTTAAGCGCGTTTGTAGCTGCCGAGCTCTCATGGGTGTGAGTCGGGTATTACAGGTACGTAGGCAGCGGGAGGCTGACATCAGGCATCAACGATTAACAACGAGATGATATATTCCAGCAAAGGCACAGGACAATCGGTTGCATGTAAAGTGAGTTTCCGTTAAGGTAACTTAGATAAAGTGTCCACATGCAATGATACTGTAGGCAAAGCAATGATTGCCCTCTAAGGCACGCAAATTCAGGTGAACTACCGCAGGAACTGGCATACACCAGAAATGGTCAAGGCTGTTGACAGGGCAAAAATAATTTCAAAATGAGCTACACTGTCGTAAAATTACGTAACAATGTGGGAATTTACAAGGCCAACTCAATTACCCTCGAAACTCGACCATCTGCGCAGACCCGCAAAGTTGAATTGGCCCACATTGATGATTCCCACACTGGCCGTCAACCCGTTTGGAAGCTGGGGAACGATTAACGGCCATCAACCGGCCATCCATACGGGAACGATACGGGCCCCTTGCCCCTGACAGGCAATTGTACCACTCGGTCTACAGTATATGTATGGGGTTACCGTCTCGAGTCTGGTCATTCCACATTCCCCTCCAGGATGGTGAACTTCCACGACCCCATCAAAATTGCCCGGGATTTCAGTGCGTACTCTTCCCCATCTGGCTCGGGAGCTTGGACCCAGTCAACTTGTTGGTCTTTTCACAGTGTCACTCGTGAAGCTCTGGCATACCGTGGACGGCCTATTCATGTGGGTCTGCCCTGCTAGCCGGTCTTTAGGTATTGCGTGGCCTGATCCTCCGTTTTCCAGCTGGGAGTTTTTCACCACCCTTGACTACGAGTGGAGTTTCATCCAAAGGCGTCGCCCCTACTTGTGGACTATATGGGTCCGTAGCCAAGAAGCGTTTCTTCTAGGTTTTGTAGCCCAACCCAGAAACCTCACACTGGCCCGTAAATGCTGTAGATTTATTCCCTCACGCGCGTGTCAACCCTTGTCGCGGTAGCTGTGAATATGATCGGCTTTGACGTTACGAGCCCGATAAACTGTCAGGTGAGTCACCCATGTCGGCCTTCTTCTTACACAATGCCCTGATTGGCTACATATTCCAAGGCCTGGGTCACTTCTGAAGTGGTGAGTACCTCTGATGCGTTCATGAGTTTGTGTTCATCACCTTGTTTAGGTCTTTGCTTATATCGCCATCGCCTCCAGCTCGCTGTTGATTGCGGTTCGTACGTACGTCTACGTCTTTCACATGCATCTTTTATCAACTTCCCTGAAGCAAAATGCTTATTGTGCTGCCAGGGTCGCTATTTGGGAACGAAATAAGATCATTCTGGTGATTGTAATGGGCGCATGGTTGACCAACGTCGGCTTCCTCATCCACAGTAAGTATGGCTTGTTGATTGCCCGGAACTGAATCTCACAAATGCGGTTTGACTCCAGGTATCGTGAAGGTGAGCAATTAATTTCAGTCGTTCAGGTCTGGCTCACCTTGACTCAACTCCCCACAGCTCCGCTCCTCATGGGAACCTGCGTTGGGCGCCTGTGCCGTGGTCAATACACAAAGCAGCAAATATAATGTCGTCGCTACGCTCTCTGCAGACGTAATCATGCTTCTCATCATGGTCGTTCGCTTATTCTATATACGCCTTACTGGAGGTATGCTTGGTTTGGGACGCTTCCTGTTGACACAGGTGGGGTTGCGGCTGTCCTCATTGGCTGTGGTGCTAATCATATAATCTCTGTTCATAAGGGCAATATCTGGTTCCTACTTGCCACTGTGGCCCAGGTCCCACCGGCGGTATGCTGACTTTCTTGGGCCTGCCATTTCCGCTAACCGCCATTTCGTTCCATAGGTGTTCATTTATTTAGATCTAAATGGTTTGTTTTCATTTTCTCTAGCCGTCAATCATGAGTGTTAATTTCATCTCGACTCCGGTCGAAAATGCAATTCCAGAACCGTTCAACCTCGTACGTCCTTGTCATGAGTTGGATTTAGGGTAGGTCACTGATTTCGTACGCCCTTTGCAAAAATAGATGTTCCAAACTCCCGCTCTTATCACGATGTCAATCGCGGCAACAAGGATGTATCGCTCCCTCACAAACTTCCTCGCCCCGGACGAGTAAGATATTTCCTTCTTCTTTCTCCCACGCTAAGTGTAGTGGTTCACTGTTCTAGCTCAAAAGACGATCCCCCAAGTCGTATTGTGACAGGTTCCAAACAGATCTCCATTGGCCGTATCTCCTTCAGCCGGGTGGAAGTGGCCGTGCACACAAACCCAGGGCAATATCCGGCGTCACAGACAAGCCAATATAGCCTGTACATCGGTAACGATGGGCAGCCCTCTGACAAACCACACGGACTGTGCGTCGACGATGACGCAGATAACGGCAGGGAGAAATGAGGACCGCGGCACAAACCGGTCCTTAACACAGATACCCATTACTTCTAGCAAAACGTACTTGTCGTATGGGTCAGCGTCTGACTAATGGATCTCAGCTCCATGGTTGATAATTATAGATAACCAGAATACTAAGTGCTGTAAGATAAAGGCCGTGCTTCATGGGCTCCCAAAACTTGAACAGTGCAAACATCGGGACCAATGACCCCAGAGGACCGCAAGGTTCACCACTTTGTCCCCTCAGCCATCTCGACACTACTGTACCACAGCTATTCCAGGGTTTTAACCACAGCACTCACCCATAGCACCCGCCAACCCCTTTCGACTGCTGTATCTATGGGACAATGACATAATGTGACCCGTGTTACTATCTTCATCGCCATGCTATCTTTTCGTTGAGGGCGCTGGGCGCTCCTTCGTGTTGTTGATGCTGTCTATTGTCAAATAGGAAGATAAGGCAGCAACCCCTGTCCATGTGTGTATGTCACCGTGAAGTGCTTTCAGAAATGCTCTTACCTACTTCCTCCACTGTCACATCCCTTCACTGGGCAGGAGGGTCAACTACCACGATCCTGTGGTAGTTCTGTTGGATTCGTGTGCGTGGTCCGTGGTTCTGGCGCATGGAAAGCTAAGGCTCCTCTTTTTCCCAGGAGCATTCGTGAAGCTCTATCTGTCCGTCTTCCCGCCAGCATTCATCCCCCCGTCACTCATTTCAATATTCCGCTCTCGGCTGGGCGTTTTTCACCAGTCTTGAACACGAGTGGAGAGTCATCCGGGGGCATCGCCCCTACCGCTGGTCGATATGGGTCTGTAAGACTTTGTACTCGTCCTCGCCCATGCCGGAATTTAAGACTGATCTACCCTTTTAAAAGATATAATCACTCACTGGCACGCGCCTGCCCGTCTTCGCATCCGTGATTCTGAACTTTATTGGCCTTGATGTCACTACCTCGTACAATTGTCAGGTGAACGTCGCGCCCACATCCACTTCATGCCTGCTCTCTGACTGGCCGCGACCCGAAGGTCCAGTTTTGAGTTCGTAACAATAATTGTGCTCCTTCCACCAACGAGAGAATGAGAGAACAATTAATATCTTTGTTTTCTATAGACCTTTGGTTCCATTTCCATCGTCGCTGCATCGTTATTGATGTTACTGCACGTGTACGTCCTCCCCCATGCTTCTCGATCATTATCAATCAGGCGCTCAAGAAGGCCTATAGAATCGCCATTTGGAACAAAGACAGGGCTATTGTACCATATCGCAACGGGCGTATGGGTGACCAACATTGATCGATTGATCCCTGATCCAAGGTAACAGCCTCTGCTCCATCCTCTGTCGACCTGGAAACCCCTTACAACGTTTGGTATCAGGGACCGCGCGGGTAAGTAGACCATTTTAACTATACCTTTCCGAGTTCTCCTTAAGAGAACGAGGTTTTTAAGCCATTTTTTCATAGGGAAATTTTGGGGGGTCCCGTGTGAACTTTCCGCGATTCTGTTGCGGCTGTTGCCGAGTTTTTGTATTGCTGTGTTTGGGTCGGGTGAGTGCG
>Ga0307512_10004503_pt1 | contig 15239 bp, 23 predicted proteins | sample 14_EM_MG_FD_200267 | JGI IMG/M metagenome (GOLD analysis project Ga0307512, IMG submission 200267) | Populus trichocarpa ectomycorrhiza microbial communities from riparian zone in the Pacific Northwest, United States - 14_EM | ecosystem: Host-associated > Plants > Roots > Unclassified | place... | reverse complement strand
CACACGTGAAAATTTTCCATTTCCTCTGACCTGCGGATTATAGATCATGCCGACGACGAACAAAGCCGCCAAGGCGGTCTTTGACAGCGGCAAGACGTCGTCGTACCACATCAACAGCGTCGTTTCATGCCAGTCCGGCAAATCGTCTTCGTCCGCATTCCGAATCGTCGTGCATCGCGACGGCGGGAACAAGCGGTACGAGTTCGAGGCGGAGAGTGCCAAGCTCGCCAGTACGTTCATCATCTATTGACATATCCCTTGACCTGGCTTCCTGACTGATTGACAGACGAGATTGTGCAAACTATCAAGGGTCTCAAGTCTGCGTTGGAGCGCACTGGCAGTATCTCTGGCAAATCACGGCGGAGCAAGCAAGTCATTTGATCTGCTCTCTCTGTGGACTCTCCCGTACTCTTCTTTTCCTCCCATCACATCGTCCTTCTAAGCAAGATTGTATCAATAGCCGTAGCTGTATGTGCTCTAGATAAATAAAAGAATAGGGCAACGTTACTTTTGCACAATCCTCACGTTTCTATGTCAAATACTCATAAAAATTCGAGCCCGATGCCAATCTGCGCGCCCTTCCGCGTGCCGTCCGAAGCTCGCGCGGCTAGCGGCACGCCAAAGTTGAGCTCCACGCGCACGGGGTCGAAAAGATAGATCAAGCCCACGCCCACCGACACGGACGGCTGCGTGAGCGCGGCCGAGACGGTGGACCGCAACGACGGGCCTGCACCGCCCTCGTGCCGGTGGAGCGGCTCAAGCTGGCCGGCGTTGAGGAACGCCTGGGCTTTGACGGGCCAATGCGGCTTTTGTGGGAGGTGCGTGATGAGGCTCGCTCCCGCGGTCCAGAACAAGTCGCCGCCTAGCGAGTCGGCTGGTGATGGAATTAGAGGGAAGGAGGGATAACCACGTCAGCGAACGTTCACGCGTGGGGAGAAGATGAAGAAGAGAGAATGGCAATGGGCGTACCGCCGTCGCGCGGTCCTAGGCTGTTTGCGCGGAACATCCGTAGATTCGTTGGCCCGCCGAGCTGAAAACGATCGGATAGTGTCGGGCCTGTGACCCTGTCACTACCACCGCAGAACGGGTGTAAGGCACCCGCGCTGGCACCTAGCGAGAGGAGCTGTAAGACAGATGAGGGAAGCGTGTGAGCGTTTAGGGTGGAGGAGAGAAGGTGTTTGGCGGGCTGACAAGACCCGGGCGCAGCACGCGCGACGCGTGGAGAGATCCCTCCGCTTTGTAAAACGCGGCCCCGCCTCCGAGCCCTGCGAGCTCGTGCCGTAGTTGCGCGCGTACACCGCGCGTACCTAGGACCGGGTGGTCACGGGTATCGCGGGTCCAGGTATGGAAGAGCGATGACTTTGTCGATGTACCTGCGGCCGTGCGCACGCTGGGAATGAGAACGTGGCATTGAGTGAGAATGAAAAAAAAAAAAAAAAAAAAAGGGGGGGGAGGAAGATGCGGACCTGAGAGACGCGGTAGGTTTGAGGCCGCCGATATGGCGCAGCGTGGCTTCGTAACCAAACTCATGTTGTCCTGCGCGTGCGCCAACTGCGCCTCGCTGGCAGCAGCGCATTCGCGGGTTAGTCTATACGGGGGACTCTGACATTGACGCGACGTACGCGGATGGCGGCCCGCGCGCCGCGGAGGGTTTCCGTGGCGCTCATGAAGGATGTGTTGTCGCGGTCAAGAGCAAAGACGGATAGTTCTCCGTGGGTGTCGAGGGTGCGGGTTAGGGGGGCGCTGAACGTGGCATTGAAGGAGCGGCGCGTCTTGGTGCCAAAGGAGACGTTCGCTTCAAACATCTCTCCGCCGCCGAAAACATTTCTTATTCTACTCGTCGCGCTCTGCGTGAGGCAAAAAAAAAAAAGAACGGAAAAGAAAAAGGGGGAGAAACGATAGTGAGACAGACGCAGACGCAGTGTTTACGGGGAAACAATGTGACTGCGCACCGCGGTGCCCTCGCTGTTTCCGACTTCTGTGGAGGTCTTGAGGAAGAAACGGGGCCGCTCTCTGGTAGAAAAAACGACATCTATGTCTCCGGGCTTTGCTGCGGGGTCTGCGGGAGACTCCAAACGTGCGTGAACTGACTGAAAGAGGTCAGACTGGACGAGGTAGTGTCCGATGTCTCGGGTTGCACGCAGAACGGACTCAAAGGAAGAAAGAGAGTCCGGCTGTGGGAGATGGGGATACACCAGGGACGCGAGGAACGACCTGCGGGTGTTCTTTGCGCCGTCGACGCGAACGGCTGCAATGCGAGCATGTTGGTCGAGGAGAGCCTGGTCCATGTCCGAGAAAGGAAATTGGATATGTCGGTACGAGAAATTCCGAGGCGGCGTATGGCCGACGATTGAGAGTTCTCGGCATGGACCCCTTGGTCCGTTCGTAATAAATTGACTCGACTTGACTCGATAACCTTCAAGTCAAAATTTCTCTTCTTCTCTTGCAATGGCCTCCATGCATTATGGCACCCCCTCTTCTCTACCTTCGGACTATGCCATCTTGTCTCGTTATGCTCACGCTAGAGAGAGTGCTGACAGGGACGATCAACACGATCACGATATTTACGATCCAGATGAACCAATCGACACCCAGGACGACATGAACGATGGACGACCCATTCGGCGTACTACCTTCCCTTCTTCCTACGTGCTACCTGTGCAACCCAATGTATCTGAACCGTTCAATCCAAAGGCATTCGTTTCCGACGAATACACTCCGCTCCTAGTCCCACGTATTGAGGAAGAGGTTGATACTAGTACTGATCCAATCCACCCACAGAGCACTTTCCAGGTTTACCGTGATGAATTTCGCATCCTGTTCAAGTACACGCTCCCAGTTTTTGGGTATACTTCCTTCTGTCGCACGCTATTCTTCACCTGACTTCCTGTGTGCAGTGCCCACTTGCTTGAATACTCCCTCTCAATAGCGTCCGTTGTGTCCATCGGTCATCTCTCAACTGTTGCACTTGCGGCTTCCACTCTTGGAACGATGACGGCTAGTGTTACTGGTTATAGTATTATTGTCGGTCTCTCCAGCACTCTGGACACGATGCTTCCCAGCGCATGGACGTCACCACAGCCACAGCTCGTTGGACTCTGGACGCAGCGCATGGGTCAGTGACTTGAACCGAGTATTATGCACACACATTCATGTCCCCATTCTAGCCGTCGTCGTGGCCGGTGCATTGATAGTAGGCCTATCTTTGACCTTGTGTTTTTTTGTATGACTGATGTACCAATTTGTCAGCCTATCGTCTTTGTCTGGTTCAATGCCGAGTCGATTCTTCTTTTTTTACATCAACAGCCTGACGTCGCTCACCTCGCTGCCGTATATCTCAAGTATGCTTCTATTGGTCTTCCCGCATATGCCTTCAATTGTATATCTCGGTGCGACCTAGATTCCACCGAAGGAAATCAGCTGACGTTCTTCCAGTCGATATTTCCAATCACAGGGTCTCTTTACGGTCCCAACACAGATTATTCTCGTGGTTGCGCCTATCAACGTAATTCTCAACTATCTTCTTGGTATTGAGTTCTTCCTCTGACGTAAACGATTACCACTGACCTTGTCATCCAGTGTGGGGCCCCGAACCCATCGCCCTGGGCTTCATCGGTGCACCGCTCGCAACGGCTATCTCCTTCAATTTGATTGCAATTTCCTCTATCGCATACGGGATTTTCTTTGTTCCCAGCACGGCCTGGCACCCGTTATCCCGCCGTAGTTTCACCGATCTTGGTATTCTCATTCGGCTGGGCTTGGCAGGCGTTGGTCTGTCCTTCTCTCGATGTCATTTTCCTACTCTTTTGACAACTTATGGTCGCTCGCAGGGCAAACTGCGTCGGAGTGGTGGTCGTGGGAACTTATCGCTCGTGAGTCATTTGTCCTTGGACAGCTGGAACTGTCTCTGATAAAGGGATGCCCAGTCGCTGCGAGCCTGTAAGCTTCGGGGCGTTTTCTCTTTAACGGGTTGTTAATGGACAAGCTCAATCCAGTCTTGGACCTACCGCACTAGCGGCACAATCTGTATTATTAGTGTCCGCATCGACAACGTATCAGGCAACCTGGGCCTTGAGTATAGCCGCGGCTGTCAGGTATGATAACGGCCGTGGATAGTAACCTGTAGCCCACGTATTCTAATTCAACTACAGAATAGGGAATCTCCTGGGAGAGCAGAATGCTTACCGTGCGGGAGTAGCTGCGAGGGTGTCCATGCTGTTGGCACTTATTTTTGCAAGTATTGCTAGGTAACCGCAAACTGTTTCCTCCTTACCCGGCTGGCCGCTGATAGTACCGTTAAGCGCAACATTCTTGATTTTCAGAAATCAGTGGGGTTACCTTTTCAATAACGACCCGGGTTCGTTCTTATTCGTGTCTCCGCCGCGTATGACCCCATCGTCTTACTGTTATCGTAGGTGTCATCACGTTAGCGGCATCGATTCTTCCCCTTGTGGCCCTTTTCCAGGTGTTCGATTTCCTCAACGGCGTTTCTGGAGGGATCATGAGAGCCCGAGGGAAGCAGGTGCATCTTCGCGTTTCCTTTATTCTAGAACATAATTGACGATCTCTCTATTGGACAGGTCACTGGCGCTCTAATAAATTTGAGGTGCGTCAATTGTTCATGTCATACTTTACAAGTCGCAGCCCACTAAAGGCGATTTTTCATTCAGTGCATACTATCTGCTCGGTGGGTTATCCTTGCTGGTCTTGGAACAAATATGGTTCGACTGATGTGTTGGGCAGGTATTCCATTCGGGATCTGGCTGGCATTCCGACAGAACATGGGACTCCATGGACTCTGGTATGGCCTGACATTGTCGCTCATATATGGTTCAGCGGTGGGTGTGACGATGGCACTGCGGGCGGACTGGGACAAGGAGTCAGAGAAGGTGCAGAAGCGGCTGGTGGCAGCAAAGGCGAACCATGACGAGTACTTGACACACAACGGGGCAGGGGACCGCGCATGAGCCGTAATGACACGTAAAGTGATCGATCGACGACCTCAGGAACCAGGTGAGGTCGGAAAAATAAGGAGGGGGATGGGGGAAGTTGGCTGTGCCGTAACGATCGAGATGAACTCGGAAGGAGATACCGTATAAGCTGTATATAGTCATTTACCTCTGCGAGGTTTGGGGGGCGATGGAAGTCTTTGTGAGTGACAACCACCAGAGACGTCCGTATGATGCGAGAAATCTTCTAAGGACGGATGGTGTCAGTGTCGGTGGGTGTCCGAGATACGATTCGGGTTCAGAGGAATTATTGTGAGACATACCCGGAGGACGGGTGGCAAGGAAACATGGGGATGGGGTGATAGTATTACTATCACTGTCATCACCACCGCGGTTCAACCCTCTGAAGTCTACAATATTGGGGGTTCATTCGCAATCCGAGACCTCTCCCTAATCCGATGATTTGGAGGGAACCGACAGATGAAATTTGCATGAGGGTCCGCGGCGCATGAGATAATTTCCATGGGCCAGGTTCAGCCGGGTATCATCTAAAGATGTGAGCATGTGGAATAAGGGCCATTGGCAGCCGTCGAATAGCTCCGGCCAGGGCTGCTCCCGGTGGTATCTCTCGGGTGAAAATACTGGATTGCAGGGGAGCAGCTGGTCGTGTGATGCAGGGTCCGAAGTGATACTGTCGAGTCGTTCCCTCGCGAAAGGGGAGTTCCTGTGCGGTCCGCAGTTGTAAGCTGTGGTCATGCACAATCCAGTGTTCTGTGCACGCTGAGTATGGCCCCTGTAGCCTAGAATTGGATGGGAGAGGCGTGGGTGAGTACTGGGACGGCGGATTTGGGTCGTCGGATAGGTATCAGTTGGCATGGTCAAGACCCCTGGAGCTGTCGAGACGTTAGATTGCCTCGAGGGCGCTGCTGCTGTTACGAGAAGTCGATGCGTGAGTTCATTGTGTCGACCCCTTTGGACAAAGGTGGGGCCATCATCTAGTACATCTACACACACGGCGTTAAGCGCATCTTCTCGACAGGCGTAGCACAGAAAGAGCATACCGGAGGGATCGGTGAGTACTGGGAGGTACCAGCGTCGTCCGATATGAATCGATTAAACCAGTGAGAAAGAAGTATTTGACCAAGTTGCGCGTCTCATCACGTATTTAAGGCTTCTGGATGAAGCGGCCAAGCGAGTCGTTATTCATGCTGCCCACAGGATCCTTCGATATTGAGCTGGAGGGTACCACACAAAGAACCAAGGGAGCGGGCAGCCAGTGGTCTGGATGTCGTGTATCATAGGTGTCGTGTCCCAGGGCCATGCTGTAATCGATGGATGCGAACACGTGGGAAACTGCGTGATGAGGTCGCAGATGACTTCCTTCGTGTAGGACATGGTCTAGAGGCGACGATCTCCGAGGGTTTTCACAGACGCTCAGAGCATTGCAAATTTGCAATTAGGCCGTGTTCCGCAACTCTGAGCGCCAGAGTACTAACATTATCGCCGTGATCTCCAGCGTTTTCGGGGTGGTGCCCCATCAATATTATGGAAGCGTGGCATTATGGATGCGAATGATCCTCACTGCTTCGGCCCTCGGCCCACAAGACCCGGGACAGAATTGTCACTGGCCTCGCGGAAGGCGTGTTTGATCCAGTCATGGGGTCGCGTGCGGTGGGCAGGTATGTCGCCCGAAACCCCTCGGAGACAGGAGACATGAGTCATTTGGGTGGTAAAGATGCTGAGCTGCAGGCGTGGCAGTTGGTATGGCAGCTACATGTCACGGACCGCGGGCCGTCCCGCATTCCAGTGGCCGGTGGCCGGAAATCCACAAATCCGAGCCTTTCAATTCACCATCACCGGATCACCATTTGGACAAGCACGGACTGTCAACTTCTCCATTGTGACATGTTCCCTTCTTTCTATAATGCACGTTAGAGGATACACTAGTACTACTGTAGCGTAAGTATCGTATCTAGCCAGTTACAGTTAATAACTCCTTACGGGCTAGATTCATCATTCATAACTCTTAAACGCGTGAGGCAATGTTGGAGCGAGGAACTGAGCTCGCGCAGCTCTCTCGCGAGTGGACCACATCTCGGATCAGCTAGAATATCATTTACCGTTTGAGAACACGTACGTTGGCCTATGAACCGTACAGTGATGTAACCGGGGATTACCTTTTTTGTCGTATTTGATCATGGAATATACTACAGTACGGGTCGGTGATAGTACAGTAGCCTTCATTTGGCCATAATCTCCGGACTCAGGGGGCCTTTCGGCGGGAATCTTGTTCGAACTCTTATATGTGTTTCGTAGCTCTTTGACTTTTGGGAGGCAAGGTTCCGGTGCCAGTGAAATTTTTTTTCCTGGCCCTGAAGCTCGAGCTGAGTCAGCTGTGCGTCGACGGATGAAAAACATGAACATGGGTTTCAGTCTCTGCCAGTGCCTTTAGGGTAGTTTTCCGCTCCCAGAGGAATTCAGCGGTCCTTGAAGGACGTCATATACAACCATACCCACTGTGGTTATGATGTATGCACCCTTGACAAGATGAGGGGGTTATCGTAGCCCTGAGCACCTGTGTGGTTGCTGGTGCCACGTCTCTGGCTCGCCACCCTGCCTGTGCCTCGTCCGTTATGCTGGACTCACTCAGGCTACCGGCGACATTGTACCGGACTGCACGAGCACAACAAAGCACGCGTTAGACGACTGCTACAGGTACAGTACGCGGAGTTGCAGCTATAACCGAAGCTAAAACCTTCTGGATTTCCCCTGTTTAGCTTCTTCCCTGACCAGGGACGCTAGCTGGTCTGTGCGCTTTGATTTTACTGCCTCCATGCCTGTTCAAAGCTCCCACAACGGTCATTTGTGAGATCTCCATACTCTCGAAGACATTTCGGGACGTGGTTACCACGACGACGTTGTCTCAGACTTCCTTTATTACGCCACTGTGATGGACTCTCTGTGTGCGATTTCGTTTATGCGGGGACTATCTACTATTTGGGGTAGATACGGGCTGCGACCCTATATTCTGTGTCTTCCTCTCACGGACCTACTATTGCAAGATGCTGAAACCGCTCATCGCTTGCCCCATTTGACGTCAAGCCTTGGCTTCTTTACCGCGGTGTGGGCCTGCCTATTCTTGTCTGATTCCATGGGCTGCTTCGGATTCTGTCCGAAATGTCGCTCCATTACGAGAATCGGATTTTCACATAAGGGCGGCCTCCGATGCCAAAGAAAGCCTACACTCTAAAGTCCACATGGCGTCGCCAGCAAGTCCATGGTCAAGCGTCGACGAGAAAAAAGGCATCTCCACTGATGGGACGCACGGGAAACCCGTGGAGGTTGACTTGATCCACTACCATGAACAATGTGCCGGTCGACTGGTCCTTGATCCCAAGTTCGTCTGTTTCTTTATCTGTCTTCTCTCTATAGTACCTCTTGCTGAATGTGCATCAGAGAGGCGCGGACTGAATTCGGAAGCGAGGTTGCCTTGCGACTCAAGCTTTCACCGGATCGAACGATTATCCTCTGGCCGCAGCCATCCGATGACCCGGAAGACCCTCAAAATGTCCGTCCATGCTTGACGGCTGTCCCCGACTACGGTTTCATTGACCTTACTCCATCTAGTGGTCCGAATGGCGGAAGACTGTCCAGTTGATAATCATCACACTCGCTGCGATAGTCGCCGACTTCGACTCGGGCATCGGTGAGTGTGGAGCCAAGAGCGAGCGCTATTACTTGGCACTAAGCTCCATCTGTCCCATAAAGGTATCGCATCTATCTTCCCGCTCGCGGAGCAGTTCCAAACCACAACGGGGGAGATCAACAACCTCACATCCAAGTTTGTCTCTGCGATTCTTTTTTTGAGTCCTGCTTAGCTCTCACGTCCTTCAGCTGGAGTATTTTCCTCCTTGGTGAGCAACCAACTCCCGACTATGATCAACAGTCTAACAAAGAGACGGAACAGGATGGGGCGCCGTCGCCGCAGTGATGCTCATTCGTCGCTATGGTCGCTTGCCAATACTCTTTTGGTCTCAAGTGCGCGAGAGGTTGTGAAATGCCCGATCTTGACTGATCATCTAGACAGGTCATCGCTCTCGGTTTCTTGATTGGCTGCACATTCGCACCTAATCTCAAGACGTTCGCAGGTCTGTAGTTCTCCGAGGATATCTTGAAAATGCGTACTAATGTCCTTTTGTTATATGAAGCGATGCGATGCCTGACAGCGTTTTTTGGGTTCGTGGTCTGACCATATTCTCAAATCCAGTGGACTGACGGTACCTGATCTGATTTTATCGCCACAGAACGTCTCCCCAGGTGACGGTATGAAAGCCTCCTTCATAGTTGTATAGTGAGATGTCTGATTATGCATAGGGTCTTTACGTTGTCACGGACATGTATCCCTTCCATCGCCAAGCACGGAAGGTAAGCGTCCTTTCGTTTCTCGGTATCCTATAACTTACAAGTTCTGTTCAGCTTAATCTCTGGACTATGGGCTTCCTCATCGCTCCCTTCCTCTCCCCTTTTGCGTTTGGTTTCCTTGTGGCCCGAGAAAAGTTGGTTTCCCCCTTCTTGCATGACTTCTTCCTGACGATTGTGCACGTATAAGTTGGAGATGGTCATATGGAATTGGTTCGATGTACAGCACATTCGTTCTTCTCCTTATCATCTTCTTCGGGCGTGAGACGTAAGTCAGTCAGTCCGTCATCACTATGGCCCACGTTCTCACTTGAGTAGGATGTACGATCGGGGCGTGAAAGGCCTTCCACCACGACCAGCAGATAGCCTACATTATCGTATCGAGACCCTCGTTGGTGTTACTGGGTTCAAGTTGGCCAAGTACAGGGCAACTTGGGGTGAAGCCATTTCCGCTCCGTTCAAACTATTTTGGCGTCCTCACCTGCTGAGCATAATGGTCTTCGAGGTACTTCTCCATTCTCGACACTGAGCTATCTCATGCAACTAACCCATGTATAGGCCCTTGTGTTCGGTTTCAGCATTGGCATCAACGTACATGCACCGAAACATCCTATAATAGGCCATTTTTGATGGCCTCGATAGGTTACGAATGCTGTCTTCCTCGGCTCTCCACCCCCCTTTGGATACGGATTTTCTCAATTTGCGATCGCGGGCATATATGCAACGCCAATGGTTGGATTCTTATTCTTGTTCTGCTCAGGCTATGTGATGGCTCACGAGGGTCACCCATCCAGGTCGCTGTCATCGTTGGCGAGCTGATCGGCCACTTCGCAAACGACGCCATCATGCGCATCACAACGAAACGTAACCACGGTGTTTTTGAGGCGGAGAGTCGACTATGGTATGGGCACCTAGCGCGCCTAGCGAGATTTTGCTGAGATAGCTCGATGCTGGGCTTTCGCACTCACAGGGCATGCTACATAGGAATGCCGCTGTACATCTGCGGATTCGTCGTCCTTGGCGCGGCATTTCAAAAGCACCTTTCGGTCTGGGCCGTTGTAATGGGGTGGGGTATAGCCGAGGTCGCAGTCATGGTGCATACTGTAGCCATCCGTGAGTCCCACCACGTTCGTCTGTTTCCTGAAGGTTCAAAGGCCCTTCGTCTTAGTTGCCTACGTCAACGACTGTTTCCCAAAACACCAGGGAGAGATTAGCGCGCTGCTGAACCTTGCACGTGTGCTGGGCGGTTTCAGCGTCGCGTACTTCCAGGTTCCATGGGCGATAGAGCACGGAGCGTTGCAGACACTCGGCTGTGAAGCCGCGTATGTCATCTTCTTACCTGAGCATACGAGGTAACTGATGACTTGTTCGCCCCATACCTTCTTAGCATTGTTGCGGGACTTTTCGTCCTTATTGTGCCCACGCTCCAGCTCACTGGGAGGACGTTGAGGGTGCGTTACTGGGTTTTAATGAAAATTCTGTTTTATCTTACTATTCAAGTTGTTTCATCAGAGTCGCTTCTCGTGTTAGGACATGTCATTGATGTCTGCCATCTCTCCCCCGCGTCACCTTTATTTATCATAATCCTATCAGGATTCGTAGCGTAGCAACGGACAGCAGGCTGATTCTTTACTTGTTACGCACATGACTGCTCACTTCGCACCGTTTGGTGTTGCCACAAGCTCTAGAGCCATACTCGCCCTGTGTTTCTTTTCGTAACTCAGCGCCTCTGATTCCGTTCTGAACTCGAAGCAGTCGGATGTCTCAGGCTGTCGAAATTGTGGTTTGAACTCAGCGGACAGGTTGCCGTGCCTGATTATCAAATACAATTTTCCTTTGGCTTGGATACTCCACCCTCTCTCTTCGCGTCTGTGGATGCGGTGGCAATTTTCCGCTCTCAAGTTACTTGGCGGTTCTTGAGGGACATCACCCACGACTCTACTCACTGTCGTCATAATGGGTATGCCTTTGACAAGAAGATGCGGGACTTCCTAGCCTTGGAGACCACTATAAAACATCATGATGCTGGCCCGGGCGCCGCCTCTCTGGCCGCCACTTTGCGCGTACCTCGCCCGTTGTGTTGGACTCGCTACCGGCGATATTGTACCGTACTGGCGCACTAAGCATGTCACCGTGTTGCATGACTGTTGCAGGTACGCGTATTCGCGATTCTTACTAAATTTAAGGCTTCTTGATTTCCGCCATTTAGGTTCTTTCCCGGGACGCTTCACAGTCGTCGGTTTGACTCGGTTAGTGCGCTTTGGCTGCCAGTGCCAGTGTACCGGCTCCATGCTTGTCCCCCAACCTGTCAGAATGGTTGATTGTGAGATGCCCATGCTGTCTTAGACATATTCTAGGACGTGGTCACCACGATGACGCCATGTTCATTCAGATTGGGACAGACTGCGGAAACAACGTCATTGTGGGTCTGTGACAATGTCTTTGCGTACAAATCTGCACGTGGGCGTACAAGCCGCGGCCCTATATCTATATCTTCCTCTCACGCCCCCGCAATCTTCAGACGCTAGCGTAAAACGCGCTGATCGTATAGCCTATTTGATACCAGTGCTCGACTTCTTTACTGCGGTTTTAGTCTGGACTTGTTGACTTCCATGGACCGCTTCTACTGGTCTCCGATAAGCGGTTCCATTCCAACACCGCTCGCATAATCAGAGTTCCACATAAGGGCGTCCCCCACAAAGATGACCCCTACACCCTACGAACCACATGGCCTCACCAGTAGGGTCGATGTCCAACCTCGACGAGAAGAAGGACGTCATCACCACTGGTAGAAAACACGAAAGTCACCCTGAGATTGACTTGACTCACTACCATGAACAACGTGCTGGCCGACTGGTCCTTGATCCCAGGCGCGTCCCTTTTTTTCCTTCTCTTTGGTTCCCCTTGCCGATCACCCATATTCCAGAGAGGCGCAAATTGAGTTCGGAGACGAAGTTTCCTCACGCCTCAAGCTTTCCCCAGACGGAAAGATCGTCCTCTGGCCTCAGCCCTCAGATGATCCGGAAGACCCTCAAAACGTCCGTCCATACTCGAAAGTCTGACTACGATCTCATTGATCTCATTACATTCAGTGGACCGAACGGCGGAAGACCGTCCAATTGGCAATCATCACACTGGCTGCGGTCGTTCCAGACTTCGATTCGGCCATCGGTAAGTGTGGAAACAAGAACGGGCTCTGATACCTATCATTAAGCCCCAATGTTCTGTTCAGGTATCGCATCCATCTTCGCTCTCGCAGAGCAGTACCATACCACGACGGGGGTGATTAATAATCTCACGTCCAAGTTAGTCCGGGTCCCTTTGCTGTCTTTTGTGGCCAGCTCAGTGCTCACGTCATGCAGTTGGAGTATTTTCCTTATTGGTGAGCAGCAAACGTCCCAAGCCTTGGTCAGCAGTCTGACAAGGAGATGGGACAGGATGGGGTGGGATCTTTGCAGTGGTCCTCGGTCGTCGTTATGGTCGCTTGCCGGTGCTCTTTTGGTCTCAAGTACGCGAGAGTAGAGTGCCCGATCTTCACTGATCACTTGTACAGCTTCTCGCTCTCGGTTTCCTTCTTGGCTGCACTTTCGCACCCAATTTAAAAACCTTCACTGGTCTGTAGTTTGTCGAAGATGCCTAAAGTGTGTGCCAATGACCTAATCCCATATGAAGCGATGCGATGCTTGACAGGATTTTTTGGGTTCGTGCACGGGCTATATCCTAATATAGACAGGCTGACTGTATTTCAAACGCACACAGAGGGACCCCCCAAGTAACGGTATGAAAAACACTCGCTATAATTGTTTATAGATGGCTTGATTACACACAGGGACTTTACATCGTCACGGATATGTATCCCTTCCATCGCCAAGCACGAAAGGTCGGTGACCTTTCATTCTCAAATGCTTATATCTCACACGAGATGTTCAGCTCAATATCTGGACCATGGGTTACCTCATCTCTCCTTTCCTTTCCCCCTTTGCGTTTGGTTTCCTCGTAGCCAGAGCAAAGTTCGTTTCCCCCTTTCTGGACCCACTCTTTCTGACAGTGGTCCATATGTTAGTTGGAGATGGACATACGGAATCGGTTCCATGTACAGCGGATTGGTGCTCTTCCTTATTGTCTGCTTCGGACGTGAGACGTAAGTCTGATTATCCTCACTATAATTCACATTCCCACTCGAGTAGGATGTACGATCGGGGCGTGAAGGGTCTTCCACCACGGCTGGCAGATGGTCTACGTTATCGCATCGAGACCCTTGTTGGGGTAACAGCGTTCAAGTTGGCCAAGTACAGAGCAAGTTGGCTCGAGGCCATTTCCGCTCCGTTCAAACTTTTTTGGCGCCCACACCTGCTGGGCATGCTGGTCTTCGAGGTACCTTGCTATTCTTGAGACGGAGATATTGCCCGTGGTAAATTAAGTCATGAACAGGCTCTTATGTTTGGTTTCGGAATCGGCATCAACGTACGCGAGAACATCCCATGATGAACCACCCTAATCTCTATGACAGGTTACCAATGCTGTCTTCCTCGGCTCTCCACCTCCCTTTGGATATGGATTTTCTCAATATGCAATTGCTGGCGCATACGCCACGCCAATGGTTGTACTCCCGTACCACATAGTCTATAGGTTAGCTCATGAGGGCGGCTCATGCAGGTCGCGGTCCTCATTGGTGAGCTGATCGGCCATTTTGCAAATGACGCCATCATGCACGTCACCACAAGACATAACAACGGCGTTTTCTACGCCGAAAATCGATTATGGTAAGCACACCTAGCGTGTCATTTGGGATCTGGTTGAAATAGCACGATCGCGTGCATGGGCACTTTACAGGGCATGCTACATAGGAATGCCGCTGTACATTTGCGGATTCGTCGTCCTTGGCGCAGCATTTCAGAAGCATCTTTCGGTTGGGGCGCTTGTAATGGGATGGGGTATAGCCGAGGTCGCAACCATGGTAAACACTGTAGCAATCTGTGAGTTCCTTCATGTTTGTCTCTTCCGTAGGGATATACACGCCTTTCGCCTTAGATGCGTATGCGAACGACTGCTTCCCGAAACACCCGGGCGAAATCAGTGCGCTGCTGAACCTCGCGCGTGTGCTGGGCGGTTTCAGTGTCGCGTACTTCCAAGTTCCTTGGGCGATAAAGTACAGAGCGTTGCAGACATTTGGTTGTGAAGCTGCGTATGTAATATCCTTGCCAGAGGATGCAAATTATCTGATGCCTTGTTCCCACACATGACTTCTTAGCATCGTTGCGGGATTGTTCGTCTTTATTGTACCCACACTTCAACTCACTGGGAGGATGCTAAGGGTGGGTGGTTCTCATTGCTATATTTGGATTTTATCTAGCTATTCAAACTCTTTGATCAGGAACGCTTTTCGTGTTAGGAATTAACATCGATGCGGGCCCTCTCTCTCTTGGTAGAGTTGGGTTACAATTACAACGACAGTCCGCTTGTTTGTACAAATATTACTGGGCATTTCGCACTCTTTAGTGGGTTCCTCGTAGCTCCGTGTAGTCAGTGAGCATTCGCACCCGGTAAGGGAGGATATGATAGTTCATGCCTTCACACCGTGACGATGATCCCTCACCGAAAGAGAGCACTGCCGTGAATGCTTTCGTGAGAAAAAGACCCTGAATTCGATTGGTCGATCTCGTGGCCTCCCACTTGGCGATCTCGGGGCCTACCATAATTGGGGTAAAATGAACGTTTACACCACGGTTGTAGGGTTGTGTTCCCAAATGCTTGAGCGGGTTTCGGCTCACAATACTGTAGGCAGCACCAAGGGCAGCACCTTTCATATGTGGTGTGGGAACAGATTAGCAAACCCAAACACGTGAGGTGCTGCGACGTGGAGCCATTATG
>Ga0307512_10004502_pt1 | contig 15242 bp, 10 predicted proteins | sample 14_EM_MG_FD_200267 | JGI IMG/M metagenome (GOLD analysis project Ga0307512, IMG submission 200267) | Populus trichocarpa ectomycorrhiza microbial communities from riparian zone in the Pacific Northwest, United States - 14_EM | ecosystem: Host-associated > Plants > Roots > Unclassified | place... | reverse complement strand
GCCACCGCCAGCAGCCAGGGCAGAGCGGAGTCGTTGGCGAGCACCACCCGACTCCGCTTGCGCCAGGCCAGCATGAAGGTGGCCGACGTGAGGTCCTCCGCGGCCGCCCAGATCCCGGCGAGCCGGAAGCAGTGGTTGTACACAGCCCGCGCGTGCCGGTCGAACAGCCGCCCGAAGGCATCTGTGTCACCGGCCGTGGCCTGCGCCCACAGCTCCCGGTCCGTCGGCTCGAAATCGGTCGTCATGTCCTCGTTGTGTCCACCACGAACGAGAGTGTTGCCTACCTACCGCCAGAAGCCGCAGTTGTGCTCGGCCGCCACGTCGACCTGGGCGATGGCGCCCGGTGCGAGTGACTGGGAGTTGCTGCCGCGCGTGACCGGCCAGCGCGGCAGGTCGCCGCCGTTCGGGTTGCCTGTGGTCGCGAATCGCGACCAGTACGCGATCAGCTGGTCCGCCAAGGCCTTCTGCGACGGGTTGAGCGTCGCCGGGAAGCCGGCCACGTCGAACAGGTACGCGAGTTCCGAGCTGTGGAACGCGCCAGGCGGCAGGTCGGCCGGGAACGCGAACCAGCCGGGTGGCGCGGTGCGATCGGCGAACTCGTAGCCGTAGACCTTCGTGTGCCGTGCCATGGCGCGGTCGTCGGTCACGTGCGCGCACGCCCACACCCGGTCGGTCAGCAGGGTTCCGTACGCGACGCTCGGCGAGGAGTACGCGCTGGACGGGTACTCGGCCGCCACGCGTGGCGCGTCCGCGCCGAACTCCTCGGCCAGCAACGACTGGTACACGTCCTCGGTGAACGGCTGCGGGGCGAACGCGGCCGAGAGCCTGCCCTCGTCGCGAGTGTGGCCCGCGATCACCGGCACCCGGTGGAACGCGCCTCGCGCCACGGCATCGGCCGGGTTCGTGGGCAGCACCCGCGTGCCGTAGGTCAGCCGGGTGATGTCCACGACGCCGTCCTGGGGCACCAGGTCGGACACCGGCACCCGTCGCAGGCACTCGACGTCGGCGCAGCCGTACTTCGCGGCCAGTCCGGCCCCGAGCGACCGCGCCTCCGCCAGCGACACCCACGGCGAGGCCGCGGGCTGGCCGTTGATGATGCCGTTGGCCGGCCAGGTCGACGCGCATGTGCCGCTCTGGATGATCGCCCGCTGGAACAGGCCCCGCGACGCCGGCGAGGTCAGCTGCGCACACACGTCGAACGCGCCACCCGACTCACCGAAAAGGGTGACCCGGTTCGGGTCACCGCCGAACGCGGTCGCGTTGCGGCGCACCCACTGCAACGCCGCCTGCTGGTCCTCCAGCCCGAACGAGCCACCACCGGCAAGGTCCTGATGCGCGAACGAGCTCAGCACGCCGAGCCGGTAGTTGGTCGTCACCACGATCACGTCGCCCTGGACCGCCAGGCGGGTCGCGTCGAAGTCGGCGGCGCCGCCGATGGTGTTGCCACCGCCGTGCACCCACACCATGACCGGCTTGCGGCCGGGCGTGCGCGGGGTGGTGACGTTCAGGTAGAGGCAGTCCTCGGCCACGCTCGGCGTGCCGCCGTTCGCGCTCTGCGGACAGCGCGAGCCCGGTGTGGTGGCCTCTCGGACCCCCGTCCACGGCGTCACCGGCTGTGGGGAACGCCAACGCAGCTCCCCCACCGGTGGCACCGCGAACGGGAGTCCCTGGAACGTTCGGTGATCGGCGGCCACCGTGCCACGGACCGACCCCTCGACGGTCCGCACGATGTCGACCGCGACGGCATCCGCGACCGCGGGCGCGGTGGCCAGCCCGGTCGCCAGTGCGGCCGTGACCAGCAGTTTCGTCAGCATTGTGTTGGCTCCCTTTCGCGTGTCTACACCGCTACGTCGTATCAGGAGCCGCCACTTCGACAGTCACGAAACGCGAAAAACAGGACCTTTCGGCATGAACGGCAGCCGGGCGCCGACCGGCACCAGAAACGCGTGCTCCCGCCGCACCCACACCCGGTCGCACTCGCCGTCGGTGATCACCAGGATCGGGCCGTCCCGCGGAAAGTCCGGCGCGCGTTCGAGGAGGTCCACACCGGGCTGCAGCACCGTGCCGCCCCGGCCGCGGATCTTCACGCTGCCGGCGATGTCGGACGGCGCGAGGTAGCCGGCGTCGTAGGCGACCGCGTCGCAGAACACCACCCGCGCGGCCGGCACGTCCCGCGCCGTCGCGTACGACGCGATCGCGCCGAGCGCCTTGCCGAGCAGCTCGCGCGGCATCGACCCGGACGTGTCGAGCACGACCCCGAACGTCAGCTCCCGCGCGAGCTCCACCGGCCGCAGCTTGCCGGGTCGCGGGATGTCCGGCGTCGCGGCCTGGCGACGCGAGGCCCTGGCGTAGGTGCGCCTCGGCTCCGGCGTCCGGATGTGCTCGTCGAACCAGCGAGCCAGCTGGGCGTCCCACGGCAGCGGCGGGTGGTCCAGCGCCCGGATCTCCTCCACCAGCCCGGCCGGCAGCAGTCCGCGCCCTGCGACGTGGTGGTACTCCAGGCCCTGCGTGAGCGCACGCCGGTAGAAGTCGTCCAGGTCGACATTCCCGGCGCGGTCCCATGGCGCCCGCGCGGTGACCCGCCGCGACCCGCGACGGGCGACCGCGTCCGGCTCGGACAGCCAGTCCCCCAACACGTCGCCGGCCGGGGCGCCGAGCGTGCGCAGCTTGCGTGCCCGGCGCAGGTCGGTGGTCAGCGTGTCGTACACCGACTCGGCGGACAGGCCGGTGAGCTGCTGGTCGTAGAGCGTGCCGTCCGGCAGCTGCCCGACGCCCATGGCGACGAGCCAGCCGTTGATCACGTAGTCGCACGCGACGTTCCAGAGGTACGGCTCGCGGCCGCCGGCGCGACGGTCGTGCCCGAGCGCGGCGTGCAGCATCTCGTGCGCCAGCACGAACCGCCATTCCTCCGCTTCGAGCGGGGCGTGCGGGTTCACGTAGATCTCGCCGTGCTCCGGGCTGACCGCCGCGACGCGGATGTCCCACGCCCGCGCGACATCCGCGTCCGCCACGAGCGTGAAGCCGGCGGCGACCGCGCCGAGCAGCGGGTACGACGAGGTGAACCAGGACAGCGCGTGGTCCCACTCGCGCATCGGCCGCAGGTGCGCGGTCTGGCCGCGGGACTCGGCGGCGCTGGTCATCGCCTCGGTCGCCGCGTCGGCGAGGCCGTGCGCGAACTGCCGGTCCCACATCGGCGGCTTCCGCCAGGACACGTAAGCCTGACCCGCCAACCGCAGGCACGGCTTCGTGCCGTTCGTGCCGAGGCCGGTGAGCGCTGGCGGCACACCGGTGTCCCGCCAGCGGCGGGTGAGCGACAGCTCGTCGTCGCCGGGCAGCTCCGGAACCCACGTGAGCGGGGAGCCGAGCCGGACGCTCTCCGCGAACCGGGCGACCGCGACACAGCAGGCGGCGGCGTAGGTCGGGTCGTAGTCGCCGCCCAGGGTCAGCCCTCTGGCCTCGGCGACCAGCTCGGCGTCGGTGTGGCCAAGACCGAGGTGCAGCAACAGGTGCGCGAACACCCACGCCCACTCGCCTGGCTCGCCGTCGCGTTCCTCGTTGACCGTGAGGTAGCCGCACTCGTCGATCACGGCCCACGCGTCCGCGCCGGTCAGGCTCTCGTCGCGCCAGTACACGTGATCGGCGACCTGGCCGAGCACGGTGCTCTGCCGCACCGTCGCCCAGCCGGCCGCACGTGCCTTCTGCCGGCGCTCACGGCGCTTGGCCTCGGCCTTGCTCATGATCTGGCCGCGACCAGCCGCGGCATGTCACGGGCCGCCTCGACGAGGAACCACGCCGGCAGCGGGTTGCCGTTCTCGTCGTCGGCGATGACCAGTTGCGCGATCTCCAGGGAGATCTCGGCCAGCTCGATCAGCAATGCCTTGGCACGGAAGGCGAACTGGCGCACCGAGGACGACGCGTGCCGCCGGTCGGCCGGCAGGTCCTTGACGAGACGCGCCCGGAACGTCTCGGCGAGGAAGTACAGGATGTCGCGGTCGGTCGGCGCGTCCGGCCAGCGCATGTCGCCCTTGATGATCGTGTCCAGGTCGTAGGCGTGCCTGGCGACCTTCAGGTAGGCGCGGAAGGCGCCAGCGTGCTGCGGCGTGAGCGTCCCGTAGGCGAGGAGCGCGATCGTGTCGTCGTCCACCTCGCCGTAGGAATGCAGGACGTCCGACAGCATGTGCCAGGCCCTGGGCGTCGAGAACGGCTCCTCGGTCTTGGGCGGCTGGCTCCACAGGTGGTCGGGCCGCTGCGTGAGGTACTCGACGATCCACGGGTGGATGCCGTTGTTCGACGCCCAGGTGAGCCAGTCGGCGGCCGAGGCACGCAGGTGGACGTGCACGAGCCGGTTGACCAGCGCGGACGCCATGGGACGAGCCAGTGCCTGGTCGGTGGCCCGGTTCCCGGCGCCGATCACGACCGAGCCCTCTGGCAGCTCGTAGGAACCGATGCGGCGGTCAAGGATCAGCGAGTAGAACGCCTTCTGGACGTCGGGCGCGGCGGCGTTCAGCTCGTCGAGGAACAACACGTACGGCTCCTCGCGCGCGATCTGCTCCGGCGGGCAGAACTGGCTGCGCCCGTTGACGATCCGCGGCACACCCATGAGGTCCTCTGGCGCGAGCTGCGTGCCGAGCAGGGACACGCAGTCGAGCCCGAGCGACGCGGCGAACTGACGCACGAGGGAGGACTTCCCGATGCCGGGCGCGCCCCACAGGAACACCGGGCGCACGACGGCGACGTTCAGCAGCACGTCGGGCAACCGCGTTGGCGTGACCGTCAGCTGGGCGTGCACATGGACCTCCTGGCTTCGTCAGGACATCCCGTTGGTGTGACGCCCCCTTTCTGGCGCCATGATCGCCCGTTTTCCGTTTGGTCGCACCTGGTTTTCTACCGTGTGCCGTGTGCGAAGGAGCTGGCCTCCTTGCCACGCAACGGTTTTTCCTGCTTCTCGAGCTGTTCGACCACGCGGGTGAGGTCGTCGATGAACAGGTCGGCCAGGTCGTGGGTCATGCCGTTGCGGACCACGACCCGCAGCACGGACAGGTCGGTGCGGTCCTCGGGGAAGGTGTAGGCGGGGACGAGCCAGCCTGCCTCGCGGAGGTGCGCGGAGACGTCGAACACGGAGAAGCCGGTGACGTCGTCGGTCACCGTGAACGCGAACACCGGCAGCTCGTCGCCTCGGGTGAGGAGCCGGAACGGGCCCATCTCGGCGATCCTGGCCGACAGGCTGGTGGCGACGTCCCGGCAGTACTGCTGCACGCGCCGGTACCCGTCGAACCCGAGGCGCAGGAACGTGTAGTACTGCGCGACCACCTGCGCGCCAGGCCGGGAGAAGTTGAGCGCGAACGTCGGCATGTCGCCGCCGAGGTAGTTGACGTGGAAGACGAGGTCCTCCGGCAGCGCGTCGTGGTCGCGCCACACCACCCAGCCGACGCCGGGGTAGACGAGGCCGTACTTGTGGCCCGAGGTGTTGATGGACACGACCCGGTCCAGGCGGAAGTCCCACTGGAGGTCGGGATCGCAGAAGGGCGCGATCATGGCCCCGGACGCGCCGTCGACGTGCACGGGGATGTGCGGGTGGTGCTCGTCGAGGGCCGCGCAGATCTCCGCGACCGGCTCGTAGCTGCCGTCGAAGGTCGACCCGAGCACCGCGACGACGCCGATGGTGTTCTCGTCGCAGTACTTGACCGCTTCCTCCGCGTTCAGGTGGAACCGGTCGCCGGACATGGGCACGACCCGCGCCTCGACCTCCCAGTAGTTGGCGAACTTCTCCCAGCAGATCTGGACGTTGGCGCCCATCACGATGTTGGGCCTGCCCTTCCCGCCCCGGTGCTGCCACCGCCGTTTCATGGCGAGCCCGGCGAGCATGCAGGCTTCGCTCGAACCGGTCGTGGAACACCCGATCGCCGTGGCCGGGTCGGGCGCGTGCCACAGCTCGGCGAGCATCCGCACGCAGCGTTCCTCCAGCGCGGCGGTGCGTGGGTACTCGTCCTTGTCGATCATGTTCTTGTCGAAGCACTCGGCCATGAGCGTGGCCGCCGTCGGTTCCATCCACGTGGTGACGAACGTGGCGAGGTTGAGCCGCGCGTTCCCGTCGAGCATGAGCTCGTCGTGCACGATCTGGTAGGCGACGTCCGGCTGCAGCGAGCCGGCCGGCATGGAGTGCCGAGGCACCCGCACCGGCTCGGAGACGAACACGGGGTTGACGGAGAGGAAGTCCCGACTGGAGTCCCGGTTCCCACCGGAGTTGGCCAAGGTCATGCCGCCCACGGTAGGAGCGTTCCGCGCCGCGCGCAGCCTCAGTCCGCCGGCGAGTACACGAGGACCCGCACTGCGTGGAGCTCTCCCAAACCGGCGCGCAGGAGCGGGTAAACGTCGGCCCAGTCGAGGCCGCCGTGCCCGCAGCCGAGCGGCGGCACCGCGATGGACCGGATCCCGTGCTCCTCCACCACGCGGCGAAGGGAGACCAGACCCGCCTCGATGTCCGCGATCCTCGACCGCGAACGCCAGTGCTTCTTGGTCGGGAAGTTCACCACGTACCTCGGCCCGTCCCGAGCGCCGGTCTCGTGCACGAACATCCTGCCCAGTTCGATCTCCTGTCGCCGGCACGCGTCCCGGTAGGCCGCGTAGTTCGCCGGATAGTCCTTCTTGAACCGCAACGCGATGCCCTTGCCCATCACGCCGACCGTGTTCACCGCGTTGACGAGCGCGTCGACGTCCGCCGCCAGAAGGTCGCCGCGCATCTCCTCGATCATGCCGGCGACTCTGCCACGACCCACCGACAAAAACGGGTCAGCCGACGGCGAGGAGCCCGATCGCGGCCGCCGCGGCGACAAGACCCACGGTCTGCCAGCGCGACAGGCGTTCACGCAGCAGGGTGATGCCGAGCAGCACCGGGATCGCGGGATACAGCGACGACAGCACGACCGCGATCACGTCCAGCGCCTGCCGGGTGGCCAACAGGTAGCAGACGAGCGCGAACGCGGCGGTCGCCCCGCACGCCGCGGCGCCGAGACCCGACCGGACAGGGATGCGCCTGCGAGCCGTCGGCAGCACGACCAGCGCCGCGGCCACCCGGCCGGCGACCACCGGCCACAGACCGCCGCCTGCCTGGGCGAGTGCCAGGTACTGGACGGCGAACCCGACGCTGGCCAGGAGCGCGTCGCCGACCGCTGCTGGTTTGCCGCCGCCGTCCGCGCGACCGACGAGCCACAGTGCCGGCAGGGCAACGACGACACCCGCCCACGCGAGGGCCGTCGGCCGCTCCCCGAGCACCGCGACCGAGATGACCACCGGCAACGCCACCGCCCCGACCGCGCTGACCGGCACGACGACGGACATGTCCCCACGCGCGAGGCCGCGGTAGAGGAACAGCATGCCCACCCCGGTGCCCACGCCGGAGAGCGCGCCCCACCCGAGGTCACCGATGGTCACGGCAGCGGGCACGAACGGCGCCACCGCCAACGCGAACACCAACCCGGCGAGCTGCCCGACCAACGCGATGGTCCCGAAATGCGCCCGCCGCGACAGCAGCCCGCCCACGAAGTCCGCCACCCCGTACGCGACCGCCGACGCCAGGGCCAGAAGGACCCCCACCACTCAACCTCCGAACACTGTCGGTGCCCTGTGGGACACTGGAATCGGGGGCCGGAGGCCAACCCGAACCGTCACCGGAGCCGCGTCTTGCGCACCCGCTTCCAGACCTTCGGATACACGCGCTCGGCCTCCGCGCACCGCGCCCGTTCCCGCTCCAGCAGCAACCCGAACGTGAATCCGTTCTCCCCGGCGAGATGCGCCCGCATCCCCAGCTCACGCAGCAGCGGCTGCGCCATCACCCCGTCCTGGTGCTCCCCCAGCACCTTGGTCAGGTCCTTCGCCGCCTTCCGCGCCCGCCGAGCCTTCTTCCCAGGAGCCACCTCCAGCGCGTACCGGTACCGCTTCGCCGCCTTTCGAGCCCGGTGCGGGGTGTCCTCGGCAACCCGCCGCCGGGTCTTCCGGTACGCCCGCCGCACGTGCTTCGGCAGCTCAGCGGCAGCCGGCCGCGACGCCTTGCGCGCCAGCGGCGGATCGGCCAGCAAGCGGTCGAGCGAGTCAAGGAGCCGGCGGTAACGCTTGTCCCCCAACGTTTCCAGCACCGTACGCCGAGCGTTGGCGGCCACCGGACCGAAGTGACGGGTCAGCCGCGCGGCCACCGGCCCGACGACCAGCTCGTCCGGCAACGCGGCCACCGCGTCCCGGAAGCGGTCGTGGCGCACCTCGGCATCCCGCGCCGGCGCGAGCCGCCGGCCCAGCCACTGAAGATCGGCCCGCAGCCGCTCGGTGCCGGGTAGCAGACGGGCGTACACCCGCAACGCGCTGCGCAGCCGCCGCGACGCCACCCGCAGCTGGTGCACCGCGTCCGGCGCGTCCCGCCGCACCAGCAGGTCCTGCGTCACGATCTCGTCGAACTGGGCGCGAACGTACGCAAGCACAGCATCCCCTGCCGTGTCCCCGAAAGACGGCGCCGAGACCGGCAGCACCCGCGCCAGCTTCGAGCTGTGACCGGCACGCCGCAGCCCCGCCTTCCGCAACGCGCGGTCGAACCGCGCCACGGCATCCGGGTCGGACAGCTCGATCTCCAGCTCGTGCCATTCGTCCACAGTGGACTCACTGGAGTCCGGGTCGAGCCGCCGCGCCGACACCTGGTCGTCAGCGACCTCGGCGAGCTGCCTTCCCTTGCGCCCCACGAGTCGCCACACCTGACGCGTGGTCTTCATCCGCACGACCGGCCGGATCGCCGCGCCACGGGCCATCCCGAACGTCAGGTCGGCTATCTCGTCCGGCGGCGCGTTGGTCGCGGCCGCCGGGCCGGGGTCGAGCGGGAGCCGCAGCTCGGTGCGGGAGTCCCCACCGGCAGGCACCTTCAGATGCCAGCCTGCGTCATCGCCACCTGTTCTTCTCCGCAGCGTCACTCCGTGCCGCGCGAGCCGCAGGTCGGCGGTGTCGAAGTAGACGGCGTCCAGCCGCTCGAGCCGCGGGCCGTCCACATCGGTCACCCCGGGGAGGTCCCGCAGCGACGGCAGCTCGGCGCCTGCCTCGTACTTGAGCTCTGTCTCCACATGACTTGCCACAGACATATGACCGTGACTACCCAGCCACGGCCTGCGGAAACCGGTCGGCGGCAGGTCGCGCGCACGGCCTCCCGAAGGGGCATGAGCACCCGCACGCTCGCGCCCTAACGCGGCGATCGGGCAAGTCGACATATGTACCGTGCGGGAGCCACTCGAGCGGGCCGGGGTGCTCGCCTCGCTGCGTGGGGCCGCCCGGGAGGCCGAGACCGGGCGGGGTTCCGTCGCGCTCGTGACCGGCGAGGCCGGCATCGGGAAGACGAGCGTGGTGCGGGCGTTCACCGCAGGCGTGCGCACGAGGGTGCTGGCCGGCGCGTGTGACGACCTGCTCACGCCCCGCCCTCTCGGCGCGCTGCGCGACGCGGCGGCCGGCACGAAGCTCGCCGAGGTGCTGGCGGCCGGCGACACCGAGCAGGTCTTCGACGCGGCGCTCGCCGAGCTGCGCACGCCGACCGTGCTGGTCGTGGAGGACCTGCACTGGGCCGACGACGTCACGCTCGACGTGCTCGGCTTTCTCGCGAGGCGGATGGCGACCCTGCCCGCGCTGCTCCTGCTCACCTTCCGCGACGACGAGGCGCCCGTGCGCTGGCTCGGCACGATCGCCACCGCGCCCGTGCACCGGCTGCCGCTGTCACCGCTGTCCCCCGCCGCGGTCGAGGAACTGGCCGGCGAGGCGGGCCGGGACGCCGCCGACCTGCACTCGCTCACCGGCGGAAACCCGTTCTACGTCAACGAGATGCTCTACGTCGACGACAGTGTGCCGGTCACCGTGGCGGAAGCGGTGCTGGCGAGGGTCACCCGCCTCGGGCCGGAAGCGCTGGCAGCGCTGGAACTACTCGCCGTGGTGCCCGGTGTCGTCGAGCACGACCTCGCCGAGCGGCTGCTGGGGCCGCTCGACGTGGTGGCGGACGCCGAGCGGCGCGGCCTGCTGGAGGTGCGACCCGACGGCCTCGCGTTCCGGCACGAGCTGACCCGCAGGGCGGTGTACGAGCAGCTGCCGGAGCTGCGCCGCAGGGCGCTCCACACCGTGGTGCTAGCAGCGCTGGCAAGCAGGTTCGGCGCCAGCCCGGCACGGCTCGTGCACCACGCGGTGTGCGCGGACGACGCGGACGCGGTGCTGGCGTACGCGCCGAGGGCCGGCCGGGAGGCGGCCGCGGCTGGCGCGCACCGCGAGGCGCTCGCGCACTTCACCGCCGCCGCCCGGTACGAGCACCGCCTGACGGGCAACGACCGCGCGCGGCTGCACGACGACCACGCATGGGAGCTGTACAACGCACACCGCTTCGCCGAGGCCGTCGTGGCAGGCGAGCGGGCCGTTGCGCTGTACACCGGCGACCCGGTGGCACTCGGCCAGGCCAAGGTGCGGCTGTCCCGCCACTACTACATGGCGGGCGACACCGGCGCGGCGGAAACCACGGCACGCCAGGCGGAGGACGTGCTCGCCCGCACCGGCTCGACGGCGGAACGGGCCTACGCGGCGACCTACCACGGCGCCGTCCAGGCACTGACCGGCGACCCGGCCGCGATGTCCACATTGGACAGAGCGCACGCGCTCGCCAGGTCGGCGGGCCGGGTCGACCTCGTCGAGCTGTGCCTGAACTACCAGAGCACGGCCAACCCCGACCTCGACGCGGACGGCCGGATCGCGCTGCTCACCGAAAGCCTTTCCCTGGCACTGAGCCACGGCCACCACGAGCACGCCGCCCGCGCGTACACGAACCTCGGCGAGCTGCTGTACCGGCACTCCCGGTTCGCCGAGCTGGCGCGCTGCCTCGCGGACGGGCTGGCGTTCACCCGCGACCGCGGTTTCTCCTCGCACGCCTACAACCTGCGCGTGCACGAGGCGCTGCTGACCATGCGCCGCGGCGACCTCGCCGGCGCGCTGGCCACCCTGTCGGAGCTGGCGTCCCGGCCGGAGGACACCGGGATGCTGCGGGTGTACGCCGAACCGCAGCACGCACGGCTGCTCGCCCGCACCGGGGACCCCGCCGCCGAGCCCCTGCTCGACGCGGCGTGGCAACGTGGCCAGCGGCAGCGTTCGCTGGTGGGCCTGGGTTATCCGGCCGCGGCGCTGGCGGAGTGGGCATGGCTCACCGGCCGCACGGACGTGGCCGTCGCGGTGCGTGACGCGTGGACCGCGCACGCCGGCCGGCCGGGTGTCGCGCCGCTGCTGGCCGAGGTGCTGCGGTACTGCCAGCGAGCCGGGCTCGCGGTGACCGCCTTCGACGACTGCCCGGAGCCGTGGGCATCCGGCCTGCGTGGCGACTGGGCCACCGCCGCGGCGGGATGGGCCGGGTTGGGCGATCCGTACGAGCAGGCCCTGGAGCTGGCGGACTCCGGCGAGCCGGGCCCCACCCGTGAGGCGCTGCTGCTGTTGCAGGACATCGGCGCGACGGCCGCGATCGTGCTGGTGCGCAGGCGGTTGCGGGCGATGGGCGTGCGCTCGCTGCCCCGCGGCCCGCAGCCGTTGACCCGCGCACACCCGGCCGGGCTGACCGCACGGCAGGCGGATGTGTTGGAACTGCTGGCTTCCGGGCTGACCAACGCGCAGATCGCGGAGAAGCTCGTGCTGTCGGTCCGCACGGTCGACCACCACGTGTCGGCGATCCTGACCAAGCTGGGCGTCCCGACCCGCCGCGAGGCGGCCGCCTACGTGTGAGTCACGCCAGCAGTCGCATGACCGGCGCGTGGAACCGGGCCAGTGATCGCGGGTCCTCGATGCACGGCTCGCCGGCGATCGCGGAGCTGGCCATGACCACGGCGCAGCGCGTCCCGACCGCGAGACCCAGCCGCACGGTGCCATCGCCTGCGTCACGCGGCACCGCGGCGGCAACGGCCTCGGCCTGCCGCTCGTCCACCGCCTCGGCGAGGAAGATCAGGAGGAAGTCGCGGAACCGGACCCCAGGCGGCCTGGCATGCACCTTCACGCTGCGCAGCAGGTGGCCGCCGTCCGGCAGCTCGTCGGCCACCCCGACCGTGGTGACCTCGTAGACCCCGTCGGTCTCCACCACCTCCGCGGCCTCCAGCGCCCGCACGAGAAGATCGTCGGTGGCCGGCTCACCTGCGCCTTCGACGAGCACCGGCCCGGCCGCGGTCCACAGCTCGCGGTAGCCCCAGTCGTCGGCGAGGTCGATCTCCGAGGTCACGGCGTGTTCGATGATCTGGGCGACCCGGGGCTCGGCCCACCGCACGGCGCGGGCCAGCACCTCGTCCGCCTCCAGCCCGACCCGCCGCGCGGCATAGGACGCGAGCGAGGCCGCGACGAGCACGTCACGCCAGTCAACCCGCGCGAGGTCGATGGCGGACAACGCGTCGAACGCCGCCTCCACCGCGCCAGGATCCTCGTTCCGCAACGCGGCGAGCACACACCGCCTGGCGAAGATCATGAGCGTGGTGAAGTCGTCGGTCGTCAGGCTCGCCCGAGCCCGCGCCCGGTCGGCGGTGTCGGTGTAGGCGCGGACGAACGTCCAGACGGGCGCGTCCTGCGGCGCGTCGACCCACCGCCACAGGACGTCGGCCCTGCTCGCGTACGCGACGTCCCGCAACGGCGACAGCCCGGAGCCGTTCGCCCGGCGCAGCTCCTCAGCCACCCTGGCGACGGCCAGCTCCATCCCGAGGAACACGTCGTCCACCACGATCGCCACTCTAAGTGACCAGGCCGCCGACCGCCCTCAATGGACGGAAACTGTCCTTAGGTTGTCAAGCGGGCCAGCACCTCCGCCGGTGACAACATCGCCGCGATGTCCTGGGCGATCGTCCGCGCCGCGTCGCTGAATCCTGGCTCGAGCAGCAGCATCGCGACAGCGTCCGCGACCGCCGACGCGCTCACCTCGAACGGCGCGAGCGACAGCCCGGCGCCGGCCGCCCGCACCAGCGTCGCGTTGTGGAAGTTGTCCGCGCCCCTCGGCAGGACCAGCTGCGGCAACCCGTGCCGCAACGCGCCGAGCATCGACCCGGCCCCGCCGTGGTGGATGGCCACCCGGCAGTGCGGCAGCACCAGCTCCTGCGGCACGTAGTCCGTCACGTGCACATGCGGCGGCCAGGCGCCGACCACGGCCGGGTCCGCGCCGGGCCCCACCGTGACGACCACGTTGACCGGCAGCCTCGACAGCCCGTCCAGCACCGCGCTGAACACGTCAGGCGCATCGTGGAAGATCGTGCCCAGCGTCAGGTACACGGTGTCCGGATAGCGCCTGGGCATCGCGACGCCCTCCAGCGCCACCGGCGGCGCCACCGGGCGCAGTGGGATGACCTGCGCGAAGCCCGCAGGCTCGACCGGGGACAGCGCGCGCGGCAGCACATCGAGGTAGCGCGCGGCCAGGAACCGGTCGGCCACCCGCCACTCGGCACACAGCGAGGCATAACCCGGCGCGAACAACGACCAGATGTCATCAGGCCAGACACCGAGCCCGTGCACGACATGCCGTGCGCCGGCGGCCTCGGCCGCGATGGCGCCCGCCAGTTCCGTCGGCTCGTGAACCACCAGGTTCGGATGCCAGTCCAGGGCTCGGCGGACCAGGTCGGACGCCCGGTCCCGGGCGGCCGGGACGAACATCTCCGTCACGGCCACGGCGATCCGCTCCGCTGGCGACGCCGTCTCCGGCAGCACCGTCTTCGGCATGGCCGCCATCGCGGGGAAGTCCGGCCCAGCCGGCCAGAACTCGACGCCGAGCCGCTTGACCTCCAGCTCCAGCTCCGACCCCGAGGCCACGGCGACCTCGTGCCCCGCCTGCCGAGCGGCGTCGACGAGCGGTGTCATGGGCAGGAAGTGACCCAGAACCGGCACCGTGCTGAACAGAATTCTCATGCCATGTTCTCGGCGGCGGTGCTCCGCCGGTCATGGGCAACGACTGCCTATGTCTGGAGCGTGCGCTCCCACGTCTGTAGGTAGATCTCCGCGCCCCGGCTCATGTCGTTGACAATGGCCTGACCGTCCTGGCCTGCGACGATCCGCAGGTCCTCCAGCCAGTCCGGCACCATGCCGTAGTGCGCGAACCCGTCGGAGTTCACGTCGAACACCCGCTCGCCGGTCCGCTGTCTGTCCACAATGGACCCGCCGTCGAACGTGCGGAAGGGGTACTGGACGGCGGTTCCGCCACGCGGGGGCGGCTGGTTCCCGAAGCCGCCCGTGTCGAAACCGACGCCGAAACCGAACGGGTGGCTCGGATCGGACACGGCCTTCATCGACTTCCACTCCGCGTAGAACTGCTCGGTGCCGAAGCCGTACGGGACCGCCATGCCACCCATCGCGTAGATCCGCTGGTAGTAGCTGGGGTCGATCCACGAATGCCCGGACACCACACCCGGATAACCCCGAGAAGCCACCAGGTCCAGCGTCTGGCCCGCGGCCTTCGCGCTCATGTGGTCGACGTCGACGATGATGCCGCGGTCCATCATGCCCTCGATGGCGTACCTGCCGAGATCGGTCAACCCGTTGACGTTGCAGTGCGGCGCGCTCGGGTACACCGGCAGCGTCACGCCGGGCGGCAGCAACGCCTGCAGCGGCCCGGCGAGCAGGTCGCTCTCGAAGGAGATCGTGTTGTCGTGCGCCGCGGTCGGGCACGCCTCGACCTGCCAGAACCGGCCGGTGGAGTAGAAGTTCGCCGCGTTGATGATCGTGCCGGCGGTGCCGCTGTCGAACCGCACGCCGCACAGCGCGTTGTCGAACTTGTGGCACACGAACATCCGCCGCACGCCGAGCCCGTACAGCTCGTCGAGGCCGGCGTCGATGTCCGCCTGGTCGCACTGCGGCACGCCGTTCTTGATGCCACAACCGAACGGCTGCGACACCTCGACCCCGAGCACCACCGCGAGCTTGCCCTGCTCGATCACCGACCTGGCCTGTGCCGGGTCGGTCACGACGCGGAACCAGCCCTGCCCAGGACCGCCGTTCTGGTCGTCGATGAAGTCCTGCAGCTCGTAGATCCGTTGTGCCTGCAGGCGAATCGACGCCATGTCGTCGCACGGGTTTGTCTTGATCGGGTAGATCTCGCACAGCGCCGCGTTGTTGACGAACAGGTTCGTGTAGACCCGCAGCCCACCACGCCAGGCCCGCTCCAGCCACCGGTAGTACATCGCCTCGTGCGTCCACGAGTTGTGCTTCGGCCAGTCCTTGAACGTCGGCCAGCCGGTGGTGTC
>Ga0307512_10004501_pt1 | contig 15245 bp, 13 predicted proteins | sample 14_EM_MG_FD_200267 | JGI IMG/M metagenome (GOLD analysis project Ga0307512, IMG submission 200267) | Populus trichocarpa ectomycorrhiza microbial communities from riparian zone in the Pacific Northwest, United States - 14_EM | ecosystem: Host-associated > Plants > Roots > Unclassified | place... | reverse complement strand
GCCCGGCGACCGGAATCGAGCGCCGCACCGGCCCGCGGCGTTGGCCGCCCGGGAGACGTACAGTCCGGCTTGCGGCCCGTTCAGCGGTCGGCGGATCGCGCGCGCACGATCATCGAGACGCTTGGTCGGCCCGTCCGAAACCCCCATAGCGGGCCCCTTCCGATGCTGCGGAAAACACCAGGCACTCCGGAGCGCCGCCGGAGACAGCGCTCGCTGGGTCGAATCTTGGCGCACGACGGTAGCCCGCGCGATGGCGCGAACACGTGAAATGAGACGCCCGAAACCCGCCTCGGCGGCGCCCGCCCGCCGGTCCGCGAATGATCATCCGGTGTGGTCCGGCAGGACACGGCATGACGTACGACAAGGGGGCTTTGCGCTTTCCCCCGAGATCGTGTGTCACCAACGCCTCGCCGCCCGCCCACCGTCCTCAGTGGACGAGCGGATCGGCTACGCATGGCTATCGGTCGATGGGAAGCCCGGCCTGAGCCTGGGTTGCGCTACTCAGGACGTGCGGCGCGGTAGGCCTGGGGCGCGGTTCCACCACAGGGCGAGGCCGGCACCGCTGAAGGCCAGCAGCACGCCCGCGAGGACGAACCACACCGTGATCTCCACGTTTTCCTTGTGCAGGCCGATCTCCCGCGGCAGGTCGCCGAGCACCTTGGCCAGTTGGTCGGCGTCCTGCGCCCGGAAGTATTGCCCGCCGGTGACATCCGCGACCTGGTTTAGCGCGTCCTCGTCGATCTCCTGGGTGCGACCGCCGCCGCGACCCGTACCGCCGCCGCCCGGGCCCTGGCCCTGGCCGAAGGCGGAGCCGCCGCTGATCTGGTCGGCGGTGCACACCATCGGGGCGGGCTCGGTGGTGCCGAAGCCGATGGTGAAAACGCGCAGGTGGCGGGCCGCGGCCTGCTCGGCGGCCGTGACCGGGTCGACGCCGGTGGTGTTGGAGCCGTCGGTGAGCACCACGATGGTGTCGGGCTCGTAGTTGGCGAGCGCCTCGGGGACGGCGTCACCCAGGTCGACACCGGTGGCGGCGACGTTCGGGTTCATCTCGGCGATCGCGTCGATGGAGGTCAAAATCGCCTGGCCGATCGCCGTACCCCGGGCTGTCCGCAGGGTGTCGATGGCGTCGAGCAGGGCGTCCTTGTCGGTGGTCGGCGGCACCAGCAGGCCGGCGATCCCGGAGAAGGCGACCAGGCCGATCCGGGTGCCGTCGTCCTGGGCCTTGACGAACTTGCGGGCCGCGTCGATCGCGACGGCGAGCCGGTTGGGTGAGATGTCGGTGCTGCACATCGAGCCGGAGACGTCGATCGCCAGCAGGATCGAGGTGTTGTTCGACGGTACGGCGAGCGACGCCTGCGGCCGGGCCAGCCCGCCGGCGAGCGCCAGCAGCCCGCCGAGGAAGAGGTACACCGGGATGCGCCGGCGCCACGAGCTGCGTCCGGGCAGCGCCGCGCGGATCAGCGCGACGCTGGAGACCGTGACCGTGGCCCGCTTGCGGCGCCGGTTCAGCCACCACCGGGCCGCCAGCAGCAGCGGCACCGCCAGCAACGCGAGCGACGCCCATGGCCAGCTGAACGACATCAGATGATCCTTCCGTGCCAGCGAATGCCCAGCAGCCCGCCGAGGGTGAGCAGCAGCAGGGCGCCACCGGCGAACGGCGCGGTCAGCTCGACCGGCTCCTTCTTGGTGGTCAGGCGCAGGTCGATGGACTTGGTCGTGTCGGCCAGCGTGTCCGCGTCGCCCGCCGGGTGGTACGCGCCGCCGGTGGTCTGCGCGACCGTGGTCAGCAGCGCCTCGTCCAGCGACGTGCCGAGCTGGTAGCCGTCGACCTCGACGGTGGCGCCCTTGGCGGTGCCCACCCCGACGGTCTGGATGCGCACCCCCGCGGCGGCCGCGAGCTCGGCGGCGGCCTCGGCGTCCGGGCCGCCGGTCTGCTGGCCGTCGGAGAAGATCACGATCGTCGCCGAGGGCCAGTAGCCGAGATCGTTCTGGGCCGCGGTCGCGCCGTCGGTGGGCAGGCTGACCGGCTTGCCGGTGATGGTGCCGAGCGCGACGAGGATGGCCTGCCCGAGCGAGGTGCCGCCGCTCGCGGAGAGCCGGCCGATCGCGGCGATCGCCGCGGCGCGGTCGTCGGTCGGCGCCTGGGTCAGCAACGCCTGATCGCCGAAGACCAGCACGCCCACGTCGACGGTATCCGGCTGTTCTTCGACGAAACCCTTGGCGGCGGCCTGCGCCGCGGCGAGCCTGGTCGGCGACACGTCGGCGGCGGCCATGCTGTTGGAGACGTCGAAGGCGAGCACCACCGTCCCGGCGACCCGGGGCACGGCAACCTCGGCCTGCGGCCGCGCCAGGCCACCGACGAGAATCGGCAGGGCGGTGAGCAGCAGCGCGTACGGCAGGTGCCGGCGCAGTGCGGCCCGTCGCGAGCCGCCGCCGGCGAGCGCGCTGAAGCCCGCGGCGGCCAGGGCCGCGGCCCGGCGGCGCTGCAGCAGGACATAGCCGGCGATCGCGGCCGCCGTGACGAGCACGGCGACGCCCAGCAGGGCCGGGTAGAGGAAGGTCACCGGCGTCTCCGTCCGGAGCGGCGGACCATGTCGACGAGTACGGCGAGCAGGTCTTGGTCGGTGGTGATCCGGTGCGGGTCGACCCCGGCTCGCCGCATCCCCTCCGCCAGGGCTTCCTCGCGAGCGCCGGTCTGGGCCGCGAGGCGCCCGCGCAACAGCGGGTCACTGGTGTCGACGAGCAGTTGTTCGCCGGTTTCCGCGTCCTCGACCAGGATCAGGCCGAGGTCGGGCAACTCCAGCTCGGCCGGGTCGACCACGCGGATCACCACCACCTCGTGCCGGTGGGTGAGCATGGCCAACGGGCGCTCCCAATCCTGGTCGCCGATGAAGTCGGACATCACGAAGACCAGGCTGCGCCGGCGCGTGGTGGTGGAGGCGGCCAGGCGCAGCATCGCGGCCAGGTCGGTTGTCGCACCCGGGCCGGTGGACTCGGGCGCTCGGATCAACTCGCGGGCGATGCGCAGGATCTGGTCGCGGCCGGTGCGCGGCGGGATCACCCGGTGGGCGCGGTTGTCGTACAGGATCGCGCCGACCCGGTTGCCGCCCTGCGACACCAGCCGGCCCAGGCTGACGGCCAGGTCGGTGGCGACGGACTCCTTACCCTGTCCGACGCCCTGTCCGACGCCCGGTCCGACGCCCTGTCCGACGCCCGGTCCGACGCCCGGTCCGACGCCCGGTCCGGCGCCCTGCCCGCCGGTGCCTCCGCCCGACGATCGGCCGAAGCGCATCGAGGCCGAGCGGTCGACGACCAGCCAGGCGGTCATCTCCCGATCCTCGGTGTACTGCCGGACAAACGGCTCGTCGAGGCGGGCCGTGACGTTCCAGTCGATGTGCCGGACGTCGTCTTCCGGCGTGTACGCGCGCAGGTCGGTGAAGTCGATGCCGGCGCCGTGCCAAACCGTGCGGTAGGCGCCCTGCAGGCGCCCGTCGAGGCGGCGGCCGAGCCGCCACTCCAGGCGCCGCAGCAGCCGATCGGGGGCCGTGGTGGTCATGGGGTCAGCGGCCCCGGCCCGCGGGCTCCGGGATAGCCAGGTTCGCCAGGATCTTCGACAGGATCAGATCCGCGGTCACCTCGTCGGAGAGCGCCTCGTAGGACAGGACCAGGCGGTGCCGCAGCACGTCCAGCGCGAGGTCGCTGAGGTCTTCGGGAACGACGTACTCGCGGCCTCGGATGTAGGCGCGGGCGCGGGCGGCGAGCACCAGGCTGATCGAGGAACGCGGGCTGGCGCCGAAGGTGACGTAGCGGGCCAGGTCGGTCAGGCCGACCCGGCCGGGCTCGCGGCTCGCGTGGGCGAGCTGCACCGCGTACTCGATCAGTGATGGGTCGACGTAGACCTTGTCGGCCTCCTGCTGGAGGCTGACCAGCGTCTCCGGGTCGATGATTGATTGGATCTTGGCTGCCGGGGCGAGCGACCGCTCGACGACCACGAACTCCTCGGTCACGCTCGGGTAGCCGATGACCACCTTCATCATGAACCGGTCGATCTGCGCCTCGGGCAACGGATAGGTGCCTTCGGACTCGATCGGATTCTGGGTGGCCATGACCAGGAACGGGTTCGGCACCCGGTGGGTCTCCCGGCCGATGGTGACCTGGCGCTCCTGCATGACCTCCAGCAGCGCGCTCTGCACCTTGGCCGGGGCCCGGTTGATCTCGTCGGCGAGCAGCAGGTTGGTGAAGACCGGCCCGAGCGAAACCTGGAACTCGCCGGTCGGCTGGTGGTAGACCCGGGTGCCGAGGATGTCGGCGGGCACCAGGTCGGGGGTGAACTGCACCCGGTGGAAGTCCCCGCCGATCGCTTCGGCGAGCGACTTCACCGCGAGCGTCTTGGCCAGGCCGGGCACGCCCTCGACCAGGATGTGCCCGCGGGCGAGCAGCGCCACGATCATCCGTTCGAGCAGCAGGTCCTGGCCCACGATGGTCTTCTTGACCTCGTAGAGCACCTTCTCGACCGGGCCGGCGAAGGCCGGCGCGGACCCCGCGTCGGTCCAGTTGTTCCCGTCGCGTACCGGCATGTTCATTTCGATCCGTCCTCGGTCGTGTGTCTACTGGGGATGGTCATAGCGGGGGCGACTGTCCGTCGCCCTGGCCGGCGCCGAGCGCCGCCCCGATCGGGACGGCGAAACCGATGCCGATGAAGGTGCCGGCGGTCGTCGGGTTGGCGAGGGCGACGACGATGCCGACCACCTGCCCGCGATCGTTGATCAGCGGCCCGCCCGAGCTGCCCGGGTTGACCGCCGCGTCGAATTGGATGAGCCCCGAGATGTCGCCCAGCTTCGCCCGGGACAGGACCCGATCCAGGCCGGAGACGACGCCGCTCGTGGTCGTCGCCGTCAGCCCCAGCGGGTTACCGATCGCCACGACGTCGTCGCCGACCGCGACGCCGCCGCCGAGCACCGCGGGCACCACCGTCTCCGGCAGCTTCGCCGGGGTCAGCGTGGCGATGTCCTGCTTGGCGTCCGCGCTCGCGACCGTCGCCGCCGACGAGGTGCCGTCGGCGTAGGTGATCTTGATCGCGTCGGCGCCGTCGATCACGTGGTTGGCGGTCAGGACGGTGCCGTTCGCGTTGGCGATCACGCCGGTGCCGGTCGCCGTCGTGGCAGTGGTCTTCGCCTGGCCGCCGACGGCGGAGCTGCCGCCGCCGGTGGTCTCGATCAGCACCACCGAGGGCAACAGCGTCTCGTAGACGTCGGCCACGCTCAGCGGCGCGGCCGAGGCGGACGGCGCCGCCGACGGCCGGGCGGCGGCGGGCGCGGCCGCCGCGTCGTCGCCACCACCGCGGACGAACACGACAGCGGTGATCGCCACGGCCCAGGCCACGACGGCACCGATAAACGCTTTGCGACGCAGTTCCGGGTTGTTCCACCGGCCCTTCGGCTCCTCCGGCGCGGGGGCCGGCTCGGGGCCGTCCTCCACCCGGAGCACCGTCATCACGGCACGACCGCCAGACTCTGCATTCATCGACTGTAGGAGCGGTTCCTATGAATAAGCTCAGAGCCGCCGCCCAGTTTCGCCGCCGGGGGCTGATGATCTACTGATGACCACCGAGCCCGCACCGGGCCTGGCCCGAGGCCTCGCCCTCCTCGTGGCCGGCGCGTTTTTCATGGAGATCCTCGACGCCACGGTGATCGCTCCGGCGGCTCCGCACATCGCCGCCGAGTTGGGCATTCAAGCGGTCGCGGTCAACGTCGCGATCACCGCGTACGTGCTCACCCTGGCCGTGTTGATCCCGATCAGCGGCTGGCTCACCGACCGGTTCGGCGCCCGGCAGATCTTCGTCGCGGCCATCGCCGTGTTCACGCTGGCGTCGGCCGGCTGCGCGGCGGCCACCGACCTGCCGATGCTGGTGGCCACCCGGGTTTTGCAGGGCGTCGGCGGCGCGATGATGGTGCCGGTCGGGCGCCTCGTGGTGATCCGCACCACCGCGAAGACCGATCTGGTCAAGGCCATCGCCTACCTGACCTGGCCGGCGCTGGCCGCCCCGCTCGTCGCGCCCGCGCTCGGCGGCGTGCTCAGCACGTACGCATCATGGCGTTGGATCTTTTTGGTCAATGTCCCGCTCGGCTTGGCCGCTCTGGTGCTGGCGCGCCGGCTGGTGCCCGACGTTCGCACCCACGACGCGCACCCGCTCGACTGGCGCGGCTTCCTGCTCGCCGCGACGGGGATCGCCGCGCTCGTCGTCGGCCTGGAGAGCGTCGCCGCGCCGCAGCCGGACTGGCCCTTCGCGATCGGCGTGCTCGTGGTCGCCGGCGCCGGTCTCGCCGTCACCGTCGGCTACCTGCTGCGGACGGCCCGGCCGCTGCTGGATCTGCGGATCGTCCGCGTTCGAACGTATCGGGTCACGGCGCTCGGCGGGTCGGTCTTCCGCGCGGTGATCACCGCGATCCCGTTCCTGCTGCCGCTGTTCTTCCAGCTTGGCTTCGGCTGGAACGCCGCGCACGCCGGGCTCGTCGTGATCGCCCTGTTCGCGGGCAACGTCGGGATCAAGCCGGCGACCACCCCGCTCATGCGGCGCTTCGGCATCCGCACGGTCATGCTCGGTTCCGTCGTCGCGTCCGCGGCCTGCCTGGTGGCTATGGCTTTTGTCCAGCGGACGACGCCGCTGCCCGTGCTGCTCGCGGTGCTGACGCTGAGCGGCATCTTCCGGTCGATCGGCTTCACGGCCTACAACACCGCCGCCTTCGCCGACGTCCCAGCCGACCAGATGACCAGCGCCAACACGCTCATGTCGACCGTGCAGGAGCTCGGCGCCGGGCTCGGCGTGGCGGTCGGCGCGCTGCTCGTGCGGTTCGGCGATCCCGCCGCGGCGGCGCTCGGCCTCGGCACCGGCGACGACGCGGCCTTCCGGGTCGCTTTCGTGCTGCTGGCCGCCATTCTGGCCGGATCCGCGGCCGAGGCGTTCGCGCTGCCCCACACGGCCGGCAACGCGGTCGTCGGACGAAACTGAGCCCGGCCGGCAAAACAAAGCCGGCCTACCCGGCGTCCGGGCGGTGTCCCTGCTTGGCGAGCTGGATCAGCCCGTACACGTGGCTGCGGATCTCGGTGAACCGCGACGACGACCGGGTCTCCAGCTGATTACGATCGTCCGGCAGGTCCACGCGGACGTCTTCCAGCACCACCGTCGGCCGGTTGGACAACACGAGAACCCGCTGAGCGAGGTAAACCGACTCGTCGATGTCATGGGTGACGAACAGGACGGTGACGCCGAGCTGGCGCCAGAGCGTGCGGACCAGGTCCTCGAGATCGGCCCGGGTCTGCGCGTCCACGGCCGCGAACGGCTCGTCCATCAGCAGCACGCTCGGCTCGTAGGCCACCGCCCGGGCGATCGCGACCCGCTGCTGCATTCCGCCGGACAGCTGCCACGGGTGGGACTCGGCGTTGTCGCGCAGTCCGACCGCTTCCAACGCGGCATCGACCTTCGCGGTACGAACCGCGCGGCCCAGGCCCTTCTCCTTCAGCGGCAGTTCGACGTTCTTGCGGACCGTGAGCCAGGGAAACAGGCTGCGCCCGTACTCCTGGAACACCACCGCCATGCCGGCGGGCGGCCCGGTCACCGGCGAGCCGTCGAGCCGGATCTGGCCGCCGGAGGTCTCAAGCAGCCCCGCGATGCAGCGCAGCAGGGTGGTCTTGCCGGCGCCCGACGGGCCGACGATGCAGACCAACTCGCCTCGCCGGATCTCGAAGGTGAGGTCGCGGACGGCTTCGACGCTGCGGCCGTGGCCCTCGTAGGTTTTGGCGAGCCCGTCGACGCTGAGCGTGATGGGCGCGGTGTTCGTGGTCATGGCGGTGGTCCCATTCACGTTTGTCACACTCCTCGTTCGGCCTGCCGTAGCCCGCGATACCAGGCCAGGGTTCGGTGTTCGACCAGCCGGAACAGCCCGGACAGGGCCACCCCGAGCAGGCCGAGCAGGATGATGCCGGTCCACATCTGCGGGATGGCGAAGCCGCGCTGGAATTGCACGATCGCCGCGCCCAGGCCCCGGCTGGCGCCGAAGAGCTCGCTGATGACCATCAGGATGACGCCGATGGACAGCGCCTGCCGGGCGCCGGTGGCGATGCGCGGGCTGGATCCGCGCAGCACCACGTGGGAGAAGGTGGCGACGCGCCCCAGCCGGTACGAGCGGGCCGTGTCGCGCAGCACCTCGTCGAGCGAGCGCACCCCTTCGACGGTGTTGAGCAGGATCGGCCAGAGGCAGCCCAGGGCGATGGTGATCACCTTGGCGGTCGACCCGGTGTAGCCGGCGAACAGGGCGATGACCGGGACCAGCACCGGCGGCGGGACGGCCCGGAAGAATTCCAGGACCGGCTCGCAGAGCGCGCGGAGCGTCCGGGATGACCCGATCGCCGTTCCCGCGGCCACGCCGGCGACCAGGGCGATCAGGTAGCCGCCGAGGAGCCGGGCGAGGCTGGGCAGAACGTCGTGCACCAGCGGGTCGGCGGTCCACGTCTGCGGGAAGGCCTGCACGATGGTGGACAGCGGCGGCCAGAAGAAGCTGGTGCTCTTCGCCGACAGCAGCCACCACAGCGCGATCAGCACGACGGGCAGGCCGAGCGCGACGAGGGCGCGGCGCGGCAGCTCGGAAATCTTCATACGTCCCCCCGAACCGAGGTGTGCCAGCGAAGGGCGCGCCGCTCGACGGAGCGGGCGAGCACGTTGACGACGACGCCGAGCAGCCCGACCACGATCACCAGGGCGTAGGTCGCCGGGACCGCGCCCGAGCTTTGGGCCACGCCGATCGAGCGGCCCAGGCCGGGAACGCCGATGATCAGCTCGGCCGTGATCTCCAGGATCAGGGCCACGGAGGCGGCCAGCCGGAAACCCGTGACGACGTACGGCATCGCGGTGGGCCAGATGACCGTGCGGATGATGGCCCAGCGGGAGAAGCGGTAGGACCGGGCCGTGTCGCGCACGATCGGATCCACGTCCGCGACGCCGTAGAGCACCTGGACGAGCACCTGCCAGAACGCGGCGTAGACGACCAGGACGAGCGCCGATTGCGGGCGGCTGCCGTAAATGAGCACGACCAGCGGAATGAGCGCCACCGACGGGATGGGGCGCAGGAACTCGATGGTCGATGCGGTGACCGCGCGCAGCAACGGGACGCTGCCGATCACCACCCCGACCACGACCCCGGCGAGCATCGCGACCGCCAAGCCCAGCGCCCATCCGCGCAATGTCTGCCCCAGCGCCACCCAGAACTCCTCGAGGGTGAGCTGTTGCGCCAATTCCCGGGCCATCGCGCTGAACGGCGGCAGGAACCGACCGTCCACAATGCCCAGTCGGGGCAGGGCCTCGACGATCCCGACCACGATGGCCAGGCCGAGCAGCCCGAGCGCCGGCTGACGCCAGCGCTCGGCGAGCTGTCGCCGGGCGGGTGCCGGCCGGTCGAGGGCCGGCTCGGTCAGCGTCGCCGTCATGACGGCTGGCGTGGCGACACCACGCGGATGGGCCGCCGCATCAGGGCAGCAGGGTGTCGAGGTTCGGCTGCGTGGTGAGCAGCCCGTCGGTCGTGGCGAGGCTCGCCAGCAGCTGCACCGAGGTGCGATCGATCGCGGCGGGCCACTTCGGCAAAATCAGGCTCTTCTGTACGGCGGGATCGATCTTGGTGTACGTGGCGAGAACCGCGCGTACCTCGTCGGGGTGGGCCGTCGCGTACTCCATGGATTTGTTCATCGCGGCGGTGAAGCCGCTGACCACCTTGGGGTTCTTCGAGGCGTAGCTCTGCGAGGTGAAGTACATCGCGACGGTGAGCGTGGGCGAGGTGGCCGCGTAGTTGGAGACCACCTGGCGGTCGCCCTGACCGGTGGCGATGGTCAGGAACGGCTCGACCACCTGGCCGGCGTCCACATCGCCCTTCGCGACCGCCGAGACGATGTCGGGGAAGGCCAGCTCGACGTACTTGATGGTGGACGGGTCGCCGCCGGCGTCCTTGACGACCTTGTTGATGGTCGTGGTGTTGATGTTCTTGAGGGTGTTGACGGCCACGCGCTTGCCGGCGAGATCCGCGGCGGTCTTGATCGGGCTGTCGCCCTTGACGATCACGGCGCCGAAGTCCTTGCCCGTCTCGCCGGTGGAGGCCACGCCGGAGGCGACGACCTTCAGCGGCAGGCCCTTGGAGTTGGCCAGCAGCAGCGAGGTGGTGTTGCTGAAGCCGAACTGGTACTGATCGCTGACGACACCCGGGACGATGGCGGCTCCGCCCTGGGCCGTCTCGAGGCTGACGTCCAGCCCCTCGGCGGTGAAGAAGCCTTGCTTGAGACCCAGGTAGATGGGTGCGACGTCGACAATCGGGATGACCCCGATCTTTACCTTGGTCGATCCGAGCGAGGCGGCGGTGTCGGGGCTCGACCCGCCAGAGCCGCAGGCGCCGGCGAACACGGTGGTCGAAGCGGCAAGGACGAGGGCGAGAAGGCGGCGACGCCGGACGGAACCGGCGGGGAGCAGAGGTCGGAACATGGGTCCTCCAGTGGACGGGTGCGCACGTCAGCGAGCGCTAAGAGGCCGACGGAGCGGACGCTACACATATTGTCAACAATTGTGAAGCCAATCTTGACCACAGTTTTTACCAGCCCAACACATTGTTGACAATGTTGTTGACACTAGATACTTTCGGCTCGCAACCGAGGACCGGCTGCCGGATGGCGGTGGAGCATGGGTATTCAAGAAGCTGACGGGATCCGCTGCATGCAGATGCGGGGCGGCAGCTCGAAGGGCGCGTACTTCCTGGGAGACGACCTCCCCGCGGACCCGGACGAGCGCAACGACCTCCTGCTGCGCATCATGGGCTCCCCCGACGTACGGGAGATCGACGGCATCGGCGGCGGGCACCCGCTCACCAGCAAGGTGGCGGTGATCCGGCCGTCGCTGTCCGAGAACGCGGACGTGGACTACCTGTTCCTGCAGGTGGTGCCCGACCGGGCGATCGTCACCGACGCACAGACCTGCGGAAACCTGCTCGCCGGGGTCGGGCCGTTCGCCATCGAGCGAGGCCTGGTCGCGGCGTCCGGCGAGACGACCGACGTGCGCATCCGCATCATGAACCCGGTGCTGAGCAACGCCTCGGCGCGCGTGCAGACACCCGGCGGCCGGGTGAACTATGCCGGGGACACCGTGATGGCCGGCACGCCCTTCCCGGCCGCGCCGATCCACCTCGAATTCCCCGGGGACGACTCGCCGCTGTTCCCCACCGGCCGGCTCGTCGACCGGTTCGCCGGCGTCGAGGTCACCTGCGTCAGCGCCGGGATGCCAGTATTGCTCGTGCGCGCCGCCGATCTGAGCATCGACGGGGACGAGCCGCCGGAGGCGCTCGAGGGCAACGCCGCGCTGCGCTCCACAGTGGAGTCAATCCGCCTCGAAGCCGGTCCGGCGATGGGTCTCGGCGACGTCCGGGACACCACCGTACCCAAGATCACCATCTTGTCGCCGCCCCGGCACGGCGGCACGGTGACCACCCGGACCTTCATCCCGCACCGGGTGCACGACGCGATCGGCGTGCTGGGCGCGGTCTCGGTCGCGACCGGGATGCTCGCGAGTGGCACCGTCGCGAACCCGCCCGCGGTGACCGATCGCCTGGTTCGCATCGAGCACCCGACCGGCTCCTTCGAGGTTTATGTCGACCTCGACGGCAGCGGCCCGGAAACCCGGCTGCGCCGCAGTACCGTCGTGCGCACCGCCCGCAAGTTGTCCGACGGCCTCGTCTGGCCCCGCAGTGGAAAGGCAACCGGATGAGCTCGGCACCGCCCTCTCGGCTCACGCACGACCCGGACCGGCGCCGGGACATCGCCCACATCGGACCGATCGAGCTTTACACCCCGGTGCTGGAGGAGTCCCGCGACTTCTTCGTCAACGTGCTGGCGTTGCGCGAGGTGCACCGCGACGACACCTCGGTCTACCTGCACACCTGGGACGACTACCAGTCCTGGACGATCCGGCTGATCCAGCGGGAGACGGCGGGCATCGGCCGCACCTACCTGCGGGCCGCCAGCCCCCAGGGCGTCGGCCGGCTGGCCGCCGAGATCGACGCGGCCGGCCTCGGCCGCGGCATCGCCAAGGACGTGCACAACCTCGGCGAGGTTTATCTCTTCGCCGATCCCGACGGCCACGAGATGGGCCTGTACTGGGACGTCGAGTGGTACCAGAGCGACGCCGTCGACCGGCCCGCGCTGAAGAATCAGGCGGCCGCCTACCCCGGCCGCGGCGCGAATCTGCGCCGCCTCGACCACGTCAACTACCTGACCGCCGACGTGCCGCAAACCTCCGCGTTCCTGCGCGACGTGCTGGGCGCGCGCTGCACCGAGCAGATCGTCAAGGACGACGACAGCCCGCAGGCCATCTGGTATTCGGTCGGCAACAAGACCTACGACCTCGTCTACACCGAGGACTGGACCGGCGCCCGCGGCCGCCTGCACCACATCGCCTTCGCCACCGACACACGCGAGGAGATCCTGCGCGCCGCGGACGTCTGCCTCGACGCCGGCGTCCACATCGAGACGGGGCCACACAAACACGCCATTCAACAAACCTTTTTCCTGTACGTGTGGGAGCCCGGCGGCAATCGCATCGAGATCTGCAACGCCGGGGCCCGCCTGATCCTGGCCCCCGACTGGAAGACGATCAGTTGGAACGCGCAGGAGCGGGCCAAGGGCCAGGCGTGGGGCCTGAAGACCATCGACACCTTCCACACCCACGGCACGCCGATCCAGGAGACTCCATGATCATCGACTGTCACGGTCACTACACGACCGCGCCGGCCGCGCACACCTCCTGGCGGGAAGCCCAGCAGGCGGCCTTCCGCGCCGGGGAGAAGCCGCCGCCGTACCCCACGATCTCCGACGACGAGATCCGGGAGTCGGTCGAGGGCAGCCAACTGCGCCTGATGGCCGAGCGCGGCGTCGACCTGACCGTCTTCTCCCCCCGCGCCTCCGCGATGGGCCACCACTTCGGCGACGAGCAGGTCAGTACGGCCTGGACGGAAGTCTCCAACGACCTCATCGCCCGTGTCGTCGGGCTCTACCCCGACAACTTCATCGGCGTCTGCCAGCTCCCGCAGTCGCCGGACGTGCCTATCTCGCATTCCGTGGCCGAGCTGCGGCGCTGCGTACAGGAGCTGGGGTTTGTGGGTTGTAATCTCAACCCCGATCCCAGCGGCGGCCACTGGACGGCGGCGCCGCTGACCGACCCGAGCTGGTTCCCGTTCTACGAGGCCATGGTGGAGTTGGACGTGCCGGCCATGGTGCACGTCTCCGCGGTGACCAATCCCAACTTCCACGCCACCGGCTCGCACTACCTCAACGCCGACACGACGGCCTTCATGCAGTTCCTGCAGGCCGACCTGTTCAAAACCTTCCCCGGCCTGCGCTTCATCATTCCGCACGGCGGCGGGGCGGTGCCGTATCACTGGGGACGCTTCCGGGGGCTCGCCGACATGCTCAACCGGCCGCCGCTGGACGAATCGGTGCTGGGCAACGTCTTCTTCGACACCTGCGTCTACCACCAGCCGGGCATCAACCTGCTCTTCGACGTCATCAACGTCGACAACGTGCTGTTCGGCTCGGAGATGGTCGGCGCCGTACGCGGAATCGATCCGCAGACCGGCCACTATTTCGACGACACCCGGCGCTATGTGGACGCGCTGAAACTGGACGCGCGCGACCTGGCGAAGGTCTACGAAGGCAACGCGCGCCGGGTCTATCCCCGGCTGGACGCCGCCCTGCGGAGCCGCACTCAGGCGTGATCACTGCCTGCACGGATTGTCGATTGGATTGCTTGCAGGATTGTCAACATTCGGCGTAGCGTCCAGCTTCAATCTAAGGAGGTCAATCCCCTATGCAGTCCTCCACTCCCCCGGTCGCTGTGCGGCGCGGCCGCGCGTTAGCTGAGCGGCGCGGCCGCGCGTTAGGTGTGCGGCGCACCCGCGCGTTAGCTGTGCGGCGCGGCCGCAACCGCATCCGGATCGCCCTCGGCGCAGGCCTCGTCGCTGTGCTGGCTGTGGCCCTGGCCGCCGCCGTGGGCGCGCAGTCCGCGTCCGCCACGGCACCGTCCGGCCGCGCCTCCGCGACCGCCACGACCGGCTCGACCGGCCTCGCCGATCTGGCCGCCATCCCGCCCGTGCTGGCCTGCGCCGACGTGCCCGGGCTGGACCTGAACGGCGTCACCGACGCGCCGGTCACCATCGGCTCGGCGACCATCATCAGCGCCGGAACGCCGGCACCCTACTGCGAGGTCCGGGGCACCATCGCGCCGGCCGACACCATCGTCATCCGGCTACCCGTCAACGGCTGGACCCAGCGGTACGTCCAAACCGGCTGCGGCGGGCTCTGCGGCAGCGCGAACATCAACTACCCGCAGGCGTCGACCTGCCCGGTAATTGTGGACGGCACCGTGGCCAGCGCCACCACCGACATGGGCCACCAGGGCCTCAACGACGGCTCCTGGGCCGCGAACAACCCGCAGGCGCAAATCGACTTCTCCTACCGGGGCGTGCACGTGACGTCCGAGGTAGCCAAGGCGGTAATCACGGCGTTCTACGGCAAACAGCCGGCCTACTCGTACTTCGACGGCTGCTCCGACGGCGGCCGCGAAGCCCTCATGGAGGCCCAGCGCTACCCGCACGACTTCGACGGCATCGCGGCCGGCGCACCCGCGAACAACATGGCCGTACAGAACACCTTCCACCACGGCTGGAACGTGCTGACCAACCTGGCCGCGGACGGCAGTTTCATCCTGCTCTCCGCCAAACTGCCGTTGATCCACGCGGCCGTGCTCCAGGCCTGCGACGCCATCGACGGGCTCACCGACGGCCTCATCGACGACCCTAGGCTCTGCCACTTCGACCCGCTGAGCCTGCTCTGCCAGCCAGGCCAAGACCCGGCGACCTGCCTCACAACGGCCGAGGCGGGCGTGGTCCAGCGGCTGCACGACGGCGCAACCGACGCCCACGGCAACCGGCTGGAACCGGCCATCGCCCACGAATGGGGCTCCGAACTCGACTGGACCCTCTTCGTACCCTCCGCCCAGGGCCAGACACCGCAAAGCGCGAACTTCGCCCTGTCCTACCTGCGCTACCTGGCCGACCCGAACAACCCGAACCCGGCCTACCAGCTGACCGACCTGAAACTCACGGTCTCATCGTTCTGGAAAACCGTGCTGCCATCGTCCACCTACATGGCCGCCATGGACCCCG
>Ga0307512_10004500_pt1 | contig 15245 bp, 16 predicted proteins | sample 14_EM_MG_FD_200267 | JGI IMG/M metagenome (GOLD analysis project Ga0307512, IMG submission 200267) | Populus trichocarpa ectomycorrhiza microbial communities from riparian zone in the Pacific Northwest, United States - 14_EM | ecosystem: Host-associated > Plants > Roots > Unclassified | place... | reverse complement strand
AACTCGCTCGATCACGGCCTCCAAGTACATCATTAATGAGCGACGGTGGGTGTACGGAGATACAGGGGTAACGGAGGTGGACTGAGCGACGGGGAGTACATATTCGGCAGACCCCGGGGTAGATAGACATCATCTCATTTTCATCTCATCTGGATCCACGCAATTGTGTGGATTCTCGCGGCCGGGTAGTATCATATCTTCTCTCTTTCTTCCTAGGCTCCTCAAGCTAGAACCTTAGTTTATGCTCGACTACCATCTGTGGCCAGATTGATCGTATGTATATATATAGAGATACTTAAATAATGCATGCCATATTATGAGGTAGTGAATCTCGTGACTGTAACGAAGACGAATATGATAGACGAAATGCCTTGTGCTTATGGAACCCTGCGTGTGACTTCCGGACCGATTTACATTTTGCTGATATACCCAATGAACCCATTCCGACGTATGGTCACAGTTGGCCACAACACCACAGTGTTCATTTACAATTGGATACCGACAGAGCGAGAAGAAACGCCGAAACCGCGATCGGAGGGCGATATGCAACGCGATGCGTCGTATTGGCGCCGGGCGCGGAGTAGTCTGCCACCGGGGTGTCCCTGACGGCTCTGACGGAGTGCGTCCACTCTGACGGAGCCATTCCGCCCGGACGGAAATGTTTTTTCCTGATGAAATGTACGTAATCATCGTCACGAAGTTTGTTGGGATCAGCCAAAAGATTGTAACACACGTTGCCAGGTTTCCAGGAGTCGATGCCCATCGTGTAGGACATTTCGTTCAACCTTTTGAACAAAGTGTGGAACAAAGTGAAGTTGCTGACGGTTGCCATCGTACAGTTCCTGAACAGCTCAGGGATAGCAGCTCTGCTCAAGTCATGCATGATGCACCAGTGCGCTAATCGATAATCCTCCTCGCAAGAACATGGTGACCCTAGGTCAATTCCATCGTCGTAGATATCGAAGTATTGGTTACTAATAGGCTTGCTGGGTAGATGGCAGTCCATGTGTGGAGTACCATAAATACGTGTCCGAACTGGAGGTTGATCTAGATTGATACACGCAGTCTCGCTGTCCGCTTCTGTATCGCTGGAATCATCGTCGGAAAGGTGAAGAAATGGGTCGTGATGTGGTTCACGAATGAATGGAACTAGAATACTATAGTGCTCGATCGCAAAACCATCATCTGGCAGTTGTTCGGCTGATACATATACTATCCTGTCTGTGTGGTCGCGACGGAGGTGAGTAATGTGAGCGCCGATGTAGCAGTACATCTTTGAGCAGTAAAGACAACGTCGACGAATATCCATATTTCATTAGCAAAATGAAATGTCACAACAAGGTTAAGAAGAGTCTCGACGGTCTTTTACCTACTCATACCATTACAACCCGGCTGGTCATCGGAAAACGCCACACCTCAATTTTGTTTTTCCAAACAGGGGTCCTACCACTCTCATAGGATGTCTCTCATCCTCCTTCACACGTTTCCAAAGTGTTTAATCGCTCTCACAATTTCAACATCCCTTAGATCTCGAAAAGCATTCCGCATCTGTATTCAGCTTGTCACGGCAATTGTTTTGCACCCTCAGAAGACCATCCTATGCACGTTGCCTGATTTATGGTTGTCACTTGTTCTTAAGTTCATACCTTACATGAACGGTGCTTTCTCCTCAGATACCGACCCAGCGACGTTATCACAGAATACAAGACCTAGAGTAAGGACAACCGACTGAGATATGACTGCAGAGCATGCTTTTAGTTGTGTTCGGGATTAACTTAAGCATTCAGTCGACAAATCAGGGCGCTTAGATGATGCTAAGCAAATTGTTTCCTAGCTGAATTGCAGCCGAGATGATGTTGCAGGATCAAGAAAACCCCTCCAAGCCCATATATATATTCGCCTTGCCTGCCCACCTTACTTACAATCTCCAGAACCATTGACACACCCTCCTCACCTCTGCAACCGCATCGCATCACCCTTGACGATATATTCAACACTCACGATCGTTGTTTAGCATAAGAAGCATTCGATATCCACCACTCAATCATTGACCACCATTGAGAACCTAATATGTAATGTTATGCCTTCTGGTTGCCGAAATCAGTCGTTGCAGATGCTAATACAATCCAGATGCCGACTCTACTGTTAGGGGTTCTCTCCTAGCCGCTGTAATGATTCAATGTGGATTGGTTAGCAGATACTTAATTGCATAACACCTATCTGTGAGAGCATCACGTTGTTTGTTAGTCAGGTGATCCTTAGCGGGATTACACCTGAGACGCGTGTCGATCAATTAGTGACGAGTCAGCTCGCACCAGCTGATTCAAATATGATGACCCAATTATGTTGCCATTACTGGGCAGTGACAAATCTTCAGCAGTGCGCAGAGTTATTGGCCACAATTACTATATCTTATCTAGCGGGGCAATATGCAGTTAAGTTGCAAATTTGCTTAATTATGTGGGCAGCAGATGATAAGCAATATGCTAGTACGCAGGGATTTACGAGCCTTGTCACTCAGTGACAGGGATTCATCCTGTAATGCTCCTCGGTCTACGGATGCACCGAGTCCTAATCATGCTGTATCTGAGGGATTAATGACATTGGCTGAAGATAAGAGGCCAGTAGCAAACCTGTTCATTTGGTTGAGTCAGTATGCATTGCAACTTTATACTAGTCAGTAGTACTATCTTGAGATGTCATAATCTACATTGGCAGAGTATCGGTTGGTTGCTGATTGAATCGTTGAACGCATCGCCGAATAGCCATATTAAAGGCGAGGCATTTCATAACCTGGAGTTATTATAAATTGCGATAAAGTACTGATAAGACTACGTGTTGTCAGATGTTCCAACTACTGAACAAATGGGAAGCAAGATGTCCAAGTTGAAGTTTGATCCGATACACTGTCTGACATGATTTGATATCATGGATGGCCTGAGGATCTCTCAGGAGCGTAATGCTTTGAAACCACATTATATGAACACGATAACCTAAGGAATGTGTGGCAATCTATTACCGGGCGCATTCGTAGGAATGTAGGTCACAATCGCAATAGAGCAATCATGAACAACGGAATCATAGCATTGAAGTCTGGGTGCAAGTGACCCTCGAATATGACTATAAAAGGATCGCATTGTTCCGGCAATGGAAAAACAAGCTCTAGCAGCGAACAGTCAGAACAACCTACCAGCGAAGAAGACCTTAAAATATTACTGGGTTTTTATGATACATATATCTATTATTATTATTATCAATTGTTATTAGCTTTGCAGCAGCAGCCCCGCACCTCGGGTGAGTATTACCTTTGACAATGAAGCCGATATTATATTGTGGACTTTAGCCAAGTTATTAGTTACCTTTGAGCAACGCCAATACCTATTTGTGGCACAGTGGATTTGGTGGATAGCCACCATAGTTCAACTAGATCCTGCGTTGCAATACTTCCTGCGTCATCATGAATTTCCATCAGAAATGAGGAAGAATACCGGGGCATGAGAATTAAGCCTAGTGCGATTTGAAAGGGAAATCTGGGCCATTTCTTGAGATATTCAACAACGAACAATATCAGAAGAATACTGTGCACCTTTGCAAAGTCAGTATCAGGCTGATCCTCTATGACTTACCTGGAAAAGAAGGATTAATGCTTTCCCTAAAACCAAGAAATAACTTAAAGCCGAAAGGAAGCGATGATTGAAAATCGAGCAACGGAAATACGGAATCGATTGGTTATATGTACTGTCAACATTGCTTAACGCGAAAGTTGGATTTGTTTATAATTTATTTGGAAGCATCCGAGACTATGATTACCATTTGTCCCCTTTGCTTATTCAATCTTTACCAATTGCCAATATACTTTAATTGGAGATTCGCTTAGGAAGAATATAGTATCTAGGGCCTTGCATAAGTATACATACTTTGAGGAAAGCAACCCCCTAACATCTAAAAGTCCGCGTCTGGGGGGAGAATGCCGGTGTTGGAGTCAGCCAATGGGCAGTGGACACCATGCTGATTTGGCTAGATCAGGGTGGCATGACAACACAACAGATAGATAATAAAGCGAGGGAGCGTGTCTGGGAGATTGCCCAGTCCATGAGCATCATCAACGAGCAAGGTGCCGGCACTGAGCAATGGGATCTCCTAATTGATCGTTGCGTGACTCGAATCAGTGATCTGGCATCTAAAAGGCCGCTTTGGAAATGGAACATAGCAGACAAGACTAACCTCGATGGTCAGAAACTGAAGGAAGCACTGGAGGAGTTAGCGGATGTTGGCCTCCACTGAAGGAAGAATAGGCTCGAAGACGCCCCAACTAAGAAGTGTAAACTCGTGCACCTTCATATGTATTTCATTGCCCCGATGCTTCTTCTGATCTTCCTGATGATGTGTAGATACAGAAGATGATGAGGAACAAACCTCGGGTCACAGGTGTTCGCCGATGAAGATGCGTTGCGACGCCTTAACCGATTTCCTTGTCGAGCCGTTTAGCTTTACTATCGCCTATGTAGATCCCAACATTGCTGGGAAGAGGGTGGGTGAAATCAATACTCAGCTATTCTCATGGCACTGGCCTGGGGATGATAAATCGATACTTCCGATAGTTACATCAATCGTCGATACAACCATTTTGTCAATTGTCAATGCCGCAATCGCCGGTCTGCCAGATTCCAGCCAGAAAATCCGAGAGCTTTGGGGCTGCCAGGAGGAGCCTAATGGAGATGGTGGTCCGTATGCCCGTAATGTTACCCCAATCTTCGATAACAATACTGCTGCCAGATGGATAAAGGCGGCGATGAAATTGAGCAACCCAACGCCTTTTGGCGTCATTTATCGTATCCAACAAGCCAACGGCACAGCTGATGCCATGACGCCAATGTGTGGCGGCTGCAGTGAGTTTCCGTGGGATGACATCCTCCCACCACCAGCCGAGGGTATGATCGACGATATCGGGGAGGAATCGGATCATGATGGTGAGATGCGGCGCCCAAATGCAGGAAGCTTCCCAATGACAAAGAAAGGTTTCCAAAAGTTTAAACGGAAGCTTCAAATGAGGATTATCGGACAGCAGTGATACCTTGAAGTCATTTGAAACTGTGCTCTTGGTCTGTTTACCAATTACAAGCAAACCCTTGTTGCTGATGACGATGTGGCTCGGCTACACGAGCATGATCACATTGTGAATCCCCCCATTTAGTGTGAGCAACAGTTCCGGGTAACCCGACTTTGGTCCGGGTTGGAACCGAGCCTGAGGCCCCAGTCCCGGCCAGGAACCGCCAAGCAACCTGACCCACTGACTCTTGGAAGGACAAACCCGGACCCGTATGCGTCAACCCGTGGGTTTTGCCGGGTTTGCCTAGACGCGTCTGTTCCAATCTCCGGTTGTGCGTTTCGGGTTTTACATTTATGGTCACATTCAGATATGCTACTGATAATCATAAAACATTGATATTGGTACATCACGGTTTATTTTCGATGGATTGGCTGCCATAGTGATCAAAATGAGCAGACACATGGGCCCTACCACATCCTGAAAATGAGCGTCAATGGAGTGTCAACGATTGTTGGTCATGTATCTTGGGTAATCTGGGGGACCACAGATTACACATAGCCATAAACACAGTATTGGCCGCCTTTATAACAAAAAGAGAAAGCGAAACGCTCGCTACCCTGTCTTGAAAATGACCGTCAATGGAGCGTCAACGATTATTGGTCTTGCATCTTCGGTAATATGAGTGGCGCTTGATCATAAGCATCCATCAAGAAGACGATGGCAGCCTTTATAGGCAGATAGGTACAGGATATTCCCACCACATCCTCCGGGACAGTAACACCTTATGTCATTCACAGAGCTCCCACTAAGTATTCTTGAGCCTTTTAGGGTACAAAAGCAGTCAAAAAGACGTATATAGACCACAATGGCCACATCGCGCTGTGATTAACCATGATGGAAGGCCAACAATCATTGACACTCCACTGACGCACATTTTCAAGATGGGGCACGTAGCATTTCTCTTTCTCTGTTGCCTATAAAAGCAACCGATGATACGTTTATGACTGTCTGCAACCTGTTGCACCCCATATTACCCATGATACACAACCAATAATCGTTGACGCTCCGTTGACGCTTATGATCAAGATGGGGCAGGGAGGGTATCCTAATCTATTTTGCCTATAAAGGCGGCCAATAATTCCTTTATGACTGCCTACAACCTATCACCGGTGCAATTACCTAGGACACATGACCAATAATCGTTGACACTCCGTTGATGCTTATTTTCAAGATGAGGTAGGAAGTGTGTCGATGTGATCTTTGCCAACAAAGGAGGTCAATACTTCAATTATGCATGACTACGATGAAATCAATTGGGAATTACCAGACTTACATGAACTAAAATTGTTGATGCTCCATTGACGCTCATTTTGTCACTCATGTATCCACATTATACAATCATTCGATCTGGCGTAGTCCTTCATTCATATTGTTCTGGCAGCCTTTCTAGCATTTTCATTTACTTTCTTCTTGATCACTACATTATTCTTTAATAATACATATAAATATATAATAATTATCTCCAAAACCCCATGCCTTTCAATCAAGGCTCGTCATCACTTACAGGTTCGCTCAATAGGCTGCTCTGGTCTTTACAATGGATGTCAGCTGCATTACCACACAGCAGATAGTGTACTAACCAGTGGATGTTCCTTCATCAGTCAGCATATCTGGATCAAAATCTGTATTGTGCTGGCTATCCTGGGCAGAAGCATCGAGTGTAAAAAATTCAGCACAGGGAGGAGATGTAGGTGAATACGCATATCCGGCCGGCAAATTGATGATTTGGGCCCGTTGCGCTCCGGAACTGTTACCAGTTTGGGTGGGTGGCGTTTCGGGCAGAGGTGGCGTCTCCTCAGGAGTCGGCTGTCTGCGTCTGTCGGGGGGAGGTGCGCCTGTTCCTTTAGGTCTCCATCGTGTCTGTGGATTCTTTGGCATGGCATTTCGGCAAGGAATGCATCCGGCCATCTGGTTTTGACGAAGCATAGCTGGGTTTTTTTCTATCCCAGCCTTCTCCTGTCTATGCCCAGGAAACTCAACACCCCGCTTCTTCTCCTCTCGGACCTCGGCGCGAGGTTTTTTGAACAGAAATTGCGTTTCCTCTATTGCGGTGCGTGAAAAGCCTTCTTTGGCCATTGTCGCCACATTCAAGGCCAGGCACATGTCGGACTGTTTCAACTGTACCCAACCTCCTTGCCTTGCCATAGTAGCAGACATGTTGAAAACGTATAAGAAAATTGTTGCTGCTTGTAACGATGAGATTCGGGGTTTACCTCAACCATATACGCTTCCCTCCTCTAAGGCGAATAAAGCCTGTTTCATCCAGTCATGCCGATTCTTATCAGGAAATACCTCCGCGGAAATTCGAGAGCTGACAACATCATGATGTTCGATTTCGCTGACTGTGCGGCCGAATGCCTTGGTCGACCATGGAGGTTTCCTGTTACGGGCAGCGAGAATTTGGTCGCGTAACTCTCTACATACACCTGCTGTACGTTTACGATCAATTGACGGCTGTTTACCAGGATATGCATATACTTACATCCAACTGCGTCCTGCTGCTTATTCTTGCTGCTTGCAGTTTTACGGACGATTTTCAAATGGGCATCCTGGGTCATATTTCTGGTGGCCGCATCGGCAGCGTCACGGTGGACTAGCTGGTGTCTCCGTTGTTGCTGTGTGCCAATCAGTGACGTATTCGATGTATCACCTGCCAATCGGCTTGATTTCGATCTGCTCGCTGCTGGCTGGGGTGGTTGTGTTTCCATGATATGCTGGTGTGGAATAGGAGAGGAGGATGATAACGAAAAGAAGTGGGAAGTCCTGAGGACTATATAGTTAGCTTCATGTCAGAATAGAATAACTAGCAGCCAAGATGTTCCATATACTCAAGATGAATCCTGCTGCGTATGGCCGCAAGTTGCAGGGGTTTCCCACCAGCCCGCAATGTGTAATAAGTAGGTCCGATGTTTTGTGTTTATCAACAGGGATCAATTGCGGTGTACCACAGCCGAAATCGCATGATTGTCAGAAATAAATAAGTCAATGTACGAGGGAAAGGACGTCTGCTGATGAATGTCTCAAAGAATCCCCAGGATATTACATGAAACTGACGCCAGCAATCAAGTCATGATGTATGGTTAGCCTAACTCTTCCCGTGTTATTGACAGTCAAAAGCGCGTTTTTGCTTTGTTCAAGATGAGTAAACATACCAACCTTGACATAAAAGACGAAGCTTGCCTCCATATTGTCCATATCTTGCAGCATCCAACATCTCGCCCAACAACAAAGTCAAGGCAAACTACAATGGTCAATACTCCGAAAAAGAACTATTCACCACTTCCAGCGGGCAAATATGGTAAATCGACAAAGCGCTTCACACAACGATGTCATCAAGTGAATGAAGGCAAGAGCGGCTTGGGAGCTGAGAGAGTCCGAGCCCTTGGGGCATTGCGCAGCTTGTGATCCAAAAAGATGCTTGCAGCCAAAAAATGACAAGAAACGCACTTCTAAAGTAATGAAGACAAAGAACAATGGATTGAGGATTATGTTGAGAGGGAGACCGCTGGGGCAAGAAAGTGAGTTGAAGATGCAGAGGCAGCGGTTCAGCAGGAGCAGGAAGATAGGAGGAAAGCTGAAAACATGGGATTGACAAAGGGAGAGCCTGAAAAGACATTTCAGGAGATGATGGTTGCTATCGGAGACTGTCTGAGTGATCTTGCAAGTTCTGATGATGGGGAGGATGAGGAAGATGAGGATGATGAAGAGACAGAGCAGGGCCAGCTGAGCAAAGATGACGAACCCGGCTGGGTGATGGGCACAATCACAAAAACGGTGCAGCAGCGCCTGGAGTGGTTTCGTCAGAAGCAGGTGAAGCTCGATGAATTCACACACCTGGGATGGGAGGACGCAGCCGATTACTTCCGTGAAAGAGATAACAAGTACGGCACATCCGCATTGAGGGTTCCGGCAGTCGTTCAACAGCACACGGATGATGATGCAGTGACACCTATACCGACAACGATTAGAGAGCTTCTGGAGTGGCTTGACATTGTCCCCGGAATATCGCGAAGGTCACAAGGGACATCTCTACCAGGAAGTAGTCATATTGGGCTATGTTCGGTGAAACCGCAGTCGAACACGAGCATATCCGGTCCTGAACCCGCCGCAGAGCGCAATACATCTCCTTTGCTGAAAGCGAAGCCAGTTGAACCAGTAAGCTTTTACCCCTGCATGTAGCCTCCAGCTAATCACCATATAGATTTCGGATTCGGACGAAGACATGGTGACGGCTCCTGTGCCAGTGGAGGAATAGATAGGCAAATTGTAATTTTTGACGTCATATCTTGCAGAAAAGCAAATTGTTTACCAATTTTGCAACGTGTCAGCTTTTTCTTGATTTCAGTGACCAAATTGTGAGAGATGATAATTTGTCTGTGCATGTGCAAGGGTCAAACGCACCATGTGAAAGTTCTAGAATCCATATCATGAGGAAAAACGGCCAAAACATTCGATTACTATTTGCAAGTGATGGGTAAGCGACAAAGCAAAAGCTATAATAGTGACGAAATATAGTAATAAAATTTAGGTGACTGATGTCACACGTGTCATAGAAAGAGTGGTCAGTGCTAATAACGAATCTGCCTGAATAATGACCGTCATGCAGTATTCATCCATGTATCCAAATGCATAACTCTCCACACAGATCTCGTGCACAGGGTTGAAATATTTGAAATTGCTTATGGTGCGTCATTGGAAATCGAGGAGAAGGAGCTGGATAAGGAAAAGTGAGGAAGTCGAGCTATATTTACCAAGAATTAGTGAAATGATCCACATGCCATAAGTTGCTGGCCAAAAGCGCGGGAATGTGATAGGGCCACGTCATCTCTCACTTAGATAGCGTGGATAGCAGTTGATCAGATATTGAGAGGTAACAAAACTCCTGGATGCAAACGATAACACATACGAATGCAATATTAGATGTCAATAATGTGTATATGATTCGTTGCATGCAATTATTGTGTGTAAAAAGGCTGTTTCGGTGTGATTACTGTGAGCATCAACAGAGAGTCAATGATTCGTAGTCTTACACATTCAGCAATCAATGGGTGGCATTGTTACATACTGCCACAGTGAATGTATTGATGGGCGTTATAGCGAAAGAGACAAATGACGCGCTTGTTGCCACATCCTAAAAATGATCGTCAACAGAGTGTCAATGATTTCTGGCATTGCATCTTGAAAAATCCCAAGGGCTGCGTGGCGACATTGACACATGATTGAACTATTGGCCGCGTATCTAGGCAAAAATTCCTTTTGCGACATCATACCTATGCCCTAAAAATGAGTGTCAACGGAGCGTCAACGATTTTAGGCCTTCCATCTTCGTTAATCAAGGGGCCGTGCTGCGACATTGACCCAGAATCGAGCTATCGGCCATCTTTCTATGCAAAAATGCTTTTGGCGACATCATACCTATGCCCTGGAAATGAGCATCAATGGAGCGTCAATGATTTTAGGCCTTCCATCTTCGTTAATCAAAGGGCCGTGTGGCGACATTGACCCATCATCGAACTTTCGGCCGTCTTTCTGGGCAAAAATGCTTTTGGCGACATCGTGCTTATGCCCTAAAAATGAGTGTCAATGGAGCATCAACGATTTTAGGCGTTGCATCTTCGTGAATCAATGGGCCATGTGGCGACATTAATCCATTATCAAACTATCGGCCACCTTACTAGGCAAATTGTTTTTTGACAACATCGTACCTATGCCTTAAAAATCAGTGTCAACATAGCGTCAACTATTTTAGGCCTTCCTTCTTCAAAAATCGATGGGCTGTGCGACTATATTATTCTGTAATCGAACTATCAACCGCCTTCCTCACCAAAAGTGATTACAGCAACATCGTAACTATGTTCTGAAATGAGTGTCAACAGATGGTCAACAGAGTGTCAACAGAGCGTCAACGATTTTTGATCTTGCATCTTGGATAATCTAAGGGCAATGGGACGCAGCAAACCCACAATCAACCTATCGGCAGCCTTTTTGTGGCACAAATACTAGATACGATATTGCGTCCGCCTCCTACAATTGAGTGCCCATAGAGCATAAACAATCTTCGTGGAGGCTCAGTAAGCTACACCGCAATGAAGTGCATTGCGCTGTTCCTTCATCGAGTTTTACACGGTCAGTCTTTTCAATATGTCCTTGTATACAACTTCACAAATATGCATGCAATGTCTCACAGATCTGATTTTTTTGCTTGTAGCTCTAGAGTCAATATTCAAGAACCAGCAATCTGCTGTACTGTAACTTTACTTTTGGCAGTCACTCAAGTCGTATTATCAAGCTTTCTTATTCCTACTGCCCTGTCTGATTCACAATCTTTAAATACCTCAATGCCAGAGGTTATGATCTCTTCCAAAAATGAATGTGTCTTGATTCGGGATTTGAGCGACCTTACTTAACAACTCGTCTTCGATGCTTGGTGGGCTTCAATGAATGTAGACTCGAGACATCCGATAGCATGGAATAATTGTAGACACGCGCCTTCGTGGCGATTTTACATACACTGTGCAATTGAGGAGACCGGCAGCGCTGGAATCATATGTATCGTTTGTCACCAAGTTCTTCACCATCCATCAGAACATGGGACAAGCTCAATGGGGGAACATTTGCTAACAAAAGCTCACATCGCAAAGTTAAACGAATTAACAGAGTCAGAAGTAACTAAATTGACGAGTTTGACGGTTGATGAAACAGCGTTGGCAATCCTGAAGAGGCAAGGAAGTCGAGGAATTATAATAGCAAGTTCGCTGAGGGAATTTATTTTTGACATCCAGGTTGATCCATATTGACCGAAGTGACAGACAAAACATTCCGAATTGGCAGCTAAGGACTTTGAAACTTCCGAATTTCTCCAAGACACGTGGAATCGCTACCTCATGTCAGGATTTGTTTCGGCTCATATTCCACGGAATGCTATATCAAATCTTGAGCTGCGACAGTCATATAAGACATTACGTGACGACCTGGTGCTGCTGTCCGCTACGACCCGTCGCAACATTTGCCGGAGGGAATATGCATTGACCGTGGATGCAATTCAGAAGCAATTGCCATCATGAAATAGAGTTAGTTTAGCTTTGGATGGATGGACATCAACGAACAAACTCGCCATAACGTCAGTCATTGCTTACTATATGGATCGAAATTGGGCATTGCATGAAGTTCAACTCACTTTCGATGAGGTTGATCACCTATTCTTTTCCGCTTTCAAACACTAATTACTGATGATAGGTCAAGGGCCAACATACTGGAGCAAGGCTTGCTGTTTACTTGAAGGACGTGCTTGATCATTTTGAGCTTACCGACGGCCGATTGCTTGGTATTACAACTGATACTGCTTCCTCAAATTATTCGATGACACGTGAGCTGCAATCAACACTTGAGGCCTCTGGAATCGAGTGGCCTGCACTGAGGAACCACATACCATGCATGGCGCATGTAATACAGCTGGCTTTAGGTGCATTCGTGAGCAGTCTCGATGTAAAAGGCCCCACCAAGTCTTGGGAGTCCCATGAGCGCGATCAGCAATTTGGAGAGAATGAAAGCGTAGACATTGGGAAGAGTCAAAGACTTCGAAAAGACGGCAACACTAGAATCAATATGGTGTCGGCCATGAAACCAGGTTTAGCAAAGATAATTGAGAAAGTACGTATTTCATGATATTTTGGAAGTCCTGAAATTGACCGTGATATAGCAGAGAATGCTTGCAGTATTGATTACGCTGACACGTGGTCGTCGAAACGAGTTCATTGACTGTGAAAAAGCCAAAGTCCGCATCGCTGTACTTCCGATTATGGATGTGAAGACATGGTGGAACTCAACATTGGAGTTAGTCGAGTGCACCTACTGGTTACGGGAATTCATGCGCGAGTGGCTTCAAAATTCAAAATACAGCGATTACCGGCCACTCTTCACAACACAGGATGAATGGACGATTGTCAAGTATGTTATGGCAGTATTGAACCCATTCTGATATTGGACCCTGTGGATGTCGAAGAGGCATACAGTCACATTGCATCACGTCATCACAGTGTACAGTGACATGTTCGATCACATGGATGGCATTATGCGAGCTTTGGCTAAGAAGAAGACTCAATGGAAGGGGGACTTGTTTTTTGCTGTGAAGTTAGCTCGACAGAAGCTGTCCAAATATTATGCCGAAGTGACTCCAACAACTGGTATGCTGCTCATTTCAGCATGCATCCTCGATCCTTTCCACAAGTTGCGATTGTTTCGGAAGTGGGACAAGGGAATGGCTATTAATCCTGAGGCCGAGACATCCTATACTACCCGATACAAGGAGGCCTTTCTGAAGTACGTGGAGATTGAATATTGCGCCAACCATCGATGTGTGCCGGTCAATAAATCAGAAAACGTACCGAGCAGTAATCTCGTCCCCTCCGCAATGTCCTCAGCATCCCATCGATTATCCTTTGATCCATATGATTTGTCCAGCGATGATGAAGAATACTGAATGCCTACCAATGTGGCTGAAACAACACCCGGACGAAGTGATCATGCAGCACGCTTATCGACCGCCGCCAGGCTCTATTTAAATTCACCGCCTGACGCACCAAAGAACTGGGGGGAAATTAATACAAATCTCAATGATTACCACTCCGACCCAATGGAGATTAGCAGTACATTGTGGATACCAGACATAACCGACTGGTGGCGACAGCAAGTGGAAAGTCACTCAAAGTACGCCAATCTCTCCAATGTGGCGGGCGACATATTCTCCATCATAGCACATGGTGTCGGAGTGGAGTCCAGCTCTTCCCTTTGGCGAGGTGTTATCGGCTGGAGGCAGTCAAAAACCACAGGCGAGACCCTTCACGAAAAAGTCATTGTAAGGCAGTTTGCTCGAGCCAATAACGGGATTCTGGCAGGCGACAAGACAGAATCGGATACAACAAACACTGAAAATGCCTCAGAAATGAAGAAAGCGGTGGAGGACAGGAAATTGCACAGAATGGCCAAGGTCCACGACTTTTTGGAGATGTGCATCAGCAACAACTCCAGTTTCCATCTGAAACACCCGGGTGTTCCGGACGGCTCTGACGGCTCTGACGGAACCTAGTACCCTCTGACGGAGAATCAGACGCGACCCTTCGCCCAAGTGACGGGTCGCGTTGCATACCTCCCGTGCGGCGGCTATTAGACCATGCCTCCTATTCTTGCGACGTGTCGCGTTGTATATTACTCTCGCCGCTCCGGCATCAGGCTTCCTTTACTTTGCGTCCGGAATGTGGTGACGTATACGCACCATCAGAACGACACGTATGTTACACTCTTCGCAGGGGTTGCAGTTATGCAGTAGCAGTTCACACAACGCCTGGCGATGTTAATGCCTATCTTCGGCCGATAGCCACATGCCGCACTCTCATTATGTTTAGCTTTGAGATTTTGTCACTTACTGCAATACAGTTTTCGCTTCGGATAGATCGCTTGCCGTTGCATTTGCTTCGCCATTATCGTATTTTATGTCTGAAATATACTGTCCAATCTTCACACTCTCTAGTACTATGCCCTCAGTCCTCCACATTCTGCGTTGATCCATCATCGGCTTGCGATGCTTAGTCCTCCGCATCCGCATCCGCATCGTCACACTCATACCCGTCAACATCACCTACTATGCCTCGGTCCTCCACATTCTGCGTTGATCCATCATCGGCTTGCGATGCTTCTTCCTCCTCATCCGCATCCGCATCCGCATTGTCGCCATCCTCGCCTTCATACCCGTCGACATCACTGATTCCCAATTCAAACCTCTCGAGTTCAGTGGCGGGCCGTCGTCGCCGGCTGGCGGTGCGGATGGCATCGTGCTCGTCGCTTTCGTCACCTTCATCTTTGTAATCCCCGCTGCCCCCTGGCATCCCGAAATGAAGTTCGTCATCCGTGCAATTGTTGTCTATCGGGATGTTTGGGTCAGTGCTTCCGATCTCTGGCTACTCAAGCGCCACTTCGGAGGTCAAATAGTCAAGAAGAATAGCATTGTCAACAGTCGCTGCTTCCGTGCTGATGACCACGGCAGGCGTTGGGTTCTCCGCCTGCTGGATCTGACGCTTGACTGTAGCAAGAGTGTTGTTATACACCCTCTGTTGGTAGCTCTCCGGTAGTGTGTTCCAGG
>Ga0307512_10004499_pt1 | contig 15247 bp, 9 predicted proteins | sample 14_EM_MG_FD_200267 | JGI IMG/M metagenome (GOLD analysis project Ga0307512, IMG submission 200267) | Populus trichocarpa ectomycorrhiza microbial communities from riparian zone in the Pacific Northwest, United States - 14_EM | ecosystem: Host-associated > Plants > Roots > Unclassified | place... | reverse complement strand
CATCACGGTTTTTTTTTTTTTTTTTTTTTTGTGGTTTCGTTGTTGAATAGTATTTTTTTTAATCCATTCATAATGTAGGAGTTATCTTTATGGCTGTTTCATGCCTTGCTTTTGTGGTTATGCTCCTTCTCTTCCCGGCATTAAATTTAATTTCTTGAAACTCATGTTTGTTCCATTCTGTGGATAGCAATGGCTTGAAACTTGGTAGGAGAGGGTATATTTTTCTGATGCGGAATTTTATTAAAAAAAAGCTCTGTTGAGAACAGGATCAGCACTGTGAGTGTAGAAAAACTAACAAGTCTGTTTGAATCCTGAAAAGAAGCTTGTGTTTAGAGTATTTCTCTTGCATGTCAATGATAGCACATGAAAACCTCATAGTACTATAGTAGTCTAACTTGCCGTACCAGAGTATAACTGGATGTCCAGAGAGTTAGGGAACAGTAAAATCTGGGAAAACCTCTTTAGAATCCAAATACCTTCTTTTCTTGCCGGCTAGAGGTTTAAGGCTGGGCTTGCAAATGATGTGGTGATTGGCTCTGGACATTATGTTTTCTGGTCTGAATTCCAGGTGAAACAGAGTCAGCATCTGGTTTCTTGATTGTTTGCTCAGAGGATAGAGAAGTGGAAGGTGTGGCGCCATGGGAACATGGGCATGGTATAACTGCTCTAAGAAATATACTCTGGACATTTTGGATGGAAGTCAGTTTATTCTTACTGGAGGGAATGAAGAGAATGGCGGCTATTGGAGGCCTTTGAGGAAAACTTTGCCGTATAAGTTTTGGCAGATCAGTGAGCTGGAGAATGCACAAGTTTTGCTGGGTCCGATTTCATCGAAGAAGCTTGTAAAGTTTCCCAAGTGGTTGATGGAGCTCTGGCATTGACAAATGTGCTGAGTGAATGTGGTTAGACATTAGGTGAAGATAAACTTCGGATTAAATTGAGGCATTTGAGAATTCTGGAAGCCATGTCTCCACTCGAATTGTGTTCTTGGTAGCTTTTCGTATAGATAAAGAAAGTGTAATTGATAGCTTGTCATGTCATCTGTTTTGAATTTGTTTTCTAATATTACCCTTTTTTTAAAAAAAAGAAAAAAAGAAAAAAAATGTAATGTTCTTCTAGTGGTATCTTGAGATTAAAAAGAAATCTTCTTTCCTAACAAAACCAAACTGACAATGACAAAAATGCAATGACGATGGTAGAATTGCTTGTAATGAGATATTACACACTCAGCATGACTTGTAAGAAAGATGACAAATTTGATATAAATAAGGTCCTTTACTTTTTCCATGTTCATTAAAATAAATAAATAAAATTGAGGGTCTAAATATAATAATAATAATAATAATAATATGACAGGGTTATTTGAGATTTTCTACTTTTATCTTGTTTTTTTTTTATTTGAGCAAACTTTGGAGTATCTAATAGGAGAGATTGGTTGAATCTTTAAAAAATAAAAATTAAGGGAGTTGTAAATAGGGGTATAATAATAATAATAATAAAGAATAAATTTTCTGTGTGCCGTCTAATCTTTAGTTTGTGACTCTTTCAACTCACCACCACAGAGGGGGCAGGGCATGGTCCTTTCTGCAGGACAGCGATGCCATACAATGGCTGCTCGTCTGAGAGTGTTTTAAGAAATTATAGTGTTTCAAGATAATTACTCTGCTTTTGGGAGGAAAAAAAGGGTCTTCCCTTCACCGCTGTACTTGCCTCAAAGATCTTTCAATTGCCGCCTCGAGGTCTTAACATTCCATTTGCAGGACGGCCGTCACTGACTGAGAGGAGAATCGCTTTCTTTTTTCTTCCCCACTGGAATGAAAAGAAAACAGCCTATTTTGAGGGGAGGGTCTACTCTGCACTGCTTCCTAGCAGAAGGTGCATGGTACGTCCCTTCAGAAGAAGATAATGATTGGGGTGGGGTGCCTCTGCGTAAATTGCACTCCCTCCCACCTCTGATGGGACGGGACAGTTTCGATGCTCTTTTGCTTTTTCATTAATGTTTTTGCTTTTTCAAAGTAGGTATCGGATGCCATCACAGTAGAAGCTCATTTATTTATTTGCTTTTTAGCAGCAAATGTCAATCGGTTCTTGCTAGCATGACCTGTCTGAGTGTGATCGATCCAGCCATTTCTTACGAGTCATCCAGGGGCAACCGGCGAGCCTCAACATCGGCGGCGGTCACCGCTCCCAGGTCTAATTTTCAATCAAGGAACAATCAAATAAATAAATCAAACTTTTCATAAACACCATCATTGACTACAAAGCTGAAAAGTCACGGCTCAGGATTGGCAGTGACCCAGATCGTTGAGCCACAAGGTGTCATTTTCATTCATGGAATAATATAATAATCAGACACAAACATTCATAAAGTTGACCACGACGTGAATTTCCCATTACACATGTATCATATGCACACAACAAATGGCATACCAAAATCCTACGGTGGTACAGAGCTGCTGCTGTTGACCTTGGAAACAAAATCTGTCTCGAGCGCCTTAAAATCGTTTTTAACCTGCAATAAGCTGTCAACAATTAATTACTCTCCCTGGATAGGAAAACATTATAAATGTCTTTAACGAGGCAAGTAGCTGTGACCCCAGCAAGGGTGGTCAAACATCTCAAAAGATCTGGACATTAAAGTAATCTAAGCATTTATCTTCGAGGTGTCAGAATGAAATGCACAACTTGAACATTTTGCAGTCATCCCAAAAATAATAATTAGAGAGAGAGAGAGAGAGAGAGCATTGCACACTACTAATTACGAAGAAACCAAAATAGGTGTGAATAATAGAGCTACCGTCACTCCAATGGTGATTGTCCTATTGCCCTTTTCTTTTGATGCGTGCATGCGCACATTTTCTATTTCTAATTAGACAAGTTGTGGTACACAGCTAATGCAGAATCCAAGGAACATCCTTGGCTGGGGTGATCTACACGCCTCCACCTCCTTTTTCAGTCACAATTTATGCCCTTTAGCATTAAGTGGAATCTGCCAGAGTAACCCGCTACCCATAGAATATCTACTAGCCGGTATCATCTTGACATGCCAAAATACACATGTATTCTTGCATGCTAGCCACTATTCCATCAATTTGCTTTGATAATATCATTGAAGATAGAAGAACATCAGAAACTTTTAGAGCCCCTTCATGCAAAACTGCTGAAATCTAGACGTCAAGATCATCCCACCAAGGACTCTTCGTTTCTGACACTGTAACTTTTCTGTCAGAAACTGGTATCCTCCAAAAACAATTAAAGAACAGTTTTGGCTGGTCTTGCATTTGTGATATTGAATAACCAATGGCATGACTGAATGACCCATTGATGATGATAAAATTGGCAACAGTAAAATACTTTCACATAGCAATTGTGTATGAATTCAGTTTGACTCGTTTCACCACTAATCTATCCAAGTTCATTCACTAATTCAAGCACAACTCACATGACCAAATGATTGAAATGAATTGCAAAACAGAACTCAACTCTGTTCCTCAAATTTGTTTTAGCTTATTTCAATTTTGTTATCCTCGGGAATATATGAGACATGGAATGCTAGCGTGCTCATGATAAAAAGCTGGAGCGTATCCTAATCTTGCAGTCAGCTAGCAGCAATATGTTATTCATAAACAACTTTTTATTAGAACAGTATAACCAAAGGTGGACCAGTTTACTTTAAACTGATGAAAAGGAAATCCAGTGAGTGGGAGTCTGAAGAAGCGGGTACCTAGTTTGGGATTGTAGTCATCATCTTACGAGTATGCTTCCTGCATGACAGACATATAGTAGCAAAATACATGGTCTGCGTATGGAGTACTCGGCATGATAACTCTAATATAATGATGAGGTTACTGTATATGCAAGAAACACAGGAGGGTTCCAACTTCCAACCACCGTAAGTGTTTTTCAGGCGATGCTAACTAAGGGCTGGTGCTGGGGAAGGAAGACAGACAACTCTCTTCCTTTAAACACACGATGGCAGAAAACAATTTGATTTGTCTCGTGCATTTTGCCATTTTTCAACTTTTTTCTCATAGCAAGCATAGAACACAAACCCAGCGGCACCAAAAATGGATTGTGTATTGATTATGACACTACTTGAAAATCTCTAGCTTCCTAAATGTCTACCGTCAAATTTGACGTTTCTTAAAATCTGGTCATCCAACAGTACACATTTGGGATGAGACGTATAATGCAGGATAAAAGAATGATTCATTTAGCATATACTTACGCAATGTATGTGTCAATCAATTGGGTGTTTGTCAGCCTGGCGAGACGTGTAATGTGCAGAAAGCAAAAGAAGAGAAAGGAAAGCACTTGCTACAAAGATCGCATCAAACCACCGGTGATAGAAGTCAAACTGAATTTCTCCACCCAAGACAGCTGTTATGGTTATCCTACCAATAGACACCAGTTCAAACAAAATCAATAATGCTTTGAAAGCAGCCGACTCAAGCAAAAAATAACTAACAAGTAGCACAAACTAATCTGTATTCGTGTAATCTTTCACTTTGCATTTGCATAGTTGCTTTAATTTAAGAAAAGATCAGGAGGGGGAGATTTTCAGAAACTAAAAGGTTTCAATAATCTGATTCCAAGCAAGATCATAGAATGTGTGTGGTTACATGCAGAGCATAAATAGTTCACAGTACAAAAATTGTTGTAAACTGAAAACAGGCAAATCTATGAGCCATCAAGAATAACTTGGGGGTTTCAAGATTACATATTTTGGCAATGCAAGACTATTTCAGCAACCACATTAAAGACTATTTGAGATGCACTAAGGACATTTCAGAATTTAGGAAATTGGGTCCTCAGCTTGACATCCAAAAGATGTTCAGCAGTTTCTTTCACAGATATACAAAAGAAGGGGAAAATGCTAAAGGCAAGCTAGCTGCTAAAGAACTGATCATGCACTGCATAAATTCTTCTAATTGCTGGGAAATTGTGTCACAGCTGCAATTTTGACAACTTTCCCTCACTGAGAAAGTTATTGTTTCATTATGACAAAATAGGGAATGAGAAAGTTTTCTGGTTTTACTGCAAGGGTGTCCACTTGAAAGCTAAAATTAATAGCATGTTTAAATCAATCACAAATAGATCGTTAACAAAATCTAATATGCAGAATCAGTTATTTGACCTTTCATCAACAATTACCATACCTGTACTCAGTTGCTAAGCTTTTTCTTATCAAAAGTATAGAAGAGACAAAGTACATTCCCATAATTTCAGACAGAAAAAGTACAACATTGCTTGAAGATCCACTCCCAACTCTGGAAACGGCAAAGAAGAACTGCATATAGCCAAACAATATATGTTAATTACTACGATAAGCTACTTCTTACTTGCCATCTATAAAACCATCAGCTTCAATAGATTATTACTAAAAGTTAGTTGAGAACAACTTAGGCATGCATCTGTAGCAGTCAAGTCAAAAAAACTCCACTACTTTAGGCTTGTGCATTGATTTGATCTGGTGAGGACAACAAGTCTAGTTGCTAATCATTATCGTTACAGACTCTCATAGAGTTTGGAGAGTATCTTGTAATATGAATTCAGCATTCACCTGGACTAATTAAAGCCATTCATAGCTTAAGTAATCCATAAGGTGTGGACTCAAATTTGTCCCTCTTTCGGAGGTTCTTTGTTGTCCATTATTTATTCACTTATCCGATAATAAAACAAAGGAAAGAAAAAAAAAATACAGAGCCTTGTAGATTTCTCTCTTCAAAGAGTTCATGTCCTATTAAAATCTGTCATGATTAGCAAATAAGGCAAGATAAGTCTCCAATACACAAATTAACAAAACAGGAAATGGAAATCCAAATTACCTTCATGAGATTAGTTAAAAATCCTCGAACTGATATGACGACCAAGATGCCAATGAATAGTAGGGAAATGTACTGTACACCATAAAAATATGAAAGACAACAGCTTCAGCCGTGCAATACTTATTACAATTCTTTTCACAGAAATATCTTTCAGAAGAAACTCTAAAGACTGCATGCAAAAATACACTCTTAACTTTAGTTGATGGTCAAGCAATATTTGCATCACGTGAATATAGCTTTCTAAAATAATCTAAAGCATCCACCATGAGCGAACAGTTTATTATGTAGAAGGCAAGAATCATCTTTGAATTTTGTAAGAATGCATAATCAGGAAACAATCAAACCAATTCTCATCATTTTAAAACCAAGAAATTTACTTTAAATTACTATCTGGTATTGCCACACTTTCTCAACATCATGTAAGGTTCACTTATCATTCTCACTTCAGTTAGCTCCAGCAAAAGGACATGATTTAAACTGCCTAAAATCCTACCATAAAACTCAGACCTTTTTGGCAATGCATCACTGACCCAACTGTTGATAGATTAACTTTGTGGCCCTGTCTTGCTGGAATTTTACTTATGTCACTTTATTTATTAAGTTAGTGATCCTACAAAACATAACAAAATACAATTACAACCTTTAATCATTACAAAAGGTTGCAGGTCACAAACAACACATGCTGGGAGCTTGAACAGTGAAAAGTAACATGCAAGTGATAACATATTTACTATTACAAGCAACATTTATAACCAACCTGCGATAATAATGCAGCATTAATTCCTATGTCAAAGAACTGCAAAAATAAGCTAATAGTCCTTGTCACAGGATCAACTGAGCCAGCCTGTAAAAAGAGTATATTGTATAAGCATTGGGTAAAAAAGTTGGTGTGAAATGATTTAGGATTTGAAATCATACATTGAATTACAAAGTTGAACATGTCAACAAAAGGAATCATTTAGAGGCAGGAATTTACCTCCTTGAATATAACACTTTGCAAAGACTGCACCAAGCAAATAGAGTAATCAGTCACCTTACTTTATTCATGCATTGAATTGAAATTAGAAAAGGAAAAGCATATTAATGAACAGCTAAAAAAGTTCTTTACATTGCCAAGGCAAAAATTATAACATCACATTCAACAGAATTTTGGAATTGAAAACAGTAAAATAAATTATAAAGAAAATTATTGTGTTCACTAAAATGGCAGGTTGTAATTTAATGACAGATCAATTGTTTTCTTTGGTTATAGGAGGTAAACCTTAGTTTTTTCACATTAAGTGACAGACTTCCACTAATCTCTCATTCATACTACAGAAAACATAACAATTCATCTCACATGAGAAAAGTTAGAACATCAAGAAAAGCGACTCCCTAAATCTGATACCACTTGACCAGAATCTGAATTTAATGACATTACTGCAGGATTTTGATTAGTTGCTAATCCATAAATTTAGTAAATCATTATGGGCTTGGCGCTTCAAACCCATTACTGGAACTCATTCAACTCACACAGTCGAAGAGCAATTCAAATTCAGATCTTCAAAAAGCACTTCTTGAACATTGTGTCCATAAAATAAAAATTTTGGGTGGCTAATATCCTTTCATTAAATGGGTACAAGATTTGATGAATAATTCAGAACAGCAACTAAGAATTTCATAAAAATAAAAATTTGATGGATTCAAAAGTCCATAAAAATGACAACTCAAACTAATCACAACCAAAGGAAGAATTGAGATTTTTTGTTTAAAAAAAAAAAAAATTCATAGATTTGAGGTATGGCTATTGGTTGATGCTTGGGTTCTGAAATTGGAAGTGGAAGCAAAATTGGCAATAAAGAAGACTCGTTGTGTCAATAATACCAGCAGTTTGCAATGAGCAAAAATGTCATCTGAATTTTGTTGTCAAATATGAAATTCAGTTTTATACACTGCACACAGGCATTTTTCTCAAGGAAGACAAATCTTAAATGTCTTGAGTACTTGTTAAATGTCCAAAGATAAATCTTACAAGTATTGGAAACTTGTTTATGGGTTAAAAAAGAAAAAGAAACCCTAATTGGTGCCACACTTTTGGGTTTAGTTCAAGCACTAAGGGGTGAGGAGGGATTTGCTAAGGTCCTAGGGAAAATCTTACCGATCAAAATTTATCTACTCTTCTCACAAATCTATCCTTTCTAGGAAATCAACCCATTAAAAAATCAAACCCAGGAATAAAAACACTTATCTGAAACAATTTTAATGGACCTTAAGGTAACATTTGTCTTCAACCCCCCAGCACACGCACATAGCCCTAAAAAACATGAGTATTAATGAGCAGCGAGGGTTTTTTTTACTATTCATTTCAATTTTATTCCGAGGGAGAAACACAATAGAAACTGAATATCACATGAGATAAATATTATTGCCACACCGGCATGCATAAATCAGTGCACACACAAAAGGCATCCAGAAGATCCTCATTCTTCCATCAAAGAATGTTTTAACCATACCTTAATCATCTTGTACACACAATAAACAGAACATGCATAGCCAAGTAAATTCTGCATGTGACCCCTCCAAGTTCGAGAAAAAGCAGCTGCCTCCTGCAAAGTAAAGGAAGTACAGATAAAAAAAATTGGTTGTTCACAAAGAGGGAAAAAAAAACCATTATAGAGAAATCCATAGATTACAGAAAACACGTTCATTGTTGTTGTTGTTAAAATGGAGATAATTAACACATCCACCTAGTCATATAAGTACCCCATTATCAAGACACACATATAAAACCCTCTCTTCAAGTGACCAAACTCCTTTCTCTGAACCTGACTACTATTTTCCCTATCTCCAAATTCACACCAAAATAAATCAAAGACTCAGAAAACCCTAATTTCAGCTGTGAAATGGCATATTTTCATCACTTCTAAAGTTTGGCAAGTCTAATAAGTCTTAATCAAGATATCTAAAAGTCACAGTTTGACCTGCTAGACATCAGAGTGTCATTTAATGTACTCTCAAGAAGGGTCATGACCTGAAACTCCATCTAATAACTCTCCCACTTATTTAATAACAAAATATCTCATCCATGAGCTAGAAAGAAATTGAGAATGATCTAGATTTGCTAGAGCCAAAGAGAATATACTAGAAATGAACCTTAGCTTGGCGAAGCTCATATATTTCCAAAAATAGCTGCTTTGAAAGCTCTTCTAAGGCTTCAACCTCTGCTTCCATGGTTTTGATATCTGAAAAGGGGGGAAAAGCACTCTGTAACTATGAATCATAAGAAGCTCGGGGACAAACTAAAAGTTAAATGATTATATCGTGGATGATAAAACAAAACCCATTACAATACTAAAAAATCTAAGGCCCTTTTTAACTGGAAGGAAAAAAAAGGGAGTAGAGATGAAAAAATGTGAATGGACACAGAAACAGGGAGATGGAATGGGGATTAATGAGAATAGTTAATGAAAGGCCATCATTGTGTTTGATATATAACTGGGATTGCAGTGGCGTTGGCAGTATGGTGAGATAGGGGGTTGGTGGTGGTGGTCATGCTGGTTGTCAGATTTTGAAAGGGGGTTTTTTAGATTGGAAGTGGTGATGGCAGCTGTATGCTGGTGCTGGTGCTGGTGCTGGTGCTGGTGCTGGTGCTGGTGCTGGTGCTGGTGCGACAGTAGATGTGCTCAAGTTAATATTGTTGTTTAGACTGGAAGTGGTGATGGCAGCTGTATGGTGGTGCTGGTGCTGGTGCTGGTGCGACAGTAGATGTGCTCAAGTTAATATTGTTGTATTTAAAACCACATCCCATGGTTACAGATAAAAAAACGCCAAACTCTCGTTCTCATTCTTTGATTTTTATTCTGAGCTTCATTTTGATATATTTCCCCTTCCTAGGCTCCAACTCCAAGATATAACTAGAGCTTAAGAGTATGACTACAACAATGACAAAACCATGTTCCAAAGCTATGTTGGGGAGAAAAAAATGTGTACACAACTATACACAAGCAGAAAAGGTATGAAGATTTTTAAGACAAGAATTACTCAGTAACTTCAGCCACCTTGCTGATCAAAATCTTCATCACCAATTCACTAAAATTACATTTACTTACAATTGTAACAACTTGTACACGATATCTAGATAATAACTGGAACTAACTAAACAATTAAAAGAAACATCATGAGATTACAAATAGCTACAAATTTAATAACCACTGAAAGTAAATACAAACAAAGTAGCAAGCAAAAAAAAACTCTTAGCCTGTGGAAAAACCACATCTTTTCATTTCGATATTTACTTGAGAATAACTTATCAAACAATATTACCTTGCTCCTTTTGATCATCTTGCACGGATCGTACAACTGTGCCAACTATCCGTTTGAAGAAAGATCTAGCATTTAACTTCTGCAATGTACAACCACAAGTGAGAATGTCTATGTACTAGGATTTCTAACGATTGATAGTGATAAAAACCATGTGTAAAGTATAAGGTCTAAAATATTTAACAAAGGGGGAAAATATTTGTCACATAAAACATGATGGCAGGCGTGTCCCCATAAATATATATACACATGTTTATTCATGTGCAAGAGTGAGTGCATGCACTTGCAAACTTGCCAACACATGTGGGCAAATAGGATGGTGAGCCAAATGATGTCATAAAAAAGTGAGACAATCAGCAAACTCAGTTTTGCATCTAGTTTGGGCCTAAACCAAATACCTTATTTGTCACCTGGTCATTAATACCAAGCAGAATTCCTACAAGTGCTTTTTCCCAAAGTCAGAACTTCAGGGAAAAGAGGTTGCAGCAGAATTTACACTTTTTCCTCAAACCTGGAGGAATATAAATGTCTAGACCAGCCTCATTATGTCTAGTCTAGAAATGAGCTTTTTTGTCTAAGGAGATACATAATTTAGGTAATTGATAAGTGGTAAGATAACGGGATGAAGCAAAATTAGTTCAAGTTATCTCTTAAATGTTCCCTAAAACATATATTCTATCCACTAGACTCCTTTAGGGTATTAAAAGAATTTCCTAGTATGTGGATTGATACTGACTTATGATTCTAAGATTTAACAACTTGAGGAAGGGAGCACAAATTTTTTAAGGTCATTTAAACATTGCTATACATTTTTCTCAACAACCACCAAGTGGAGTGGCAACTATCCAATTCTGCCCCTAGCATTACATAATTGTTTGATATACATGTCAAATTAGATTTTTCTCTTTTTTATTCATGTATTATAATGTCTTTTTATACACAGTCAAATAGCTATGCTCTCCCTAATAACATATTTGTTTCTGAAGTACATAGATTAACATTCTGCCCATGTTTCTAGTTTTATCTCTTTTAAATGTGTTTTATCCAGCCTAACTTTAGAACTGTATGTAGAAAGTAAATTTTCAACACAATTATTTGTGCAATAGGTGTTGGTTGCTCCAGTTTAAACCTCTCCCAATGAGATAACTTTTTCCATGTTTTCTCTACAGATTTAGAACGTGTTTGGGAACGCAGCTGACTGCACGTTTCCAAAATTTTGATTTTTTTTGCTTTAAATTAATTAATTTTTGTATGTTTTTTGATCATTTTGATATGTTGATACCAAAAATGAATTTTAAAAAAATAAAAAAACATTATTTAGATGCATTTTCAAGTGAAGCATTTTGAAAAGCAACTACTACCACAATAACAAACACGCTCTTACTTCAATAATAAAAAGCTGACAATAAAATTTGTATATTTCAAGCACAATGTCTCCCTAGGCAATAGATGCTTTGATAACTTTAAGACATTGAGCAAGAGTGGAGTGTAAATTGGAAATTGAATTTGATTAAAAAAAAGACAATGAAAATCAAATCTCATCCAAGCATATTGATTTTTTAAAGACCTGATATCCAACATTTGCTGGAAACAGAAACACTGCCATGAAAATGCACAAGAAAGAAAGTAAGAAGAAAAATAGCAAGATAAGAAACCTCCTCCGATCCCTGGATTCGTTCCATCTCCATTTGAGAAAGGACAATCCTCTTTTTCTTCGCAACACAAGTCTCAATGGATTGCATTAATTGTCTTTCCAAGGCTTTGATCTCTGAATCCCCAATTTCTCTACCATGTTCAACATATCAAGTCATTAGAACAAAAAACCAGCAATTACATAATTGAATAAACAACAGACACAGTGAAAGAATCTGAATGATTTTAGCACCATAAATCTATTCCAGAATATAGCCAAGTGAAGCATCAAAACTACATGGCAATGCTTGTAGGCAAAGCCATGAAATATCATTGGTGCAGAGAAAGCAAACAACTTGGTTATAAAAACCCTTTACATGTCACAATAATATGCTGTGAATATCTAATTTCTAGTTTGGTACAAAGAAAGCAAATAAATTGGTTAAAAAACTTTTTATATGTCACACAATAATAAGTAGTGAATATCTAAAATATATCATCTGTACATAATGCAGCAAACTCAAGTGTAATTTTGACACTTCTGAAATATTAGCATGCATGGAAGAGCAAATCCGTATCGAGTGCAGTAGATACTTTGCTCAATTCCAGCACCACTTGTGATTTACCAGAGTGTAATGAATTCCCACCTACCCACTCTTACCAATAATGAACCTTAAATTTGACGATGCATAAAAAAACTAAGGCATGATCCCATCCACAGGAAGTGAGGAAGCTTTAAAATAGTACTGCAGATAACCCACTGAACCTATTCTCTAATGCAAAATTTACACAAAGACACGTCCTCTTTTGCCATTTCTGGTATTCATCCACATTTCTTGTCCAGATGAGATTATATGTTGACAATGTTTCTTCAATGTTCAATCCACTCTTTGGTCTGTCTCTCACCCCACAGTATATCTGACTATGCTGATTCATGAATCATGCGACATCCTATCAGTGAAGGGTTCGGTTATTCTTGCATAAGGAAAAAATAGGTGAACGCTATGTGCCTTTCACTGATTAATTTGCAAATCATAAACATGTTCACTTGCTTTGTCAACACAGATGACTCTATATTGATATTAAAAGACGTGTTGTAAAATAATCTGGCACCTTAACATTCTCTAACAAAGCTACATATTACATTTATACTTCCACCACTATTGCCTATCCAAAGATAGTTGCAATGTCATATAAAAATGTTGGCTATAGAAGAATGGAGGTGCTACTGGGCAGAAGAATTTGAGCCAAAGCAAACTCTTTCTACAAGAATTAAAAGACGTGTTGTAAAATAACTCTTTTTCCAGTTAATCAGCAAATTGGTTAGAAAAATGTACATAGGATGCACCTGGTTTAAGATAAAAAGTAGTGCCAACACACAGCCACACAAATGGTATAAAATCTTGTAGAAAGAAACATTGGCCAGTATTCTTTTATTTGATTACCTAATGAAGAGAGATAAATAACTGTAGGGTAAATTCACAGCTCCAAAACCAGACAAAACAGCCATAACAGTGACACCAATAACCCCAATTCTGCTGACTAGCTGAGGCATTGTGAAGAAACCTGGAAATAAAATTATGAAGCATAAAAGCAGCATAAAATGTAGGTAAGCTTCTGAACCACCAAATCAATAAGTGAATTCTTAGAGTAACAACAAGGTAAAGGTGACAGAAGTAACAAAGACAAAGGGAAATAAGCAGCAACTCGGGGAAAAGTAGATTCACTCCCATCTTTGGAGTAATCAGAGAATAGAAATTATGTAGCCAAAAGAGAACTTGCATTCTCATTTGGGCTAAACAAGAACCTTTATCAGGCGAAGGCATGGGGAAGTGAACGCCCATGCGCCAAAAAGCATAGAGAAAGGCAAACAAGAATATGATGGCTCCGAGTGCAGCCCTTTCCCTCCTCACGCCTGAAAATATATATCATGTATATATCAAAACAAATTCATCAATGCGATGGCACAAAGAAAAAAAAAACACACATACACACACACGCATACATACATACATACCGTTGTTGCGAAGCATCAAGTAGCAGTGATAATACGGCAACATGAAGACAAGTAACAATATTAAACAAAACAGATCCACCTTCCAATTTATCCATCTTGCCCTTCATTTTACCCCAAAAAACAAAACCCAATTATTAATTTTTGTAAATAGAAACAATAAAGAAAAGAAGATTAGTTAGAGTTACAGACTGTTTGGAGAGGAGAGGGATGATTTCGAAGAGGACAAGTTGAAGGAGATTGCAAGAGAAAGCAAAAACAACACTGAAAATGATCTGAACCAATGCTCTTTTCTCTTCGTATTCTTTGTAGAGTCTTCTGTTTAAGAACCAAAGACCTGCCCATCCTAATAGACACAGTGATCCTACCACCACTATTCCTTCAAATATGGCCCCCAATCCCCAACCCATTTCGGATCTACTCTTCTTCTGCTACAGCTACAACTACTACTATATTGACAAATCTACACTGCCCATCATTTTCTCTCTCAATCTTGCTTTTGCTTTACCCGACTTTGTTTCTGTTTTCATGGAAAATCGAGCGAAACGTTTCTTTCTTCCACTGTTTCTGTTCCTCTCTCTGCTTCCCTCTCTCTCTCTCAACCCCGAAGTACCAAGGACTAAGCTATAACTTCGTCACTGTAGTTTAATAATTATTAAAATAAAACTAATAATTAATAAGTCCTATTTGTTTAAAAAACTATATGTATTTATTCTCTATATTTTCTTAATTCATTTATAATTTGCTATTTTATCTTTCCATTTTTCTTTTAAAAATAATAAAATAAATAAAATAAAAGTTGGTAGATAAAGAGATTGATTAAAAATATTATTTTGAAAAAATACATTATATTAAAAATGCTAACAAGATGAAGAGTACTATTTTAAAATCTAAAGCGCTAAGTTTCGAGTAACTCAAGTAATCTAGAGCCTAAATCAAACTAAATTTCAATAAAATCCAAACTAATTTAGTAGATTGGCTTGGAACTCGGGTGATTCAAAGTTTAAATCATATTGAGTTTTAATAAATAAAAAAATTTGACCTGAACAACCTAGTTAAAAACTTGAATTGACTCGCAATCTGTTAATCTAAAAAAAATTAAAAAAAAACTAGGTAAATAAATATTTATTTTATATATATATATATTTTTAAAATAATATATTTTTTATTTTTTTATAAAATCTGACCCCGTGACTATAGACTGGGATTAGTTTTAAAAACTAAAGTCAAGAGACTATTTGAATATTTCTAATACTATCATGATTAATTGGCCTGCAAGTCGAAACTAATAAAAGAGGATGGATTTGCTTAGACAAAAATCAAATAAATCAGCTCAAGACTTAGGCTTCGTTTGTTTACAGAAAAATTATTTCTTTTTAAAAAATGAATTTTAGAAAAAATAAATTCCTGAAAAGTGAATTATTTTTCGATATTTAGTAGTGTTATGGAAAATAAACTGGAAAACATTTTCCAG
>Ga0307512_10004498_pt1 | contig 15248 bp, 20 predicted proteins | sample 14_EM_MG_FD_200267 | JGI IMG/M metagenome (GOLD analysis project Ga0307512, IMG submission 200267) | Populus trichocarpa ectomycorrhiza microbial communities from riparian zone in the Pacific Northwest, United States - 14_EM | ecosystem: Host-associated > Plants > Roots > Unclassified | place... | reverse complement strand
CCGAGTCCGCCCGATGGCGGAGCGGCCAATGTGGCCTTGTCATTCTGTATATAGAGAGACCGCTAGAGTAGAGAGAACGATATCGCTTTTGGACTTTCTCACAGCGCCCGCTACCATTTCCAACATCTTTTGTTCTCCTACTTTGCTATCTTTACCTTTGACTTTTGTATGGGCAGGGTTTTCAGAGAGTGGGAATATTAGAAATCCGCTCAACCCCACACCCGAGTCCGCCCGATGGTAGAGCGGCCAATGTGGCCTTGTCATTCTGTATATAGACCGCTAGAGTAGAGAGAACGATATCGCTTTTAGACTGTCTCACAGTGCCCGCTACCATTTCCAACAACATTGACTGTTGTAAAGATTACAAGGGTAGTGTTGAAAGATAATGGATGGTAATGAAGTTGAGGCTCTTTAGTAGGTTTATATATGTTTGTTGCTATGGTAACAGGCCGGAATGGTTGTGAGTAGTTTACAGTTCTTGAGTCTTTGATTCAGATTGTAAGGTAAAAATAGTAACAGGCACCCGGCTCATAACTTGTTCAAAGTAGTGAGATTCAGAACCCTGATTGTATCCTATATAAGAGGGCTACACGGCTACATATATACGAGAGCACAAGTACGGCTGAATGCTATTCGCTCGTATCAGAGACAACGATGTCGGAGAGGAAACAATTGAGTGACAGATTATGACGCCTAACTAATATAGGTCATGCATACTTAGCAAACAAATCGAATACCGGTATACAATATCGGAGGTATGAATTAGAACCTATTCACTCGCATTCTTGCTGCACTCGCTCGGCTCAAAACAGGTGTTGACTAGGAGTTTGGCCCGTAGCTTCGTCGGAAAAAAGGTATTTCTACGTTCGGCCTCGTCCGACGCACTGGACGGACGAGCGCGTGTGATAAGAATATTTAAGTCGTTTCCGTCCGACGAAGGGCTTTCCGCTCAGCTCTGTGAGCGCACGACCGTAGAATGAGCGATCCACCTGTTTCTGAGCGACCTTCACAAAGCTCGAGCGAAATTTTCACTTTCCATTTGAATTGGTCTCGTCTCAGCTTAATCGTCTCGTCTAGCCTAATTCATATCGTCTATAGTTGTACTCGATTTTGTAGTTCCAGTTCCATGATCATGAACCATTTGTGAAATGAAATATGGCGTCTATTCTCGAACTATCTATATCTATCTATGTACATATGGTCGATCTGAGGTAGCTCAGGTGCACTCAAACACAGTACACAATCAGACTTGGAGGTTGACTTGGAGGGGCTGATCGAGCGGGCTGGGAGGGGGGGTGATGGAGCGAACATACAGATGGTGATCAAGCACACTTGAAGATGCACTTGTAGCTGGCTGCAGGCGGTGCTCGGAGGCTGGAGATGGCGATCGGGAGCTGGCTAGGGTTCCCAAAAGTCCGGAGCGACTATAGTCTTTTGGGGCCCGGCGACGCCGTCCCATCTCAGGGCATCATTTTGGTGGGCTGGTACGTCTGGTGCTGATGTCGGCTCCCCTAGGGCCCCGTACAGGTACCTATAGGGGGCTGGCGGCTACCGGGCGAGGCATCCGGTCATGGTACGGGTGGTACCGGTGATGAGCCTTAAAATTAGCTGCAGTCGGTGCTATGATGCCATGAAACTAGTTGTGGTGGGCCTTAAAACAAGTGGTAGCAGATTACACAGTACCGGTAAAGGGCCTGAATAGCACAAAATAACATAATTTCCACTACATTCCACAGTGGACTCAGAATCATAGGGAGGTAATGAGAGAAGACTTAACTCGCGCTCCCAGAGAGCTGGGCGGAGATGATGCTCGAGATCGGGGTGGAGATGATGCTCTGGATCTAGCTTGGGATGGTGCTCAGTGGCTGCTTTCGGTGTTAACTCACTATCCCGCTATGCAGTGGTAAAGAAGGATGACTTAACTTCGAGTTCTATAGTGTTGGTAGAGTAGTGGACGAGATAGAGACAGCAAGGGACGACGATGGGAAGAGATAGGGGGATTCATCTAAGAAAGCTGAACTTAGAGATTTTCACGTCCGAAAGTCAACCTTCCTAACCCGATCCGGCAGGTCGTACCCCTTTTTTCCCACATCCCCCCATCTTCTCCCATCGCCATCCCCAGCACTCCTCTATCTCATTCACTACTATACAAGCACCTGAGAACTCGAAGTTAAGTCATCCCCATTTACCTGTGCATTGCGGGATCGTGAGTTAACACCGAATGCAGTCTCTAGCCAGCCTCGATTGTACATCTCGACCGACTATCTCCAGCCAGCTCCTGAGCATCATCTCCACTCAGTTTGCGAGCGTCATCTCCGCCCTGCTCTCTGGGAGCGCGCGTTAAGTCTTCTCTCATTACTTCCCTATGATTGTGTTAACACTTGAATGCAGCCTCAGCTCCCGCGCACCGCCTAGAGCCAACCCAGATCTACCGCCTCCAGCCAACTCCCGAGCACCGCCGCTAGCTAGCTCTCGATCGCCATCTCCAGCCTGCAGCTAGCTACAAGTGCATCTCCAAGTGTGCTCGATCACCATCTGTATGTGCGCTCGATCCCCCCTCCAAGCCCGTTCGATCAGCTCCTCCGAGGGCACCTCCAAGTTTGCTTGTGTACTGTGTTTCAGTGCACCTGAGCTACTGCAGATCGACCGTAAGTACGTAGATAGATATAGATAGTTCGAGAATAGATGCCATATTATTATTTCACACATGGTTCATGATCATGGAACTGGAACTACAAAATCGAGTACAAGTATAGACGAGATGCATTGGGCTGAGATGAGACGAATTACGCTGAGCAGCATAATCAGTCTGAGCGAGAGAGGTGAAAAGTCTGAGCTTGGCTGAGCGGAAAATCCTCGCTCGAGCGCGAACTTATTTTTCCCGATGCCTTCCTTGACTTCCGGAGGTGGTGGGGTGAAGCGAAGGCTCTCGGGCATGAGGCTGGAGGCCTAGCCTCGGTAGGGACAATCGCCCAGAATGTTGGTTTCTTTAAAAGCTTTATTATTTCTGTCTCGTTGTACAGTAGATAGCTCAACATATTTCTTTGTGCTGGATTGATCTCAACACTTTGCGCAAGAGGCCTCTGATGAAGAAGCTTTCTTTCCTGTATGTATTTACAGACATCGTACATATGAACAAGGTTCCCAACCGTCCGTCCGGAGTACACTATTTCGGGGCCCGACATCGTGGTACCGTTTGGGGCATGAGTATGGAAGGACTAGTCCCTCCCGGGCAGAAATCCCCAGGACCAGGGCCCGGTTCAGATGACCATAGTCTTGACCTGGGTCGGATAGGGTATATTCGGCTCGGGAATGAGAGTTCCGGGACACCGTATCCCGGTACAAACCTTCAGCCGAGATGAACTTGTACCGAATCGGAGATTTTAAGCTTCATTAAATTTGATATCAATTTCTAAGTGGGGGCCAATTAATGGACTGTAGGGCCCGCAGTTCTGTAGTCTTGTCATGGAGCGCCCTGGTCCGTCTAGTCCTGGGCAAGGTTTTGGACGGACGGGACGGACTATTGGGATGCATGCATATGAGAACAGTTTGTGATTGGTCGAGCACCCGAACACTCGCCTTTTTTGAGGTCCTCTCACCTTGCTGCACATACGGTTAGCCCGATTGGAATACTTGGTCATGTGCTTCACAGTAGATGTGTTGAATTGGGAGTTACCTGTTGCGTTTGGATCGGCTGATTTGGCTGATACTCAGTGCAATGCACCACTTAGAAACTTCACTCGTGCACATGCGCGCTGCACGCATCATAATACACTAGCACTATATGTGTGCCGTTATTATTGGTTACGTCGCTCATGCCCACAGAGAGCCTCCAGTAACCCCGCATTCTTCAAGTCAAACTTGGACGACACTCACTACCCTGTCCCAGTATTATCAATATTTCCTTTCTAGCGTCAAATCATCACAAGCTACCACGATGCCCAAGCGACTAGGAGACGACCATTCGGCAAACACTCAGCGGCCTCAAAAACACCTCAACTGGTCTGCAGCACCGGCCCTAGTTCAGGAATACGAATTCACACCTACGGACTCGCCTACTCTGCGGCGGCCCATAACAGCCACGAAATTCCCTGACTTCACGCCAGCGAACGAAAATATACTTACCCGTACCGATATTGCACAGCACTCTTCGACTCCCCTCACGCCTTCGGTAACTGTTGGATCCCATGATCGACCGACCTGTTTCCGAATATCTGGAATACCTTCAGACTGGTCTACAAGTCACCTCAAACAAAAATTGCAGGTTATTGATCCCGAACTCAATTTTTCAGATGTCGATCTTTCCGGGCCATTCCCTTCCTGCTGCGACTCTACACATATGGCGTTGCTTCACTTCGACAACTGCACAGCATACTTTCAAAGATTTAAGCGAAACGATGAAACCCTGGTTGTTATTCGCGAGGATATGCCTGAGCGGAAAGTACGACTGATAATTGACAAGCACTTTTATGATTTGACGCCAATGAACTATCCGGATGAGCCAATAATTACTGAGTTGGTGAAATCTGTTTTGGTAACCTGTTCCGCATACTGACTCCTATTTCTAGCGTGATCGCAGTTACTAGTCTTGCAGTCCATGCCTATGGATCATGGAGAAGCCGGGTCTCAGTAGATCGCGCCATTGATTGCCCGATGTGGCTCCGTGATTTCTTGCCAGAGCATTTTCCTAACGCTCGTATTATGACATACGGCTATGACAGCAGCCTCAAACATCCTAATGGAGCAAATTTAACTGACTATCGGCGGAACTTTATCGAGTGTCTACAAAATGCTAGACGCGATTGCCTAGTACGTCTGCTGATCTATTGCACTGCATAGCTGGGATTCTTACGATTCTTTTGCATCTAGCAACAACGTCCAATCATCCTTATTGGACACAGTTTGGGTGGAATATTGGTAGTTCAGGTAACATAGGTGAACTTTATCCGAGATATGACACCAACCGTTAATAATTACAGACTTTGATTCAATCGAACTTATATCCCGAGTTTCGCAAAATCTTTGACTGTATTCGAGGAATATTCCTATTTGGAACGCCACATCAAGGGCTGAGGACCGTAGAACTTTATGAAATGCTGGATGAAGGGTCAGATTATGCCGTGAAAGTTCAAAATCTGCTTGCGCAGTTGCAGGAAGGCTCTGAGTTTCTAGAGAATCAGAAAGAGACCTTGAGTCGGATCTGGAATGACTTTCATGGAACAGTTTGCACTTTCTATGAGACTGAGCCAACGAAATCAATCAAACAGGTGAGCGTTTCCGAATTCAAATCTCTACCCCCCAAACCTAGCAAATGCCGAATGCGCCTATCCAAGACACCAAGTTCGCCCAGGAGATCTCACCGACTGGGACGAAGCATTCGGCCATTTAGGCAAATTTACTGCGTAGAAATGGTGGAAGAGATACATTTCTTGGTTTCCATGATCATTATTAACGTCAATAGATTGGACCCGGAGTGTTTGCGAGGGAGGGCAAAGAGGACCAAATGGTGGAACGATTGTCCGCTCAACTTTATCTTCCAAATGAACGTCGCTTTCGAAGTAATTCTAATCACTCAGATATGGTTAAATTTGATTCGCCGCAGAGCAGAAGTTTTCAGACTGTTGTCACGTACATGAAGAAGTGTTTGGGTGTGTGACCAGCATTGTGTTGACAGTGGAATTGGACCGAGGTACTAATGACGCTAATCATCTGATAGACGAACCGGAAAATGAAATACTCATTGTGGAGTCATCCGGTACTTCAAGGAGAATATTTGACCCTTATTACAGTGATCAAAAAGCCCATCTGGACACACTCTCAGAGATACCTGATGCGGAGAACGACGGCAAGTTGTTTTGGATTTTTCGTGGCATAGACTATAAAAACTGGATAGGAGGGAATGGGAGAGCGCCGGTGCTAGTATTGCGTGGCTCGCACTTTCTCGAGTCTGTTGCGTCCCACATTATGCGCACGCTAAAGGATAACAAAATTGCCGATCTCGTGCTGCACTTCTTTTATGGCTCCACGAGAGACATGGAGCCCCCGCAACCTCTTGAGCATGACTTGAAGTTCAACTGGTGGCATCTGTCGTGTGTGTGGACGCTTCTTAGACAGGTGATTGATGGCTACTCGCCATTACAACAGCAAAATCTCCTTACAGTCTTTTTGAGCCAGGCATTCCGCCCTATTTCAGACATTACAACTGCAAAAGTGTCAATGAATGAGTCTATAGTAGAACTGCAGCATCTGCTGGGTCTCTAGTCCGGATTCGCGCAAGCTCTAGGAAAATCGGAGGAGTTAAGTCGACAAGGTACAGAATCTAAGCGTCTGAACACGCCGTGTATGAAACGTAAACTGGCAGTCGTTTTTGACTTCGATGACTTCTCCAACAAAGAATACAGACTTTTTATAAATGCCATCCGAGGAACCTTACGAAACCTGGGGCGGCACTTCTCAGTAGTAAAAATATTAGTCACTAATCCTCCAACTACAGCTGATCTGGAGATCCAGGAGTCAGAGATTCTACTCGAATATGATACAGAGAGACAAGGTTTGCGCTGAATTACAAATAGTTCTGCACCGAAAGACTGATCTTTTCACTTGCAGAGTGCTTACAAACCCTCCATTTCCATAATATACGGTACGAAACTATCTCTGTTGATCTGAATGAGTGAGTTGATTGTAGGTACAAGAGAGACGGACAAAGGTGCGTCTTATATATGATGAGCATGAGGGCGAGCATCGTGTGAAGTCTAAAAGGGCAGTCATGGCGTGAAGTCTAATGAGACAGTCACGATCATGAACCTTAGGGCTTCCAGCAACACTCCCCCCTCCTGCTATACTCCGTGAAGCAAGAACTAAACAAATGCGAGTACCAAACATGATTAAAACAAATGATAGCAAGCGTACGTGCGCTGCATGCAATTCCCATAGTAGCCTCCTTAAAAACCCTGCTCGTGAGAGGTGACTGTGTGAGCTGGGAAAAGAGTACTACTGTAGCCTGTGGATGGCCATCCGTAAACAAACAAGTGCATCAAACAATTTTAAAAGCAATATTCCATTGAATTCCACCTCGTTCTCGTATCTGCATTACCACAGTCCCATTCCCTTCGTGAATTTCGTGTGCTTCTCTTTGGTTAGTGGCTTCGTGAGAATATCAGCCACATTGTCATTCGTGTGTACGTAGGAGTAGTCGACAATCTTGCGAGCATGGAGATCTCGACTGTTATGGTAGCACACATCGATGTGTTTCGTTCTGGCCTTGATCACTCCGGTTGTGATATGTGTGAGGGCACCTTGATTGTCACAGTAGATCGGTAGCGGGGATGATGGTGATGCTTGCTTCTGAGAGCCGTGGATATCTCTCTGCAACTGTAGCAGCCATCTCGTTTCTCGGGAGACTTCAGAGCAGGCGATGTATTCGGCTTCGAGTGTTGATAGGGCGATGAGGTCTTGCTTCCGAGACTGCCATGATAGGGCGCCACCATCGTGACACGTAAGAAAGACGTGCCCTCCTTGAGACTTGCGGTCGGTGCTATCACTGGCCCAGTCAGAGTCTGTAAATCCGACGACGCCGTAGTTGCCATTGCCGCTGCCGTTGCCGTTGCCGTTGCCGTTGCCGTTGCCGTTGCCGTTGAAGTGCAGTCGAAAGTCTGCTGTGGCATTGAGATACTGGAGCACTCTCTTTGCTGCGGTCATATGGCTGGTGAATGGGCGGGAATTGTATCGGCAGAGAACAGCGACTGCATATGATATATCTGGCCGCGTTGCAAGTGCTGCGTACATCAACGATCCGACGATCGCTTGATAGTGCTTGACACTGTCGTTGTCGAGTTCCTTCTCCCCCCGATCGTCGGCAATGACGAGTTCGATATTTGGAACCATGGGAGTCGAGACTTCGTGAGCATTCTGCATGTGGCATCACTTGAGGATTGTGGTGATGCAGGCCTTCTGGCCAAACTAATGCCATGATCGCCATTGCCGTGGAGAATTGCCGTGCTGGGCTGTGGTTCGTGATATCTTGGACATATCGTCAAAAGTAGAGGAGGATGAGAATGCCATCGCTGCGGATATAGCGGTTAGGTTCGGCTTGTGATTGTGTGAACCCGAGGAATAGGAGGAAGGTATTAATATCGTCGTGCCAGAGCTGTGGTGCTTGCTTGAGACTGTAGTGAGCATTCCTGAGCCCCACAATAATTGGAGGTGAATGTGCATGTGCGTGTGCATCGGGGCCTTCTGGTAAGCATCTATATGATCGATGTTCTATCCACATCTCCCGACCAGAGATGAGATATCGAAAAGTAGTTAGCTTTCTGACAGGAGCGTAAATCTCACCGAAATCTGTCTGCTCATAGCCTTTAATAATTAGGCATGCCTTGCATTGTATAGACATGTAATTGTTTTGCTTTCTTCAGTGATCTTGTAGTGGGCCTGCCATAGCTTCTGCATATGTCATTTGGTCCCCATTGATGGTAAATGATCGCAGCGACTATGCTATCAATGCTTGTGCCTTGACTTCTCGTAACGTGAGTTGTGGTCAATGATGGTAGTGGTAGCCTTTGTGTTGACTTCTTGGTCATGACTTGCCTGCGGGCAGTGTGATTCTCGCGGCGGAGACGTCGACTGTGCTCAATATGTTGTCTCGACGCCGGTGGCTCGCGCGTGCTATGATCACAACTGTGTGCAACAATGATTGTATCCCCCTCGTCAGGAGGATATGATCTCGAACCTGTACGTGCAGGGAGACTTCGATGAGTATGGTCATCGGGCAGATGCCATTGAACATCTGTGACATCATCAGTGTGGCCGTGATCACCACCGCTGTGGCCTTCACCCATTCCACTGATATCCTTGGGACGGCCATGGAGAAGTCCATCTCCACCCGTTCCAATTGCAGTGTTCTGTGCTCGGAGAAGTCCATCTCCAGTATGAAGTTCCTCAATGTATTCTGCATTTTCTGGCAGTCCAAAAATGTCAATTCCGGCTGTTGTGCATGAAACTTATGCATTCTGCTCTTTATCAAAGATGACCTCCGACTGTGTGCGTACCACGTGACAATCTGGATCACAAATTCTCCACAATGTCGTTGACTCATGGGTGTAGCCTACCATCATGCAGGACTTTTGATCGAGGACCGAATTTACTTCGGTGCTGTTCTTCCGCAGTGAGCTTGCTCACATAGCATCCGAATCGTCGCAGGTGGTGGATAGGAGCCTTGTATGATATCTTGTTGCCAGCGGGCTTGCCAAAGGCATGGAGCATCTCGTATGGAGTTTCATATGGTGCTTTGTAGGCATCTCGGTCATCTCGTTTTGTCAAGCCTTCGTTCGGAGATCGCTGATGGAGGTAGACCGCAGTGTTGACGGCTTCTCCCAAAAACTGAATAGGTGCCTGGGAGTCAATCATCATAGCTCGAGCCTTCTCGGTGATGGTACGGATCATTCTCTCAGTGACTCCATTCTTGTGGTGAGAGTAAGGCGGGCACGGTTCATATGTTGTGCCGCCGGCAGTGAGCACCGAGCGGAAGGTCTTGTTATCGTACTCTCCTCGGCCATTATCGCATCGGAATCGTTTGATATGATAGCCCTGGCCCATAGCATGAACTCGGGCCTGAAAGGCCTTGTAGGCGGTGGTGCAAGTTTCCGACTTCTTATCTGGGAGCATCCATACGAACGTGAAGCGGGTATAGTCGTCAACGAATAGTATGAAGTGCTTGTTGCCGCTGAAGGTGGGAGTAGAGAATGGACCGCATACATCTGAGTGTACCAGCTCAAAAGGCTTCGTAGTGCGCTTGACCTTGACTCGAATGAACTTTTGCTTGTGCTTGGCCTGGATGCACACTGTGCACATCGAATCATCGTTCGTATATTCGGGGATGAGAGATCGCACGGAGGTAGGGTGCATGTGAGCAAAGCGGCGATGCCATAGTCTTGACTGTGAGATGGTGAGAGTTTTTCGAGTGGACTTTGACTTCGTGGCGGCGATTGGGCTTGTAGAGGTGGAGGTAGGTGCACTCAGAGGTGCATTCGGAGATAGACTCGTAGGATCAGTGGTCAGTGTGCTTCGTGATCTCTTCCTTCGAGTGGACTTGGAGATTGTGCATGAATCGGTGCTCGAAGGCGTGTTTGGAACTGTGATCAGAGGTGTGCTTGGAAGTGCATCCAAGGTTGATGCTGTATGTGCGCTTGCAGTGGGAGATATGAAGTAGAGGTCATTGACACGATGGCCGATGATTGTAATCGGTGATTGTGGCGATGATATGGAGCATTTGCCGCCGCCAAACGTGGCTGTAGATCCAGCGGAGTCCAGTTGATTGATGGAGAAGAGTGAGAGACGGAATGTAGGCGTGTAAAGAGCATCGATCTCGTAGCCCTGAGTAGCGTCAACAAGTCCATGATGAGTTACACTTACCGTGCTATCATCGCCAAGTTCAATGAGCATTGGTCGGCGTAGTTTCTTGAATGACTTGAACAAGCCGCGATTGTTGCACATATGGTGAGAGGCCCCGGAATCGATGACCCAACTCGGTTGGGCGGAGGAGGCGGTGAGAGCATGGCCGGATAGTCAGATGAGATCTCAATCTCCAGTGGTGGCGATTGAAGCTGTGCCTTTGCAAACTCTGTTTCGTGTTTCCTTCGCTCGTTTGTAGTGAATATCGGACAGTGGTAGCACGCTTTCTGATCGTTTCTTCCAGCATTGTCTCCTCCAGAGCTGTCATTTCCGCCGGGATTGCCGTTACCGCTGTGAGCGCGCTTCCGCTTGCCGCATGCTTCGGTGGTGTGATTGTCCATCTTGCAGTAGGTGCATCGGTGCGTCTTTTGTCGTCCAAATCTCCCACTACCACCACGCCCACGACCACGATAAGCTTCGCGTTGAGAATAAAGGGCCGCCCCAGTCGAAGCGTCCGCGATTTCGGTCACGAGGGCCGCCTTCTCTTCGTCCAATCGAATGGCATCCATTATGTGTTGTGAAGTGGGAGGCGGGGCTTGTCGCTCGAAGATGTTGATCGTTGTGGCAAATTCCTTCGGTATGTGTGTAAAGAGATGAGTGACAAAGCTGTCTTCGGAGATCTCTTCGGCAGAGCCGCTCAGCTGATTGTGGTAGTCGATTAGGCGTGTAAAATAGGTATTCATCTTGACCAAGTTTCGAGAGCGTGTTGTCGAAACAATCGCTGAGGATGTCCTACATCTCTGCAGGATCGGTGGTGTTTCTGATGTGTGTGAGGATCTCGTCGGAGTATTCCATGTAGATGATGGATTGGGCATTGTTTCGTCGTTTTCGCCAGTTTCGCAGTTCGGTACGGCCCTCCCGGGTATTGCCTTCTGGCTCAGGCTCTTCTCTAGTGATGATCTCGTAAGCGTCTGCTCCGATGATTACTCGCCGCACTTTCTCTTTCCACATGGGGCAGTTGTTTTCGGTCAACTTAGGGATGTTGCCGTAAGCGCTCTTGAAAGTTTCGGTAGTCATTGTGCGGGAGGGTGGAGTTTTCGAGGGTCTTGTAAGAGGACGGAGTTCGGGGGTCTTGGTGTGAGCGGGAGGACGGAGATTTCGGGGGTCTTGGTGAGGGTGGGAGGACGGTGTATTCAAGGTTTTGAAGGTCTTTGTAAGGGTGGGAGGACGGTGTATTCGAGGTTTTCGGAGGTCTTTGTAAGGGTGGGAGGACGGTGTATTCGAGGGTTTCGGAGGTCTTTGTAGTCGACGAGGTTTTTGGAAGGTCGTGGAATGATAGAAGGAAGATAAAAAAAAATAGGTGATTTTAGTCAGTAGCGACCGCCGGGCTCATAACCTGTTGATCTGAATGAGTGAGTTGATTGTAGGTACAAGAGAGACGGACAAAGGTGCGTCTTATATATGATGAGCATGAGGGCGAGCATCGTGTGAAGTCTAAAAGGGCAGTCATGGCGTGAAGTCTAATGAGACAGTCACGATCATGAACCTTAGGGCTTCCAGCAACAATCTCGACTCATCACGAATATACGTTTGAGTGGCTTAGGAAATGCCCGGAGTATAAAGCTTGGAACTCTACCGAGTGCTCAAGCTTGTTGTTTATTGAAGGAAAACCGGGGAGCGGCAAAAGCACACTGGTGCGGTACTTCAGAGATAGTTTTTGTTCATGCCCTCGCGACCTCGATCAGGATATTGTTGCCGTATTCTTCTACAGCCACCGGCACGGAGAACTTGAGAGAAGCCACTATAATATGCTCCGTTCTCTGCTCTATGACATTCTTGTAGCAGATGAATCGTTCTTTATTCATTTTCAGACAGCTTTTCGGTGTGGTGGTGGTCGCAACATTTCCTGGCCTTATGAAGATTTGAAGGATATACTATTGGCTTGCACAAATCACCCACTAAAAAGGAAGCTTTTCCTGATAATTGATGCCATGGACGAGTCTCATGAGAAAGACAGGAGAGATATTGTTTTCTTGATGCAGACGATATCCAATGCTTCCAACACGGAATGCGTTGTAAAGATATTTCTTGCCAGCCGACCAATAAATGATCTACACCATGATCATTTAGTAATATACAATCGCATCCTGTTACAAGAAAAAAATACGGAGGATATTGAAAAATATACTGATACATTTCTTGGAAGCCGAGTATTCTGCCGGGCACAAGCTTTCAAAAAGCAAGCCAAAGACTACATCGTCCAATGTGCAGACGGTGTTTTCTTGTGGGTCTCCTTGATTCGAGATGACTTGGTGCGGTATGTCAATCAGGGCCGGAGCGTTAATCAATTAATGGCGTTTCTGAAGGGACTTCCAAAAAAGCTTTGGAGCTATTATGTTCGTATGCTTGACGCCATGCATAGACAGTCCAACGCCGATCCAGATTATATCATTATTAGAGACGGCAGACGGATTCTTCAGTTCTGTTTGTTCTCTCACCGCCCTGTGCAGCTCGCCGAGTTAGAGCATGCTCTGGCAATTTCTGGCCAAAGCCTGGACCCTGAACCAGATGTTTTGTCTTGGGAAGATGAGAGGCCGACGGACATTAGCAAGCTGGTAACCCAATATACGGGCTATTTTGTGAACATCAAATACAGACTCGCCTGTGGACTGGGTGGTGGGTTCCCTGCTACCTTGAGTTAGCTGCGTGACTTCAACTTATCGTGTTATGAAGACAGGGAGGGATATGCGATTGTCCAAGTTATGCATCATACTGTACGGGAGTTTTTCCTCAGCCCACACAATAGCCTAACTCGGTCTCCTTTCCATGCCGCCGATATACAAGAGGCTCTGAAGATGATCCGACTAACCTGTGTTCGCTATCTAACACTCCATTATAAAGAGCTAATGCTTAATTTCCCAAACACTGTGGACGATTGGACATGGGGCTCTGACGAAGTTTGCAAGTTTCTCCAATACCTGAACAAGAGACCATTCGTTAGATACGCGCTGGAGTATTTAACGCGATCACAGGGTGATGTTGACACCGATCCGAAAACCGCACAATTCCATTCAGACTTGATCAACACTGTTCATAACTCTCCGCCGTCGCCAGCATTAGTTCTCCTGACACAGCTTACCGATTTCGGGATGCACTCTAGCAGTATTCAAGTATCACTTAATCACCTACTCTCAGTGGCTGCAAAGAATGGTTACGTTTTTGCCGTCGGCAACTTAGTCGCAGCCGGTGCAGCTTGTAATTCTTTCGACAGGCACCAGCATACTCCTTTGCACCTGGCCGCCTTGAACGGGCATGCGGCCACGGTCCAAGTACTTCTAGACAGCGGCGCTGATATCGAGGCTTTCCAGAATTCATCCCATACACCACTGCACCTAGCTGCTTTGAGCGGACACGAAGCCACGGTCCGGCTGCTCCTCAACCGCGGCGCTCAAATTGAGGCGACGCAGCACTCCAATAGGACGCCCCTGCACCTTGCCGTTTTGAACGGGCACAAGTCCACGGTCTGTCAGCTTCTGGAACACGGCGCAAATATCGAGGCCAAGTTCGATGGCAACCGCTGAACACCGTTGCGGTTGGCCGCTTCGAGTGGGCAACAGGCCATTATCCAGTTGCTCCTGGACCATGGCGCTGACTTCGAGGCTATGATCGATCACCGCTGGACACCTCTTAAATTAGTTGGTTCTTAATTATTGCTGTTGTCCAGCCGAGATAATCGTTTAATTACTTCCTAGGTACAGTTTATACCGCGTTTACTTTTTTCATTCCCAATTACTGATATACCGATAGGTGAAGCTATTTAACTATTTAATTTGTAAGAATAAAAAATGTCGTAGGAAACGAGCAATGGAAATACAGGATTGAGATTGGATAGGAGTTGGATCCTTTTTTAATTGTCAATTGTATATAGACGTAATTCTCAGCTAATCCTGGCCTCATGAAGCATTCTCATTTGTTGATTAATAGTACGTACTCGCGTCTGGGGGTAAAGGATCGGACGCCCCCATTACCGCTAGTATTAGGAACTGACCGAGGTGTAATCCATATGTAGCCGGATATCTATTAGTCTTTCTCTTTATCCGTTGATGTATGATAGGATTGCAAACTTAAGACGTTTAACACTAGATGGCTTCTTTAGGTCATCTGCACGGCATCGAAGGAAGCTACTCCTATTTAATTGGTTGCCAGTCATTCCCGGCCATCTCTGATCGATGGAGGCCAACGGGGGCCGCAAGCCACTGGTCTCATCCCCGAGTCCACCAGCACCGAAGACTAAGGAAGCCACCGGGCCAAACCTTTGGATTTCGCTACATTTCAGTCGATTGCTCGCTCGGTAAAGCTGCGTTGACACCACCTCTGCAGCTTTGCCTCCCCTCTCGTCGTAGGCATTGCATAGGACTAATTCAAACGAGCAGTCAATAGGTACGAAACAATTTTCGATCGCCGCTCACACGTCTACCTCGCGATGACACTATCTACAAGCGGAAGCAATGGAGGCCGCGATCCCGGTACCACACGTACACTCTCGTTTCTTTCCACTAGTTTCCGTCCCATTTTCTGAAGCTTCGATAGGCCCAACAAAGTCGCTGGGTCGAGCTGTACTAATACCCTCGTTTATCGCACGTCTGCGTCGCATCGGAGTTAGGAATTTACAAACCGGCAATGAAGAGCAGCTGGAGAAAACAGGTACTACCCCCGGACCTACATGCCTTTTAAAACAGAAACAGCGCGATAAGTCGACAACAACGATAGCAATTAAAAAACGGACGGCGGCAATCGATTCTGGACGTCGAATTGACCCTGGAGCGAGCGTCCCAGTACCAGCGAGACCGCAGGAGGAG
>Ga0307512_10004497_pt1 | contig 15252 bp, 11 predicted proteins | sample 14_EM_MG_FD_200267 | JGI IMG/M metagenome (GOLD analysis project Ga0307512, IMG submission 200267) | Populus trichocarpa ectomycorrhiza microbial communities from riparian zone in the Pacific Northwest, United States - 14_EM | ecosystem: Host-associated > Plants > Roots > Unclassified | place... | reverse complement strand
GCGAAAACGAAAAAGACCACCGCCAGGAAGACCGCCGCCGCTGCCAGGAAGGTCACCGCCCCGACTCCTGCTGCGCCGCCTGCGTCCCCCGCCCTGGACGCAGCCGACCGCGAACGGCTGCTCGCCGGTACCCACCACGATCCGCACACGGTGCTGGGCGCCCACCCGCTGCCCGGCGGGGTCGCCTTCCGGGTCTTCCGGCCGTACGCGCTGTCCGTGACCGTCGTCGCCGGGGACCTGCGGGCCGAGCTGCACGACGACGGGGACGGGTTCTTCTCCGGTCTGCTGCCCCTGACCGAGGTCCTGGCCTACCGGCTCCTGGTGGCGTACGAGGGATCCGTCCAGGACGCCGAGGACGCGTACCGCTTCCTGCCCACGCTGGGCGAGCTCGACCTGCACCTGATGGGCGAGGGCCGGCACGAGGAGCTGTGGACGGTGCTCGGCGCGCACCCGATGACGCACGAGGGCGTGGCCGGCACCCGCTTCGCCGTGTGGGCGCCGAACGCGCGCGGCGTGCACGTGGCCGGCACCTTCAACTTCTGGGACGGCACCGGTCATCCGATGCGCTCGCTCGGCTCCTCCGGTGTCTGGGAGCTGTTCGTGCCCGGGATCGGCGAGGGCGAGCTGTACAAGTTCGAGATCACCCGGCCCGACGGTTCCAAGACGCTGCGCGCCGACCCGCTGGCCCGCCGCACGGAGGCACCGCCGAACACGTCGTCCGTCGTCACCGCCTCCCATCACGAATGGCACGACGCGCAGTGGCTCGAGCGGCGTGCGGACGCACCCGCGCACGAGACGCCGTTCTCCGTGTACGAGGTCCATCTGCCGTCCTGGCGCCCGGGACTGACGTACCGTCAGCTCGCCGACCAGCTACCGGCGTACGTGAAGGACCTCGGCTTCACCCACGTCGAGCTGATGCCCGTCGCGGAACACCCCTTCGGCGGCTCCTGGGGCTACCAGGTCACCGGCTTCTACGCCCCCACGGCCCGCCTGGGCACCCCCGACGACTTCAAGTACCTGGTCGACGCGCTGCACCGGGCGGGCATCGGCGTCCTGATGGACTGGGTGCCGGCGCACTTCCCGCGCGACGACTGGGCGCTGGCGGAGTTCGACGGCCGTCCCCTGTACGAGCACGAGGACCCGCTGCGCTCCGCGCACCCCGACTGGGGCACGCTGGAGTTCGACTACGGCCGTCGTGAGGTGCGCAACTTCCTGGTGGCGAACGCCGTTTACTGGTGCAAGGAGTTCCACATCGACGGCCTGCGCGTCGACGCGGTCGCCTCCATGCTCTACCTCGACTACTCGCGCGAGCCGGGTGAGTGGGTCCCGAACGAGCACGGCGGCCGGGAGAACCTGGACGCGGTGGCGTTCCTGCAGGAGATGAACGCGACGGTGTACCGGCAGGTGCCGGGTGTGGTGACGATCGCCGAGGAGTCCACGGCCTGGGACGGCGTCACACGGGCCACGCACCACCGGGGCCCGGGCGGCTTCGGGGGCCTCGGCTTCGGCCTGAAGTGGAACATGGGCTGGATGCACGACTCGCTGGCCTACATGGAGCACGAGCCGGTGCACCGCAAGTACCACCACAACGAGATGACGTTCTCGATGGTGTACGCCTACAGCGAGAACTACGTCCTGCCCATCTCGCACGACGAGGTGGTCCACGGCAAGCGCTCCCTGGTCTCGAAGATGCCGGGAGACTGGTGGCAGCAGCGGGCCAATCTGCGCGCCTACCTGGGCTTCATGTGGGCCCACCCGGGCAAGCAACTCCTCTTCATGGGGCAGGAGTTCGCCCAGGGCGCGGAGTGGTCGGAGGCCCACGGCCCGGACTGGTGGCTCCTCGATCCGGCCTACGGTGCCGAACCCGACCACCGTGGGGTGCGCGACCTGGTCCGCGACCTCAACATCGTCTACCGCCACACCCCTGCGCTGTGGCAGCGGGACACCGACCCGGCCGGCTTCCAGTGGATCGTCGGCGACGCGGCCGACGACAACGTCTTCGCGTTCCTGCGCTTCGCCGCCGACGGCACCCCGCTCCTGGCGGTCTCTCACCTCTCCCCCGCCGTCCGCCACGACTACCGCCTCGGCGTCCCCGACGACGTCCCGGCCTGGCACGAGGCGCTCAACACCGACATCGCGAAGTATGGCGGCAGCGACGTCACCAACCCGGACGTCATCAAGCCGGAACCCCTGGCCTGGCACGGCCGCCCGGCCAGCATCAGGCTGACACTGCCACCCCTGACGACGGTGTGGCTGCGCCCGGCGTAGCCCCTCTCGAACGCCGGTCGGACACTTCAGCCCGTCCGGCGATTGAGGACGAGGCCGTTCAGGCCGAAGCGGGGGTCTGGGGGCGGCAGCCCCCAGGACGGGGCGGGCGGCGGCCATCATTCGAACGCCGCGGCCAGGGCCCTCGGCAGTGCCCGGCTGTGCAGCACCCCCAACCGCTGTGTGGCCCGGGTCAACGCCACGTACAGATCGCTCGTGCCGTACAGGCCAGGCTCCACGACCAGCACCGAGTCGAACTCCAGCCCCTTCGCCTGACGCGGGTCGAGGAGTACGACGGTGTGCGTCAGGTCGGGCTCGGCCCCCGCCGTCACCCCGTCCAGCCGCGCGGCCAGCCTGCGGTGCAGATGGCGCGGGGCGATGACCGCGAGCCGCCCCTCGGCGGGCGTCAGCTCCTCGGCCGCCTTGGCCACCGCGTCCGGCAGGTCGTCGGCCGCGCGCGCCCACGGCCGTACACCGGTCGACCGCACCGAACTGGGCGGTTCGAAGTCCGGGTGCTCGGCCCGCACCACCGCCGCCGCGACCTCCATGATCTCGGCCGGGGTGCGGTAGTTGACGCCGAGGCGGGCGTGCTCCCAACGGTCCTCGACGTACGGCTGGAGGATGCCCGCCCACGAACCGACGCCCGCCGCCTCCGCGGTCTGCGCCGGATCGCCGACCAGGGTCATCGAGCGGGTCGGGCTGCGCCGCATGAGCAGCCGCCACGCCATCGGCGACAGCTCCTGCGCCTCGTCGACGATGATGTGCCCGAACGCCCAGGTCCGGTCGGCCGCCGCGCGCTCGGCGGCGCTGCGGTGATCGTCCTCCCCTTGCCGCTCGGCGAACCGCTCGGCGTCGATGATGTCGTGCGCGGACAGGACCTCGGAGTTCTCCTCGTCGATGTCCTCGAACTCATAGGTACGCGAGGCGTACGACACGTCCAGCACGCCCTGCGCATAGGCGACCTGTGTCTCCCGGTCCCGCTCCGCCAGCGCCCGCGCCACCCGTTCGTCCACGCCGAGCAGTTCGGCCGCCTCGTCAAGGAGTGGTACGTCCGCCACCGTCCATGCCCGCGTCACCGGGCGGCGGATGGCGGCCGCGTCCTCGTCGGGGAGATAGCCGACGGGATCGGCGAGGAAGTCCGCGACCAGGCGCTGCGGGGTCAGCCGCGGCCACAACTGGTCGATGGCGGCCCACACTTCGGGGTTCTCGGCGAGCTCGTCACGGATCTGTGTGATGTCGCTCGGGTCCAGCACATTCGTACCGTCGAAGGGGTCCGTGCCGATGCGCTCGGCGACCATGTCGGTGAGCGTGTTGAGGATGTGGCCCTCGAAGTGCTCGCGGGCCACGTTGTGCGGCAGCCCGGCGGCCCGGGCGCGCTCGCGGGCCATCTTGACCAGGCCGTCGTCGAGCATCAGGATCTCGCGGTCGTGCTCGATCGCGATCACCGGGTCGGGGAGTGCCTGCCAGTCGCGTACGACTTCGACGAGCACGTCCGCCATGTCGGCGCGGCCCTTCACGGCGGCCGCCGCACGGGTGTCGCTCGCCTTCGCCTTCACGCCGGGGAACAGCTCCCCGACCGTCGCGAGCAGCACACCCGTCTCGCCGAGCGAGGGCAGCACCTCGCCGATGTAGCCGAGGAAGGCGGGGTTGGGGCCGACGATGAGGACGGCCCGCTTGGCGAGCAGCTCCCGGTGTTCGTAGAGGAGATAGGCCGCGCGGTGCAGGGCGACGGCCGTCTTGCCGGTGCCCGGACCGCCCTCGACCACCAGCACCCCGCGGTACGGCGCCCGGATGATCTCGTCCTGCTCGGCCTGGATGGTCTGCACGATGTCGCTCATCCGGCCGGTACGCGCGGAGTTGAGCGCGGCCAGCAGCACGGCGTCGCCGGTCGGGTCCTCGTGGCCGGTCCGCTGCCGGTCCCCCAGGTCGAGGATCTCGTCGTGCAGGGCGGTCACCGTGCGGCCGCTGGTGGTGAGGTGCCGGCGCCGGCGCAGGCCCATCGGGGTGTGGCCGGTGGCCAGGTAGAAGGGGCGGGCGACGTCGGCACGCCAGTCGATCAGGACCGGGGTGCGCTCGGCGTCGTCGGTGCGCAGGCCGATCCGGCCGATGTGATGGCTGACACCCGAGGTGAGGTCGATACGGCCGAAGCAGAGCGATCCGTCCACCGCGTTCAGCGCGGACAGCAGCCCCGAGCGCTCGGCGACCAGGATGTCCCGCTCCAACCGGGCCTGCTGGGGCGTGTTGCCCTGTGCGAGCGCGTCCGTGACGCCGGCCTCGGTGTCCCCGCGCAGGGCGTCCACGCGCGCGTACAGCCCGTCGATGAATTCCTGCTCACCACGAATTTCATCGGTGTTTGACAATTCCACTCCCGCGCAGATATACTGTGCCTACAGAACTTCTTTGCGACTCAATCTCCTTGAAGTCGCGAACCATTGAATATACGCAAAGAAATCCCCCGAGCGCAATTGCTCGGGGGATTTTCTTGTATTACGTCAGGTCAGCGCGCGCAGCGTGCTCAGAGCACGTCGGCCAGCTCCTCCAGCAGCCTTCGCTTGGGCCGCGCCCCCACCATCGAGCGCACGGGCTCACCGCCCCGGAACACCATGAAGGTCGGCATCGACAGCACCTTGTACGCGTTGGTCGTGTCCGGGTTGGTGTCCACGTCCAGCTGGACCACCTTCAGCCGGTCGCCCTCCTCGTCGGCGAGGGCACTGAGTACCGGCCCCATCTGCCGGCATGGCGGGCACCAGTCGGCGGTGAACTCCACGAGTACCGGAAGCTCGCTGTCGATCACTTCCGTCCCGAAGTTCGCGTCCGTCACCTCGGCCACGCCCGTTGCCTTGATCACTTGTGGGTCCCTCCCAGTTCGCACATCGGTTCCGGACCGCCCGGAACCGCTGCCTCGGCCCTCGCCAGCTGCCCGCCGATCTCCGCCCGCACCGCCTGCAACTCGCCGATCAGCGCGTCGAGTTCGCCCAGCTTGCGCCGGTAGACCGCGAGCGAGGCCGGACAGGAGTCGCCCTCCGGGTGCCCGGCCCGCAGACACTCCACGAACGGCCGCGTCTCCTCCAGCTCGAACCCGAAGTCCTGCAGGGTCCTGATCTGCCGGAGAAGTTCGAGATCGCTCTCGTCGTAGGTGCGGTACCCGTTCCCGCTGCGCCGCGCGGGCAGCAGCCCGCGCGACTCGTAGTACCTGAGCGTCCGCGTCGTGGTCCCGGCCCGTGCGGCCAGCTCGCCGATTCGCATGCCTACGAACGTAATCCTTGACGCCGACGTCAGGGCAACGGCGACTGCGTCGGGCGGGTTCGGCCGGGCCGATTCCGTCAGGCGGATTCCGTCAGGCGGATTCCGTCAGTGGGGCGACGGGCCCGGGCGCGGGCCCAGCAGCCACTCCCCCGAGGGCGGTCCTCCGTGCATCTCCATGTCGTCCTCGTCCTCGGCTTCGTCCTCGTCGTCCTCCGAGAGCCAGTCCGCCTCCCCGGTCCCGTCACGGACGCCGAGCAGGCGGCGGGTCAGGCGGTCGCGGTCGGACAGGAGCTCGTCGAGGGCTTCGCGCACGTCGGACGGTTCGGTGCGCGGGGACTCCCGCTCGGCCGCGATCAGGACGGCCCGGCGGACGAGCTCCTTCGTGAAGGAGGCCGTCGTGCCCTCCGTGCGGGCCACGACCTCGTCGGCGACGTCCTGGCCGAGGCCGAGGCCGGCGCCGTAGAGGGCGAGCAGGGCGGCGCGGCCCTGCGCGTCCGGCAGCGGGATCTCCACGGCGAGGTCGACGCGGCCGGGGCGCTGGACGAGGGCCGGTTCCAGCAGGTCCGCACGGTTGGTGGTGAGGAGGAAGGCGACGTCGGCGTCGTCGCCGAGGCCGTCCATCTCGTTCAGCACCTGGAAGAGCAGGGGCTGCTCGCCGCCGCCGTAGTCGCGGGCCTCGGCGATCAGGTCGCAGTCCTCGAGGACGACGAGCGCGGGCTGGAGCATCCGGGCCAGGGCGCAGGCCGGGCCGATGGCGTTGATGCTCTCGCCGGACAGGATCACGACCGTGAACTGGGGGAGGTGGGAGAGGAGGTAGCGGATCGTGTGGGTCTTGCCGGTGCCGGGAGGACCGTAGAGGAGGAGTCCCCGGCGCAGGTGCTGGCCCGCGGCGCGGAGCTGTTCACGGCGCCGCGCCACCCCCACCACCTGCCGTTCCACCCGCTCCAGGAGCCCGGCCGGCAGCACGATGTCGTCGCGGGTCAGACCGGGGCGGCGGTGGAACCGGAACGGGCCGAGGCCGTGTCCGAACTCCGAGCCCTCGAAGGAGAGCACCTGCCCGCGGAAGACGTTGTGCTCGCGCACGAGCATGTCGATCTCGGCGAGCAGCCGGTCCGCGAACTCCTTGTCGCGGGCGAGGACCTCGATCTCGACCTTGTTACGCCCGTACTCGTCCTGCGGGCCGCGCAGCAGTACGGCGAACCGATCGTCGCCCTCCGCTCCGAGGTAGAACCCGCAGGAGACGCAGGCCAGTTCCGCGTCGGGCGAGACGGGCAGATGGGCGTAGTCGACCGCGCCGACCACAAAACGGTCGTAGCGGTCGGCGGCCTCGATGATGTCGCCGAGGGTGAGGTCGCCGTGGTGCGTGGCGCCGCGCATGCCGACCAGCTCGTAGGAACGGCCGTCCGCGGTAAACCAGCGCTCCAGGGCGAGATGGACGTTGGGCAGGTCGAACGGCGCGTAGGCGGCCTTGACGACCGGGCGGTCCGTCGGCGCCGAACCCAGGTGCTCGCGCAGCCGCCTGGCGAGATCGCGGCTGCCGTCGGTGTCGCTGCGCTTCGGGCGGGCGACCGCCGTCAGGAACTCGTAGAACAGTTCGTTGATCCGCTCGAGCGGGAGCGGTGAGGGCTCGCGCGCGGCGCCGTACCGCTTCTCGTACTCGTCCGAGCTGAGGATCTCCACCTCGTCGGGCTCCCCCATGTCGTCTGCCTCCGTGCGTTCGGCCGTGCCCCCGAGCTTCTCCAGCCTGGGCCCAACCGACTGAGGGGTCAAAGGATTTGGGGCAAGTGTCGCCAAACGGTCTACTCGCGTGTCTGAAGCGGCAGACCCGACACGGCGGATTCGGACCCGCCGGCGCCTAGACGGCCTGAGCAGGCACCCCGGCCGACTCCTCGACCTCCAGCAGCGAGGCGCTCTCCCGTTCCTCCTCGAAGGCCCTGCGGCCGCCACGGAGCCCGAACAGCCGTTTGGCGAGGGCGATGTAGAGGACGGCGGCGATGTTGAGGAGCAGGGTGGCGATCTTCAACCAGCTGATGTGCTCGGTGAGTTCGTAGATCTCCAGGGGCAGGAAGGCGGCGGTGGCGACCACCGTGAGGTACTCCGCCCAGCGCTTGGCGTACCAGAGACCGACCGCCTCGACGAGCTCGATCAGGGCGTAGACGAGGAGCAGCCCGGCCACCAGCAGCAGCGTGGAGTGCTTGTAGCCGAAGGTCTTCTGGATGGTGCCGACGACCGGTGAGTTGTCGAGGTCGTAGTGGAAGTGCCGGAAGACGGGCCGGAAGACGTCGAGGTACTCGTCGAAGAGCTTGCGCACCGAGTCCTGGCTGTTGCTGAACTTCCACACGGCCAGGGCCACCAGCACGATGAACACGCCGCGCACGGCCCGCTCGATCGCCAGGAAGCGCAGGATGAACAGGTCGCGCAGGACCTTGCCGCGCGGCACGAGGGGCGCGTGGTCCGCCGGCCCCGAACCGTGCGGCTCGCCCAGCGCGAAGTCGCCGCAGCGCAGACAGCGCCAGACGTCTCCGAGCGCGGTCTCGGCGTGCAGCCGCACCCGCAGCCGGGGGTCGTCCGGCGCGTAGGTGACGTGCCCCTTGCGCGCACACGTCCGCCGGTCCCAGTCGATCTTCATCCCCCGTGCCTCCAACGAACATGCCGCGCCGGTCAACCGGCGCGGCATGCTACTGGACGAAGGTAAGAGATCGGTGAGGATTCGCGCCGACCCCGGCTGCCGGGGTGTTCTGCGGGTGCTGCGCGGACCGGGCGGCTGAGCGACGGGGGGACACCCAGCCGCCCGGAGTCTTGGGGGCTAGGCCTTCGCCAGCTCCTTCTCGCCGCCCTGCTCCGGCACCTCGACGTGGGGCTCCTGGCCCTCGTCGAGCAAGGTGGTCTCGTCGAAGGGCAGTCCTCCGCCAAGGACCTGCTGGACGCGCTCCTTGTCGATCTCCTTGGTCCAGGTGCCGACCAGGACGGTGGCGACGGCGTTGCCCGCGAAGTTCGTCAGGGCACGGGCCTCGCTCATGAAGCGGTCGATGCCGACGATCAGACCGACGCCGTCCACCAGCGCGGGCTTGTGCGACTGCAGACCGCCGGCCAGCGTGGCCAGACCGGCGCCACTGACGCCCGCCGCGCCTTTGGAGGCCAGCAGCAGGAAGAGCAGCAGCGGGATCTGCTCACCGATGGACATCGGCGTACCCAGGGCGTCCGCGATGTAGAGCGACGCCATGGTCATGTAGATCATCGTGCCGTCGAGGTTGAAGGAGTAGCCGGTCGGGACCGTGATGCCGACGACCGATTTGCTGACGCCCAGGTGCTCCATCTTCGCGATGAGCCGCGGCAGCGCGGACTCGGAGGACGAGGTGGAGAGGATCAGCAGGAACTCACGGGCGAGATACTTGAACAGGATGAAGATGTTCAGCCCTGCGATGATCCGCAGCAGCAGGCCGAGCACCACGAAGACGAACAGCACACAGGTCACGTAGAAGCCGAACATCAACACGGCGAGGCTCTTGAGCGCGTCGACACCGGCGGATCCGACCACCGCGGCAATCGCGCCGAAGGCACCGATCGGTGCGGCCCACATGACCATGGCGAGGATGCGGAAGACGAGCCGCTGGATGTGCTCCACACCGCGCAGGATCGGCTGACCGACCGAGCCCATCGCCTGCAGCGCGAATCCGGCGAGCAGCGCGACCAGCAGGGTCTGCAGCACCTGGCCCTCGGTGAAGGCGGAGACGAAGGTCATCGGGATGATCGACAGTACGAAGTCGACCGGCGGCAGCGCGTCGGCGGACACCTGATCATGCCCGGACGCCTTGATGGCATTGGTGATGTGCAGCCCATCGCCCGGGTGCAGGATGTTGCCGACGACGAGACCGATGGTCAGCGCGACGAGCGACATCACCAGGAAGTAGCCGAGTGCGATACCGCCGACGGCACCGACCTTGGCGGCCTTCCGGACCGACCCGATGCCGAGCACGATCGTGCAGAAGATGATCGGCGAGATCATCATCTTGATCAGGTTCACGAAGCCGGTGCCCAGCGGCTTGAGCTCGACGCCCGCGTCGGGCCAGATCAGCCCGACCGCGATACCGAGCGCCACCGCGATGATCACCGCGATGTAGAGATAGTGGGTGCGGTCCCGCTTCACAGCGGGTGCGGCAGGTGCCGTATCGGGGGTGCTGGCGGCCACGGCTGCCCTCCTTGACGTCTTCGTCGGCATCACCGGCGTGCGGCTCACGTCCGGATGGAGATGGGGATGGTTCTCGGGAAGTGGTTCCCGGGGGTGCGGCTCTCGGGGAGGGGAAGCGCTGGCCGGAACCGGCTGTCCTGCTTCCGCTCACTCCTCGATGCGGTGACTATCTCCTGGTCTGTGAGGGCGGTCACCCTTACGTTCATTTAGTACACCTCACACACTGGCATGCTAATTTTTGAGCATGACCGAACCTGTGAAGCGGGCGTTCAAGTACCGCTTCCACCCGAGCGCCGCCCAGGCGGCTGAGCTGACGCGTACGTTTGGTTGCGTACGAACGGTCTACAACCTGGCGCTACAGGCCCGCACCACTGCCTGGTTCACGGAGCAGCGTCGGATCAACTACGTCCAGACATCGGCATTGCTGACCGAGTGGAAGAGGACCGAGGAGTACGCCTACCTGGCCGAAGTCTCGTCGGTTCCTCTGCAGCAGGCGCTGCGGCACCTGCAGGGCGCCTTCGTCAACTTCTTCGAGAAGCGCTCCGCATACCCGCGATTCAAATCCCGCAAGAAGTCCCGCAACAGCGCGGAATACACTCGCTCGGCATTCACCTACCGCGACGGTCGGCTCGCCCTGGCAAAGATGCCGGAGCCGCTGAACATCGTGTGGTCCAGGCCTCTCCCGGAGGGGCAGATCCCGTCGACGGTGACGGTGTCAAAGGACAGTGCGGGACGCTGGTTCGTCTCGATGCTGTGTGAGGACGCTTCGGTGAAAGCGCTCCCGAGCACCGGCGCGGCAGTGGGCGTGGACGCGGGCATCACCTCGCTGGTGACCCTGTCGACCGGCGAGAAGGTCACCAATCCGAAGTCCGAGAAGAAGGACCGGGCAAGGCTCGCCCGTGCCCAACGAGAGCTGTCCCGCAAGGAGAAGGGTTCCAGGAATCGCGACAAGGCCCGCGCCCGAGTCGCCCGCATCCATGCCCGGATCACCGACCGGCGCCGGGATTTCCTGCACAAGCTGTCCACGCGTCTCGTTCGTGAGAACCAAACGATCGTGATCGAGGACCTCGCTATCCGGAACATGATGACGAGCCACACACTCGCCCGTGCAATCTCCGACGCGTCATGGGGCGAACTGCGCCGCATGCTGGAGTACAAGGCCCAGTGGTACGACCGCGAACTGATCGCGGTCGACCGCTGGTACCCGTCGAGCAGGACCTGCTCGGCCTGCGGCCGCATGGTCGCGAAACTGCCGTTGAGCATCCGGGAATGGACCTGCGCCGCATGCGGGGCGATCCACGACCGCGACGAGAACGCGGCGAAGAATGTTCTGGCCGCCGGGCTGGCGGTGTCGGCCTGTGGAGCCGGTGTGAGACCTCAACGGAGAACCTCTGGGCGGGCGACCGGCACTGAAGCAGGAAAGCTTCGAAGGAGCGCCGGATCTCGGCGCAGAGTCGGAGATTCCCCGCTCTCGGAGCGGGGAGAGGCCAATTAGTTCACACTTCAACAACAGCAATCAACAGCAATCAACATTGCTGATACCGGCGCGCAGGGGCAGGCATACGGATGGGAACCAGGGGGTGGGAAGCGGATAAGAGCGAGGCAGACTGATTCCATGCGCATGCCCTGCCTCCCGAGACCCCGCAGCCTGGCCGGCCAGCTCTTCGCGATGCAGGCCGTGCTGATAGCTGTCGTCGTGGCCGGATACGCGCTGTTCACCTACGTCAGCGACCAGGCCCAGGCCGAGGACGCGGCGGCCCGCCAGGCCAGGGCGGTGGCGCGTTCGGTCGCGGACGCCCCCTCCGTGCGGGAGGCGATCGGCTCGGCGGATCCGACGGCCCGGCTGGAGTCGTACACGCTGCAGGTCCAGCGGGACACCGAGGTCGACTTCATCACGATCATGAACCCGGATGGCATCCGCTGGACCCACCCGGTCAGGACGCAGATCGGCAAGCGGTTCCTCGGTCACATCGGCCCCGCCCAGCACGGCCGCACCTTCACCGAGACGTACACCGGCACGCTCGGCGCCTCCGTCCGCGCCGTCACGCCGGTGTGGAACGGCAACCATGTGGTCGGCCTGGTGAGCGCCGGTATCAAGGTGGAGGCGATCAGCCAGCGGGTGCAGGACCAGGTGACGGCCCTGCTCGGCGTCGCGGCCGGCGCGCTCGGCCTCGGCGCCATCGGCACGTACGTCGTCAACGCCCGCCTGCGCCGCCATACCCACGGCATGAACGCGGCCGAGCTCAGCGACATGCACGACTACCACCAGGCCGCGCTGCACGCGGTGCGCGAGGGGCTGCTGATGCTGGACGGCCAGTACCGCGTGGCCCTGATCAACGACGGCGGCCGGGAGCTGCTGGGCGTCAGCCGGCAGCAGGACGTGGTCGGCAGGTCGGTGGCGGACCTCGGGCTGCCCGCCCCGCTGACGGGGGCGCTGCTGGCGTCGGAGCCGCGGGTGGACGAGGTACATCTGACGGCGGACCGCGTCCTGGTGGTGAACACCTCGCCGGTGTCGGGAGGCGAGCAGCGGGGCACGGTGGTGACCTTGCGCGACGTGACCGAACTCCAGTCCCTGATGGGCGAGTTGGACTCGGAACGCGGCTTCACCCAGGCCCTGCGCTCGCAGGCGCACGAGGCGGCGAACCGCCTGCACACGGTGGTGTCCCTGATCGAACTGGACCGCGCGCAGGAGGCGGTGGACTTCGCCACGGCGGAGCTGGAGCTGGCCCAGGCGCTCACCGACCAGGTGGTGGCGGCGGTGAGCGAACCCGTGCTGGCGGCGCTGCTGCTCGGCAAGACGGCCCAGGCCAACGAGCGGGGCGTGGAGCTGGTGGTGTCGGAGGACAGCCGCCTCGACGACGGCCTGCTCCCCGAGAGCCTGCCGGCCCGCGACCTGGTGACGATCCTCGGCAATCTGATCGACAACGCGGTGGATGCGGCGCAGGGCAGCGTCGGCGCCCGGGTGACGGTGACGGCGTATGCGGAGGGCACCGAGCTGGTGATGCGGGTCGCGGACACCGGCACAGGGGTGGATCCCGCCCATGCCGAGCTGGTATTCCAACGGGGGTTCTCGACGAAGCCGGCCGGTCCCGGCGGGCGCGGTCTGGGGCTGGCACTGGTACGGCAGGCGGTCACCCGGCAGGAGGGCACGTTGACGGTGGCAGAGGGCGGGGAAGGCGGCGCGGTGTTCGAGGTACGGCTGCCTCTGGGCACGGACGTCGGTCCGGCCGGCGTGACGGCGCGCGCCGTAGTGAGAGGTGACGCATGACGGCCGAGCAGCCCATCCGGGTCCTGGTCGTGGAGGACGACCCGGTGGCCGCCGACGCGCACGTCATGTACGTCGGGCGGGTGCCGGGCTTCGTGGCCGTGGGAAAGGCGCACACGGGCGCGGAGGCGCGGCGGCTGCTGGACCGTACGCCGGTGGATCTGCTGTTGCTGGACCTGCATCTGCCGGACGTGCACGGGTTGCAGTTCGCGCGGTCGCTGCGGGCGGCCGGGCATCATGCGGACGTGATCGCGGTGACGTCGGCGCGGGACCTGACCGTGGTGCGGGAGGGGGTGTCGCTGGGGGTGGTGCAGTACGTCCTGAAGCCGTTCACCTTCGCGACCCTGCGGGACCGGCTGGTGCGGTACGCGGAGTTCCATGCGGCGGTGGGTGAGGCGAGCGGACAGGACGAGGTGGACCGGGCGCTGGCCTCCCTGCGGGCACCCTCGCCCGCGGCCCTCCCCAAGGGTCTGAGCGCACCGACCCTGGAGCGGGTGACCGTGGCCCTGCGGGACTGCGCGGAGGGACTGACCGCCGCGGGGCTGGCGGAGGCGGTGGGGATCTCCCGGATCACGGCCCGGCGGTATCTGGAACATCTGGTGGATGCCGGACGAGCGGCCCGGAATCCGCAGTACGGAACGGTGGGACGGCCGGAGCTGCAGTACCGGTGGGTGCGGGGGGACCGGGGAGAACGGGGAGATTCGGATCGTGGACGCTAGGTCGGCGCACACCCGTTGACCTGACTAGACCATTCCTCCTACGTTCACCGGGCAGCCATCCCGGCCAACAACGACGTAGGCCCGTAGGAGGTCGTGCCCGTGCGCCCCACCGCTGTCCGCCCCCGCTCCACCACCGCACTCACCGCCGTCGTCACCCTCGCCCTCGCCGCAACCGCCCTCACGGCGTGCGGCAGTGGCTCCGGCAGCGACCCGGACACCGTCAGGATCTCCTTCAAGCAGTCCACGGACAACTCCATCAAGGTGATGGACGACTACCTCGCGGACATCAAGAAGCAGTTCGAGAAGAAGTACCCCGGCAAGAAGGTCGAACTCGTCCCGATCAAGGCCCCGGACTCGGAGTACTACACCAAGCTCCAGCAGATGCTCCGCTCCCCCAAGACCGCGCCCGACCTGGTCTACGAGGACACCTTCCTCATCAATTCGGACATCACCAGCGGGTACTTGAAACCCCTGGACCCGTACCTGGCCAAGTGGCCGGACTGGAACCAGTTCATCGACACGGCGAAGACCGCGGCCAAGGGCGAGGACGGCAAGACGTACGGCGTCCCGGACGGTACCGACACCCGGGGCCTCTGGTTCGACAAGGCCATCTTCAAGAAGGCCGGCCTGCCCGCGAACTGGCAGCCGAAGACCTGGGACGACGTCCTGACCGCGGCCCGCACGATCAAGAAGAAGGTCCCGGGGGTCACCCCGATGAACGTCTACACCGGCAAACCCGCCGGCGAGGCCGCCACCATGCAGGGCTTCGAGATGCTCCTGTACGGCACCGGCGCCGGCGCCGCGGATCCCCTCTACGACGCCTCGTCGAAGAAGTGGTTCGCCGGCAGCCAGGGCTTCAAGGACTCCCTCTCCTTCGTCGAGACGGTCTACAAGGAGAAACTCGGCACCGACGTCTCCACCGCCCTCGACCCCAACATCCAGACCATCGTCGCCGGCGACCTGCTGCCCAAGGGCAAGCTGGGCATCGCCCTCGACGGCTCCTGGCTGCCGCAGGCCTGGCTGAAGGGCAGCGGTCATGAATGGCCGCAGTGGTCGAGCGAGTTGGGGCTGGCGTACATGCCCACCCAGCACGGCCAGGCCCCCGGCAAGGTGAGCATGTCGGGCGGCTGGACCTGGGCGGTCCCCGCCAAGGCGTCCAACCCCGACCTGGCCTTCGACTTCATCAAGACGATGCAGACGAAGGCGAACGCCGAGAAGTGGTACATCGCCAACTCCGGCATCTCGGTCCGCAAGGACGTCGCGGACGACCCCGCCTACGTCAAGGCCCAGCCCGGCATCAAGTTCTTCACCGACCTGGTCGCGAGCACCCACTACCGGCCCGCCTACCCGGCGTACCCGAAGGTCTCCACGGCCGTCCAGGAGGCGATGGAGGGCGTGACGACGGGCGACACGTCCGTCGACAAGGCGGCGAGCGGCTACGACGACGCGCTCAAGGACGCCACGAACAACCAGGTGGTCCGGAAGTGAACGGCGGCGACCACCGATGACCGCCGCGACCCCGCACGCGGGGACGGACGCCGGCCCGGAGACCGCCAAGGCCCCTCCGG
>Ga0307512_10004496_pt1 | contig 15256 bp, 6 predicted proteins | sample 14_EM_MG_FD_200267 | JGI IMG/M metagenome (GOLD analysis project Ga0307512, IMG submission 200267) | Populus trichocarpa ectomycorrhiza microbial communities from riparian zone in the Pacific Northwest, United States - 14_EM | ecosystem: Host-associated > Plants > Roots > Unclassified | place... | reverse complement strand
ACGCTGTCCTGGCCGGCCGGGATCATGTCCGAGGCCGAGGTGACCGCGCTCGGCGAGCACTGGATGGCCGCGCTGCGCGAGCTCGCGGTGGCCGACGTGGCCGGGCACACGCCGTCGGACTTCCCGCTGGTCACGCTCACCCAGGACGACGTGGACGCGTTCGCCGGCGCGGCCGACGTGCTGCCGCTGCTGCCGCTGCAGGAGGGCATGTACTTCCACGCGGCGTACTCCGACGTGGACACCTACGCCGTGCAGCAGATCGCCGAACTGACCGGGGTTGTCGACCCGGCCCGGCTGCGGCGCGCGGTGGACGCCGCCGTCCGCCGGCACGACGCGTTGCGGGCCTCGTTCCGGGAATCCCGCGACGGGCGGATCGTCCAGGTCATCGCGGCCGAGGTGCAGGTGCCCTGGCGTGAGGTCGACCTGAGCGAGGAGCGCGACGCCGAGGGCAAGCTCGCCGAACTGGCCGCCGCCGAGCTGGCCGAGCCGTTCGACCTGGCCCGGCCGCCCGTGCTGCGCTACACGCTGGTGTCGCTGAGCGAGACCGAGCACCGGCTGATCGAGACGATGCACCACCTCCTGGCCGACGGCTGGTCCTACCCGTTGGTCTTCAACGACATCGTCTCCGCGTACGCGGGCAAGGATCTGCCGCCCCCGGCCGTGACCTTCCGCGACCACCTCGAAGCGGTCCTGGGCCGGGATCGCGCCGAGGCGCGCGCGGCCTGGTCGGCGGCGCTGGACGGCGTCGAGCCGACCGCGCTGCACCCGGAGATCACCGCGGTGTCCCGGCACGACAGCGTGTCGGTGGCGCTCAGCCCCGAGCGGACCGCGCAGCTGGCGGCCACCGCGCGGCAGCACGGCCTGACGGTCAGCACCTTCGTGCACGGCGCCTGGGGGCTGCTGCTCGGCCGACTGCTCGGCCGGGACCGGGTGGTGTTCGGCTCGACCGTGTCGGGTCGCGAGGGCACGCTCGACGTCAGCGGCGTGGTCGGGCTGCTGATCAACACGGTCGCGGTGCCGATGGCGTGGCGGCCGGCCGAGCCGCTCGGCGACGTGCTGCGCCGCCTGCACGAGCAGCAGACCGATGTGCTCGACGCGCGGCAGGTGGGCCTGGCCGAGCTGAACCGGCTGGCCGGCGTGCGGGAACTGTTCGACTCGATGGTGGTGGTGGAGAACTTCCCGGCCGTCGGCGGCGGAGTGGACGGCGGCCTGGCGGTGCGCGGCTTCACCGGCACGGACTCGCCGCACTATCCGGTGTCGCTGGTCGCGTTCCCGGGCGAGCGGCTGACCCTGGAGATCAAGTACGACGCGGCGGTCGGCGAAGCGGCGGCCCGGCGGCTGGTGTCGCTGGCGGAACGCGTCCTCGACCAGCTGATCGACGGCCTCGACCGGCCGGTGGCGGCGCTGTCCCTGGGCGGCGGGGTGGCGGCGATCGGCGGCCGGCGGGAGGTCGGCGGCACCCTGCTCGACGTGCTTCGCGGTGCCGCGGTGACCTGCGACGACGAGACGATTTCGTACGCCGAACTCGACGCCCGGTCGAACCGCCTCGCGCACGACCTGATCGCCCGCGGGGTGCGGCCGGAATCCCGGGTCGCGGTGCTGCTGCCGCGCTCGATCGACCTGGTCGTGGCGCTGCTCGCGGTCGTCAAGGCGGGCGGCTGTTACGTGCCCGTCGACCCGGCGGCACCGGCAGCCCGGCGCGACTTCATCCTGGCCGACTCGGCGCCCGTCTGTGTCCTCGACAGCGTCGACGCGCCCGAGCGGCCCAGCACCCGCCCGGCCGTCTCGCTCGCGGCCGACAACGCGGCGTACGTCATCTACACCTCGGGCTCGACGGGCCAGCCGAAGGGCGTCGTCGTCAGCCACCGGGACGTGCTCGCGCTCTTCGCCGCCGCGACGGATCTGTTCGACTTCACCGCGGACGACGTGTGGACGATGTTCCACTCGTACGCCTTCGACTTCTCGGTCTGGGAATTGTGGGGGCCGATGCTCTTCGGCGGCCGGCTGGTCGTCGTCCCGCATGATGTGGCCCGCGACCCGCAGCGCTTCCGGGCACTGCTGCGCGACGAGCGGGTGACAGTGCTCAACCAGACCCCGTCGGCCTTCTACCCGCTGATCGAGGCGGATTCCGACTCCGACAGGCTGCCGCTGCGGTACGTCGTGTTCGGCGGCGAGGCCCTCGACCTGTCCCGGCTGGCCGGCTGGTACGCCCGCAACCCCGCCCCGCGCCTGGTCAACATGTACGGCATCACCGAGACGACCGTGCACGTGTCGTTCCGGGCCCTGACCCCCGGCGACGTCGAGCGGCCCAGCGTCATCGGCACCGCCCTGCCCGGCCTCACCGTGCACCTGCTCGACAGCTACCTGCAGCCGGTGCCCGAGGGTGTCACCGGCGAGATGTACGTGGCCGGCGACCAGTTGGCCCGCGGCTACCTGGACCGGGCGGGGCTGACCGCGTCCCGGTTCGTGGCCAACCCGTTCGGGCCGGGGCGGCTCTACCGCTCCGGCGACCTGGCCCGCTGGGCCGACGGCGAGCTGGTCTATCTGGGCCGCTCCGACGAGCAGGTGAAGGTCCGCGGCTACCGGATCGAGCCGGGCGAGATCACCGCCGCGCTACGCACGCTCGGCGGGGTCGCCGACGCGGCCGTCGTGGTCCGGGACGGCAAGCTGATCGCGTACCTCGTGACCCGAGAGCCGACTGGCCCCAGGCCCGGGTTCTCCGCGCCGTCCGAAGGACCAGGCGCCGGTAGCGGCACAGCGATTCGGGCGCATCTCGGCGAGTTGCTGCCCGATTATCTGATCCCGGCCGCGTTCGTGACGCTGGACGCGCTGCCGCTGACCGTGAACGGCAAGCTCGATCGCGCCGCGCTGCCCGCGCCCACGGTCGTGGTGCACCGCGACGAGCGGCCGGCCAGCCCGATGGCGAAGCTCTTCGCCGAGGTGCTCGCGGTCGAATCCGTGGGAGAGGACGGGGACTTCTTCGCGCTCGGCGGCGACAGCATCGTCGCGATCCAGCTCGTCAACCGGGCCAAGCGCGAGGGCGTCCGGATCACCCCGCGGGACGTCTTCACGCATCGGACCCCGGCCGCGCTGGCGGCGTTGTCCGCGCCCGCGCCGGTCGCCCCGGCCGGTGACGGCGTCGGTGAGGTCGCGCTGCTGCCGATCGTGCACCGGCTGGCCGAGCTCGGCGGGGACATCAACCGGGTGCATCAGGCCGACCTGCTGCGTACGCCGGCCGGGCTGACCGCCGCCCAGCTCGAGACGGCGTTGCAGGCCCTGGTCGACCGGCACGACGCGCTCCGGCTGCGGCTCAGCCGTCCGGCCCCGATGCTCTGGTCCCAGTCGGTCGAGGCCACCGGAGCGGCCCGGCTGAGATCGGTGGCCGGCTTCGACGACGACCGGCTGGCCGCCGAGGCCGAGGCCGCGGTCGGCCGCCTCGACCCGGACGACGGCCGGATGCTCGAGGCCGTCTTCTTCGACCGCGGCCCGGCCGAGCAGGGCCGGCTGCTGCTCGTCGCGCACCACCTGGTCGTCGACGGCGTCTCCTGGCACATCCTGACCGAGGACCTGCCCCGCGCGGTCCGCGGCGAAGAGCTGGAGCCGGTCGGCACGTCGCTGCGGGCCTACGCGCGGACCCTGAACGAGGACGCGGGCACGGCCGCCCGGATGGCCGAGTTCCCGCACTGGGCGGCGGCGCTCGCCCCCGGCGGCGAGCTGGATCCGGCCGTCGTGACGACCGGCGGCGCCACCCGCGAGCACGCGTTCACCGTGCCGTTCGTGCCGCGCGGCGACGTGACCACCACCCTGGTCGACGCGCTGTACCGGGCGGTCAACGCGTGCCGTGGCGCCGACGGCGATCTCGTGCTCGACCTCGAACGGCACGGCCGGGAGGGCGACGCCGACCTGACCCGGACCCTCGGCTGGTTCACCTCGATCGCGCCGGTGCGGCTGACCCCGTCCGGCAGCACGCCGGCGCCGGACAACGGGATCGGCTTCGGGCTGCTGCGCTACGCCAACCCGCGGACCGCCGCCGCGCTGGCCCGGCTGGGCACCCCGCAGATCCTGTTCAACTACCTGGGGCGGTTCCAGGAGGACGACGCGGATTGGGCGTCCGCCCCGGAGCGGGTGCGCGTGCCGTCCGGGGTGCCGTCGCCCTACCTGCTGGAGGTCGAGGTCGCCGCGGTCGGCGAGCAACTGCGGGCGGTTTTCACGTACGCGGACGAAGGTCTTGGTTTGGACTCGGTCCGGGCCATCGCGGACGGCTGGGCGGCCGAGCTGACCGGCTCGACCACGGCGAAGTGGCCGCTGTCGCCGCTGCAGGAAGGGCTGCTGTTCCAGGCCCGGCTGGCCGGGGACGCCGACGTCTACATCGCCCAGAACGCGTTCGACGTGACCTACCGGCTCGACGTGCCGGCCCTCGAACGTGCCTTCGCGGCGGTGCTCGCGGCGCACCCGGCGACCCGGCTGGCCTTCACCGACGAGGGCCACGCAATCCTCGGCGAGGCGAGCGCCCGGGTCGAGGTGGTCACCGGCTACGACAGCCTGGACGAGGTGATGGCCGCCGATCGGGCGCGGCCGTTCGACCTGACCGGGGCGCCGCTGGCCCGGCTCACCGTGGTCCGCAAGCCCGACGGCACGGACCGGCTGCTGTTCACCTACCACCTGCTGCTCTGGGACGGGTGGTCCCGCGAGCTGGTGCTGCGCGACCTGTTCGGCGCGTACGCGGGCCGGCCGGTGCGGGAGAAGGCGGCCAGCTTCACCGACTATCTCGGCTGGCTCGCCCGCCAGGACGCCCCGGCCTCGCTACAGGCCTGGACCGAGGCCCTCGCCGGGGCCGAGCCGACGCTGCTCTACCCCGCGGCGGCGGGCACCCAGCCGGTCCTGGCCACCAGCCTGGCCGCCGACTTCACCGAGGCGCAGACCCGCCGCCTGGCCGACCTGGCCCGGGACGCCGGGGTGACGCTCAACGCCGTGCTCAGCACCGCGCTGGGCCTGGTGCTCGGGCATGCTTCCGGGCGCAGCGACGCCGTCTTCGGCACCACCGTGGCCGGCCGGCCGACCGAGTTGGACGGCATCGACGAGGTGGTCGGCGTCTTCCTGAACACGGTCCCGCAGCGGGTGCGGCTCGACCCGGCCGAGCCGGTGCGCGAGGTGCTGCGCCGGGTCCAGGCCGAGCGGGTCGAGATGATGGCGCACGAGTACGTGGGCCTGGGCGACATCCAGCGGGCGGTGGGCCGCGAGCAGCTCTTCGACAGCCTGTACGTGCTGCAGAACTTCCTCGACGACGACACCTTCACCGACCTGGAGACCGAGCACGGCATCGTCGGGGTGACCGCGGTCGACGCCACCCACTACCCGCTGACCTGGGTCGCGACCCCGGGCCGGGAGTTGCGGATCCGGCTGGAGTACCGCGGCGACGTGGTGCGCGCCGCCGAGGCCGCCGCCCTGCTGGACCGGCTGCGGTCGGTGCTGCTCGCGCTGGACCCGGCCGCGCCGATCGCCTCCGTCGCGTTGCCGGCCGCCGCGGCGCCGCAGGGTCACGCCGGGGAGATTCCCGACCTGACGATCGCGGAGATGCTCGCCGAGCAGGCCGCGCGGACCCCGGCCGCGGCGGCGCTCACCCACGACGGCAGCACGCTCAGCTACGCCGAACTGGACGGCCGGGTCAGCGCGGTCGCCCGGGGCCTGCGCGAGCGCGGTGCCGGGCCGGAACAGATCGTGGCGCTCGCCCTGCCGCGCGGCCTCGACATGGTGGTCGCCCTGTTCGCCGTGCTGCGGGCCGGGGCCGCGTACCTGCCGCTCGACCTTGATCTGCCCGCCGAACGCCGGCAAGCGATGATCGACGACGCCGGCCCGCTGCTCGTGCTGGACAGCCTGGACGGCCTCTACCGAGAGGTGGGCGCGCCCTGGCTGGCCGACTTCGCCCCGGGCACGCCGAATCGGCTCGACCGGCCCGCGTACGTGATCTACACGTCCGGCTCGACCGGCAAGCCCAAGGGTGTGGTCACGCCGTACCGCGGGTTGACCAACATGCAGCTCAACCACCGGGCGGCCATCTTCGGCCCGGCGATCGAGGCGGCCGGCGGGCGGATCCTGACCATCGCGCACACGGTGTCGTTCTCCTTCGACATGTCCTGGGAGGAGTTGCTCTGGCTCGTCGAGGGCCACCACGTGCACATCGCCGACGAGGAGCTGCGCCGCGACGGCCGGGCGCTGGTCGCGTACTGCGCGCGGCACCGGGTCGACGTCGTCAACCTCACCCCGTCGTACGCCCAGGCCTTGCTCGATGAGGGCCTGCTCGAAAGCGAGCACCGCCCGCGCCTGGTGCTACTCGGTGGCGAGGCGGTCTCCGAACGGCTCTGGAGTGTGCTGCGCGACACCGACGGCGTGGCCGGTTACAACCTCTACGGCCCGACCGAATACACGATCAACACCCTGGGTGGCGGTACGGCCGACAGCGCCACGGCGACGGTCGGCAAGCCGATCTGGAACACCACCGGCTATGTGCTGGACAGCTGGCTGCGTCCGGTCCCGCCGGGGGTGGCGGGGGAGTTGTATATCGCGGGTGCGGGTCTGGCGCGTGGGTATCTCGGCAGTCCGGGTCTGACGGCGTCGCGTTTCGTGGCGTCGCCGTTCGGGCGGATGTATCGCACCGGTGATCTCGTTCGGGAGCGTCCGGACGGCAACCTGGACTTCCTGGGCCGTACCGATGACCAGGTGAAGATCCGCGGCTACCGGATCGAACTCGGCGAGGTGGAATCGGCGGTGTCGGCGGTGCCGGGGGTCCGGCAATCGGTCGTGCTCGCCCGCGACGGCGCGCTGGCCGCCTACCTGGTCGGCACGGCCACCCCGGCGGAGATCCGCGCCACGATCGCCCGGACGCTGCCGTCCTACATGGTCCCGTCGCTGTACGCGGTGGTGGAGTCCTTGCCGCTGACCGTCAACGGCAAGCTGGACGCGGCGGCGCTGCCCGCGCCGAGCCCGATCGCCGGTGCCGGGCGCTCGCGGGAGCCGCGCGACGATCGCGAGCGGGAGTTGTGCGCGCTGTTCGCCGAGACGCTCGGCGTCGACGAGTTCGGCGTCGAGGACGACTTCTTCGACGCCGGTGGGCATTCGCTGACCGCGATGCGGTTGCTCGGCCGGGTGCGGGCCACGCTGGGCGGCGACCTCACGCTCCGGGCGCTTTTCGATGCGCGTACGCCGGAAAGGTTGGCCCTGGCCGTCGGTGGCCCGGCGCGGCCCGCGCTGGTGGCCGGTCCCCGGCCGCAGCGGCTGCCGATGTCTCCCGCCCAGCGCCGGCTCTGGCTGCTCGACCAGCTCGAACCCGGCTCGACCGCCTATCACTACCCGCTGCTGGTCCGGGTGCGCGGGCGGCTTGACGTGGTCGCGCTCGGGTCGGCGCTGGCCGATGTGGTGGCCCGGCACGAGGTGCTCCGGACCGTCATCGACGCGCCCTACCAGCGGATCCTGCCCGCGCCGGGCACGCTGCCAGTGGCCGTGGGAGATCTGGAAGCGGTGCTCGCCCGGCCCTTCGACCTGTCGGCCGACCTGCCGATCCGGGCCGTGCTCGTGGAGGACGGCGAGACCACCGTGCTCGCCCTCGTGCTGCACCACATCGCGATGGACGAATGGTCGGACCGGCCGCTGCTGCGCGACCTGACCATCGCCTACCAGGCCCGCCTCGCCGGCCGGGCGCCCGAGTGGGAGCCGCTGCCCGTCCAGTACGCCGACTACGCGCTGACGCTGAGCGAGTCCCCGGCCGATGTGGACTTCTGGCGGTCCGCGCTGAGCGGGCTGCCCGAGGAGATCAGCCTGCCCGCCGACCGGCCGCGATCGATCGAGCGGCGGCGCGCCGGGGTGGTGTCCACCCGGCTGAGTGCCGGCCTGATCGATCCGCTGCGTGAACTGGCCCGAGCCGAATCCGCGAGCGTCTTCATGGCCCTGCACGCGGCGCTCGCGGTGCTGCTGTCCCGGCACGGCGCGGGGACCGACGTGCCGATCGGCAGTCCGACTTCGGGGCGCGGTGACGCCGCCCTGGACGACCTGGTCGGGTTCTTCGTCAACACGGTGGTGCTGCGGGCCGACCTGTCCGGCGATCCGAGCTTCGCCGAGTTGCTGCGTACCGTACGGGCCGGCGACCTGGCCGCGTTCGAGCATGCGGGGCTGCCGTTCCAGCAGGTCGTGGAGATCGTGAATCCGCCGCGCGGGCCGGGTCGCAATCCGCTGTTCCAGGTGATGATCGGGTACTTCCCCCGGCCCGAGGAGGACGGCACGGTGCTCGGGCTGCCGGCCCTGCCCGCCCCGCCGGTGGCCGCGGACCCGAAGGTCGACCTGAACCTCACCTTCGTCGACGGGTACGCCGACGGGGTCGAGCTGACCTGCGAATACGACGCGGGCCGGTTCGACGAGGCGACCGTGCGCGCGCTGCTCGAGCGGCTGGGCATGCTGTTGCAGGCGTTCAGCACCGATCCGAACGCGCCGGTCTTCGCCGCGAAGCTGCTGACGGTAGCGGATCGGCGGGCGCTGGACGCGTGGGTCTCTGGCGGTCCGGCCCCTGCCTCGTCACCTGCGGGGGAGCGGTCGGCGTTGCACCGCTGGGCTTGGAGTGGGGCGCTTTCGGCGGTTGACGGTGAGGCACTGGTCTGCGGCGCGACCCGGATGAGCTACGCGGAACTGGACCGGGCGTCCGACGCGGTCGCCGCGATGCTGGCGGCCCGGGGCGTCGGCGTCGACGACATCGTCGGGGTCGCCATGCCACGCACCGCCGACCTGGTCGTCGCCGTCCTCGGCGTGGCCAAGGCCGGCGCCGCCTACCTGCCGCTGGACCCGGCGTTCCCGGCGGCCCGGCTGGACTTCATGATCTCCGACGCCCGGCCGGCGCTGGTGCTGCGTTCGCTGGACGGCATCGAGCCCGGCACGCCGCCGGTGGTCGCGTCGCCGCCGGACGCCGCCGCGTACGTCATCTACACCTCCGGATCGACCGGCCGGCCCAAGGGCGTCGTCGTCACCAACCGGGACCTGGCGGCGTTCCTGGCCGCCGTGCCGCTGGCCGAGCGGGAGCGGCTGCTGGCGGTCACCACGCTGTCGTTCGACATCTCCGTGCTCGAACTGCTCGGCCCGCTGCGCTCCGGCGGGACGACCGTGCTGGCCACGCCCGACGAGGTGCGGGACCCGGCGCTGCTCGCCCGGCTGATCCGCGACGAACGGATCACCGCGGTCCAGGCGACGCCGTCGTTGTGGGCGGCGCTGCTCGATTCGTCCGACGTGGACCTGTCCGCGGTGCACGCCCTGGTCGGCGGCGAGGCGCTGCCCGGGCCGGTGGCGCGCGCCCTGGCCGGCCGGGCCGCAAGCGTCACCAACCTTTACGGCCCGACCGAGGCCACCGGCTGGGCCACGGCCGACCGGGTCGACGCCGACTGGTCGGGCACGATCGGCCGCCCGCTGCCCGGCACCACCGCGCACCTGCTGGACGACCGCCTCAACCCGGTCCCGCCGGGCGTGGCCGGTGAGCTCTACCTCGGCGGCGCCCAGATCACCCGCGGCTACCTGGGCCGCCCGGGCCTCACCGCGTCCCGCTTCGTCGCCGCGCCGGGTGGTCGGCTGTACCGCACCGGCGACCTGGCCCGCTGGCGCCCGGACGGCCGGCTGGAATTCCTCGGCCGGGTCGACCACCAGGTGAAGGTGCGCGGCTTCCGGATCGAGCCGGGGGAGATCGAGGCGGTAGCCCTGGCCCACCCGGCGGTGACCGGGGCGGTCGTGGTGGCCCGCGAGGACCGGCTGGTGGCCTACCTGACGACCACGGGTGTCCCGGTGCCGCCGGGGCTGTTCGACTCGCTCCCGTCCTACCTGGTGCCCGGGAGCGTGCACGTGCTCGACGAACTCCCGCTCACCCCGAACGGCAAGGTCGACCGAGCGGCACTACCGGACGTGACCGCCCCGGCCGGCGGAACGGCGCCACGCTCGCGAACCGAGGCCGCCGTGGCCGCGATCGTGGCGGACGTGCTCGGCGTGCCGGCGGTCGGCGTACTCGATGACTTCTTTGCTCTTGGGGGTCATTCGCTGTTGCTGGTGCGGCTGGCGGCGGAGCTGAGGCGGTCGCTCGGCGCCGCGTTGCCGGTGGCGGCGCTGTTCACGGCGCCAACGGTCGCGGGTGTGGCCCGCCTGCTGTCGTCGAACGTGCCGGCAGGCGAGGCCGCTCTCGCCCCGATCCTCCCGCTGCACCCCGGCGGCTCCGCGGCGCCGGTTTTCTGCCTGCCGCCGGCCAGCGGCTTGACCTGGCAGTTCGCGGCGCTCAAGCGCTATCTCGACGTTCCGCTGATCGGCCTGCAATCGCCGTCGCTGTCGGGGCTGCCGGTACCCGACTCGATGGCGGCCCTCGCCGCGAGCCACGCCGACCGGGTCGTCGCGCTTGCCCCGACCGGTCCGATCCGGCTGCTGGGCTGGTCCTTCGGCGGCGCCCTCGCCCTCTGCCTGGCGGCCGAACTGACCGCCCGCGGCCGCGAGGTGACCTTCGTCGGCATGCTGGACACCCGCCGGGCTGTGCCACTGCCGGCGCCTGGTCCTTCGGACGGCGCGGAGAACCCGGGCCCCCCCGGGGCCGTGGCGTCGCTGCTCACCGAGCTGGGCTTCGAGATCCCGCCGGGCACGCTGACGGTCACGGACGCGGTCGCGCTGATCCGGGCCTCCGACGACCCGGTCGCGGCCCTCACGGACCCGCAGATCGCCCTGGTCGTCGAAAACTACCTGACCAGCGATCGGCTGATGGCAACGGCAACCTATCCGGCGTACGCGGGAAAGGTCTTCTTTGTCGACGCCGCGCGCGACGGCACGGCCTCGGCGGCGTGGACCGATCTGCCCCGCCTCGAGACGCACGCCCTGCCGGTGGCGCACTCCGAGATTCTCGACCCGGCCACACTCGAAAAGCTGGGCCCACTGCTGGCGGAGGCTCTGCGAGACTGACGCTCATGTTCGACGATCTCTCCACGCCCCTGCTGGCCGACGCCTGCGTGCGCCTCGGCGTCCCGCTGCGGGTCGCCCCGCCCGGCATCGCCCCGGTGACGCCGGGACAGCGGATCGCCGGGCGGGTCCGGCCCGCCCGGCACTACGGCAGCGTCGACGTCTTCCTGGAAGCCTTCACCCACGCCGCCCCCGGCGACATCCTGGTGATCGACAACGCCGGCCGCACGGACGAGGCCTGCGTGGGCGACCTGGCGGTGCTGGAGGCGCAGTCGGCGGGCGTGGCCGGCGTGGTGATCTGGGGCCTGCACCGCGACCACCCGGAACTGGTCGAGATCGCCCTGCCGGTGTTCAGCTACGGCCGAAACCCGGCCGGCCCGGTCCGCCTCGACCCGCAGGAACCGGACGCGCTCACGTCGGCCCGCTTCGGCCCCCACGAGGTAAGCGCGGCAGACATCGTCTTCGGCGACGACGACGGCGTGCTGTTCGTGCCGGTGCCGGAGGCCGAGCGAGTCCTGGCCACGGCCCACCAGATCTGGCAGGTGGAACGCAAGCAGGCCGAGCAAATCCAAGCCGGCGAAACACTGCGCAAGCAGACAGCATTCGACGACTACCTGGCCGCGCGCGTGGCCGACCCGACATACACGTTCCGCAAGCACCTCCGCCGCATCGGCGGCGCCATCGAGGAGTAGCTGGGCTACACTCCCGCGTCCTGGGTGACAAAAGTCGTTATTCCGTGACGTTCAGCCCGTATCTCGCGCGCGACGTCGATCGATAGGAATATCGAGCGTGTTCTCGGAGTCATGGCAGCCCCATAACTCCGGATGCGCGATCTTGGAACATGCTAGTAGTAATCGAATGGCTACTACTGGTTAGGGTTGGGCCGTATGGCCTCGAAAGGTGGGCGCGTGGAAATCGTCCGGCGGTTAGGGAGCACTCCGCGAGAGCGTGGGAGCCTGAACAACGGCACTTGCCCAGACATCTTCGAGCTCAGTGACGGCAACTTCGCGGTTATCGGAACCGACCGCACCAACGACCTGAAAGGCAAGCTCCCGCCGGACGCTGGATGTGCCGACTACGAGCGCATCGTCGTCATCACGCGGGAGACTCTGGTCAGCGCAAGAGCGGACATCCCGCGACAGCGGCGGCGCCGCGCGGCTTGACTGGCGGCAGGATCTGGCGGTCGTCGCCCCGAACAACGCGGTCACTCGGAAAGTGAAGTTTCCTCGCCGGTCGCATGCTTCGGTGCCGCATCCGTGTCGTATTCACGGCAGATCGCATCCACTCTTTGGGTGAACATGTATTCGGCGCTGCCCGGCGATAACGACCTTCGCGCTTGCGCCGCGGCATGCCAATATCCGCGCATGAGTGGGCTCGTAAACAGATACCGAAGAGTGGATGTCACTTCGTTGTCGCTGTAGTTTCCCAGCTGCAGCGACGTCCAATGAAATTGGTAGATGATGTTGGCGTACAGATATTGCCGATTGAGATCCGCGGGCAGGTCCGGCGCGTATTGCGGCCACACTTCCGCCAGTTTCGGATCTTGGATGCTCATCTTGAGAATCTCGAGGTGCAGCGTTCGTTGATTTGCTTCCGCCGTGCGTTGCAGTTCCGAGTTGTTGCTGACGAGGAAACGGCGTTGCCGCTCGAGCTCCCGGGACTGGGCCCGAGCCGTGACGACGACGGCAACGAGGGTCAGGCCGCTGATGATCGAGCTCAGCGCCCCGAACGTCTGCCCGACATCGCTCCATCTGCTCCAGTCGGCCGTGGCGCCTTGGCGAGCGAGCACCGCGGCCACACCCACGCCCGCCAGAAGCGTGATCGCGGTCAGGACGCTCAATCCCACCAGCCACGCGGCGAGTTTGTTTGCCGCCAGCCCTCGGCGCATGGTCGATGTCTCTTGGGTCATGACGCCAAACTCCCGGCCTTCGGCGGATAATTTCATCGTGCGGCCGGCGGCGGCAAATGACTACCCCGCAAACAAGGCACCGCCCGCTCCCTTGTGGAGAGCGGGCGGCGGCCGGGTCGAATTGGGTCAGGCGGCGTTGGACAGGTCCGCGACCGAGGTTGCCGGGTCGCCGTCAGTGGCGTTCTTCAGTTGCGGGACCAGGATGTCCAATGCGTACAGCAGGGCGTCCGGGCCGCTGTAGGACAGCGCGCCGGCCAGTGGCGTAGAGAACGACGTGTACAGCGTGCGGTCCTCCTTGACCACCTTCAGCCGGCTGAATACCGCCGACTTCAGCATGTCCGTTTTTGTTGCGCCGTTGATGAACAGCACGTCGCGGTCGAGCAGGTCCAGGCGTTCCTCGCTGACGTCCGCCGACTCGGTCTGGGCGGCGAAGCCCAGCGCGTCGAACAGCGCGCGGCGCGGGTCGTTGGCCGGCACCAGCCAGTGCTGGCCCTTCTCGGGGCCGTAGTCCTCGACCAGCACCTTGCCGGCGAACTGCGGGTTGGCCTTCTTCGCCGCGTCGATCTTCGCGTTCACCTTGTCCACCAGCGCCTGCGCCTCGGCCGGCTTGCCGATCGCCTTGCCGGTGGTCAGCGTCTGCACGTCCCAGGGGGTCATTTCGTCGGCGTACGACTTGCTCTGGATCACCGTCGGCGCGATCTGGGACAGCTTCTCGTACGTTTCCTTGTTGATCGTCTCGTAGATCGCCAGGATCAGGTCGGGCTTCTGCTTGATGATCGCCTCGTAGTTGATCTCGGCGGAGAACGTGGGCAGCGTCTTGCCGCCCAGCTTCGCCGCCACCCACGGGTAGGTCGGGTATTCGGTGAACCACTCGCGGGTGCTCACCGGCACCTCGCCGAGGGCCAGCACGAAGTCCTGATCGTTCCAGCCGACCGTGACGATCCGCTCGGGTTTCTTCTCGATGGTCGTGGAGCCGAACTTGTGCTCGATCGAGACCGGGAAGGCCGCGGCGGCGGATCCGGACGCGGCGGGTGCCGCGGTGTTGTCGTCGGTCGAGCCGCAAGCGGCGACGGTGGCCAGCAAGAGGCCGGCGGCGAGCACGGCTAGGCGGCGATTCATATGGGCTCCCTGAGCTGTGTCCGGGGGTGAGGTTAGGTTAGGCTACCTTTGCTTCTGGCGGCTCGGGAAGCCGCCCTCGATCTCATGGAGGAATCGACACATGCGGCGCACCCTGCTTGGCGGCAAGATTCACCGGGCGACCGTGACCCAGGCGGATCTGCACTACGTGGGTTCGATCACGATCGACAAGACCTTGATGGACGCGGCCGACCTGGTGGAGGGCGAGCAGGTCCAGGTGGTCGACATCGACAACGGCGCGCGCCTGGTGACCTATGTCATCGAGGGGCCGGCCGGCTCGGGCGTGATCGGCATCAACGGTGCGGCCGCACGGCTGGTCGCGGTCGGCGATCTGATCATCATCATGTCGTTCCACCAGGTGGACGAGCGGGAACGCGCCGACCACGTCTCGCATGTCGTGCACGTCAACGCCCGCAACGAGATCGTGGACCTCGGCGCCGACCCGTCCGCCCCGGTCCCGGACATGCCGGACCAGCTTTCCGGCGCCCTGGTGCATTGATCCCACCCACGGCGGAAACCGATGCAACCCGCGACTGATCCCACCCGCGGCGGAACACCGACGCAAACCCGCGAACCGAGCCTGGGCGCCGCGCTGACCGTGTGCCGGGACTGCTGCTGCGGTAACGCCGAGAAGCATCCCGGCGTCGACCACGACGCTCAGCTCGACGCGATCCGGGCCGCGCTGAGCGACCGGCACCGGATCCGGGTCAGCGAGTGCCTCAAGGTCTGCGAACGGTCCAACGTGGTCGTCGTGCACCCCACGCCGGCCGCCCGCCGGGGCGGGGCCCGCCTCGTCCATCTCGGCGACGTCCTCGACGACGAACTGGTCGAGGCGGTCGCCGCCTGGCTCGACGCGGGCGGCCCGGGCCTCAGCCCACTCCCACCGATCCTCAGCGAACGCGTATTCAACCCAGCCGACTACGCCTGAAGAACCGCCGCGCCGCGTGCCGACAGCCGGTATCCGACTTCGAGGCTTTCGGTCAGCCCCAACTCCTTCAGCCGCAGCCGGGTGCCGGCCTTGACCCGGGCCTGCCGCCACCGGCGGAAGACCACCGACACCCGTCCCGAGCGGATCTGCTCGAGCGCGTCCTCGCGGAACAACACCCGCCCAATGTAGGTGGTCAGGCAGCGACCAGGGCCGGAGCCGCGCGCCGCTGGAGTACCGAGTCGAGAATCTCGCCGACCCGGATCGCGGTGTTGGACAGCAGCGCCGAGGTGATGCCGTGCGTGTGTTCCGTGCCGCCCTGCAGATAG
>Ga0307512_10004495_pt1 | contig 15261 bp, 16 predicted proteins | sample 14_EM_MG_FD_200267 | JGI IMG/M metagenome (GOLD analysis project Ga0307512, IMG submission 200267) | Populus trichocarpa ectomycorrhiza microbial communities from riparian zone in the Pacific Northwest, United States - 14_EM | ecosystem: Host-associated > Plants > Roots > Unclassified | place... | reverse complement strand
GAACTCGAGTGGACCGAATTCGAGTACATCGACCTCCCCAGCACGGACCACACCAATTTCACGTTTATCGCCAAGGTCAAGTCGTCGGATTGAAAGTTGGTGGTCAAGCTTTTCGAACAATATGGCGTGGAAGTCCACCAGCTGCTGGCTGATGCGGGAATGGCGCCCCGGATTTTAAATTGCGGTCTACTGGACGGCGAAGACGACGTCAGGGACGCAGGGAGTCGTGCTCGGGACAGCACCACGACTGGTGGCTTGTACGCCTGTCCGGTAGACATGGCCGTCATGGAACACATCGAAGGAGATACTGCGGACAAGGTATCCGCCTTGCCAAAGAATGTCCGCGAGAAGACCGAGGAGGCGATCCAGAAACTGCACGATGCCCAACTTGTCTTTGGAGATCTACGTGCACCCAATGTCATGCTTTCACAAAGTATTCCTGATCGATTTCAACTGAGCTGGAAAAGTGAACGAGGCGCGATACCCCCTAAGCCTATCGGAAGTGTGAAGTGGCCGAAAGAAGCGAAAGAGTCGGAGACGGAGTATATCTCCATGGATCATGACCTGTTCATGCTCGGCTAGCTGTTTCCCACGTAACTGACCCCTCCCAGATAATTGGAATAGATAATGTATTAGGGACATTAAGGGGCCACCTAACCACGAGCAAAACTTGTTTCAGTCGTCTCACATGCGATTCAGAATACGGTAGACGGGACGCCTCAACGTTCAACCTCTAAGTAACCTGAGGCGGCATCAGTAAATTTACAAATATGCCGATCGTGCTGAAATTAGCATGTTTAGCACGTTTTAACACGTAAAGCATGTAAAGCATGCGTTGGGAACATCACAGCGAGGGTTTTTTAAGCATGTTAAGCACATTTTCGATCATTCTGAACGAGCTTTCGGCATATCTTGAGCATAATTCAGCAAAAAGCACGATCGGCATATTTGTAAATTTGCTGATGCCTGGCATGCTTGTGTTTCAGCCGGTGGACCACTCGGCCTGAGATGGCCCTCCGTCCGGGCGACGGGGACACCACCCCAGAACTCACGGTCAGGCCAATTTCCGGGCACTGTTCGGATGCGAATATCTACCAGCCGTGATCTCTCAAAAGGGCCCGGCAGGGCGGTAGTGAGAGCAGAAACTAACTCAGAGGCTAGATCCACCCAGGCTGGAATTCGCCTTAGGTTCAGAGGGGGATTCACCAGCGAAGGACGAAAAACTCACCTTAGGTTCTATTAATGCCATACTGGAATCGCCCATCAGGGGGTTTGTTCACCCCGATACGGTGTCTTCGTTTAACAGGCAACGGTTTGTACTAGCGCTCCCAAAGATCAAAGCGCACGGTACGGCCCTGGTCGTAGAAGCGGCAAGTACTTTTTTTCCGTAACAGCTCCGGCCGTACTCGACAAGACCGCAGCCAGAATATACTTAGGGTGCCATGTTCCCATGTGACCTGACGAGATACGTCGAATTGACACAACCTACTAAGGGCTGTTCATCAAAGGCCCATCTGTTTGGCTGCGTTTAAACTATTTTTCCTTGAAGCCTCGTGAAACATCGTGGAGATTCAGCGCCAGCTTCCAGATCAGATTCTCTATCTCGAATTCTCACAGTCGTGGGGGATAAAATCGTTAGCTAGTAACTTTCCTAATGTCCCACTCCTTATTCCAATTGTTCAAAGATGCCGCACTGTATATTTCTCACCGGCCGATGCAGAATTCCCACGTCACCGTACTCGGTATGTTCAACGCGTCGGAGCTTCAAGCTCAACCCTCAGGATTCCTCCTCATGCACTCCCAGCCTGCCGAACGGCGTTGGAGAAAGAGGAAACCGCTTTGATTTACCCATTTTGCGCGCTCGATATCCGCACGGGTGTATCAGTGTGCTCTCTAGCAGCCCCTGTGGTCGTTCTTTACACCGCTGGAAACAGTGGATGTTTCCGCCGTTGGGCGGGCGAATTTACGCTCAAGCTCTAATCATTTTTCTTCTAGAAATATGGAGTTGTGATCATTAGTTGGCGCATGGTTCCACTCAATGCCCCTCTATTCCCCTTCCACTTATGATCCTAAACTCAATGGCGAGTGAATACTCCACTGTTCCTGGTATTCCCACGCCGGTTCAGTAGGGAATACAGACATTGTATTGTCATTAGCCACCACCCTGAACGTCCTTCAATCAATTCACCCTGCCATCTGAAGTCCATTCGGCGATAGCCCTCAGCTCCCCGTTCTTGTTCTTGTCATACAGTATAAAAGGTGTGCAGGTGAGCTCCTGTGCCTCACGACTCTGTCACCGCTCACAGATGGGTTCTTTCCTCGGCGTCGCTCGCGTTCTATTTTCCTGCCTCCTCTTATCTGCTGTTGTTGCCAACAACACGTGCAAAAACCCTAAGGTCCGACGCGAATGGAGGAAGCTCACAACTCGTGAACGAGCAGAATGGATCAGTGCAGTGGATGTACTTATCTCATGATTCTTCCACTACTCAAGACGCTGATCGGTGACTTTCAGTGTCTCGCTGCTCTTCCTCACGATCCCAAGCTGGCCCCCATTATCCCACGCAACATATCACTAATCCCACCCGTCAACAAAACCAGCTCTTTCTATGATGGTATGTTGTGGCTGAATGTTGATCACATGTGTATGCTTATTCATTTGGCCTAGACCTCGTCTATGTGCATATGGACCTTAATACCAAGGTACGTTCGTTGTATCCTCTGTTCCTCCACCATTTTTAATCCAGGTAATAGATCCACTATACGGGACTGTTTTTCCCATTCCACAGATATTACGTCCAATTCTTTGAAGACTCGCTCGTGAACAAGTGCGGTTACAAGGGGGCGTCGCCTTATTGGGACTGGACAAAAGGTACTGTCGGCCCAGTTGCACATTCAGGCAACTCTGGCGTTATGGCTGGGCCCGTTTTGATAATTCTCATGTAGACGTGCACGACTTCTACAACTCCGACTTCTTTGACAATTCATCATCCTCCGGTGTCGGCGCTTGGGGTGACCCCGCCAACGATTATCAGATCTTTACTGGCGGGTTGAAAGATATAATGTTGGCGTATCCAAGCCCTCACCACATCAGGAGAAACTTCACGGTTCTCCCGTTTTCTCTTCCCAACCCTATCAACCTGTTCCCAAATGACCCGACAGTTCCTCCGCTTCCAAAGGACTTAATGATCAACACGACTATGACCAAGGAGAACGTGGATTATATGGTGAACGGATTTTCGGGAGATTTTATCGGATTTCAGACGTACATGGAATCGGTGGTTGTGAGTTCAACTTCATCGCCCTTTTTTTCGGCCTCCTGACTCATCCGTATAGGGCGTGCATCCCGGCATTCATCTCATCATCTCTGGGTGAGCACGTTGTAGCTTCGGGGTCTTTGCCCCTTCCGACTTTTGACTGAAGAACCTCCGAAGCGACTTGAGTGGCTTCTGTCCCAGCGGTACTGGCCCCCCGGACTGTTATGAGGGAGCAACATGGTCTTCGAACGATCCCCTGTTCTTCATGCACCATGCGGTTCGTGTTACTTTCATTACTCGTTTCACCCCATCCCCTTCATCTCACCTGACTATGGCCGCGCAGATGATTGACAAGGTCTGGTACGACTGGCAGAATAAAAATCCCAGGAATAAGTATGCGTACGGAGGAGGCTCCGTTACAGCGGTTCCCAGCTATAAGAACCTCACGGAATTCCCAACCGGCCTTCCTCCGTATTTGAACGTAAGTGGTTCATCCACTCTCAAACGATTGGTGTCTCACACGCCTCGCCCGCCCCTCAGTTTGATAGCCAGGTCCTCGGTGACGGTTTATGGGACAACATTACAGTTTGGGATATGATGGACACAACGGGAGACACTCTATGCTACGTTTATGCTTAGATATCGACGGACAATAGCTGGTCAGAAGTATTCATTTTTCCTGGCTCGTAAGCCAGTACGATTCTGAAGCTAGATTTGTATTTCCCGACTTCATTAATACCCTTTGATATCTACGATTTACAACATGGCTTTGTGATGGCGTCTTCTCAGCTTCCGTCACTTGAGTGCGAGGTATGTCCTTTCGTGCTGTAGAAGTTGCGCGACCGATGGTTTCATCGCCGGCAGTGGGAAAGAATCACACCATTACTTAATAGTTACGTCCGTTTTTCCAGCATTGTCTAACTATTTCCAGACAAAGGTACATCAGCATAACCATTGAAGCAGGGGAGAAGCGAAAATGTTTTGGGTGGAAGTTATCTGATCAGACCGATGATTGCGCACGATTAGGGGCCCCGGATACCGCGACAAATAGTAAGAGATGTTTGGAACCTCTGACTCAGTACACAGTTCATCGTCGGCGGTGTCAGCAGCGAGGTCATCCTCGATTCTGGCCTGTTGCTCCCACGTTAAATAAGATGCCCTCTGCCGAGCCAAACGACAGTCAACCTAGCATCTGGCTGTCGGCATTGAGCTATTCAAGAAAAACTACGCCGAGCTCTTTCCTCTAGAGAAGGAGGGAACGTGTCCGATTCCAAGTGCCGCGCAAATGACGTTGAGAACCGCTGGAGTCCAAATTTTGAAAATTGGGTCCGAAAACAGACAGAATGTACTACATTCCCGACCTCCTCCGGATTCCGGGTGACCGTTGGGTCAATTGATCCTTGGCCGGCACTCCACCCGCAGATCGCAAGGTGTAGCGATCGTGGGAGCTGTGACTTATGGTCCGGAGTTACTCTCGACACGAGCGCAACGGAGATGCGTCAGCCAATTTTGCTACACACAGCTGTTGACACGATCTTTACGCTTTTGGTCTTGTCTGTAGAGCATCGTCCAACTCGGTTTTCGATGGGAAATTCGCATATGTGCCCGCATTGGAGAACCTCCTCATCTGGGATGTGAAAAGGGGCCACATGATGCGTGATCTGTCCCGTACCTCCATTCCAAGTCTGTTGAACTTGTTGCATTATTTAGACTGCTATGCGGCACGTGAGCGGACACCGTGTGGAGGTCACCCACATCCTGCGTTCCCCCGAGCCAGATACTTTCGCGGTTGGATATTCTGACGGATCGATCCGTCTGTAGAGCGCTTCTTTTTTTTTTTTGTGTGGCGCCAGGCGCTTGTGTTCGCGGGTGGCATCGCCCGCTAGGTGGAGCGCTTCTTCGAGCTCCGTAATCACCACGTTCAATGGGCACAAAGAAGCGGTCACGGCTCTTGTTCCATGCGATTTTGTGTGATCCAAGCGCGTCGAGTCCCAATCGAGATTTTCCTGGTGACTGCATGGCGTCCTCCCCGTGCACGACAATCCCCGCGAATTCTTTCACCACCACTGACTCATTTGCACTCTCGCATTTTCCCTTGTCCACAACGCATACGGACGACACGAGTGTCCTGAATAGGATCTAGTCTTTGGGCACGCGTGTGTGTAGGTCTTATCTTACCCCCTTCAATTTCGTCTCGATCGACTTGCCGTGGTTCGAGCATGGCCTGGAAGGTGGCAGTGCTATGTAACCGTCAAACCCACGACTCATGGCCAAAGAATCCCGTTCGAACAAAGCGTTAGGCTAGACGTGCGTCAATTGCTCCCGTAATAAAAAACGACCCGTCGGATTGGCGATTAGGGCTTTGAACGTGCAAGCGCCATGATTCAGAATTCTAATGGGCAACGGGTAGCTCAAATCATGGCCAAAAAGGGTGTATTTGACAAAGCCCCTTGCGCGTCCGAGAGGTATTTAAGCCACGGAGAATTGGATGGAGTACTTGTTCCCCACTTACCCAACGCCATTTATCCGACGCTCCCAACAGCTTCACTCCTCACTCCTCTCGATAATTCCAACAGATGGCTTATTTTAACGACTACGCCAACTACTACCCTATCTCATCCGCTCGTGAAGAGCTCAACACGTATCAACTCCTGGACCAGACGCCGGCCACTGAAGAGGCCAACTATAATGAGGGTCCTTACAACACTTCCTCCGATTACTGGACGATGCCTGAGCAGCTAGGATCTATAGTCGGTTTGTCGACAAGTCTTCCGGCCACGGCTGGTTACGGTGAGCATTGTTATAACCTTTTTGCTGACTGGTGTCTTACGCTTGGGTCTCCAGAGTCATTGGCTCCGGCCACCTCGTATGTGAACCAAACAGACGGCTATGGTCAGCCTTTATACTCCAGCCATCACTGGCCGGAGGTTGGTCAACAGGCCCCATCTTACTACTCCGTCCCCCTGAGTCAGGATTTTTCCTCCGCCGGCACGGCGGCACCGGAGCCATTCACTGTGGTTCCTACCTTCGACAGTGGTAAGAGCGTTCTCTCTCCAAAATTGCGAGTACTGGAGTACTTACCGATTACTGATAGTCCCGCTCAACCACTGGGGGGAGAACGAGAGCGGGCTCTCCACCAGCACGTTCTATACGGTAAGCGCTAGTGCTCGCTTATCCTCGTGCAACCCCGTTGACGCCTTCCCACAGGAGAACGTGTACACTCACCATCAGCCTCGCACTGGTCCAGCTAGGACTGGGCTGGTATCGGCGGGGCAGTTCCAACCATACGGGATGTCCCGTGCTCGACTAAGCGAACACAGGATCACGGAGGCAGGGCCACCGACCCTACTGCCCTCACCTATCCCATACGTTGGTCACCCAACACAACAACCCTCCGGAGGGATGATATCCGAGACGACGACTGATGCCGAAATCCTCCAAACAATGACAGAAGAAGACAAGGTCCCAGTAAGTAACTTTTACTGTTCTCACATTCCTCGTGTAATTGAATGGTCATCCGGCGTCAGACGTCCAAGCGGACGAAGCGCCCCCGTGTTCGAGGACCACCTCGCCCCCATCGTGTCCAGATGCGGGAGGATACCACCAAGTTGTTCGACTGGGTGCAGCGGAAAAGGGGGTCCCGGGAAGCTCTAACCTTCAACATGGCTCTAACCAGTAAGTACTACACATCATATTTCGCGAAATGACGCACCTGACCCGATCGATCGTAATGCAGTTGCGGCTCAGACCATTCCGACGATCCGGCCGCGGGTATACACTGAACACTGCCTCTTCACGGGACATAGCAAGCGGACCGCAGTGGGTTTGAAGAGCGCCGAAAGGGAGTTTGGGAGGAGAAACGTAGAACGGGAATTGTTCCAGAAACTCAGCAAGTACTACCCGCTGAAAAAAGGACCTGCGTGGATGCGCCCATCGCTATTTTCGCTTGGTAAGCACGAACGTGATCACTCGACATAATAACGACCTTCAACTTACCTGAACTCTTCTCAGTCGTGAAAGATCTGGAGGAAGATCTGAAGCGTCATTCACTTCTCCCCGGGCCATCCAATCTTCCCTGAGGTTCGACGTCGACAGCAGCGGCCCCCCTAGAAGATGACCAAACATTTTAGATCTCATCATATGTTTTAAAGTTCGAAACATGCTTTTCTTGGTTTGCCATTCTCGGACTGTGATCTCCCCGTGCAATGAAGTCTGAATGGCACAGCCTCGGGTTGCATTAAACCCGCCAAGAATTGCAGTTGGCCAAATGAATGTCGGCGAGTCTTTGCCGACGATTGTGACTCGTATCAGAGATCATCCACAACCACATCTCTCGAACGAGGTGAATAGGCAGGGACTGATCACCACATACACGACCACAAAGGCGACAGTGAGTGAAATACAGTAACAGTGAGGGACTGTTTGATTATCCCAAGCATGGTGTAATGAGTAGGAATAGGTCAGAAACGATGGTAAAGTGAAAGAGATGATTATCGGCGTGGGAAAAGGCCAATTTACGTGGATGTATGGGATAGGGATCGGAGTTCCCCGAGCCCTCGGAGGCATTCATGTATGTAAGGAGGTGGATTGGGGAGATGTTTCATAGATCTTTTCGTGGACTTTTTGCTCTCCCAGGTTCTTTGAAGATGCTAGGGTCGTCCAGCCCGTCGTTTTCCGTAGATAGATAACTTGTTGAGATACATGCCGACCTTGCTGCGTGGCGGGACACCCACTCTGGAAAAGATGTCAACGTTCACAACCCGTCGCGCGTCATCACCAAACCTGTTTATATCACACAGCAGCTGAGGCTCTCCCGCACAGAGACCAAGGACAACGCGCTGCAGAAGTCGGGGTCGTTATGGGGCATCACGTTAACTCCCAACCGCCCGAGAGAGAGACTGGGCGGTTCAGGTCCTTTCGGTTTCTAACCCCCATTTCGTTCCTGCTGCAGAGTCTCTTCCATATCCTCCATTTCTTCTGCCGCATCCTCACGCTCATGTCGTCACGGAAGCCACAGCCGCAGCCACACCAGCTGTCGCATCCGAGGAAACGGATCCATCGTCGTCTCGCCTTGTTGCCTGTCTCTGACGACGATGAATCTACCTCTGGAGACGCGATTTTGGAGTGTTTACTTGAGAGCATACAGCGGACGGTTGGGCGGTGCGGGCGATCGGGATACGGAAGCTTACCGTCTATGATCGTGATGGACCCCTCGCAGGTAATAGTCTGAATAGATGGTGTATTAGAGTTATCAATATGCCGCCCAACCGCGAACAAAACTCGATTAATTTTACATCTCCGAAATTGGCTGTAAATGTCATGAGGGTTGAGTGGGGGTGGTGTTTTTCACGAGCGTATTTTGGGCGTGGATTCGGATGGCATGGAAAGGGTTGGCTTTGAAATCAGAGTTAGCGATGATCATAGGATATCGTATCCTCTCGAGTTTCCTGGCATGCAGAATCAGCGCGATCCTCGGGTTCGGGGTGGGGGACATACAGTGCGTTTTTCCGTTTGGTTTGGGAAAGAGGTGTGCCTTTTCCTTCCCCGATCAACCTAGTATTTGGCGTCTTCGCAGGAGGTTTGGAGGGCTCATGTTTGGAGGGCTCAGCAAGGGTATTTCCAGCCAGAGTTTCCTCGTTGGACTCCATCGTATCGATTGCTAATTGGATGTCCGACAGAGTTCCTCCAGCAAGCTCTTCCTTGGCCTTTCGCTTCAGCCGTCTAGCATGCGATTTAGAATATGGTTGACGGGATGCCTCGACCTCTTGTGGAAGGTTTAAATTCGGAAACAGCGACCATGGTGACGTGGACCTACTTTCGAGCAGCCTTGCGTGCTTAAGCATTCTTTTCTCTTTCTTCGGAGTGATGGATTTTGGGCCTGCCTCCGTGGAAGATAATGTCTCTAGGATCTTCGTAGCCTACGATGCATTTGTTTCTCCGGCCCAGGATTAGTGTACAGTTGGTTTGGAATTGTACGTACCGCCAAGTCCTTCCCGCTGCCTATCTCGACATGTTCTACCTGATTTTCCTGGACTGCGAACTGTCGCTTTGCCGCGGACTGAACAGCACGGTCGTGAGCCTTTGTTCGGAAACGAGTTGCCTTTGGCTATGCTTCCTATCTTTTTTAGACCATGGAGGCGGAATGACCACTCGAGATGACTTGCCATATTTTTTTATGATCGGCCGCGCTGAAGATCGAGGAGTGGAGGAGAGTACAATAACCCGCGAATCGTCAATTGGTTCTCGTTCACTTTCATTTATGTCATCCGTAAACGTCTAAGATCTAAACCCCCACTAGTCCCTCGATATCATTTGCTCACTGTTTTTTGTTTTTTTCTGACTCTACCTTCCCCAGCCACCATGGAAGAGTTCAGAACTCTCGAGCGTGTCAATCCTGGTGGATACCACCCCGTCTCCAAATTTGTCCCCGGGATTCTAGTCAAGTCCGGCTGGGACTACGACGCGGAAGTTCGTGCGTTTAGTTCGTCCATGGACGGCTTTCTCTTCACAGACCACGCGTTTTGCATCACCCCCCCTTCCCAAACACCGTCTTCGAGCCATGGAACTGGAAGAAGGGGTTCTGGTGCCCCCTCATGGGGGAATGCCGAGGCACGCCCCTCGACACCGTTATTGACCGCATGTCCTCCATCGGACTCGATCGCATCGCTGATAAATTCCTCATTATTCTCAACGAGACGCCCCCGTGCCCGTTACCGGCGCTCCCACAACAACCGTTCTTTCCCTTGGCGCCCTCCACACGCATTTCCGAACACCAAGGAGTACCTCGACTACTACCGTGGCATCTTCCTTGAATTCTGTGAACCTGATTATGTCGAGGAGCTACTCAGCTACTTCCCGACGGATGCACAGGTCCTCTCCACCCACGGGGACCCCCTTCCTCACAACATTCCCGCCGATGGCTCCAAGGTTACAACTATCATCGACTGGGAGACCGCCGACTATTACCCCGAGTTCTAGGAGTATTGCCGGATGCATGATCTGGGATGGATGTCGGACGCCTGCATGGGGACGCGTCCTTGCCCGCAATTGATGCTATATATCGGGCTGTTCGTTCGTGATCTCCATCGGAACTGTGTATGTCTGATGTATTGTGGTCTTTGTAATTTTGCCTCTCGTTCGCTTGCGTCACAACAGCCGATGTGTGTTTCACTTTCGATAGCTGCGGCCGCGGCATATTCGACGGGCGACGGTCGCATGGGAGACCGAACGCAGAAGAAAAGCTGCCGCGCTCCCGAGGGACTTAAGAAATCATAAAGCGTTCTCCCTAACGGCATGCAACGAGGCTCGGTCGCTATTTGCGGGTAGCTATTCCGACAACCGTCTCTGCCCCAGGCTCAACGGGATGGAAAGATCACAATCCGAGTGGTTAAATTCGGCGCGACGACCGAGGAGTGGAAGGAGATGGTACTACGCTGCCCCAGGTCGTAGACTGCCTACCGAGGTTCAACCAGTAGTTTGAATGACCTAGGTTTCTCTCTCGACAGATGGCCATCCAACCTTACAATAGCCGTAAATATCCGCCCCATATCTTGATATTGCGTTGTGACACTGCTCAAGTGGATGAACGCGCCAATAGTTTATCGGCACCAACCGATTCTTAGATCTTAGCCACCAACATCCACCTCGATGAGCCCAAGTACCCACGTGAACCCTTCGAGAACCATCAACTGGTTGTTTTACAGTCCGGCGAATGCTAAAAGCGAGTTACGGAGCATGACCATCACCGGTCACTCGTTGGATATCCCTGTGGAGAGGTTGGAATGGGTCGCCAGCCTCGAACAAACGTTCAACTTCCGGGCGGATAAGGCAAACACAAAGTTCTGGACGGTGAATTATTGGCTAACTTTTCTCCCTCTTGATATCTGACCCTTTTCTTCAGCCGTCTACCCCCCTGCCTCAAGGGGACGTCGGTGAGGGTTGGATCAAGGACCATCCAAACATTGATGAGGTCGCTCGCTTCTGCCAACCTGTCCTCTCCGTTAGCAAAGCCCTTGAAGAATACTGGGATCCCGACCACGTTCACTTCTTGATCACAGTCAAAGCACCTGTGGAAGATGCAGGTCCGATCACTGTCGAGGAAGGGGCTCATGTGCCTGAATTGCCGTTGCATATCATGCACCATCGTAAGTCTTGGGTCTTAACACCTCCTTTCCACATTGTGAACCTCCTCAGGTTTCCGTGAAGGGAGAGTATCATTGCCGGTCGCACCTTCTACGACCGCTGAGGGCCAACACCGAACAATTCACACCACCATTGCGCCTCCCGTCGAGATCTTCCATCCAGTCTTCCAGGAGTTCTTGGATAGGATTGAGGATCCTGCGTTCAAACCAGACAGAGAGGGCATTCTAGCTATCTCCAAACTAACGCGTATCACCATGGGGTTAAATCCTGAAGGGTACAGCGCTTTTTTCGGACTGCGCTCACTCCTCGACGAGCTATTGGGTGTGCGTATAGTACAGGTGACATCGACCGGGGCACGCGGTCCAGATGGCATGGTGTTCAAATGGCTCGATGATTGCCTCGTTCCTCTCGTTTGCATCGAGTACAAGCGCACATTTGTGGAATGTAATCCTTCAACTCTGGCAGCGGATTCCCTTCGAGAATTTCTCGTTTTGGATGAGGTTTGTGGTTTTCGTGTGTTTTTACACCCCTATTGATACACCCCTCAGTTCAAACGCATCTTCGAAAAGTGTTGCTGCCCATCTTTCCTCCTTGCTGGTGGTGGTCCTGATCTGCTCATATTCGGTGTCGTCTTCACCGACAAGTTCATCGTTCAGCCTCTCACTAGCGTCTGGGCTGGAGCGGACACCACTCACGAAGACGCCCGGGTATACCACCTCGCACGAGTCTTTGGATCGTTACGTCTCGCTCTGACGGCTCTGGATGAGCACTACGGCCAGGTCTCGAAGGACCCAAACGTCCCCGCTCTGGTTCTCAACCAACCCCATCCTCGTTTTTTCCCTTACTCTACCAGATTCAAAGAATATGGCGCTGAGGCCGACACAGGACCTAAGTGGACCGAATTCGAGTACATCGACGCCCCCAGCGCGGACCCCACTAACGTCACGTTTATCGTCAGGGTCAAGTCGTCGGACCAGAAGCTGGTTGTCAAGATCGTCTGCCGGTATGGCGTGGAAGCCCACCAGCTGCTGGCTGATGCGGGAATGGCGCCTCGTCTCCTATATTGTGGTCTGCTGAACGGTGAAGACGATGTCAGAAATGCAGGGAGTCGTGCTCGGGGCATCATCAAGACTGGTGGCTTATATTGTGGTCCGATACGCATGGTCGTTATGGAACACATCGAAGGAGATACTGTGGACAAGGTATCGGCCCCGCCAAAGAACGCCCGTGAAAAGACCGAGGAGACGATCCAGAAACTGCACGATGCCCAACTTGTGTTCGGAAATCTGCGACCATCTAATGTCATGCTTTCATGGGACAAACTGTTTCTCATCGATTTCGACTGGGCGGGGAGGTTGAACGAGGCGCGATATCCCATGACACTCCCGAGGAACGTGAGGTGGCCGAGAGAGGCGAGAGAGCTGGAGATGAAGCCTATCCTCATGGATCATGACTGGTTCATGCTCGACCAGTTGTTTCCCAAGTAACTATCCCCTCGCAGATGATCGGAATAAATGGTGTATGGGGTACATCCTGTGACATCGAGGAGCCACCAAATTATGAGCCGAACTCGTTTCAGTCGTCTCGCGTGCAATTTAGAGTACGACAGACGGGACGCCTTGACCTGTATAGTAGACGGCTCAGAATTGTCCACGGTGACTTTGTGGACCTAAACCTATCTTCGAAAAACCTGGTATGCTCGAGTATTCTCTTCTCTTTCTTGGAGTGACGGATTTCGAGCCTGGCTCTGCGGAGGATAACATCTCGAAGAGGGAAACAAGGGATTGAAAAGGACAACTGCGAGGTGAGGAAAGCGAATCGACTCGAGAGAAAGAGTGTTGCCAAAGGGTGTAATCCCGCTAGAGGAGAACCAGCGAGTGAGGCCAAACGGGGCATCGCGAACTGCGAGGTTATCTCATCTCCGTGCTTCCGGCTGCCCAGCCTGTCAGTTTCGGTCCTAAACATGATGAATTGCAAGGAGACAGGAGGCATGAACGGATATATTGTCGACCAACTTCCAGTGGCGAGGCTCGAGCGTTCGGCACCAGTAGCACGAAATATGAGGTGGCTTTTGGAGACATTACCATCGGACAGCAGCAGCTTCGGCGGGTATCCTTCGCTCGTTAGTGATGTGGAGGGGTTACGCGGGATAGTGACCAACTTCTCGGTCTAGCATTGCTCGACCAGGGCCCACCTGGCTAAGGTAACGATCTCGCGGCAACCGTGGTATCTTCAAAACAAACCATGGGAACGTACCGGAGTACACATACATACGTAAACCAATATAACAAGGGAGATGGAGGGATGCGATACAGGAGGCAAAGTGCTAAAGACGAATGGTAGGACAACAAATATGAGACGACGTGGCGAATGAAGCTTGAAGGGGAGAAAATTCTTGGAGAGGAAGGAAGTAATGATCTTAAGTATAAAAAAACAAGGGAAGGCGGGGGGAAGGGACAAGTTGCAGTCACTGACTTGTGAGGATACATTCGAAGAACTTAACGCAACCATCGATACCATCGTTTGGTTCCCTGAGCTTAGAATAAAAAGTCAATACGCGAAGGAAATAGCACAATTTACAGGAGCTCACAATTCAGTTTTTTCTCTATCTTCCGGAGGAGCTCCCTACAGTTCTCTACGTCCCTCGCAACCCCAAGTCTCTCGTAAACTTTGGCGGCGCGCAGAGCCTCGGATCTTGCCTCTTCAAGCTTGGATTGCCTGTACCAAACTGCAGCCTGCAGCTCCATCGCACGACCCAGGTTGTATGCGCTATCAACCGCGTGGGATTTGGCGTGTTTGTTGTGAGCGTGTGCATCGTCAAACCTGCCTTCATCGAGAAACAGCCTCGCCAGGCCGTAATGAACCCAGAACAGGCTATTGTGCCAGTTGAAAGGGAACGCAATTTCAAGGGCTAGTTCGAAATGGTGAATCGCCTTCTTGGTCTCGCCCTTGGATTGATATATATAGCCAAGAATTCGATGAGATTCGCAGACCAGAGATTGATTGCCTTCCTCTGGGATGAGACCGATCATGCGAGATGCGGCTTCTTCTGCGGCGTCAAGTTGATTGTCTGTTTGCAACAATGACGCGAGGTATTTCAAACACTGGGCCTGTCCCACTGTGTTACCGAGTGATTCGTAAATTTCCAACGCTTCCTTCGCCTGCTGTATCCCTTCCTCGGGGAGGCGCATTTTCCGGTTTGCATCAGATAACAGGCATAACGTTTGAGCAACCCTATCGCGATCTCCCCGCTCTCTCCAGAGCTTCAAAGTGTGAGTGAGGAGTCGTTTGCGCTCCACCTGATTCCCGACTGTTTCAAGCAACAGCGAGAATTCGTACAAGCAATCAGGCTTGAAGCGATGATCATCTGGGAGCCCTTCGATCTTTGACTTCAGGATGACGAGCCGCCCTTTGTGCCAATAGAGGTGCTCCATAAAGTTGGCGCAGGCTTTCCAAATGCTGTCCGAGTTCGGATCGATTGTTGTGAAGATATCGAGCAGGTACTCGATGTTGACATCCTCCGACGTGATCCACCGGGTTTCTCCAAAGTTGGGCTTGTCCGGATCAATATCAACCGACATCCGGATGAAGTAATGTGCCCTGGTCGTACAGAGGAGTGAGGAAGTCCTTGGGTCCTTGGGAGAAAGATAGTCTCGGAGTGGCGCGAGCATCGTGATGAATCCGTTGCTCCGATACGTCAAGGAGAGGGTGCAGAACTTGTCAAAGACTTTGGTTCTGTTCGAGATGGTCGGGAACAACCAATCAACGTTGTTCTCATTGACACCTTGCGGGAAGAACGCGACGACTCCGAGAAGCGCCCGAGCGTTGGGTCCAAGCTCTTGGAACGTGGCAGAGGCGAGCGAAA
>Ga0307512_10004494_pt1 | contig 15262 bp, 16 predicted proteins | sample 14_EM_MG_FD_200267 | JGI IMG/M metagenome (GOLD analysis project Ga0307512, IMG submission 200267) | Populus trichocarpa ectomycorrhiza microbial communities from riparian zone in the Pacific Northwest, United States - 14_EM | ecosystem: Host-associated > Plants > Roots > Unclassified | place... | reverse complement strand
CAGTAGTTGCGGCAGAAGAGCGTCCACATGGGATCCTTGAATGACTGCTACTGGCTCGCCGAGACACGAAGGGAGTGACTGGACGGCGGGGCTTGGTCCATTCGTGGGCGAACCGCTAATGACACGGCCTCCTGGATTTTACCCTTCATCGCCTCCATCTTTTGTTGATTCTTTAGCTAATGCAGAGGATAGAGCAGAAGCAGTCGGACGAATTCGTATGATCTGTATTTGAGAGATATCGCGACTTACAGACGGGCCGAGTATTCTCATACAATCATATATCGCTGAGGTTGAGCAGAAGCCGGCCTCAATCAACCAAGCTATGAGAGATCTGCTGCACGACTTTTAGCGACTTAGCAGCCTTTGAACATTACGACCTCCTACCGGCTATCAAGACAGCCCAGGCTACCGACCCACTGGCTACCGATATGAACAAGAAAATCGTCAATATCCCAATGGTCGGTTACACTGATCTGACAGAGAATGGTAGAGCGGAGGGTGGAATGGACTTGCATGAGAATTGGAAAGTCGTCTCAGGAGCCCTGATCTCCGAAGGGAGGATATATAACGAGTACGAATATGTCTACCGAAGCAGCTTCCAAAGCTGCAACAATGATCACTGATGGGTTGAGCCTGCGGAGTTTTTCACGAGGAATTAGGAGAGCTCTAGTGTTAGCACACTTGAAAGTATGGTGAGTATGACCGGATACCGGGATGCTTACAAGTTAGATATACCGATGCAATGGCCGATGGCGACAGCGATGGTGATGATGAGCAGCGAGCGGAAGCAGTTCTGAACGAGATAGCGATATACTGCAAATATGGCTACCAAAGCAGTTCCGAACGAGATACCGAACGACTGCGATATCGCTACCGAATCGGTCTTGAAGGAGATGGAAAATGACCACCGAGCGTACCGAATAGTCTACCGAATGGCATCAGAAGAGACAGTCGAGATAACTACCAAGAGATGATCACCGAGATCTCACAGCGAGGGATATTCTAACGAAGCTGCCTACCGAGATGGCGACAGAGAAGTCGACCAAGAACGCACCGAAGCCAAAGAAAGATCGTCTGCAGACGAAGCGAAAGCCCAACCGAATTACATGTCAAATCCCAGAGAAATTACGATTACGATCCTGAATCACGTTTAGACTGCAACCGAGCCACGATGGCAATAGACAATCGATATGATGAAGTCGTCGATGGAGCAACGAATTCTCAAAAGAAAGAGATGAGATGCTGATTGAGCCGCGATAACCCTAATCCAGTCACGTACCCACCCAATTGCGTGGATCCACAAGGCCGGGTAGTATCATATCTTCTCACCCTCACGATTACACTGCTACCGAGCTACGATGGAAATCGACAATGGATATATATTTAAGTCGTCGGCGGAGCAACGAACTTCAAAACGGGGGAGATAGCGTTAGACCAGTCAAGCCCTACCGACAAGTCCAAGCCCACAAGGAGGAAGTCTACTGAGACACGCACCGATAGTCTACCGAGCGGTCGACGGGCAAGTCTACCAAGTCGACCAAGATTCTACCGAAGCCGCGTATGGAGAGCGCACCTATGAAGTCGACCGGACAGTCACCGAGGCGGACTTCGAAAGATGATTACTGACTGATGATGCACCTAAGAGTCAATGCCGAGTAACGATGACTACCGACTGCAAGATATACCCTATGGAGCATGTGGACGCACTGCACAGAGCTAAGACGGCGCTAGCGCGCTTGAACTTGTTAAGTATAACCATATTAGGGAAGCTTACATGTTAGATATCGACGAATACGATGCGATTGACCCGTATGATTGATGGCTACGACTGATGCGGCAGCGCAAGCTCTCATCGATGCCAAGTCATGGGCGGAAGCCACGCTAATGCTTCAGACAATGACCTACGCCAAGATATACGGGCTACGGGAATGGATGGTCGGAGGAGTATGGGTTTGGAAGTGGAGATATGGAGGACAGGATCACTTTTGGATGTTTTCTTGTTTCCGTCTTCTCTTCTTCTCTTCTTTAGATCTCGGCCCAGTACAAATGGCGTTGGCACGGGTTTTTACCACCTTCGGCGTCAATCAGGCGGAGGTGGATTTTCCCCGTGCGCTGGATCCGCCGAAAGGTCGCCATTGAGCTGTACCGATCGGTTGTGGGACTTATGAGTTCGTACGATTGGGTACATAGGATGATTGTTTCATTCTGGTTTCCCTTTCCTTCTTTTCTCCTATACTGGCTTTGGCAGCCCAGGAGGTCTGCGCCTGAAGAGAGGGATAATGTAACGGCACTGTCGCACGTGACCTGTCCAGGGCCGGGTATCCCCCATTCCATATAGTCGGCTCGCCAGGAGCCTTAGATCTCTAGCGATAATTTCACCTCTACATCTACACGTCTACATATATAGTCACTCGAGTCCACGTTTGCAACCATATCCCTATGCAGCCGGACACTGGCGTATGCGTCCTTACACCGAGCAACAACTTTCGTACCCTTCTACAGTATATGCTGCACTTCTCGCGTTTCCTCACTAATTCTGGGAAACATGCCTTTCCATCGACCTGACTTTTCATGCCAAAAGAGGTTCACCTCAGGCAGCTGCTGACATATACCTATCAAGATACACAATCCTGAATACTATCTTGTTCCACACCGGATGCATCTGCATATAGATATTGCGCTCCAACTTGTGGAAGCCACTCAGCATCTTGAATTCAATAGTAACAAAGATACAGTTGAAGATGTTGACCCATTTACTTACCTCCAACAGACTGACAACATCACAGACACGGGCTCGGGACCACCGCCACCTTGACTGCCACAGATAGAAACATTCTGTGGCACCGGTGCTCCGCTGAGTGAATCCCTTACTGAGCCATGGACACATGACACTCATGGTTACCTTGAGAGGAACCTGCATAACAATCGGTACTACCCATTTGCAACAGGTACAGAGTAAAAACATATCAAGTGTAGGATCAAATGGAAGGGCAGGAAGATGTACTACAACACTGAGCTGAAAGAAAGAAACACTGCTCGGCATTTCCCAAGCTTCAAAAACGGGGATTGTGTGCAGGTGCTCTTGTCTGCATCACCAAACTGTAATTTTGTCACTATGAGCCTCCGGGAGTATCTGAGAGTTGTCGGACCGGCATCCCACGGTGGTCCAATGGCAGAGTTGACTGGACCGATGCGGTGGCCTGCAGGTGCACCTGGGAGCAACTGGGAGCGCTGGTGACACAACTGTGAGTGCCAACGGCACATCTGGAAGCACCTGGGAGCGTGGCCAACAAGCCTAGGCGCGCCGGCAACAAGCCTGGGAGCACCTCGAATCACTGTTGAGTATACTGGGAGAAACAACATCTTCCTGGGAACACTGCAGGTGCGCCTGGAAATCATGGCTACTAGTTATCGTTCAACAATTTTTAAAACTCATGTATTCAGTTTGTATCCTTATCTATGTATCTATGTATATAGATTGCTACCCATCTACACAGGATATATCTGGACTGGGTTCATGCAGTGCTTGAGAGCAATTCAAAGTGCGCCGGAAGATGACAATCAACTGAACTCAGAGATCCACTTGGAGGGGGTTATTGGGTGAACATAGAGATGCACTTGGAGGCTGTGATCGAGCAAGCTTGGAGACGTACTTGGTGGCCGTGATCGAGTGAACACACAGATGCACTTGGAGGCCGTAATCAAGCGACTTCGGGGATGCGCTTGGAGGCCATAATCGTGCGAAGTTGGATGCTGTAATCCGTCGAGTTTGGAGATGCACTTGGAAACCGTGATGAAGTGAACTCAGGGATACACTTGAACGCTGTGACACTGCGAATTCGGGGATGCACTTGGAGGCTGTGATCAACTGAGTTTGGAGATGCTCTTGGAGGCCGTGATCGAGTGAGTTTCGAGATGCACCTGGACGCGATGATCAAGCAAGATTGAAGGAGTACTTAGAGGCAGTCAATAGGAGGTGCGCCAGGTGCTGAGACTCCATCCACCTGTAAGTTTATTCTCAAGCATGGGAATGTGGCGAGGTGACTTTACCTTTTAGTTCTCATGCAGTGCTGGCTGGGGCGGTTGATCTTGTAGGGCGGCATGCTGGAAACGGAGGCTACATTCAGGGGTCACCTTATAATAGTGAGAAAGGAGTGAACACAGACAATCTTTGGTGGATGCTGTACTCGGTGTATGCTGTACTCGAAGTAAGCTGTACACAGTTTATGCCATACTCAGTGTTAACTCATGATAATGGCATGGAGGGTTTCAGAGGGATGAGTTAACTTGGCGTTCTGCAATGATGGTAGAGAAAGAGAGATGGGGGATCAAGATGGGAATGATATGGAGGATGCAAGCCAATATGAGATGTCAGGGGTACAACTTGCCTGTTTGGGTTTAGAAGACCTCATATAAGTGAATGTACCCCCCGGATTGGGAGTAGTACAAGCGGTATCAGGTATGGGAATTTGACTTGCACACGAAATTCTCACATGTTCAAATTTCTCATCATGAATTCCCCCATCTCCTGCTCATCTCTCTCTTTCTCTAACATCACCTAATAACACAAACTCAAGTCAGCCCTGTGTATCTCACAATGCCATGAGAATGAATTATCACCGAATACAGTATACACCGAGTGGTGCATACACCCCGCACTGCGTACACTGAGTACTGTATGCACTGAGTACTCATTATCCCAATATCGACTGTCTCCCGCTCCCAGTCAGTCTCTCATCTCTTGGCAGACATTATTGTACTCAACTATCTACATTCCCACGATTACATCTTACGCTATGCATTCTGTCTCAGCAGCCGTCCCACCTCCCTGCCAATCTACCGCGTCCAGATCGACCAGCTCCATGTACGACTGCAATGTTGATCGATCATGGCCTCCAAGTGCATCTCCAACCTCCCTCGATCATGGCCTACAAGTTCATCTCCAACTTCACCCGATTCTGGCCTCCAAGTGTATCTCTGAGTTACAAGATAATAGCCACCAAGTGCATCTCCAAACTTGCTACACTATGGCTTCCAAGTGCATCTCTAAGTAACACGATCTCGGCCTCCAAATGAATCTCCAAACTCGCTCAATAACAGCCTACAAGTGCATCCATCAGTTCAACTCGATCTCCCTGTCCAAGTACATCTCATAACTCGCTTGATCATGGCCTTCAACTGCATCTCTAAGTTCACTCGATCATATCCTGGACGTGCATCTCCAAAGTTGGTCGATTACAGCCTCCAAGTGCATCTCTAAGTTACACTATCTTGGGCTCCAACTGCATCTCCAAACTTGCTTGATCCCGGCCCTCATGTGCATCTCCAAACTTGCTTGATCACGGCGTCCAAGTTCATCTCTGAGTTACACGCTCATATCCTCCAAGTGCATTTCCCCACTTCCTCAAGTACTGCCTCCATGTGCATCACTATGTTACACAATCTTGGCCACAGAATTCATCTTCAAATTCCCTCAATCACGGCCTCCAAGTGCATCTCTGAGTGGAACTTAACTTTGCATCCAAATTCATCTCCAAACTCACTCGATCACCTACTGCAAGTGCATCACTGAATTCAACTTCATGTTGGCCTCCCAGTACTTCTCGAAACTCGCTCAGTCACTGCCTTCAAGTGCATCTCTGAGTTCACTCGATCTTGGCCTCCAAGTGTATCTCTTGATTGAACTCAATCTCGGCCTCGAACTGCATCACCAAACTCACTCGATCTCTTCCTCCTAGTACATAACCCAGTTCACACAACACTGGCCTCCAAGTGCATCGCTCAGTTCTCTGACTCGGCATCTTCGGGTGCGCCTCCAATTACTCTCCATTAAGGTCTGCAGCGAGATTGGCTGTCTCTATATATATTGAGATACTTAGATAGATAATACATGCCATATGATGATATTGCAAATCTTGTAACTGTAACAACGATGAATATCATCCACAAAATGCGTTGTGGTTATGAAAGCCTAAGAACCACTGCTGTGAGAATACGGTACTAAGGTTCCCGCAGAGCTGCACAAAGGTTTCAGCTGCTGCAAGATTTGACTCTCCTATAAGTCAAATCTTGAAGCATCCTGAATGCACCTCCATCACTGCAGGTGCTTTCAGGAACACCTGAAAATGCTCTTGCAGAGTCTAGGAGCACCTTACTTAGCTCCAGGGGAGCCTGGGAGCATCTGGAATGACTTGAGAGTACCGGTGAGGTCAACCGAAGTGTCTGGGAGGTTTGCAGGTGGCTTCCGGACGGATATACATTGTACTGATGTAACATGCCAGCGGATGAAGCTCTCAAGGTGTGGGAACTACACACTTTCGACGATAGGACATGGAATGACAACCACCAATGCCATATCAAATGCTGGAGTAGTCACATCAATGGGATGTGATGGTTGATGTGGCAGCCACCCCACACCGAGCATGACATTTAGGCCCCTCAGCTTCCAGTAACTGCGACACGCCACCGAAATGTGTCTGTACCGAAATGCTCACTGCAGACAGGTGGTGGGTGACACAGGTCTTGAAAGTAACTCCGGGATATTCACATGGTAATGAAGGTGTAATCAATGCTCCGAATGGGTGATAGTCTGGTTCACTCAATCTTACTGTTCAACGGAACTCACCTCCCAGCATTTACTAGCGACAACATCATGTGGCCTGTATATATTACAGTTGGCAATCTATCTTCGACAATCTGCCAGATGCCTTCAACACCAACCCTTGCAAGGGTCGCTCTGCTGCTGATTCCCTTCAAGAACTGCCATACTCCTGACATCGGGCTCAGTGAGACACGGTAAACAAACCAAGAGGTACTGCACGATGTACTCCTGTGGATACTCCAGCCTGTCACCTTTACACAAAATGTCAGTGCCAATAGTGGGAATTACAACATTTTCTGTGCAGATGTCAATTTCAGGCTTTGCAAGACAGTTTTATCAGCATGGCTGGCAAATTGCCCAGGGTATAGCGACCTACATAATCTCGAGCGGCATGTCTGTATTTGGTACAAGTGTCCATCAAACAAACTTTGAGATTGTGTCCCCCAAGACAAGCAACACTGCCAGCGGGAACGCAACCTATATAGAACCCTCGCTATTGCCATGACCAAGGCAGCCGATGCCGAACTCTTGGTGCACCATGATCATGGCGGATTCAACATATTTTGACCTACTCTCTCTATCTTGATAGACATCCCTAAGCCTGACCTCCTCCATACAATACAGATCAGCATGCTTGACAACCTGCAGACGTGGGTTTTCCATTTCATGAATACCGACAAAGGGCTGGACAAGTACAATGCGATCTGGTTATCTGTGCTAGCTGACCACAACCTCACTGCAAGAAGTAAGTCAGATCAGGAAGTTTTTCAACGGGACAGGAAGGAGATGATGGAATTGAGCTGGTACCGGCTTCCAGTGATCACCTAGTCTCCACAATACCGAAGCCCTGCTCAACGTCCCATATTCAATCGCGCAATTGAGTGCACACAGGAATTGTTAGAATTCTAGATGTATGCGCAATATAAATCTCATGATGAGGCAACCTTGAGCTTCATGGAGGACACTTTCGGTGGGTTTCACACATTCAAACATGTTTTCATATTTAGGTGAGAGAGCGCAAAGGCGAATGCCGAAGCCTATGGCCCGAGAACGGAACTTGTCAAGTATCAGAAAGCAGCAAAAGACACAAATTCTTAAAGCTAGACTCCATCCGAAAAGCAGCACAACAGAAACTCTTCGTGAGATTACCTCAACCACACGATAGGTATTTCCAAGGAGTTAGATGCTGACTTCACCTGTCCAAAGATTGACTTGCTGTCCCATCGGGCAGAACATATTTGTTAATTCTGACCATTGTAATAGTGCTCTGCTGAGAGACATGAACAAGCACATAAAACAAACCTGAAGGACGAATGGAAGGCCTCCAATTACACGCTCAACTACCTGCCACAAGTAATCACCTTTCAGAGTCACATGCACTGGGTCCAAATCAGAGAGCTCCATCCTCGAACCCTCACTAAGCTTCGGGAGCACTGCACTCCCACCTGCAAAGTCCTCACTACCGGTGCTGATCTGCCAGCGCCCTTCAGCTCCCAGTAATATGCAAAGTCCGAACTCATTGGACACCAAAACCACCGCTACTGAACACATCATGAAACCATGGACAATGCCATCAGACGATTACTCGACTAGACGCAAAATGCATCTTAGCACGTTGCAATATACAGGGGTACCTGGGTGTATGTGAAGCATAATAGTCGTAACACGACATATATATCAGATGAACAACTGCAGGAAATAGACGTCAGTATTTATCATGGTATTAAGGTTCAAGTTGTGGGTTTAGAATGGTAACGCATATCTGAGATGTATGGATGCACAGGAACGCAGAGCTGCCGTGAGGTCGATTGATGGAACCACTGGATTTGGGTAAATCAATGCCTGGGGAGGTGTTATGGGCCACTGAATGGGTGTCTCCTGAGGCAACTGCAACATCTATTCATAATCAAGCTTCTAACTGAGGATAGAGCTTTCATTGAGTACTGGTTAGCCCTGGTGCTCGCCATAATACCTGAACACTTGGGTAACAAGAATCCCTTCTCAAATTTTGAACAAGGTTAAACAGAAGCGGCAGCTGATGCTTTACATGCTTTCGTTATGGGATACATCATCCGCTGCACGAATCAAATTCCAGGGATAGCAGCCAATAGCAATACCGGATACTGATAGAATGAGCAATGGATTGTCAATAGCCACATCGATCTAGCGATTGGCAATGTTGTTTATAATTATTAACGATAGAATTCCATGTTGCATGTCGGCAGAAACAACATCACATCAGCAAAATGTAAATCAGTCTGGAAACAAAACACAAGCGTCCCAGACACTGTGGTAGACCTGGTTGGTGCTCCCAAGTAATTCCAGATGCACGCAGGCCCACCTGGACCGAAACAAATTACTCTCAGACTCTGCAAGAGCATTCTCAGGACGCTACGAGATTTGACATCTAACCATACTCAAAATTTGAAGCAGCTGAGATCTATGTGCAGATCTGCGGGAGACTTGGGGAGCAGCTTGAGACCTCAGAGCCACTCTGCAGGCGACTTACAGCCGTAGTCTCACACCAGTGGTTTGTAGCAATCCGTCACCACAAGCCATTTCGTACATCAGATTTGTCTTTATTACAGTTACAAGAGTTGCTACATCATAATATAGCACATATTATCTATTTACGTCTATCAATATATGTAAATACGGCCAATCTGGCTGCAGACAGTACTGCAACATGATTCCAGAATGACCTCAAGACGCTGATTGACCGAACTTCGAGATCCACTTGGAGGTCATGATTGTGTGAACCTGGGAGATGTACTTGGACGGCGCAATTGGGCAAGTTGGGCAATGCACTTGGAGGCCGAGATCGAGTTGAACTCAGTGATACAGTTGGAGGCTGTGATGAAGCGGATATTGAGATGGACTTGGAGGCCGACATCAAGTGACTGAGAGATGCACTTGAACACCAATATCGAGATAAACTCAGCAATGCATTTCGAGGCCATGATCAAGCAAGTTTGGAGATGCACTTGCAGGCCAAGATGGTGTAACTCAGAGATGCACTGGGAGGCCGGATTGACGTTGAACTCAGAGATGCACTAGGAGGCCGTGATCGAGCGAGTTTGGAGATTCACTTGAAGGCCGAGATCAAGTTGAACTCAGAGATGCACCTGGAAGCCACATTTGAGTGAGTTTGGAGATGTACTTGGAGGTTGTTGATCATGTTACTCAGAGATGCATCTGGAGGCCGAAATTGTGTAACTCTGAGATGCACTCGGAGGCAGTAATAGAGTGTGTTTGGAGGTACACTTGGAGGCCAAGATCAAGTTGAACTCAGATATGCACTTGCAGGCTGTGATTGAGCGAGTTGGGGGATGCATTTGGTTGCCGCAATCATGTAACTCAGAGATGCACTTGGCTGTCAAGATCGAGCGAGTTGGAAGATGCACTGGGAAGCTATCATTGGTAGAGATTGGATGGGTACATGGAGGAGGTGGATCTGGAGGCAGTATATGGGGAGGGAGGTGCAGTGGCAGCAGAGAATCTATTGATTAGTTGACTCAGAATCGTGGGAATGTAGGAAGCTGAGTACAATACGGTGCGCCGAGAGATGAGAGACTGGCTGGGAGCAGGGGACAGTTGATCTTAAAATGATGCAGTACTCGGTGGATACTTTACTCGGTGAATGCTGTACTCGGTGTTAACTCATGATCATCGCATGGAGATACAGATAGGGATGACTTAGCTATTTATTCTGAGGTGATGGTGGAGACAGAGAGAGATCCGAGGAGATGGGGGAAATCATCATGAGCAACTGGTACTTAAGAGAATTTTGCGTGTGACTCAATTGACCATCCCAGATACAGCAGGTACGAGTCCCAAACAGGCGTGTAACAACACTCATACAAGATCTTCTAAACGAAATCAGGCATGTCGTACTCCTGATTGCTCATAGCCGCTCATAGTATCCCTGTCGTTCTCATCATCATCCCCCTTCTCTCTCATCCTCGTCCGTAACTCTATCATCATTGCCAGAACTCAAAGATATGTCATCCTTCACTGTCTTTCCATGGAATCATCTTGAGTTAATACTGAGTGAAGCATACACCGAGTGTAGCATAAACCAACTAAAGCATGCCCCGAGTTCAGCATAAACGGAGTACAGCATACACCGACTACAGCATACACCTGAGATGGTCTGTTGTCTTATCATTCTCACAATTTCGAGCTGAACCCTGAATGTAGCTTCGGCTTCCTGTGTACCTCCCTTCCGATCAACCAACACCAGCCAGTTCTCCACATGCTCTTACAAGGTAATGTCACCTTGTCACAGTCCAACAGTTTCGACTTAACCAACCAATGAATATAGTCTCAGCACCTGGTGTGGCTCCCGTCGACTGCCTTTAGATCGAGCACCGCCAAGTAATCCTCCAACCTCGCTTGATCATAGTATGCAGGTGCATCTTGAAACTTGCTCAATCACATCCTCGTAGTGCATCCCAGAGTTCCCTTGATCATGGCCTCCAATTGCATCTCCAAACTCACTCCATTGCGGCCTCAGAGTGTATCTCCAACTTCACTCAATCTTAGTCTCCAACTGCATCTCTAAATTTACATGATAACGGCATTCCAGTGCATTTACAAATTCCCTCGATTGCGGCATCCAAGTGCATCTCAGAGTTCGCTCAATCTCCGTCTCCGATTGCATCTCCAACTCACGCAATCAGAGCCTCAACGTGCATCTCACAGTTCACTCGACCTCGGCCTCCAAGCGTATCTTCAAACTCGCTCAATGACTGCATCCCAGTGCATCTCTAAGTTCCCTCAATCTTGATCTCCAATTGCATCTCCAAACTCGCTCAATCACAGCCTAAGTTCACTCGATAGTCATTTTCAGGTGAACCTTGAATTGCTCTCAAGCACTGCCTGCAGCCAGTCCAGATATACCCTGTGTAGATCGGTAGCTATATAGATACATGGATACACAGATGTGAATCCAAACTCAATAAATGAGTTTTAAACATCATCCAACAATATGTAGTAGCTATGATTTCCAGGTACACCCGCAGCATTCCCAAAGAAGAGGTTGGTTCTCCCTGACTGCTGTACAGTAATTCGAGGTGCTTCCAGACATGTCGCTGGCACTCCCAGTTTTGTTGCAGGCGCTCCCAGGTGCTCCCTGGATTGTCACCAGCACTCCCAGTTACTCTGAAGGCCAGCAGGAATGCCCTCCCATGGTCTGATACTCTCCTGAAATCGCCTCATCTAAGTTTACACCCCATATCCTCTCAGACACTCCTGGAGGCTCCCAATTACTAAAATACATTTTGCTGATGCAGGAGAGATGTTTGCAGTGTCACCGATTGCATTGCAATCGCAATGCAAGCATGTACTTGATGAAACCGTTTCTGATGTATAGTCACACTTGACAATATCGCCTGAGTGTTTGGTTCAAGTAGGTGATTAACGGAGCAAGAAGCAAGGGTCACACTGCGATTGGGGGGCGATATGGAACGTGTCCCATGGTATTCACACTGGGTGTGGAGTGTCCCTCACGATGCTGACAGAGCGCGTCCACTCTGACAAACCCATTCCATGCCGACTGAATTTTTTTTTTTGCTGAAGTTGGGTACTGCTTGGCAGTTATTACAGACAATGAAATGTCACTTGGCCAAAAAATACCAGTGTTACAATTGTATTGCAGGTGTCCCATGTCAGCAACTCAAACATAGTATCTATCTCATCACCCACCTACCCCAATCTGGCAAAACTGATATTTATTGACAACTAGTATACCATATATGCTCTGATTGTATTACTAGTGAATTCCATTTACAATTGGCAATGAAACTTGGGGGGTTAGAAGGTGGGCAAAAATCTGCCTTCTTTACGCACTCTCAGTCACATTTTCATCTGACTCATAATTGGTCTGGTTGACTGGATTTTTTGATTGACATGTTGGCCTTGGGGTTCTCTATTGTACTACTGTCTCTGATATTCTCTCCATTGTGTGATTGTTGAGTAATTTGCACTTTTGAAAAAATTCCGCGATTTGCAAGGTGCCTTGCTAGCAGCTTGTTAGGTGGGGCGCTGGGCCTGCCCACGCCCTAATAAGGCGCCTGGGCTGCATGCAAAGCGCTGCGCCCTGTGCGCTCAGCCATACTCTATGAAACCATGTGCATCCAATGACCTACAGACCAAGTACCCTAGCGTGAACGGAAACTTCCATACTATATGTATCAATGAATTGGTATATATACCGATCCGACCACGACGCTCTCCCAAATTCCCCCTCACTCCATTACAAAGCGAGCACGGATACTGTTTTCTTTATCCTACGTTGACACCGTGAACCCATATTTTACCCTTTCTCCAACAACTTGTCACATAGACCCAATCCCATTACTTCCCACAATTCTCACTTCGCAGCAATGTCGGAATTCAACATACTCCCAAACCGCCCTCCGGACCTTATGCAATCAGCGCTAAGGTGGCTTCATGGTACATACGAAAATGCAATAAGTATGACGATTACACCACCGTGCAAAGCATATAGCTGAATAGCGAATGAACTAATGGTGATTATAGGCCTTCCACAACTATACATGATTATTCCACACGCAATTTTCATTGACCCCGCAACCAGTATGCATTTTTCACAGCTATACTACTAATCCTTCGGGGTGGACGCAGATATTGATGCTGTGACATGTGATAGGTACAATTCAACCTGGGCAGTGTTCATCATTACAACCAACAGCCGTTCTCAAAACTCCTTCGCAATCCCCCTCCACCAACTCGACATCATTCCGGACTACCCATGTGTCTCTATCTCGCGCAGATATACTTCAGCAACTGCAACAAACCAAACATGTACCTTCTCTGCCGTCGTCGGCTTTCAATGCCGTGGAGACGCAAACCACTCACCAACACCAACATCAACACCCACTCAACAACTACCACACCCAGTCCAGTTTTGGAGGAAATCAGACGGAGGGAAAGGGAGAACTGGAAAACAGATCAGATGCCAGATGGAACCGCGAAGGAACTGCGGAGAGATCATCTGATACAAGAAAAGAAATTATGGCGGAGCACTCGCTACTGAACTCCAGGGTTCACTTGGATGCACGTGTAAAATCCAGCCTCCTACGAAGCTATGGGCTTCAGCCCGGACGGAAAGGCTCCCGGACTCAGATTGCTGTGTATCAATGGAGCCGAGAATAATGAGATCTCAATCGCCTACTTCCATGTGAGTACTATATCTCTCGGTCAACAACCGGTCCAATAGTGTTAGGTGGACCCTGGAAACTAATCAGCGGCCGTGAAACCTCAGGGACATATCATATGTGCCATACGCACGTCCTGCGAGAGAAACAAAAGAGGGGTGAGTACAAATTAGACAGCGAAGGAATTAACGGGAAACAGAGCTGGTTGTTTTTTTATTGTTGTTTGTTTCGTTTTTGTTTTGAGTTTGAGTTTGATATTTGCATTGTTATGGTTCGTCGTATTCGGATGTTAAAAAGGAGCAGTGGTTGTGGTTACGTCCAGCTTGTATACGTTATTTGTTTGTGCTTTTGCTTTTGTGTCTAAGTTAATGCATGATTTATTGCTACTGCACGGAAGGAGAAATATCACGACGGTCGGAATAAGTATAAAGAATCGTAATTCTGGGTCTATCACCATGTTACTACGTGAAGCGACGGTAGAATGGTCTCACGGTGGCATTGCCGAGTACATATCCTCCGTCGAGTTTCACAGGTCGTATTCTGTAACCGAACTAGAGTAGAGTGCGGCGGAAACTCCCGTTATCTGTTGCCAAGTGTTGCTTCGGAGTATTTTTTATATAACGTACTCGGGTCAGGCAATGTCAATTCCGATACCTCATTTTTAGAAGGAAATTGATAATTATCAGTGCGCCATGCACTGAATTGGGTAAAGTGAATGAAAATAGTGTAGAATCGTAGCAAATTGAGCCTCCCTCCCCGGTCGATATCCCGGTCGATATCCCGGTCGATATCCCGGTCGATACCCTAGTCACACGGAAAAACTGATTCCCAGAAATGAGGTGTCCGATTTGACATTGCCTGACTGAGTTAGCTGAATGTAGCAAGTCGTTAGTATCTGCACTGACTACACCTTAATCTCACATCCCTGCACACAGCGGCTCACTTGTAAGGGCTAGCTAACATTCTCCGGAAGATCCAGCACTGCATACTTTGACTAGATGGAACCCTGCCACGAGGGGTAATATACGGAGTGGGGAAATAGTGTAGCGAGAATAGGTCGTAGCTTGGTAAGACGGCTGTCTAGCTCAGGCTCAGATAGTGTGCCTATCGACATGCGGAGAATCCTAGAGTCTGAGGGCTGGGTTTATCAGGACCACTAGTTCCAATGATACCATCAAACTTTGCGCCCCTCCTCGCGGCCTCTCAGCTGTTGGTGGGTGACACGGTTCTTAGTATGTATATCAAGCGAGTTGTCATCTTACCGTATCGATTGGTCACCGTCCACCCTGGCATCACTCAACCGAACGTGATGGCGTCCACCAGTCGATGAGTACACATGAACTACGGGCATACGGCACCAGGTGTTATTGACGAAGTTAGAATGTATGTAACGTATTTTACCGGGTGACCGCCCATGACCGGGAAACCGACCACCCGCGGGTGGTATATATTGACCCAAATGACCTGTCTTAACCACTCT
>Ga0307512_10004493_pt1 | contig 15263 bp, 20 predicted proteins | sample 14_EM_MG_FD_200267 | JGI IMG/M metagenome (GOLD analysis project Ga0307512, IMG submission 200267) | Populus trichocarpa ectomycorrhiza microbial communities from riparian zone in the Pacific Northwest, United States - 14_EM | ecosystem: Host-associated > Plants > Roots > Unclassified | place... | reverse complement strand
AGACACATATGGTAGTATGCACGTCACAGTCACGGCCTCACATGTATATAAACCCCAGGGCTTTCGCCCTAACAATACAGAGTCGATCCCCTGGATCATCTACTAGCTACAGTAGTACCTAAGTGAACACTTGGTGAGCCTGGTCGCTGCGCTACATTGCTGCGCGTCAGATGGAGTATCCATGTTCTGGGCGCTCGTAATAAGGGTGTGTAGAGCGTTGTTGTTATAAACACCTCACTCTGTGTAGCCCTATTGCGGGAAGACCAAGAGCAGGGATATTGAATCACTCCTTTCAGTGGAGAGTTTCCAGAGAGCAAGAGAGTTCTGAAGGATGAGCTCACCTTGGAATCGTCTCAACAGAGGGTAACAAGGATAGCTTATCCTCTGGTACTCTCTGGATCTCTGGGAAGCAGTATAGCTAATAAACCTCTTATGTGGGGATGAGGATAGTGGTTAACAAAGTTACCTCTGTCATCGTCTTAAGAAAGGATACAGATTGAAGATTGGACACTCTTCAAACCATATCCTTCCCCAAGAGGATGACAAAGTTGACTTTGTTAGTCGCTATACTCACTCTCACATTAGTGGTATACTAATTATACATGCGGCCCCTCTTCTTGTTGAAGGTAGGGCTCTGTATATAATGCTGCAATATACATGGATTCCTATCTTTGGCAAAGAGAAGGAGTCGTATGTATAAAGCGCATACTAATATACATTCAGCCGCGCTCCCTGTCGAAGACAGGGTTCTATGTATAATACTACATTATAGATGGATCTCTATCTTCGGCAGGGACAGGGTTGAATGCATAGACATATGCATTAGTTATCACCCAGCTCCTGCAAGATAGATATCTGTCTTCAAACACTGAAACCAGACATCTATCCTGTGGGATCAGGATGTCAACTAAAGCAGAACCAGATGTGGATTCTGTCAACTGGTCTAAAAAGATCTGTCAAGGAGTGGTCGTTCCACGAAACACCTTTGCATCTAACCAAAAGGACAGGCCTTCAGAATACTCTCAAGAGAAACTTCCATCCCTGTGTCCCTATTTGGCAGATTGCAAAAATAAGGATACTCCTCAAGTCAATCAATCGCTTCCTTTGAAAGTGATGACTCGGAATACATCCAGCGATAGGCTGGAATGTCTGTTGATGCGAACCCTTTGGAGACCATGCTCCATTAGAGGTTGCATCACTCATGCGCAATCGTTTACGTCTACTCATAGAGTATACTAAACGTGGGGGAGTGTTGAAGACGCATTAGTCCAACACGTGCTACCATCCAGATATGGAGGTGCACTTCCCAATTCGTGGTAATTATGATACATAGGTCACGTAGACACATATGGTAGTATGCACATCACAGTCACAGCCTCACATGTATATAAACCCCAGGGCTTTCGCCCTAACAATACAGAGTCGATCCCCTGGATCATCTACTAGCTACTGTAGTACCTTAGTGAACAACTGGTGAGCCTGGTCGCTGCACCTCATTGCTGCGCATTACAGATTACATACATTTACAGTGCCAAGAATGGAGTCACAGATCAAATGTCTGTAAGGTTCGGTTAGCGGACACTCCAGGAGTATGTGCTCTGGAGAGTGAATTTTCCTCAATGGGCCAGGGCGCACACTTGCTTCCCTTCCCATGTGCAGGGGTTGGACAGGGTGCACACTTGCTTCCCTTCCACTACTCGGGTGGAGGAACTCCTCCATCAGGCGTCTAAAGCCCAGGGAGGGGTCTGTGTACAGATCTGCGCCACCAGAGGTGGGGATTAGGCTGTTATGCATGGAAGGGGGGGCCATTCCACTCTCCAGGGGGAGGAACTCCTCCTTTGGACTATGGTCCAGGAAGGGGTCTGTGTGCAGATCCGCGCCACCATAGGTGGGGATTATGCTGTCACGTGTGGGATGGGATATCCCACTCTCTGAAGGGGTGGTGTCTGAACAGGGGCACGTGATAGTGTCTCTGGCTGTTGGACAGAAACGGATGGAGAAAGAGCCACTGAAACAGTGTTTGAAAAACACTTGGAGGCAAGCACAGAAGACATGCCGCTGTTTCAGTTTCAAGGCTCCTAGGATGAGGTCTGCAGGGGTAGGGGATGTGGGGACTTCAAGTTGCTCATTTGTCCACTTGCAGACGGGGAGGGGAGTTGGGTCCCATCCCCACATGGCGAAGGCGGCTTGTTTGGGTGTGAAAGGGGGAGGATTGGTGTGATGTGCTTCAGAAGCCAGCGAACGAAGTTCAGCTAGGTTCCAATTTTTCTGAGGTGGGCCAGGCCAAGTGTGGGGGAAGGCACAAGGGTCAGCTCTCAACTTCTTGCCTGGGAGGCGCACGGAGAATGAGTATGTGGTTAGGGAGGAGTCATTGTCCATGAGGAGGACGGAGGCGATGGCTGTGAAGAGGGATGCCTCCAGAAGGTAGCAATGTTTCTGGAGGGAGAAGAGTTTGCGTTGGGCATGTTGGTTATGGATGAACAGGCGAATGTAGGACGGGGCAGTGCGCCCCACAGCCTGGAAAGCGTCAATTGTGGTGCCGATGGCAGTGGCGACTTTGTTGGGGCCAAGGTGGAACCCACGGTTGACTGCGATGCCATCTTGGAAGATTAGAAAGGCAGATGCTTTGTGGGCTGGGTGAGGGATGCAGCGCAACTTCCCAGCCCAGTTGTCTTCCCTCTCTTGCCCCTCTCCCTCCCTCCACCCCTCCAACGCCAGTGGACACTTGACGATACAACGTCTCCAACTCATTGTCAACCCGTTTGCTTGGACGTCCTCACTGAGACAGCTCGTTATCGGTTTGGCACATAGTCCGACCTTCAGTTACGTCATACGCCATGTGTGGCCGTGCCCACCTGGCTGCGTATGTCGAACCCTGCTGTTCGCCTTTGTTGAAGACAACAGCACCTGGAATTTCTTTCGATTTATAACACCAAAGAACGCCTTGGCTCCCCCCATTTCCCTTTGGTCATGCTGCATAGCACGGTGTACGCACCACAGCTGCGGATGTCACCCCTATTTGTGCCCGCTATGCTTTATTTTATCGTTTGCCAATCCTGACTGACTTATGCTAGTGAAGCCCAACAGTCATGCTTCATGGTTGTCATTTCTCTGGACTCCGCTGTTGCTCCCAGAGTGTTATCTTCAGTAGTTCGGTAGTTCTTTCGTCCGGCTGAGGCGGTCACATTCATGCAGATGTACGTTTGCAATTGATCAAGGGAAACAAGCAAAGCGAATGACTGCACAACTCTCCACCCATATCTTGTTGAGACTCCTGTACATGGCACGTGCATTTTGGAAAGTACACCACAAAGCTCCCACTGTTTTATTCGCGTAGAAGCCCGCTCCCCCCCAGGCATTGTGAACCGTTTCAGGCCTACCCGTGACGCATTTACTGAGGATGGTCCCATGTCCCCACCCCTGAATTTGCTTTGATTTGGCAGTAACGTTTGCATCTCAAGGCGACATTCCTTTGCATGTAGGGCAGTGTCCTCATATAGTTATGATCGAAGAAACCCAAGGTGCAGAGTACGAGATCATGAGGAGGAAAGGACGGGGTATGCGACCATTATAGATGGTATATATCCATGTCGGCTCATGGGGCAAGAGTGACTTGTGCCTGGCCCGGATCATGGGACATGCTGGGTGAGCCCGGACTCGCTACTGTCGCCTTCGCGGAAGACCACGACCTATCGCAATCTTTGGGCTGATAGATTATGGGTTCGAGTGAGTGCGCTTGGGCAATCTCCGATTCCAGAAGACACAGGATGATGGTAACTTGGTATGGCGCACACAAAAGGTTCAAATCTGTGGTACCAAATCTGAGCTCACATCTAATTCGATGAAACGCAGATATGTAGAAGAAGGGGTGTCATACGAAAAAGAGTGTTTTCTTTGGGCTTCCTTCCTTCTGACAGGCATCAATGCCAGAATTGACTGCCTGCAGAAATTACTCGAATTCCTTTAGCTTGGGTAATGACTCCTATGGGTTGTTGGTATACCATCGCCTAATTTAAAACGCAAGACAGCTCCCGGTCAGTCACTCGAAGGGTCTTATGACTCTAGGGATTTTGCGCCGCTTGATAGACAATACTTCGCATTTCCAATCCGACGATGAATTGTACTTCCGCTTGCAACTATCGAGATAGGTGGAACCCCACGCCCGAAGGTAATCTCCGCTCCTCGTGCCACACTTATGTCATGCATTTCCTCAATCCAAGACGGGCATATCGTACCGACCATGTTCCCACCCTCAAGCAGGCTAGGTAGAGTAGCGTGTGACCTTATCTCATGCGCCTCAACCACCAATTCTCTAGGAAAAGATAGTTCATCAAAGAAACGCAGCCCTTCGCGCGTCGGAATTGGTACACTTTGCAATCCATTTTTCGCGATCCTAATAACTGTCCGCGCATCGATATGGAATTGCGAGCAGAGAAAATGGACCATCTGCTTTGGGGTATCCATGGCTATAACGTCAATGGGGAGGGGCCTGCGACGGATCCTCAACGCCAGTTAGGACGGCGGGTTCATACCGTAAAAACTCGATCTCATGTCGCATGTGTGTATGTTCTCATTATAAGTACCATTCTTATGCCACTGTGGCCGATTTTCCCCCTGAATCTGCTACCCTACAAGCGCTGCATGCCACTCGTCGGGCCCCGTGCAGCACGATATGGGGTGCAAATTGTACAAGCTGTGGTGGGACTGAGGAGGGAATGCATGCTCATAAAACCTTGGTTTCAACTCGGAGAGCGTTTTCAAGGGCACAGATTCGACGGTAACATACGGGGGCGATGGATGAGTTGGTAGTGGTCCTGTTAATGGGAGGGTCATCGACCCCAAGTGGGGTCTGTCAGTAGCAAGTTCTCCAGGGATTAGAGATATTGCAGGTGAGATGCGAGCCATGAGAGTAGCAGAACGTGGAGTGAAATCTCATGATCATATCCATGAAGCTCTTTGCGAACTCGAAGAGTTGACGGCGTATGGGCTCGGAGCGATGGCAACGAACTTGGTTAGTGGTGAACGGTTGAAATTTGAAGGCAACTCGAAACCAGAGGTTGGCAGGTTGCCCTTCGAGCCATGTCAATTTACTTTGCCATCTGGTCCTCCGTTCCCGAGCGTGAGAAGGTTAGGGTTGTTACTAGTGAGAGACTCCGGTCCGGTGGGTCCGAGTCCATCATGCAGGACCAACTCTCGGGAGTTGGGTGCGTGCCCTTCCAGCTCGTGTCAATCAGCCCTAAGATGATAACAAAGCATGTAGTTCGCATTCTCATTGAATTCATTTCTCGTCATATGCAAATCGAAGGGAGAAGCGTGGAAAGACATGGCTGGGGGTCAGGCCGGTCAGGTCTCCGATCACTTACAATAATATTAATGTCGTGTAGTCACGAGGGCAAGCACGAGGGCACCGCATTCATGCGAGGTTAAAAGGGTCAGATAATCGGCAAATCGGGCGAAGAAAACTTCCACGTCCCCGGAAATGAGTCACACGATGGGGCTGATACTACGCATAACTGAGCGACAACGATGATACCTAATTTGTAGGTGTGCCCGACGATGAATAGGGATATACTGGCGACCAGCATTCTGGCGGGCATCTGTGACAGTTGTAAATTCGCAGACTGGCCCCGAATCGGGTAACGAGTTCCTCGATTATCGATTTTCCGTCGCCTAAGTACTGTAGAGTCCGAGGGCAGAGGAAGATCAGAGGTGTCAGGCACAGGAGTGGCACCAGAATGGTGGGAACTTTGGACCATAAATGGTGTGGCGTCGATTTCGTTTTTGTTGCCACTGACAGATGAAACGTTCTTTCCACTTCCATTCCGTTGAATTGCGAGGACTCGAGGTGGGCTAGGTAGGAACGTACGCCCTGAGGCCGCGGCCTCAATTTTACCTGCCAACTGCCAAACATGCTGTATTTGCCATCCCCCATGGTTCCGACACAAGCCTAGACTACAAGGGCGCATCGTGGTTACTACATTTACACATGACCTAAATAAGGTCGCCTGGTCTTATCTCTCGCGCTTCGGTGCCTATAGATGAGGGTAAGATGATACCCTGTGAAGGTCTCCCCACGATACGCATACCGACGGACCAACGCAAGTACCAAAAAATGGATCTCGTCGTCTTCACCGTGCATGGTCGTGGTTCTGAGGTCCAAAGGGATGTGTGGGAGGGGGCGGGTCAAGGCATGACTACCGATGGTGAGCCGTCTGTACTGTAAACGTCAACCGCCGGCACCAAAGTAAGATTTTGGTTATAATAGCCACATGCTCCTGGCCATTGACGTGCCCGATCCCCCTCTCGTTCTATCATCCTCCAACTCTCTCAAATGACAGCCCTGGCCGCACTCGTCACTTTGTCCCTCTTCTTTAACCTTGCAGTTTCTCAGGTCTCTTACCCGTCATGCGACTCTGGGGCGATGGGATGGGTATCAATCCCAAATTTCTCTTGTTCGCCCTACTCTCGACAACTGACGGGCTCGTCTGTCCAGAGCTACAACTCATTGTCTCAAAATCCATGCGCAATTGTCGCATACTTGCAGTCCACATGCTCGCAAGGAGGTCGGTGTACGAATTGCTTGCACGGGCATTGCCTTCTCATCACCTCTCGCAGTGTTCACCGTCCCACCCCTCCCTCCGGGATATCAGTACACAGGCCCAGCCGGTGTTGATGATTCCAACTTGTGCAAGTGCAGCACTGTTTCCTATTCACTCGCAAGTGCATGTGACGCGTGTCAGGGAGAAGGGTGGATCACGTAAGATCTGTCATGTCTCTGTTGATCCTCGTTTTATGCAGCTTTCATTAGGTGGTCTGAATGGGCGACAAACTGCACCACGATTCTACCCCCTCCGACGTGAGCTTCCTATTTCGGCAAAGTATCTAATACATTAGCATTGACAAGATACCCTCCCCATAGATTCCCTAATCCTGTCCCTTCAGGGACAAGGGTACCTCATTGGGCTCTCCTCGATGTCACGGTTCGTTGCTATCCATTTCCTCTGACATGAACCAACGTCACGTGCCAGCTGGAGAATAGTTGGAATATGAACAAGTCGATATCCGCTGGTGGTAGGATATCCTCTCTCCATCTTTTTATTCCTGGACTCTTCACACGTCCGTCTTCCAGACAGTCCCGAGATAGGTCCTGGCACGTTAATTGGCGCATCAAGCTCCTTCAGCCCTGGTCCGACAGGAAGCAAAACTGCTAATTCACCCCCGACTGGTGTCCCTGCCAGCGGCACGGCAACCCCACGTCCGACGGACCCGGCCTCCTCCTTACCCGGGGAATCACCCTCTGGGGGTAGCAGTCATACGGCAGCTATCGTGGGCGGCGTCGTTGGTGCTATTGCATTCCTAGCCATCGTAGTCCTTGTGATCGCCTACCTACGACGCCAGCGTAATACGAGGTCGCCATATGCCCCATACGCCGCTTCGTCCATCACTGCCGCACCGTCTTTCCCACCCGTAATCGACCATGCGTCGCAGACACACAGCGGGGCCAGGAGGGGAATGTCAGAAGCCGGGACTATCGCATCATCGGCGATGCCCGAACTCAGAGCTCCAATGGGGGTCTATGTACGTGTCTTTCGTGTCTTCGTTGCGTTCGTGCTTGTTCACGTAACCTTTTCCTTGTACTGTTAGAACCCGAATAATGCAGCCTCGTTGCCAGAAGTTCAAGATCCGGAAGCCCCACACCTCTCTGTCCAGGCACTTCTTGGACCGTCTCAGGGCACCGGAAACACTCTTGCCAATATGCACGTCTCACGACCTGAGGAATACAACCGCACGACCAGCGCCTGATCTTCAACCCTTCGTGTTTGCCGTCGCGGGGGCTCTCCTTTGCAGAGGCGAGAGTTTTTGTTGTTTGTCGTTTGGTCAGTCGCGGAGGTCATACCCACCAGGGCGATGGACGACGACGTTTTGGTGATGTACTACTAGCATAGCTTCTGACGCAATGTTTATTAACAATCGTGGCACCATCGACGTTGATTGCGAGTGGGTGGATTGATAACGGTGCGTCGGGCGGCGGAGGATGGATGCGGTCCCAGACGTTGTCACTTCACTTAGCACTTTGGGTCCAGAGTGCGCACGGTGGTGCGGATCAGGCACGCAGTATACCACTACAGCTGTCGATCATTGGCTTGGCAAAATCCAGGGACAGCGCCCATCAAGTGGGAAGGATCATCCCAAACACGTTCCGCCGGGAGTGACACAACCTTATCTCTCTCACCCTCAGGCGTGATAAGATTCGACTTTCCCCAAACTGTTGTTCTCAGGCTGCAAACACATGCAGGTGTTGTGCACATGGATCCACGCAGCGGGCGGGTATACGTCACATCACTGATCGAAATTCCCCAATGATCGGTATTTTCTTCGCCCATCGCGATACATCAGAGTGAGCAAATCTGCTAGTGCGTTCTGCAATCTGCATGAGGTACGAAGCCCACTGTTTCTCGTGAGGAGCGTAAGGCCCCACCCCGTGGCCTAGAGGGGAAGGCTGCCCGAATTGCGTGGTCAAAATTGCCCGTGTGGACGAGGTGGTCACGTGATGGATGTCCTATGACCTCTGGTTCGGCGGTTTGTCAGCGCGAGACTGCGCGTGCAGACAACTATACAGGATGACCTGATGCATAGTGTCCCTTACCCTGCATAACAAACTTTCTAGACTCAACTCGAGATATAGTGCTATCCGAAGTATCTCAAAGACCTCGTCGTCGCCAATATGTCTGCGTACATGTCCTCCACCGCTCCACGATGCATTCCTCATGCCATTAGGTCAGTGCTTAGCTTTCAAGTTTCAACCACTTCATGACCTAACATATGCGGTTCATATCTGCGTATGCCTCGGCCCTGCTTCGCCGTCTCAATGCAGATATATTCGAGTTCCTGACATCCTGTGGCCCCCGTCGTCCCCGAATCGGTAAAGTCTGGATAGGTTATCGATTCTGCGAGCCCACCCCCTGCCAAGTAATACTTGGCCTATAATGTCCACATGATCCTCGTGCTGATATTCCCAATCTTCTCCTTGTCCCACCAACCTCCGGTTCCCCAAATGTCAGCCTTCACCGCACTCACTATATTGCTCCTCTTCTCTGGCTTTGTGGTTGCCGAGGTATCTTGGCCGCCCTGCACCGTCGGGGCTTTGGACTGGGTATGGGACCACGACATCTCTCTTCCGACATACTGTCGGCAACTGACGGGATTGTCTTTCCAGTCATACAACACACTCTCTCAAAGTCCTTGTCAAGTCGGCGCATACCTGATATCCACGGGTCTCGGAGAGAGTAGGTGTTCGCCTTGCGTGAGTCAGCATAGGCTTCTCATATCTTGCAGACTTCACTCTCGTAACCCTCAACAAATCAGAGGAGCATTACATTCCCAATAGTCCTGACCAATCCTACCCGTGCATTTGTAATACCGTTACCTATTCCCTCCTAAGTGCATGTGACGCATGTCAGGGATCACAATGGATCGGGTATGGCCCATTATATCTTTGTCGACTCGTTTATGTATCTTCCATCAGGTGGCCTTCCTGGGTGACTCAATGTGTTACAGTTCAGCCTCCTTCGACGTGAGTTTCCAGTTGCGATAAATTACTGAAGGCACTGGAATTGGTAGTGTAATCGGCTCATAGGTTTCCTAACCCTGTCCCTTCGGAGATACGTGTACCCCATTGGGCTACCCTCGACATCACGGTTTGTTTCTAGCTATATTCCCGGACACGAACTAACGTTACATGCCAGCTGGAGAATCAATGGAATGCGAATGAATCGAAGTCCGCCGGTGGTAGGAATTCTTCTCTCCATCATTTTCCCTATCATCTTCACACCTATGTTCAATAGACAGTCCAGAGATAGGTCCCGGGGAGTTAATTGGCGCCTCGAGCTCCTCCTCTCCTACCCCGACAGGAAGTACCACCCAGACACCACCCGCAACGGGTTTCCCAGCCTCCACTACATCTGCCTCAAACCCGCCCACGGCGTCATCCTCCGGGAGCGGCAGTCCGAATACAAGCGTTATTGTAGGTGGCGCCGTTGGCGCCGTTGCGCTACTAGTTATCGCCATCGTTATTCTTGGGATCTTCTACCTGCGACGGCAGCGGGATGCAAACAACGGGGCCAGAAGGGAAATGGCGGAAGACGCGACTATCGCATCACCATCGATGTCCGATCCAGCCCTAACTTCGACTTCAAGGAGGTTGTCTGTGCGTGCTTTCCTGCCTTCGCATTGCGTTCGTGTTTGTTCATGTCATCTTTTTCTTGTACTCCCCCGAATCCGACTGACCCGACCACGGGCCTGTTACTTCCTGAGATGCAGGCAACGCCGTGGGTCCCAGACGTATCTTCACAAGTAGTTTCTGGACCACACCAGGGATTCGGAAGCACACTGAATTTGCAGTCCTCGTCCGAGTCGCCGCCACAGTATGACAACCTGTCTACTGTCGCCGCTCGACCTTCGATTTCTACTTTTGACCAGTCACGGGTCCCGCGCCTGCGGGAGAAGTGAAGCCTAGTGAAGCTTCACTTTGTTTCTGGGTCTGTCACAAGGGCACACTCACAAGTACAATCTATGACTTCGGTGTGATGTACTATGTAGTGCTACCTTCGCTTGCAGGACTGTTTGATGAGTAAACAGTGTATATCACCATTGCCCCCCGTGGGCCGACGCCAACGGAACGAGCGGAGTTATTAAGGTACGTCGGGTGGCAGTGGAAAGAAGGACTGCATTTCGGGAGTGGAAGGTTCACGGTGATGTGGGTCAGGTGTACAAGCCATCAATGCATCAATGTCGCATCAATACTTGGCAAAAACCATGACCAAAGGCTGGATGTCTCGGATGACAGATGATGAGTGATGAGTGATCATAATACGGCCAACTACGCTATGTAATACAGCTCAGGTAAACTACCTCGTTGGCGCGGGACAAACACAAACTGATACAAAAAGAGTGCCAGTGGCGATCACGTGGAATTTGCACGTTGAGACAGCACCACCCGAGCCCATCGCAGGCATGCGACTCGTCTTCTACCCGTTGTGGACAAGCAGCAAGCATATACAGCTACTGAGCGCTGAACCCATGAGTCCACGCATCGGATTTATGTCAAATCAGTGACCGAAATCCCCGAGCCATCGATACATCCGTCACCCTTCGTGATACTACACGATGTGCAAATATTGAGATGGCTAGGTGCAGACAAATTCAAGTTCCTGAAGCCACCGTTGGCCATGAATCAGGTAAGCGCTGGGAGGAATATCTATTCTTCGTCGCCTGATTGTAGAGTCCGAGAGAGGAAGATGTTGAGGATATGAATGTCTCATGGCTCTAAATGAGGGTGAGCCACTGTGTGGGATCAGCTTCGTGCTGCCAGTGTGATGGATGAAAACAGTTCCACCTCAAGTTGTCAAGGCGGGCTGGGCGCCCGTTGATCCTGCTAAACAATGGCAATCAAACCCCGCGTTTTTTTATCCACTTGCAAGGCGCAGAAGGAGGGCGTCTCGTACTTGCCCCATTTGCACGCAAGCGTGGTCTTATCTCCCCCATAAACGGTTGCAGCAGCTCGTATGCACGTCTCAAGATCCGAGGAATACAACAGTCCACCGTCTGATTTTCAACTTTTCGTGTTCGCTGTCACGGGGCTCTCCTTTGCGGAGGCGAGCGTTTTTGTTATTTATTGTTTGGTCAGTTGAGGTCATACCCGGGCAATGGACGGCGACGTTTTGGTGATGTACTGGTACTATAGTAGTCTAGTAGTATAGCATCTGACGCAATGTTTATAAACGAGCAAACAACTGTGGTACCATCGACGTTGATTGCGAGTGGGTGGATTGATAACGGTGCGTCGGGCGGCGGAGGCTGGAGGCGGTCCCAGATGGGTCACTTCACTTGTCAGTTTGGATCCGGGGTGCGCACGGTGGCGCGGATCAGGCGTGCAGTATACCATTTACATTGGCTTGGCATAATCCAGGGACAGCGCCCATCAAGCGTGAAGGATCATCCCAAACACGTTCCGCCGGGAGTGACACCACCTTATCACTCACCCTCAGGCGTCATAAGATTCGGCTTTCCCAAACTGATGTGCCCGTGAGGAGCGCGAGAGCCTACCTCCTGGCCTAGAGGGGAACGCTGCTTGAAGTGCGTCGTCAAATTACCTGTGCGGTGCGCGACCGCGACCGCAACTGTACGATTTGACCACGTGACGTCTTTCGAAAGCCCCGCCACTTGCCTCGCTTTCAGCCCTTCCGTCTTCCACCCTCGTTACCACTCGATCAATCAACACTTTACCTCTCATAGAACAACCCTCACCATTCGTCATGCTCCAATCCTCACAGCCGGAGACTTGCGGATTGCCCACATCGACGTCAAAGCTCGAATGTCCGTAGCACACGTCGCTCGCCGCCCCTCACCGACCACTCCTCGGCCTGGACCACGCCTGTGTTTGGAAGGATATTTCACTGTATAGAGGTGCATCCGGGTTACTTTTTCGTACGTTTCCGATCTCCTTTTGATTTAGACGTTCGCTCTCCATCCCATGCCTTCCTACTTCACTTATTCACTTTCCCGTCGAGCATCGCCACACAGTTCATCACTCTCGCCGTCCACGCGCTCAATGTCGCGCACCTTATGACCATCAGACGCCGCGGTTTGGTCGTTTACAACGCCGTGCGGCCTGTTGCTAGCGGTACCATCTTCGAGTTTGTCTCTTGCACCTTTGTGTTTTCACTTGCTGTTTCCCTCTTCCTTAGCCAACAGTTCCACCGCTCCTCTCGCCATCGCCATCACCTCACCTTACCCAACACCTTCTCTTGCACGTTCTCACTAGTTCTGGAATGCAGCCTCTCTTCCTCAAGAACTACTCTCGAACTCACTTGCTAGGTCACTCTGACCCGGCTACCTACAACGCCACGCGTGGTGGATGGCCTGTCACTCCGGTCCAATGCGCGAGACTGCGCAAGCAGACTGCTACACGTTAAGCCGATGACCCGATGCATGATCTCCCCTCCCCTGCGCAACCAACTCTCTAGACTCAACCCGACACAGAGCTATCCAGAATGCCTCAAAGTTATCGTCAAAATGTCCGCACTGACCTCCTCCACAATGTGCGCCTTATATCATAAGGACAGCGCTCAGCTTTCAATTAATTCGTGAGTCGTGACCTGACATATGCATGTCTGCAGCATGGCTTCGCCATCTCGATTGGACAGGGACATACCCGAGTTCCTGAAGACTCTCGACCCCGAATCGGGTAAAAGTTGGGTAGCTTATTGAATCTCCGTCGCCTGATTGTACGATCGTGGTCTTAGTCTCATAGATTGTGCAGGTTGACCCCTCAACAAAATGTGTGAGGATAGCGCAGATGTATTGGGAGTCGCGCGCGATGCCGCGAATGAAAAGTGGAGAGTGGGATGGTTATTTATGGCCCTAAAGGGGTAGAGCCCCAATCACAAAAAAAAAAAAAAAAAAAAGTTCCGCCGACGCGGTTAACGGCCCGGGCTGCCGGGGTAGAAACACTAATACGAATATGGTACTCCGTTGGCGGCTATTGCCTGCCAAACAATGGAAAGCACACGACACAAGTCCAGACCCAGACCCATGTCACGGAACGCAACGAGGGCCCATCATGCTTCATTTTTTTCCCCTTGCGCACATTGCCCCTAGCCTGTCGTCTATTGCTCCCTGCTCTCAGCACGTTTACGTAGATCGATAGCCAACGCAAGAACGAGAATATACATCTGTTTCGTCTTTTCCACAGGAGGTCAGGGCCACTGGCATGAGCGGACGAATCAAAGGGCTACCCCTGAAGGTAATGCGAAGAACTAGTAAGTGTGAAACGATGGTGAAGTAGGATTCTACTGATCGCCCAACTTTCGCCTTGTCCCGCTCCCCGAATGCCAGCCTTCGCCACACTCGCTACATTGCTCCTCTTCTCTGGTTCTGCGGTCTCTGATGTGACTTACCCGTCGTGCAACGTCAGTTCGTTGGACTGGGTATGAGAACACAACATCCTTCTTCCGACCTACCGTCGGTCACTGACGGGATTGTCCGCCCAGACATACAACACACTCTCTCAAAGTCCTTGTCAAGTCGCCGCATACCTGCAGTCCACGTGTTGGCAAGGGGGTAGGTGCTCGCCTCGTGTGTACCAGCATGGGCTCCTCATCTCTTACAGGTTACGAACTCTGGGCCCTCCAGTGGCTATGGGAATACATAGGCCCACGTAATGAGAACGAGTCAAACTTGTGCCTTTGCAATACTATTGCCTATTCTACCCTATGTGCATGTGGCGCATGCCAGGAGCATAATTGGATCTCGTATGATTCGTCATGTCTTCATCGTTCGTCTGTTTATCTATCTTCCATTAGTTGGCAGGAATGGGTGACCAACTGCACCACCGTTATGCCTCCTTCGACGTGAGTTTCATATCGTGGTCAAGTGTTTAGAGCATGGGCATTGACGGGGCAACCTGCCCATAGATTTCCTAACCCTATCCCATCGCCGATACGTATACCTCATTGGGCTCTAATTGACGTCACGGTTTGTTACTAACCATTGTTCGGGGCATGAACTAACGGCACAAACCAGCTGGAGAATTTCTGGGACCCCGTCACAGCGAAGGCTGCCGGCGGTAAGAACTCTCCTCTCCATATTTTTTGGCCCTCTTGATACCTTCCTTTTTTAGACAGTCCAGAGATAGGTCCTGGCGCGTTAATTGGCGCCTCAAGCACCTCTACTCCGACAGGAAGTGCCACTGCAACGTCTGGGAGTGGCAGCTCGAATACAAGCGCTATTATAGGTGGTGTCATTGGCGCTGTTGCGACACTGGTGTTCGCCATTGTTATTCTTGTGGTCTTCTACCTGCGACGGCGGAAGCGCGCGAACAGCGGAGCCAGAATAATGGCAATTGAAGATGACGCGAGTATCGCATCACCGTCGATGCCCGACCCACCCCTAACTTCGACTTCAGGGACGTTCTCTGTACGTGTTTTTGGTGCCTTTGCGTTGCGTTCGTGCTTTTTCATGTCGTCTTTTGCTTTTCCTCTCCAGAATCCGACTGACCCGACGACCACCGACATGTTGCGTCCTGAGATGCAAGCGACGCGGTGGGTCCCGGACGTCTCTTCACAAGTGGTTTCTGGACCAATCCAGGGAACCGGAAGCACACTGCCTAATCAGCCCTCGTCGGAGTCGCCGCCACAGTATAGCGAGCTGCCCCCTGTCCCCGCTCAACCTCTAACAACCCCTATCGCTGACCAGTCACGGAG
>Ga0307512_10004492_pt1 | contig 15267 bp, 15 predicted proteins | sample 14_EM_MG_FD_200267 | JGI IMG/M metagenome (GOLD analysis project Ga0307512, IMG submission 200267) | Populus trichocarpa ectomycorrhiza microbial communities from riparian zone in the Pacific Northwest, United States - 14_EM | ecosystem: Host-associated > Plants > Roots > Unclassified | place... | reverse complement strand
GCAACTTCCCGTCCGATCCGTCGGCGACCACGCTCAACAACGCGATGGACCAGTGCGTCAACAAACAGCGCCAGCACGCCCTGGACGACCTGCTCAGCCGCTCGCTGCTGGCCCTGCTCGGCCTCGCGATCATCGCCTTCGCCTTCGGGTACGCGATGGCGGGCCGGGTGCTCTCGCCGCTGGGCCGGATCACCCGTACCGCCCGTGCGGTGGCCGGCTCGGACCTGTCCCGGCGGATCGAACTGGACGGCCCGGACGACGAGTTGAAGGAACTCGCGGACACCTTCGACGAGATGCTGGACCGGCTGCAGCGGGCCTTCACCGCCCAGCAGCGCTTCGTGGGGAACGCGTCGCACGAGCTGCGCACCCCGCTGGCGATCAACCGCACGCTCCTGGAAGTGCATCTGTCCGATCCCGGCGCCCCCGTGGAGCTGCAACAGCTGGGCAAGACGCTGCTCGCCACCAACGAGCGCAGCGAGCAGCTCGTAGAGGGTCTGCTGCTGCTGGCCCGCAGCGACAACCAGATCGTGGAGCGCAAGCCCGTGGACCTCGCCGAGGTCGCCGAGCAGGCCGTCGACCAGGTGCACGCCGAGGCGGCCGCCAAGGGCGTGGTGATCCGCGGCGAGCAGAAACCCGCGGTCGTCCAGGGCAACGGCATCCTGCTGGAGCGGATCGCCCTGAACCTGGTGCAGAACGCGGTGCGGTACAACGTGCCCGAGGACGGCTGGGTCGAGGTCACCACCGAGGTCCAGCACGGCCAGGCAGTCCTGGTCGTGACCAACACCGGACCCGTCGTACCGGCGTACGAGATCGACAATCTTTTCGAGCCCTTCCGGCGGCTGCGCACGGAGCGCACGGGCAGCGACAAGGGCGTCGGCCTCGGTCTGTCCATCGTCCGGTCCGTGGCCCGGGCGCACGGCGGGCATATTTCGGCACAGCCGCGTGAGGGGGGTGGGCTCGTGATGCGGGTGTCGCTGCCGATCTGAGATCATGTCGCCGACACACGGGGATGTTCGCTTTGCGCGGAATTTTCTGGCCGCTGAATGGCGCATCGCATGTGTGATCGATCACAGGGGCGATTTTCCAGCCATCTACTCTCCGTGATCATGAGGGTTACCGTAAAGCCGGGAAAATCCGGGTTTTCGGGTGTCCTGATCACGGGAAGTACAGGGTGAGACGCCTTTGAAGAGCGGCATGGGGACCGTGTACGGTCCCGTTCGCCATCCAAGCCGATCACTCTTGAGGGGTCCGGTTGGGTGTCGATTGAGTAACAGACCTTGATGTGAGGCAAAATCTCCGCCTCGGGTCGGGCACAAGTCCGGCCTCTCACGCGTTACGTGCGCTGGAGACACCGCAGACACCCAGAGGGGGAGAGCGACATGGCAACGGATTACGACACCCCACGCAAGACCGACGACGACGTCGACTCGGACAGCCTTGAAGAGCTGAAGGCCAGGCGGAACGACAAGTCGACGTCCGCTGTGGACGTAGACGAGTTCGAGGCCGCCGAAGGCCTGGAGCTGCCCGGCGCGGACCTCTCGAATGAGGAGTTGGCCGTCCGGGTGCTGCCCAAGCAGCAGGACGAGTTCACCTGCATGAGCTGCTTCCTGGTGCACCACCGCAGCCAGCTGGCCCGGGAGAAGAACGGCCAGCCGATCTGCCGCGACTGCGACTGAGGCCGGGTCGGCCGTGACTGGCTCGACCCCTCCTTGGAAGCGCCGCTCCCCCCTGCCGGGAGCGGACGCAGGGCCGCCCGGCGGCCCTCACGGCGCGCGTGACGACGGGCGGGGCTCATCCGGTACGACACCTGATACGACATCTGGTACATCAGGGTCTACGGGATCGGCCTCGCTCGAACCGGCGGCCGTCCGGGGTGAGCTCCCGGCGCCGTCGCAGACACCCGCGCCCATCGCCAGGCGACGGGTCGCGGTGATCCGTGACAAGGCGGTGGAAGGCGTCAGAAAGGGCGGCAGCCGCGCCAGGGCAGGCCTGGCGTACATCGCCGACCGGATCATCGAGAACGCCCCGAGGATCCCCGTACGGGACCTCGCAACGCTCCGCAAGCAGTTCCCGGGCCTGGGGCCGGAACAGCTCGCGGACAAGCTCGTGGCGGGCGCGACGGCCGCCACGTCGACGGTCGGAGCGGGGGTCGGCGCGGCAGCGATGCTGCCCGTACCGCCCGCGATGCCGGCGGAACTGGCTGCCGAGATCACCGGGGTCGCGGCGATCGAACTGAAGCTGATCGCCGAACTCCACGAGGTCTACGGCGTACGCCCGCCCGGCAACCTCAAGCAGCGCAGCACCGCGTATCTGAACTCCTGGTCGGGAGAGCGCGGGATCGAGGTGACCAAGCCGTCGACCGTGAGTTCTGCGCTGAACGGCCACATGAAGCGTGAACTGCGCCAGCAGATCATGAAGCGGACGGTTCGCGACCTGCCCAACCTCATGCCCTTCATGGTGGGAGCCGCGGTGGGGGCGGTCATGAACCGCCGGGACACGAAGAAGCTCGCAGCGCGGATCCGTAAAGACCTGAGAAAGATTCAGGTGCCCTGGGAGGCGCTTCCCGAACTCCCGGCCCTGGAGCCGCCGGCGGACCCCCTGACCATGGGCGAGATCCGCAGGGAATTCGAGCCCTGAGGGCCGTCAGGGCGCTGTGCCCCGAGCCCCGAACAAGCCGCCTCCGTCAGGAGACAGCATCCCTGGCCGTCTTCAGGGCCTCCGCCAGACGCTCCGGCTCCCGCGTCGACAGATACAGGTACGGCGTCGGGTCCTGGGGGTCGGTGACCTCCACGCGCAGCGCCCTGGGGATGTAGGCGCGCAGCAGCAGAAAGGCGCGGGTGTCGGCCTTGTAGGTGCGCCAGGCTCGGGCCTCCTCCGGGTCCAGGACCTCCGCCTCGCCCAGCGCCGCGACCGGGATCTTCGCCTCGCCCGCGATCAGTGAGCCGCCCACCACACGGATGCGGACCGAGCCGTACGAACTCGCCACGACCGCCGCTGCCGCCGTGCCGCCGACCAGTCCGCCGAGCATCGGCAGTGTGCCGAAGGGCAGCAGGATCAGGGCGAAGGAGAGGCCGACCAGGAAGGAGATCAGCCACCACGAGCGGGGGGCGGTGAGGCGTTCTTCGTACGGGGTGGCGGAGAGCTGCATGCAGCCAAGCTTGGCACGGTGTCCGGATCGTGCCGACGCGCGGGTAAGGTCTGCGGCTGTGAGTGGTACATCCCCATCTCTTGAGCCCCCCGCCGACGCCGTGAAACCGGTACGGCACCCAGACGCTCCCGCACCCGGTGAGCTGCTCGGTGCCCACTACGAACAGTGTTTCGGATGCGGCGGCGAGCAGCCCCACGGGCTGCATCTGGCGGCGCGGGCCGGCGAAGGCGTCAGCATCACCGCCGAGTTCACCGTGCAGCCCGCCCATCAGGGGGCGCCCGGCCTGGCACACGGCGGGGTGCTCGCGACCGCGCTCGACGAGACCCTCGGCTCGCTCAACTGGCTGCTCAGGACGATCGCCGTGACCGGCCGGCTGGAGACCGACTTCGTACGGCCGGTTCCGGTGGGGACCACCCTGTACCTGACGGCCGAGGTGACGGCGGTGGCGGGCCGCAAGATCTACTCGAGCGCCACCGGACGCATCGGCGGCCCGGACGGGCCCGTGGCCGTCCGCGCCGACGCGCTCTTCATCGAGGTGAAGGTCGACCACTTCATCGACAACGGCCGCCCGGAGGAGATCCGGGCCGCCATGGACGACCCGGACCAGAGCCGGCGTGCCCGCGCCTTCGAGGTGAACCCGTGAGCCGTGACCCCGTGAACGTGCTGATCCGGCGCGTCGACCCGGACGTACCGCTTCCGTCGTACGCACATCCCGGTGATGCGGGAGCCGATCTGCGCACCGTCGAGACGTGCGAACTGAAGCCGGGTGAGCGGGCCGTTCTGCCCACCGGGGTGTCAATCGCCCTCCCGGAGGGGTACGCGGCCTTCGTGCACCCACGTTCCGGTCTCGCCGCCCGCTGCGGTGTCGCCCTCGTGAATGCCCCGGGGACGGTTGATGCCGGGTACCGTGGGGAGATCAAGGTGATCGTGGTGAATCTCGACCCGCGCGAGTCGGTGCGGTTCGAGCGCTTCGACCGGATTGCCCAACTGGTCGTCCAGCAGGTCGAGAGGGTCCGCTTCCAGGAGGTCGCGGAACTTCCCGACTCGGCGCGGGCCGAAGGGGGCTTCGGGTCCACCGGAGGACATGCGGCGGTGGCCGGGACGAGCAGCACAAGCGGTCAGGCCGCCATGGGCGGCACTACGGGTGGGAATCGATACGCTTCGGTCGTATCCGACCGGGAAGGACAGTGACGTGTTCGGACGTCGCAAGAAGAAGGGTGCCGCCGAGGACGCGGCCGGCGAGGCCGAGCAGGTCGTCGACAGTGTCGACGCTGAGGCGGACGACGTAGAGGGCGGGCGCGAGCGCGTGAGGCTCGATCCCGAACCGCGGCCCGACGGGCCCTGGGACGACACCGAGGTGCGCGACCCCGCCGAGGGTCGCGTGGACCTGGGCGGAATCTTCGTACCCGGCGTCGACGGCATGGAGCTGCGGGTCGAGGTCGCGGGCGACGCGATCGTCGCGGCGACCGTCGTGCTGCGTGACAGCGCCATCCAGCTGCAGGCCTTCGCCGCTCCCAAGCGCGAGGGCATCTGGGGCGAGGTGCGCGAGGAGATCGGCTCGGGCATCACCCAGCAGGGTGGGATCATCGACGAGGTCGAGGGCCCGCTCGGCTGGGAGCTGCGTGCCCAGGTGCCGGTGCAACTGCCGGACGGCACGGGCGGTTTCCAGGTCGTGCGGTTCGTCGGCGTGGATGGTCCGCGCTGGTTCCTGCGCGGTGTGATCTCGGGTCAGGGCGCGGTGCAGCCGCAGGCGGCCGGCCTGCTCGAGCAGATCTTCCGGGACACGGTCGTGGTCCGCGGCGAGGGCCCGATGGCCCCCCGCGACCCGATCGTCCTGAAGCTGCCGGACGACGCCCAGATGGTCCCCGAGGGCGTCCAGCAGCAGGAGGAGGGCTCCCGCTTCTCCGGCGGCATGGGACAGCTGCAGCGCGGGCCGGAGATCACCGAGGTCCGGTAGGCAGACGCAGTAAGGGCCGCACCCCGGGTGGGGTGCGGCCCTTTTTCGTGCGCGGACCCTTGACGGGCAATTGGTCTGTACCTACGGTCTCGACCCAACGCCTGAGTTCACAGAGGCGCCCACTGTTCACATACGAGAACGGATGGCCCCCACCATGCGCCGCACTGCACTTCTCGTAACCGCCTCCGCGCTTGTCGTGGGCATGCTCGCCTGGCCCGCCGCCCGCCATGCCGACGCCGCCCCCGCCGCCTTCGTCCACCCCGGAGTCACCGTCTCCCAGGCGCAGCTGGACTTCACCCGTACCAAGGTCAACGCCGGCGCCCAGCCCTGGAAGGGTGCCTTCGACCAGATGCTGGCGAGCAAGTACGCCGACCTGAACCGCACGCCGAAGCCACGGGCGACCGTCGAGTGCGGCCCCTACTCCGACCCCAACTACGGCTGCACGGACGAGCGCGAGGACGCGATAGCCGCGTACACCGACGCGCTCGCCTGGTACATCACCCGCGACGACCGGTACGCGAAGAAGGCCATCGAGCTGATGGACGCCTGGTCGGCCGTGATCAAGGACCACACCAACAGCAACGCGCCCCTGCAGACCGGCTGGGCGGGCTCCTCCTGGCCCAAGGCGGCCGAGATCATCAAGTACACGTACACGGGGAGCTGGGCGAACTCCGGCCGCTTCGCGACCATGCTCCGCAACGTCTACCTCCCCAAGATCATCAACGGCTCGAACTCCAACGGCAATTGGGAGCTGTCGATGATGGAGGCCGCCGTCGGCATCTCCGTCTTCCTCGAGGACAAGACGTCGTACGACAAGGCCATGGCGACGTTCCGGACCCGTACGGCCGCCTACGTCTACCTGTCCACCGACGGCGATCTGCCGAAGACCGTGCCCAGCCAGAACCTCAACACCAAGGCGAAGATCGTCGCCTACTGGCAGGGGCAGTCCACCTTCGTCACCGGGCTCACCCAGGAGACCTGCCGCGACTTCACCCACACGGGCTACGGCATCTCCGCGATCTCGCACATCGCCGAGACCAGCCGGATCCAGGGCCAGGACCTGTACGGCACCGACGTCGGCGAGCGGCTGCGGCAGGCGCTCGGGTTCCAGGCCAAGTACCAGCTGGGCGCGGCCGCCCCGAGCTGGCTGTGCGGCGGATCGCTGAAGCTCGGGCTCGGGCCGGTCACCGAGGTCGGCTACAACGCCCTGCACAACCGCCTCGGCATCGCGATGGCCAACACCCAGACCCTGACCGAGCAGCAGCGCCCGGCCGGCAGCAACAACCTCTTCGTCGCCTGGGAGACGCTCACCCACGGGGACAACCCGAGCTGAACCGTTGAAGGGCCGGGCGCCCACTGGGGATACTGGCGCCCGGCCGACGGCTGCACGGGGGAGGGCACATGAGCCAGGTGGTCACCGAGACCATGGTGCGGGTCGAGAACGTCCACAGGTCCTACGGCCACGGAGCCGCCGCCGTGCACGCCCTGCGCGGCGTCTCCTTCGAGGTCCCGCGCGGCGAACTCGTCGCCCTCAAGGGGCGCTCGGGGTCGGGCAAGACCACGCTCCTCAACATCGTCGGCGGACTCGACGTACCGGACGAGGGGCGGGTCACCGTCGACGGCCTCGACCTGTCCGAGCTCGGCGAGGACGGACTGCTCGCCCTGCGCCGCGACCGCATCGGCTTCGTCTTCCAGTCCTTCGGGCTCATCCCGATCCTCACGGCCGCCGAGAACGTCGGCGTGCCGATGCGGCTGCGCCGGGCCGATGTCCGCGAGCGCGAGGAGCGCGTCGAGCTGCTGCTCGCCCTGGTCGGACTCGCCGACCACGCGGCGCAGCGGCCCGGCGAGCTGTCCGGCGGCCAGCAGCAGCGGGTCGCCATCGCCCGGGCACTCGCCAACAGTCCCTCGCTCCTCGTCGCCGACGAGCCCACCGGGCAGCTGGACGCGGAGACCGGTCACGCCGTCATGGAGCTGCTGCGGGCCGTCGTCCACAGCGAGCAGGTCACCGCCCTGGTCGCCACCCACGACGCGACCCTGCTGGACCTGGCCGACCGCGTCCTGGAGCTGGGCGACGGGGAGATCGTCGAGCACTGAACCCACCCGTCAGAGTTGCGTCAAAGACGGCCCCCCGGCCGCTCCCGGCACCATTTGCCGGGATTGCTGGCCGTAAGGTCGACGCTGCGTATGCAGCAGTGACCGGAAGACAATGGGGCCATGGGACGCGGCAAGCTTCGGATCTACCTCGGTGCGGCACCGGGCGTCGGCAAGACGTACGCCATGCTCTCGGAGGCGCACCGGCGGGTGGAGCGGGGCACCGACTGTGTGGTGGCCTTCGTGGAGCACCACGGCCGGCCGCGCACGGAGGTGATGCTGCACGGCCTGGAGCAGGTGGTCCGCAAGGAGCTGGAGTACCGGGGGGCCGACTTCACCGAGATGGACGTCGACGCCGTGCTCGCCCGCGGTCCCCAGGTGGCCCTCGTCGACGAACTCGCACACACCAACATCCCCGGCTCCCGCAACGCCAAGCGCTGGCAGGACGTGGAGGAACTCCTCTCGGCGGGCATCGACGTCGTCTCGACCGTCAACATCCAGCACCTGGAGTCCCTCGGAGACGTCGTCGAGTCGATCACCGGCGTACGGCAGCGGGAGACCGTACCGGACGAGGTGGTGCGGCGGGCGGACCAGATCGAGCTGGTCGACATGTCGCCACAGGCGCTGCGCCGCCGGATGGCGCACGGCAACGTCTACAAGCCGGACAAGGTGGATGCGGCGCTGTCGAACTACTTCCGGCCGGGCAATCTGACCGCGCTGCGGGAGCTGGCGCTGCTGTGGGTCGCCGACCGGGTCGACGAGTACCTGAAGCAGTACCGCAGCGAGCACCGGGTGTCGAAGATCTGGGGTTCGCGGGAGCGGATCGTGGTCGGCCTGACCGGCGGCCCGGAGGGCCGGACGCTGATACGGCGGGCCGCGCGCCTTGCCGAGAAGGGCGCCGGCGGCGAGGTGCTGGCCGTGTACATAGCCAGCAGCGACGGGCTGACGGCCGCCTCGCCGAAGGAACTGGCCGTGCAGCGCACCCTGGTCGAGGACCTGGGCGGCACCTTCCACCATGTGGTCGGCGACGACATACCGGCGGCGCTGCTCGCCTTCGCGCGCGGGGTCAACGCGACCCAGATCGTGCTCGGCGTCTCACGGCGCAAGAGCTGGCAGTACGTCTTCGGGCCGGGCGTCGGTGCGACGGTCGCCCGGGACTCGGGACCCGACCTCGACGTGCACCTGATCACGCACGACGAGGCGGGCAAGGGGCGCGGGCTGCCGGTGGCCCGGGGGGCGCGGCTGGGCCGGCCCCGGATCATCGGAGGCTGGCTGGTCGGTGTGATCGGCCCCGCGGTCATGGCGGCGCTTCTGAGCACCGTCCACCTCGGACTCGCCAACGACATGCTGCTGTTCCTGGCGGTGACGGTGGCTGCGGCGCTGCTCGGCGGCCTGCTGCCCGCCCTGGCCTCGGCCGCGGTGGGTTCGCTGCTGCTGAACTACTTCTACACACCGCCCCTGCACCGCTGGACCATCGCCGACCCGAAGAACATCGTCGCCATCGTGATCTTCGTGGGCGTCGGCGTCTCGGTGGCCTCGGTGGTCGACCTGGCCGCCCGCCGCACCCACCAGGCGGCCCGGCTGCGCGCCGAGTCGGAGATCCTGTCCTTCCTCGCGGGCAACGTGCTGCGGGGCGAGACCGGCCTGGAGGAGCTGCTGGAGCGGGTCCGCGAGACCTTCGGCATGGAGTCGGCGGCCCTGCTGGAGCGGGCCGGTGACGTCGCCCCGTGGACCTGCGCGGGCCGGGCCGGCCTCGGGCCTGCGGTGCAGCGGCCGGACGAGGCGGACGTGGACGTGCCGGTCGGGGACCACATGGCGCTGGCGCTGACCGGCCGGGTGCTGCCCGCAGAGGACCGCCGGGTGCTGGCCGCGTTCGCCGCTCAGGCCGCCGTCGTACTGGACCGCCGGCGCCTGCAGGAGGAGGCGGACCGGGCACGGGCGATGGCCGAGGGCAACCGGATCCGGACGGCCCTGCTGGCCGCAGTGAGCCACGACCTCCGTACGCCGCTGGCCGGCATCAAGGCGGCCGTGTCGTCACTGCGCTCGGACGACGTGGCGTGGTCCGAGGAGGACCAGGCGGAGCTGCTGGAGGGCATCGAGGAGGGCGCCGACCGGCTGGACCACCTCGTGGGCAACCTCCTGGACATGTCCCGCCTGCAGACCGGCACGGTCACCCCGCTGATCCGCGAGGTGGACCTCGACGAGGTCGTGCCCATGGCGCTGGTGGGGGTGCCCGAGGACAGCGTCGAGCTGGATGTGCCGGAGACCCTGCAGATGGTCGCCGTCGACCCGGGGCTGCTGGAGCGGTCGGTGGCCAACCTGGTCGAGAACGCCGTCAAGTACAGCCCGCCGGACAAGGTGGTGCTGGTCGCCGCGAGCGCCATCGCCGACCGGGTGGAGGTGCGGGTGGTCGACCGCGGCCCCGGCGTCCCCGACGACGCAAAGGAACGTATCTTCGAACCCTTCCAGCGCTACGGAGACGCCCCGCGCGGGGCCGGCGTGGGCCTCGGGCTCGCCGTGGCGCGCGGCTTCGTCGAGGCCATGGGCGGCACCCTCGACGCCGAGGACACACCCGGCGGCGGCCTCACCATGGTCCTCACCCTGCGCGCGGCAGGATCGCGCGCGCAGGAGCTTCTCCAACCGGCGCAACCCGAAAGGCAGGCCACATGACCCGGGTGCTCGTGATCGACGACGAGCCGCAGATCGTGCGCGCCCTCGTGATCAACCTCAAGGCGCGCAAGTACGAGGTCGACGCGGCCCACGACGGTGCCACCGCCCTCCAGCTGGCCGCCGCCCGCCACCCCGACGTGGTCGTCCTCGACCTGGGACTGCCCGACATGGACGGCGTGGAGGTGATCAGGGGCCTGCGCGGCTGGACCCGCGTGCCGATCCTGGTGCTGTCCGCCCGGCACACCTCCGACGAGAAGGTCGAGGCGCTGGACGCGGGCGCCGACGACTACGTCACCAAGCCCTTCGGCATGGACGAACTGCTCGCCCGGCTGCGGGCCGCCGTCCGCCGCGCCGAGCCGGTCGGGGCCGGCGAGGACGACGTGACGACCGTGGAGACCGAGGGGTTCACCGTCGACCTGGCCGCGAAGAAGGTCAACCGGGGCGGGAAGGACGTACGGCTGACGCCCACGGAGTGGCATCTGCTGGAGGTGCTGGTGCGCAACACGGGCCGGCTGGTGAGCCAGAAGCAGCTGCTCCAGGAGGTGTGGGGTCCGTCGTACGGGACCGAGACGAACTATCTGAGGGTGTACATGGCCCAGCTCCGCAGGAAGCTGGAGGCGGACCCGTCGCATCCCCAGCACTTCATCACGGAGCCCGGGATGGGGTATCGGTTCGAGAAGCGGGCCACCGGTTCGAGCGCCGGGCCCACGGGTACGTAGCTGTCAGTGCACCCCGGTAGGCTTCAGACATGAGTGCTGTTCCTCGTTCCGAAAAGCCGGTGGGCCGGTTCCGGCGCATGCTCGACCGGCTCTCCTCGTCGCAGGAGGACCTGGAGTCCGAGGAGCTGCGGGAGGACACGGCGACCGCGGGCTGTACGCGGATCGGTGACTGCCACGACCGACAGATCGTCACGGTTACTGGTACCTTGCGCACGGTCACCCTGCGCCCGCGCGCGGGCGTCCCGGCACTTGAGGCCGAGCTGTTCGACGGCTCCGCCGCCCTGGACGTGGTGTGGCTCGGCAGGCGCTCGATCGTGGGCATAGAGCCGGGGCGCAGGCTGATCGCATCCGGCCGGGTCTCGCTGAGCCGAGGCCGCCGGGTGCTGTTCAATCCGAAATACGAACTGCGACCCCTCGGACGGGAGTAGCCGGTGACGTCGCTCGACAAGCCGACCGAAGACACTCAGGCCGACGATGCCAAGGCGGTGACCGAAGCCGCCCTGTTCGAGGCGTTCGGCGGAGTTCGGGGCATGGTCGAGACAGTGCTGCCCGGCCTCCTCTTCGTCACCATCTTCACGATCAACAAGGACCTGCACTGGTCGGCCATCGCCGCCCTCGTGGTGTCCCTGCTGCTCGTGGTGGTCCGCCTGGTGATGCGGGACACCGTCAAGCACGCGTTCAGCGGTGTCTTCGGCGTCGCCTTCGGTGTCGTCTTCGCGATGATGACCGGCAACGCCAAGGACTTCTATCTGCCCGGCATGCTCTACACGCTGGGCCTGGCACTGGCGTACATCATCACGACCCTGTGCGGGGTTCCGCTGCTGGGTCTGATCCTCGGGCCCGTCTTCAAGGAGAACCTTTCCTGGCGCACCCGCAACCCGGGCCGCAAGACGGCGTACGCGAAGGCCAGTTGGGCCTGGGGACTGATTCTGCTCGCCAAGTGCGCGATCCTCTTCCCGCTGTACTGGTGGGCGAACACCGCGCAGCTGGGCTGGGTGCTGGTGGCGCTGAAGATCCCGCCGTTCCTGCTGGCGGTCTGGCTGACGTGGGTCTTCCTGGCGAAGGCGCCCGCGCCGATCGATGTCTTCGCCGAGATGGAGGCGGAGGAGCAGGCCGAGAAGGAGCGCAAGGCGGCGCTGGCTGCGGAGCATGGGGAAGCTGCCGGGCGGCACCGTCGGGAGGCGTAGTGCTCGGCGTCTGCGGGACCGTCGCCGGGGGCTGCCGCCCCCAGACCCCCGCTTCGGCCTGAACGGCCTCGTCCTCAAACGCCGGACGGGCTGAAAGAAGGCTGAACGGCCTTGTCCTCAGACGCCGGACGGGCTGAAAGAAAAAGGGCGCCCCAGGATTCAGGGGCGCCCTTCGTCGTCGTAGTGGCCGGAACGATCAGGACGAGGCCGTTGCGACTCAGCCCGCCGCGTCCTCCCGCCGTACCGACAGCAGATCCTCCAGTTGTTCCTCGCGAGCCTGGGCGGCGACGAACAGGAGTTCGTCGCCCGGTTCCAGGGAGTCGTCGCGGGACGGGGTCAGGACTCGGGTGCCGCGGATGATGGTGACCAGGGACGTGTCCTCGGGCCATTCCACGTCGCCGACCTGGGTGCCGGCCAGGGCCGACTCCTCCGGAAGCGTCAGCTCGACGAGGTTGGCGTCGCCGTGGCTGAAGCGGAGCAGGCGGACCAGATCGCCGACCGAGACCGCCTCCTCGACCAGGGCGGACATCAGACGGGGGGTGGAGACGGCGACGTCGACGCCCCAGGACTCGTTGAAGAGCCACTCGTTCTTGGGGTTGTTGACGCGGGCCACGACGCGCGGGACGCCGTACTCCGTCTTCGCCAGGAGCGAGACGACCAGGTTGACCTTGTCGTCGCCCGTCGCGGCGATCACGACGTTGCAGCGCTGCAGGGCTGCTTCGTCCAGCGACGTGATCTCGCAGGCGTCGGCGAGCAGCCACTCCGCCTGCGGGACGCGCTCGACCGAGATGGCGGTCGGCGCCTTGTCGATGAGCAGGACCTCGTGGCCGTTCTCCAGCAACTCGCCCGCGATCGAGCGGCCGACCGCACCGGCACCGGCAATGGCGACCCTCATCAGTGACCGTCCTCCTCTTCGGGCCCCTTGGCGAAGGACGCCTCGACCTTGTCGACCTCGTCGGTGCGCATCATCACGTGCACCAGGTCGCCCTCCTGCAGCACCGTCTGCGAGGTGGGCAGCATCGCCTCGCCGAGCCGGGTCAGGAACGCCACGCGGACGCCCGTCTCCTCCTGCAGCCGGCTGATCTTGTGGCCGACCCAGGCGGCGGAGGCATGCACCTCGGCGAGCTGGACGCCGCCGGTGGGGTCGCGCCACAGCGGCTCGGCGCCGGAGGGGAGCAGCCGGCGCAGCATCTGGTCGGCCGTCCAGCGGACCGTCGCGACGGTGGGGATGCCGAGGCGCTGGTAGACCTCGGCACGACGCGGGTCGTAGATGCGGGCCGCGACGTTCTCCACGCCGAACATCTCGCGGGCCACGCGTGCGGAGATGATGTTCGAGTTGTCGCCGCTCGACACGGCGGCGAAGGCACCGGCCTCCTCGATGCCGGCCTCGCGCAGGGTGTCCTGGTCGAAGCCGATCCCGGTGACCCGGCGGCCGCCGAACCCGGGGCCGAGGCGGCGGAAGGCGGTGGGGTCCTGGTCGATCACGGCGACCGTGTGCCCCTGTTGCTCCAGGGTCTGGGCAAGAGCGGAACCCACTCTTCCGCAGCCCATGATGACGATGTGCACGACCGTCCTTCCGGTGTCAAGAATCACTGCTCAGCCACATCAGGGTCTCAGACCGACGCCCAAAGCTACACACGCGCGGTAGGACGTAGGCACCCCTGTGCACGGTTGCCGTGAGGATGGTGACGATCAGCGCCGACTGATGCTGCGGACGCTGGCAAGTGTCAGGATTCCGAGGCCGACGAGAGCCGCCGCGGCGCCGATCAACTCTGCGGTGGAGTGCATGGGAACCTCCCAGGGGCGGCAACTGAGCGGCCAGTGCCGGGGAAACGGGCGGGGTTTTGTCATATAGACATGCGGACGGCGCCACCCCCGGAATCCGCCGCGGGACCCACCCCCGTTTTCACCCGGAGAGCAGAACAGGGGTGGCGGGTGGTTGAGCACCCGTTCGAACGCCTACGATTCTCTGTTGTGTCCAAACTGACCGACGTGCCCAAACGGATTCTGATCGGGCGCGCACTGCGCAGCGACCGGCTGGGCGAAACGCTTCTGCCGAAGCGCATCGCTCTCCCCGTCTTCGCTTCCGACCCGCTGTCCTCCGTGGCGTATGCCCCTGGAGAGGTGCTGCTGGTCCTGTCCATCGCGGGCGTGTCGGCCTACCACTTCAGCCCCTGGATCGCCCTCGCGGTCGTCGTGCTGATGTTCACCGTGGTCGCCTCCTACCGGCAGAACGTGCACGCCTACCCCAGCGGTGGCGGCGACTACGAGGTGGCGACCACCAACCTCGGTCCCAGGGCGGGACTGACCGTGGCCAGCGCCCTGCTCGTCGACTACGTCCTCACCGTCGCCGTCTCGATCGCGTCCGGCATCGAGAACCTGGGCTCGGCCGTCCCGTTCGTGGTCGAGCACAAGGTGCTCTGCGCGGTCGCCGTGATCGTGCTGCTCACGCTGATGAACCTGCGTGGCGTCAAGGAGTCCGGCAAGCTCTTCGCGATCCCGACGTACGTGTTCGTCGGCGGCGTGTTCATCATGATCGCGTGGGGTGCGTTCCGGGGGCTGGTGCTCGACGACACCATGCGGGCGCCGACGGCGCAGTACACGATCAAGGCCGAGCACCAGGGGCTGGCCGGATTCGCCCTGGTCTTCCTGATGCTGCGCGCCTTCTCCTCCGGGTGTGCCGCGCTCACCGGTGTCGAGGCGATCTCCAACGGCGTGCCGGCCTTCCGCAAGCCCAAGTCGAAGAACGCGGCGACCACGCTCGCCGCGATGGGTCTGCTCGCCGTCACCATGTTCTGCGGGATCATCGTCCTCGCCCTGACGACCAAGGTCCGCATGGCCGAGAACCCGGCCACCGACCTGCTCAAGAACGGCCTCGGGGTCGGCTCCGGCTACGTCCAGAACCCGGTGATCACCCAGGTCGCCGAGGCCGTCTTCGGCAAGGGCAGCTTCCTGTTCATCGTGCTCGCCACGGCCACCGCCCTGGTGCTGTTCCTGGCCGCCAACACCGCCTACAACGGCTTCCCCGTCCTCGGCTCGATCCTCGCCCAGGACCGCTACCTGCCCCGCCAGCTCCACACCCGCGGCGACCGCCTCGCCTTCTCGAACGGCATCGTGCTGCTGGCCGGCGCGGCCACCCTGCTCGTGGTGATCTACGGCGCCGACTCGACCCGGCTGATCCAGCTGTACATCGTCGGCGTGTTCGTGTCCTTCACGCTCAGCCAGACCGGCATGGTCCGCCACTGGAACCGCCACCTGGCCACGGAGAACGACCCCGCCAAGCGCCGCCACATGGTCCGCTCGCGCGCCATCAACACCTTCGGCGCCTTCTTCACCGGCCTGGTGCTCGTCGTCGTCCTCGTCACCAAGTTCACGCACGGTGCCTGGGTCGCGCTGCTCGGCATGGTGATCTTCTACGCGACGATGACGGCCATCCGTAAGCACTACGACCGCGTGGCCGCGGAGATCGCGGCGCCCGAGGGCCCGAGCGACGAC
>Ga0307512_10004491_pt1 | contig 15270 bp, 12 predicted proteins | sample 14_EM_MG_FD_200267 | JGI IMG/M metagenome (GOLD analysis project Ga0307512, IMG submission 200267) | Populus trichocarpa ectomycorrhiza microbial communities from riparian zone in the Pacific Northwest, United States - 14_EM | ecosystem: Host-associated > Plants > Roots > Unclassified | place... | reverse complement strand
GACGAAGCGGGGTTTGCGGGCAGCGATGTCCTGGGCCACCTGCCGGATGCCGGGGGCACCCTCCTCGAGGATGCGGCGCAGCACGGCGGGCTGCTCGGCCATCTCACGGGCCATGATCCGGCCCGGGACGTCGTGTTCGGGGTCCGGTGTCGGGTCGGGGGTCGTGGCGGTCATGGCGGGTTCCTCCCGGGTCTGGCTGCTTGCCGTGCGGGCGCTGCGCATCGGCCGCACCGCACCCATTCCACTCCCCCGGGACGAATGACGCCTGTCCTCGGCATGGAATGGCGATGGCCTTCGCTCCCCTGGGTCGCAGAAGTCGATTCTGTTAGATTGGTCTAAACCACACAGCCCTTCAGAACGGCAGGCCCAGCGTGGAAGTTGTCATCGTTCCGGACGCCAAGTCGGGCGGCGAGCTCATCGCCGAGGCCATGGCGCAGCTCCTGAGGCGCAGGCCCGAGGCGTTGCTCGGCGTGGCCACCGGCTCGACCCCGCTGCCCATTTACGTGGCACTGACGGCCAGGGTGCGCTCGGGTGCCGTGGACGCCTCGCGGGCACGGATCGCGCAGCTCGACGAGTATGTGGGGCTGCCGGCCGAGCATCCGGAGTCGTACCGTTCGGTGCTCAGGCGCGAGGTGCTGGAGCCGCTCGGGGTGGGGATGGACGCGTTCATGGGGCCCGACGGGACTGCCGAGGACGTGCAGGGTGCGTGCGAGGCGTACGACAGGGCGCTGGCCGAGGCCGGCGGGGTGGACCTGCAGGTGCTCGGGATCGGGACCGACGGGCACATCGGGTTCAACGAGCCCTGCTCTTCGCTCGCTTCGCGGACACGGATCAAGACGCTGACCGAGCAGACCCGGGTCGACAACGCGCGCTTCTTCGAGGGCGACATCGGGCAGGTGCCGCATCACGTCATCACCCAGGGCATCGGGACGATCCTGGAGGCGCGGCACCTGGTGCTCCTCGCGACGGGAGAGGGCAAGGCGGACGCGGTCGCAGCGACGGTGGAGGGGCCGATCGCCGCGGTGTGTCCCGCCTCCGCGCTGCAGCTCCATCCGCATGCGACGGTCGTGGTCGACGAGGCCGCCGCGTCCAAGCTGAAGCTGGCGGACTACTTCCGGCACACGTACGTCAACAAGCCTGACTGGCAGGGCATTTAGAGCGGTCCGGAAGGCGCGCACCACTCGTCTGCCGGGTTCGGTCGGCCGGCGGCTGAACGCCGTGGTGGGTGCTCGCGCTCACGCGGCGGAGCCGCATATCGGACACAGCCCCGCGCCCCTTGCGGGCGCGAGCAGGCGCCGGTGCCTTGAAAGGGACCGGCGCCTACGTGACCGTAATGACTACATCCCTGCGATGACCTCGGCCGCCGCTCGCCCGCAGACCCGGCCGGCGCCGTGGGTGGCGATGTGGAGGGCGCCTCGGGGGGCCGCCTGGGGCAGGCCCATTTCGACGACGACGGTGTCGGGGCGGGCCGCCAGCAGGGTGTCGAGGGCCGTTGCCATCCAGGGGTGGCGGTGTTCGTCGCGGACGACGGCCACGATGCGACGGGGGCCGGCCGCGTCCAGGACCGCGCGTCCCGCGTGCTCCCCGGCGAAGCTGCCCGTCTCCGTGCCGGGGAGCAGACGGAAGAGTTCCGCCGCGACACCCCAGGGGGTCTCGTCGCCGACCGCAATATTGGCCATGGGGGTGAAGGCGGCGACGTAGGGCGGCTCGGTGAGCGGGGTGAAGTGCTCGGCGCCGGTCACCTTCAGGGCGCGACGGGCCGCGCGCAGGCCCACCTCGGCATCGGCGGTGCGTTCCGCATCCGGTGTGCCCGCCGTGGTGGTCCAGCGGGCCAGCGCCCGTACCCGTTCCGCCGCGTCCGCCAGGCGTTCCTCGGGGAGTTCGCCGGTGTGCACCGCCGAGACGAGGGCGTCGCGCAGGCGTCGTACCGTCTCGTCGTCGGCGAGGCCGCCGCCCACGCAGATCGCGTCGGCGCCGGCGGCCACGGCCAGGACGCTCCCCCGCTCGATGCCGTAGGTGCCCGCGATGGCCTGCATTTCCATGCCGTCGGTGACGATGAGGCCGTCGTAGCCGAGTTCGCCGCGCAGGAGACCGGTGAGGATCGTGCGCGAGAGCGTGGCCGGGCGGTCCGGATCCAGAGCCGGGACCAGGATGTGGGCGCTCATCGTGGCGCGGGTGCCGGCGGCGATGGCCGCGCGGAACGGGGCCAGTTCGCGGGAGTCCAGTACCGACGTGTCCACGTCGATGCGGGGCACGGCGTGGTGGGAGTCGACGGCCGTGTCGCCGTGGCCCGGGAAGTGCTTGGTGCAGGCGGCGACGCCGGCGGACTGCAGGCCGGTGACGTAGGCGGCGGTGTGCCGGGCGACCAGGTCGGTGTCGGCGCCGAAGGAGCGTACGCCGATCACCGGGTTCTCCGGATTCGAGTTCACGTCGGCGGACGGGGCCCAGTTGAGGTTCACCCCGCAGGCCGCCAGGCGGCGGCCCAGCTCGGCGGCCACCTCCTGGGTCAGCGCGACGTCGTCGACCGCGCCCAGCGCGTTGTTGCCGGGGAAGCTGGAGCCGGTGCGCACCTCCAGGCGGGTCACGTCCCCGCCCTCCTCGTCGATGGCGACGAGGACGTCATCGCGTTCGGCCCGCAACTGGGCGGTCAGGGCGGCCAGTTGCTCCGGCGAGGCGATGTTGCGGCCGAACAGGCCGACCGAGGCGAGGCCCTCGCCAAGGCGGCGCAGCAGCCAGTCGGGGGCGGTGGTGCCGGTGAAGCCCGGCTGCAGGACTGTCAGGGCGTCGCGGGTCAGGGTGTCTGTGCCGCGGGCGATTGTCGTCATCGGGTGGCGTTATCCCTTCACTGCGCCGGCGGTCAGGCCCGCGGCCATCTTGCGCTGGACGAGGAGGAACAGAACGACGATCGGCACGGCCATCATCGTGGCTCCGGCCATCATCGGGGCGTATTCGGTGCCGTGCTTGGTGGTGAAGTTGCCGAGCCAGACGGTCGCGGTCTGGTTCTTCTGGCTGAGCAGCATCAGGGCGTAGAGGTATTCGTTCCAGGCCTGGATGAAGCCGTAGACAGAGGTGGCGACCATGCCGGGGGCCAGGAGGGGGAAGACGACGCGGATGAAGGCGCCGGTGCGGGAGCAGCCGTCGACCATCGCCGCCTCCTCCAGCTCCCGCGGGATGTTGACGATGAAGCCGCGCAGCGTCCACACCGTGAAGGGGAGGATGAAGGTCAGGTACGTGATGATCAGGCCGGTGAGCTTGTCGTACTGCTCCAGGTCGTTGAGGAGCAGGAAGACCGGGATGATCATGGCGACCGCCGGGATCATCTGGACCGCGAGGATGCCGACGATCACGATCTTGCGGCCGCGGAAGGCGAACCGGGAGATGGCGAGCGCGGCCAGCATGCCGACGACGACGCCGATCATCACGACGGAGAGGGAGACGATCAGGCTGCGGCCGACGGGTCCCCAGAAGTCCGCGATGTCCATCGCCCGGCGGAAGTTGGAGAACGTGATGCCGGTCGGCAGCAGGCTCGGGTCGGGGTCGATGGCGTCCTTGGCCGGCTTGAAGGCCGTGTCGATCATCCAGTAGACGGGGAAGCCGGCGGTGAGGAAGACGAGCAGGCCGAGGAGGTTCCAGCCGGCCTTGGACTTCCGCGGCCGCGCGGTCGCAAGCGCGCTCATGCTGGTCATTCGACCTCTCCGATCTTCAGCATCTGACGCATGTAGACGGCGACCACGCCCAGCAGCAGCAGCACGGTGATCAGGGCGATCGCCGAGCCCTGCGCATAGTCGCTGACCACGAAGGCACGGTCGTACGAGTAGGTGGTCAGGAGCTGGAACTCGGCCTCCGGGTGGCCGTTTCGCATCACGAAGACCTGCGGGAAGACGCCCATGTCCCAGATGACCGACAGCGTCGTGAGCATCACGATGATGGGCTTGAGGATGGGCAGGGTGACGTAACGGAAGACGCCCCAGGCGCCCGCGCCGTCCAGCCGGGCCGCCTCCTCCAGCTCGCCCGGGACCTGGGTGAGGCCGGCGCTGAGGGTGATGACGACGAAGGGGACGGCTCCCCAGACCACCAGCAGCATGATCACGGCCAGGCCCTGCGGGCCGCTGGCGAACCAGTTGTGGCCGATCAGTTCCACGCCGGGGAGCTTGCTGAGGAGCGCGTTGAGGATGCCGTAGTCGGCGTCGAAGAGCCACTTGAAGACTGTGGTGGCGACGATGATCGGCATGCCCCAGCTGGCCACGAGGACGATGTTGACGAGCGTCTTCACCCAGCCGGAGACCCGCTGGAGGAGCAGCGCGATCAGCATGCCGAGGACCATCGTGAGGACGACCGCGCCGCCCGCGAACAGGATCGTCCGCAGCACGACCTGCCAGAACTCGCCGTCGTTCAGCACCCCGGTGAAGTTGTCGAACCCGACCCACTCGGCCGGCTGGAAGCCCCACAGCTGGGACTGCCCGAACTTCTGGAAGGAGAGGGTGACCAGCCGGACCAGCGGATAGCCCATGACCAGGCCGAGGACCAGCAGACAGGGGGCGAGCAGCAGCCAAGGGGTGCTGGCTCCGCGCGAAGTCCGGCCTCTGGACGGCTTGTTCGCGACGGCCGGTGGTGGTGGCGGCTGCCGCGGTGGCGGCACCTTGGCAGTGGTGGTCGTATCTGCGGCACTCATCGCGCGCTCCTCAGCGATCCCTCAGGTCGTACGAAAGCGAAGCCCGCACGGCAAGGTCGTACGGGAAGCAGGGCCCCGCCGCTCGGCCACCGAGGCCGTACGGGGCCCTGCTCTGAAGGTCACTTGGTGTTGATGACCTTGTCGATCGCGGCGTCCGCCTCCTTGGCGGCGGCCTCGACCGACTTCTTGCCGGTGCCGATCTCCTGCAGCATGGTCTGCAGGACCTGGGCCTTCTCGACCTGGCCCCAGCCGGGGGCCATCGGGACGAACCAGTTGGACTCGGCCGCGGTGGCCGGGACCGCGGTGGCCGGGTCGTTCTTCAGGGTCGCGAGGTCCGTCTTGTTGTTGGGCAGGTTGCCCTTGGCCATCAGGCCCTTCTGGCCGGAGGGACCGGTGAAGGCGTTGATCCACTCGGCGGCGACGGCCTGCGCCTTGGACTTGACCGGGACCGCAAGGTCCGAACCGCCCAGGAACACGGGCATGTTCTTGCCGGACGGTCCCGGCATCACGAAGTTCTCGAGGTTGTCCTTGAGCTTGCCGGTCTTGTCGTTCTTCGGGTCGGCGGAGGTCGCACCCTCCCACGCGGCGCCGAAGATCATGCCGGACTTGCCCTGGCCGTAGACGATGTAGCGGTCGGACTCGTCCTTGGTCTTGTCGCCGTGCATGTACTTGTCCACGACGTTCTTGAACTCGGTGAGGCCCTTGATGGACTCCGGCGAGGAGAGGCTGCCCTTCCACTGGCCGCCGTCCTCCTCGGCGATGGAGCCGCCGGCGTCGTAGACGAAGGACATGGCCGCGTACCAGTCACGGGTGGGCTGGTACCAGGCGGAGAACTTGCTGCCCTCCTTCTTCTGCACCTTGTCGAGGGCGGCGGTGAGTTCGGGGTATGTCTTCGGCGGGGTCTTGACGCCGGCCGAGGCGAAGAGGTCCTTGCGCCAGTTGGCGACGCGGCCGCCCGCGTAGTACGGGACGCCGTAGGTCTTGCCGGAGTACGTCACCGAGGCCTTGAGGCCGTCCAGCCAGGCGGAGGAGTTGGCGAACTTCGAGGCGTCGACGGGGGCGAAGGCACCCTTGACCATGTAGCTGAGCATCTCGGTGTTGCCCATCTCGACCACGTCCGGCGCCTTGTCGGTGGCGAGGACGGCGTCGAGCTTGGTGTTCTTGTCCGGCCAGCCGTAGTACTCGTGGTTGATCTTGATACCGGGGTGCTTCTTCTTCACCGCGGCGTCGGCGGCCTTCACCAGGTCCGGCCAGTTGTTCTGGGCGTCGACGGTGAGCCAGACGGTCAGCTCCTTGGCGTCCGCGCCGCTGTTGGAAGAGCCGTTGTCGTCGTTGCCCCCGCATGCCGCGATGGAGACCATCATGCCCGCGATACCGATCGCGGCTGTCAGCTTGCGCTTCACGCCACCCTCCTCAGGGATGCCCCCCCGGTACCGCATATGGGGCCGGGACTGGACCAATGGTGTAGACCAGTACCGGGAGCTTGGACCAGACCAACACGCCTGTCAAGGGTGCTCGAAACCCCTCCGACCAGCCGTTATGCGACCTACATATGCAGGGACCTTTAAGTAAGAAGCCAGCGAAATCACCGACCCCGGAGTACTCTCGTCCGCTAGACCACTCGCCTCTATGGACTAGACCAAAAGAGATGGCGGCGGTATACAGAAGGGATCACGATGTGACCCGCATCCGGAGCCGGGAAGGCAGAGCATGAGCACCGACGTCAGCAGTGCGGAAAACGAGGGTGGAGCGAGTGTCCGTACCGCGCGCGTGCCCAAGTACTACCGCCTGAAGAAGCACCTGCTCGACATGACGGAGACGCAGTCTCCCGGCACCCCGGTACCGCCCGAGCGCACCCTGGCCGCCGAGTTCGACACCTCCCGCACGACGGTGCGCCAGGCACTCCAGGAGCTGGTGGTCGAGGGCCGGCTGGAGCGGATCCAGGGCAAGGGCACGTTCGTCGCCAAGCCGAAGGTCTCGCAGGCGCTCCAACTCACCTCGTACACCGAGGACATGCGCGCGCAGGGCCTGGAACCCACCTCGCAGCTCCTGGACATCGGCTACATCACCGCCGACGACCGCCTCGCCGAACTCCTCGACATCACCGCCGGCGGCCGGGTGCTCCGTATCGAACGCCTCCGCATGGCCAACGCCGAACCGATGGCCATCGAGACGACCCACCTGAGCGCGAAGCGCTTCCCGGCGCTGCGCAGGTCGCTGGTCAAGTACACGTCCCTCTACACGGCGTTGGCCGAGGTCTACGACGTCCATCTCGCCGAGGCCGAGGAGACCATCGAGACCTCCCTGGCCACCCCGCGCGAGGCGGGCCTGCTCGGCACCGACGTGGGCCTGCCGATGCTGATGCTCTCCCGCCACTCACTGGACCGGGAGGGGCAGCCGGTGGAGTGGGTGCGGTCCGTCTACCGGGGCGACCGCTACAAGTTCGTGGCACGCCTGAAGCGGCCTCAGGACTAAGCGGCCTTGGCGAAGGCCGTGCGGTACCGCGCCCCGTAAGGGGCGCGGGGAACTGCGCGACCGGCCACAACGGCGCCGCAGCCGATCGACGGCATCACGGCACTCCCAACGGCACTCCCAGCGGAGCGCCGACGCACGCGGTGTAGCGCAACTGCCGCTCCTGTTCTACGTTCCTCCCGTCGCCGCATGGACGGGAGGACATCCCAGTGCGTACCGCGAACGTCCGCTCCATCGTCATCTGGACCCTCGTCGCTCTGGTCGGAGCGGCGGGCTGGTCCGTGCTCGCGCTCTCCCGGGGTGAGAACGTCTCGGCCGCCTGGATGGTGGCGGCCGCCCTCGGCTCGTACGCGATCGCCTATCGCTTCTACGCGAAGTTCATCGCGTACAAGGTGCTCAAGGTCGACGGCACCCGGGCCACTCCGGCCGAACGGCTCAACAACGGCATCGACTTCCACCCCACCGACCGCCGCGTCCTGCTGGGCCACCACTTCGCGGCGATCGCCGGCGCCGGACCGCTCGTCGGCCCGGTCCTGGCCGCACAGATGGGCTATCTGCCCGGCACGGTCTGGATCATCGCCGGCGTCGTCTTCGCCGGCGCGGTCCAGGACATGGTCGTGCTGTTCTTCTCCACACGGCGGGACGGGCGCTCGCTCGGCCAGATGGCCCGCGAGGAGATCGGCCCCTTCGGCGGCGCGGCCGCGCTGATCGCCGCCTTCGCCATCATGATCATCCTGCTCGGGGTGCTGGCCCTGGTCATCGTCAACGCCCTGGCCGCCTCGCCCTGGGGCACCTTCTCCATCGCCATGACCATCCCGATCGCCCTGCTGATGGGCTTCTACCTGCGGGTGCTGCGTCCGGGCCGGGTCGCCGAGGTCTCGCTGATCGGCGTGGCACTGCTGCTGCTCGCGCTGGTCGCCGGCCGCTGGGTCGCCGAGTCGTCGTGGGCCGACACGTTCACGCTCGCGCCCTCGACGCTGGTCATCTGGCTGGTGGCGTACGGCTTCATCGCCTCGATCCTGCCGGTGTGGATGCTGCTCGCGCCGCGCGACTACCTGTCCACGTTCATGAAGATCGGCACGATCGTGCTGCTCGCGCTGGGCGTGGTCATCGCACTGCCGACGCTGAAGATGGACGCGGTCACGGACTTCGCCTCGCGCGGCGACGGGCCGGTCTTCGCGGGCTCCCTCTTCCCCTTCGTCTTCATCACCATCGCCTGCGGGGCGCTGTCCGGCTTCCACGCGCTCATCTCGAGCGGTACGACGCCGAAGATGATCCAGAAGGAGACGCAGGTCCGGATGATCGGCTACGGCTCCATGCTGATGGAGTCGTCGGTCGCGATCATGGCGCTGCTGGCGGCGAGCATCATCGACCCGGGACTGTACTTCGCGATGAACGCGCCGGCCGGCGCCATCGGCACCACGGTCCAGAACGCCTCGCAGGTGGTGACCGGTTGGGGCTACGCCATCTCCCCGGACGACCTCGCCCGGGCCGCGCAGCGCGTGGAGGAGACGACCCTGCTGTCCCGCACCGGCGGCGCCCCGACGCTCGCCGTGGGCGTCTCGGAGATCTTCTCCAAGGTCACCGGCGGCGGCCTCAGGGCCTTCTGGTACCACTTCGCGATCATGTTCGAGGCGCTGTTCATCCTGACCGCGCTGGACGCCGGTACGCGCGTGGGCCGGTTCATGCTCCAGGACATGCTGGGCAACGTCATCCGGCCGTTCAAGAACGTGAGCTGGAAGCCGGGCCTGGTCATCACCAGCGGAATCGTGTGCGCGCTGTGGGGCTACTTCCTGTGGGTCGGCGTCCACGAACCCCTGGGCGGGATCAACCAGCTCTTCCCGATCTTCGGCATCTCCAACCAGCTGCTCGCCGCGGTCGCGCTGGCCGTCTGCACGACCCTGCTGGTGAAGTCCGGGCGCCTCAAGTGGGCCTGGATCACCGGGGTTCCGCTCGCCTGGGACGCCACGGTCACGCTGACGGCGAGCTACCAGAAGGTGTTCTCCAGCGACCCCAAGGTCGGCTTCTTCAAGCAGCGGTCCGTGTTCCAGGACGCCATCGACGCCGGGAAGGTGCTGCCGCCCGCCAAGAACATGGACGACATGCACACCGTGGTCACCAACTCCACGGTGGACGGCGTCCTTTCGGCGGTCCTGGCCGTCCTGATCGTCGTGGTGATCGCGGACGCCCTGCGGGTCTGCGTCCGGCATGTACGCCGCCCCGCGCTGTCCACGCTGAGCGAGTCGCCGTACGTCGAGTCGAAGATCATCGCACCGGCCGGGCTGATCCCGACCAGGGCGGAGAAGGAGGAGGAGCGCCGTGAGGTCGTCGGTACTGCTGCGCCGGGCGATTAGGGGTGTGCGCTGGTATGTGCGGGAGCTGACCGACGAGTCGGCGTACGACCGCTACGTGGCGCACGTGCGCAAGGACCACCCGGTCGCGGAGGTGCCGTCCCGGCGCGAGTTCGAACGCATGCGGACCGACCGTCAGGAGGAGGACCCGCGGCAGGGCTTCCGCTGCTGCTGAAGGCTGCCGCTTCCGTACCACCGTCCCTTCGCCGTCGCTTCCGCACCACCGTGTCCTCGCCGTCACTTCCGCGGCCGTTTCCGCGCTGCCGCTGACACCGATGTCGGGCTTTCACGGAATCGACATACCGATATGCGGACGAGGTCTTCCGCTGTCGCGACACCGTGACCTAGATTGCCTGCGCGTTACACAGGTGATCACAGGTGAGCAGTGAGGGGACGGAGCCGCGATATGTCTGATGTGTCCGAAGCGAGACCACCGGTGGTGACACCGGTCCGGGTGGTCATCGCCGTCTGTCTCGTGGCGCCCTTCGTGGCGATGCTGTGGGTGGGCTCCTACGCCAAGACCGACCCGGCGTTCATCGGCATCCCGTTCTTCTACTGGTACCAGATGCTGTGGGTGCTGATCTCCACGGCACTCACGATGACCGCGTACAAGCTGTGGCAGCGTGACCAGCGCGCCCGCGCCTCGCAGAAGGGCGGTGCGCCGGAATGAACAACGGCGTGAACGGCGTCGCACTCGGCGTCTTCATCTTCTTCTTCATCGCCGTCACGGCCATGGGCTTCCTGGCCGCACGCTGGCGCAAGGCCGAGAACGAGCAGAGCCTCGACGAATGGGGCCTGGGCGGACGGTCGTTCGGCACCTGGGTCACCTGGTTCCTGCTCGGCGGCGACCTGTACACGGCGTACACCTTCGTCGCGGTACCCGCGGCGATCTACGCGGCGGGCGCGGCCGGATTCTTCGCGGTGCCGTACACCATCCTCGTCTACCCGCTGATCTTCACCTTCCTGCCGCGGCTGTGGTCGGTGTCGCACAAGCACGGATACGTGACGACCTCGGACTTCGTGCGCGGCCGCTTCGGCTCGAAGAGTCTGTCGCTGGCGGTCGCCGTCACCGGCATCCTCGCCACGATGCCGTACATCGCGCTCCAACTGGTCGGCATCCAGGCCGTACTGGACGTGATGGGCGTGGGCGGCGGCGAGAACACCAACTGGTTCGTGAAGGACCTGCCGCTGCTGATCGCGTTCGGCGTACTGGCGGCCTACACCTACTCCTCGGGTCTGCGGGCCCCCGCGCTGATCGCGTTCGTGAAGGACGGCCTGATCTACCTCGTCATCGCGGTGGCGATCATCTACATCCCGATCAAGCTGGGCGGCTTCGACGACATCTTCGCGAAGGCGGGCGACGCGTTCGCACAGACGAACCCGGCGACGGGCAAGCCGCGCGGTGCACTGGCCCCGGCGGAAGCGGGCCAATGGACGTACGCCACGCTGGCGTTGGGCTCCGCGCTCGCGCTCTTCATGTACCCGCACTCGATCACGGCGACGCTCTCGTCCCGCAGCCGTAACGTGATCCGCCGCAACACCACGATCCTGCCGCTGTACTCCCTGATGCTGGGCCTGCTCGCGCTGCTGGGCTTCATGGCGATCGCGGCCGGAGTCAAGGTCACCAACGGGCAGTTGGCGATCCCGCAGCTGTTCGAGAACATGTTCCCGAGTTGGTTCGCGGGCGTGGCCTTCGCGGCGATCGGCATCGGCGCCCTCGTCCCCGCGGCCATCATGTCGATCGCGGCCGCGAACCTCTTCACCCGCAACATCTACAAGGACTTCATCAAGCCGGACGCGACGCCGGCCCAGGAGACCAAGGTCTCCAAGCTGGTCTCGCTGCTGGTGAAGGTGGGCGCGCTGGTCTTCGTCCTCACCATGGACAAGACGGTGGCGATCAACTTCCAGCTCCTTGGCGGCATCTGGATCCTGCAGACCTTCCCGGCCCTGGTCGGCGGCCTGTTCACCCGCTGGTTCCACCGCTGGGCGCTGCTCGCGGGCTGGGCGGTCGGCATGGTCTACGGCACCCTCGCCGCGTACGGCGTCGCCTCGCCGACGCAGAAGCACTTCGGCGGCTCGGCGAAGGAGATCCCCGGGATCGGGGAGATCGGGTACATCGGCCTGACGGCCTTCGTCCTGAACGTGGTCGTGACGGTGGTCCTCACCTTCGTCCTCAAGGCGGTGAAGGCCCCGGAGGGCGTCGACGAGACCAAGCCGGAGGACTACACGGCGGACGCGGGCGACGCGGGCGTGCAGGTGGAGCTGCCGCCGGCGACGGCTGGGGCTTCGCACTGAGCGCTCCGCCGGCTGTGCCGGTTTGCGGCTCCGCCGCGGGGCCGCGATGTGCCGTCGATCGTCTACCGCGCCGTCGTGGCTGGTCGCGCAGTTCCCCGCGGCCCTTCAGGCGCTGCCGAACCGCGGCGGGCCTCACCCGAGCTACGTAGCGGTTACGTTCACCGACGGGCCGCCGGAGAAATCCGGCGGCCCGTTGTCGTACCCGTCCGGCACACTCGGCCCATGGACATCATGATCCGGCCTGCGGAACCCGGCGAGTACCAGAGCCTCGGTGAGATCACCGCCCAGGCCTACCTCCAGGACGGCCTGCTGACCTTCGGCGAGAGCGACTGGTACCTCGGCGAACTGCGCGACGTGGCCAAGCGGGCCGCCGCGGCCGACGTGCTGGTCGCCGTGGCGGACGGAGAGGTGCTCGGCGGAGTCACCTTCGTCCCGTCCGGCGGGCCCATGGCCGACATCGCCCGGCCCGGGGAGGCGGAGATACGGATGCTCGCGGTCGCCCAGGGGGCGCGTGGACGCGGGACCGGCGAGGCGCTCGTGCGGGCATGTGTCGAGCGGGCACGGACCGCGGAGACCTGCACGGGCCTCGTCCTGTCGACCCAGCACATGATGCACGCCGCCCACCGCATCTACGAGCGCCTGGGCTTCGCCCGCGCACCCGAGCGGGACTGGAGGCCGATCCCCGACCGCACCGACCTCACGCTGCTCACTTATGAGTTGACGTTCTGACACGCTCCGAAGTCGCCACGACACAACATATGGGGGTGCTGTCCTCACCCGGCACAAGATGTATGCTCATGCTCGCTGTCGCCGCAGGGGAATCCGGTGCGAATCCGGAACTGTCCCGCAACGGTGTACCCATGCGTGTTCGCACGCGTATGGGCGTCAGTCCGAGGACCTGCCGACAGCGCGCCCGGCCGCCGTGGTCCGGGTGCCATGACGTCCGGGCCTCGTGGAATGGGCCGGGGACGCGACGCCGTGCGCGCTCGTGACTGCCCCCTGCCCTCCGCAAGGCCCCGTGCCGAGCGAGGGAGAGCCCCACGTGACCATCGCGCCAGCCGAACCGGCTTCAGCGACATCGCCCGCGACACCGGCGGAAACGGACGGTCCCGGTACGGACGGTCCCGGTACCGCCCTGCTGCGGACCCTGGCCGAGCTGACCGCCGACCTCCCCGACGCCGACCCCGGCCGGGTCGCCGCGGCCGCGCTGCGCGGCCGGTCCGCGAACGCGGACGAGACCGAGTTGCGCGAACTGGCCATGGAAGCGGCCGCCGGCCTCATCTCGGAGGATCCCGCGTACTCGCGGCTGGCCGCCCGCCTGCTCACGATCAGCATCGCCGCGGAGGCCGCCTCGCAGGGCGTCACGTCCTTCACCGGGTCGGTCGCCGTCGGCCACCGGGAAGGACTCGTCGCCGACCGCACGGCGGAGTTCGTCCGCGTCCACGCCGCACGCCTCGACGCGCTCGTCGACCTTCAGGCCGACGACCGCTTCGGCTACTTCGGCCTGCGCACGCTCCACAGCCGTTACCTGCTCCGGCACCCGATCACCCGCCGGGTGATCGAGACGCCCCAGCACTTCATGCTGCGGGTCGCGAGCGGCCTCGCCGAGGACGACACGACCCGGTCCGTGGACGAAGTCGCCGCGCTCTACCGCCTGATGAGCCGCCTCGACTACCTGCCCTCCTCCCCCACCCTCTTCAACTCCGGTACCCGGCACCCGCAGATGTCGTCCTGCTACCTCCTCGACTCTCCGCTGGACGAGCTGGACTCCATCTACGACCGCTACCACCAGGTCGCCCGCCTCTCGAAGCACGCCGGCGGCATCGGCATCGCGTACTCCCGCATCCGCAGCCGCGGTTCACTGATCCGCGGCACCAACGGGCACTCCAACGGCATCGTCCCGTTCCTCAAGACCCTCGACGCCTCGGTCGCCGCCGTGAACCAGGGCGGCCGGCGCAAGGGTGCCGCCGCCGTCTACCTGGAGACCTGGCACTCCGACATCGAGGAGTTCCTGGAGCTGCGCGACAACACCGGTGAGGACGCCCGCCGTACGCACAACCTGAACCTCGCGCACTGGATCCCGGACGAGTTCATGCGCCGGGTCAACGCGGACGAGCTGTGGTCGCTGTTCTCGCCGGCCGACGTGCCGGAGCTGGCGGACCTGTGGGGCGAGGAGTTCGACGCGGCGTACCGCAGGGCGGAGGCGGAGGGACTGGCCCGCAGGACCATCCCGGCCCGCGACCTCTACGGCCGCATGATGCGCACCCTCGCGCAGACCGGCAACGGCTGGATGACCTTCAAGGACGCCGCCAACCGCACCGCCAACCAGACGGCCGAGCCGGGCCATGTCGTCCACTCCTCCAACCTCTGCACGGAGATCCTGGAGGTCACCGACGACGGCGAGACGGCGGTGTGCAACCTGGGGTCGGTCAACCTGGGAGCCTTCGTCGACCGGGCGGCCGGCGACCTCGACTGGGAGCGGCTGGACGAGACGGTCCGCACGGCCGTCACCTTCCTGGACCGCGTGGTCGACATCAACTTCTACCCCACCGAGCAGGCCGGCCGCTCGAACGCGCGCTGGCGCCCCGTCGGCCTCGGTGCGATGGGCCTCCAGGACGTCTTCTTCAAGCTGCGCCTGCCCTTCGACTCCCCCGAGGCCAAGGCCCTGTCCACCCGGATCGCCGAGCGCATCATGCTCGCCGCGTACGAGGCCTCCGCCGACCTCGCCGAGCGGAGCGGCCCGCTGCCGGCCTGGGAGAAGACCCGTACGGCGAAGGGCATCCTGCACCCCGACCACTACGACGTGGAGCTGACCTGGCCGGAGCGCTGGACGGCGCTACGGGAACGTATCGCCGAAGTCGGCATGCGCAACTCGCTGCTCCTCGCCATCGCCCCCACCGCCACCATCGCGTCCATCGCGGGTGTGTACGAGTGCATCGAGCCGCAGGTGTCGAACCTCTTCAAGCGGGAGACGCTGTCCGGCGAGTTCCTCCAGGTCAACTCCTACCTGGTCGACGAGTTGAAGCAGCTCGGCGTGTGGGACGCCCGCACCCGCGAGGCGCTGCGCGAGGCCAACGGCTCGGTGCAGGACTTCGCCTGGATCCCGGCGGACGTCCGCGCCCTGTACCGCACCGCGTGGGAGATCCCGCAGCGCAGCCTGATCGACATGGCCGCGGCCCGCACCCCGTACCTGGACCAGTCACAGTCCCTGAACCTGTTCCTGGAGACGCCGACCATCGGCAAGCTCTCCTCGATGTACGCGTACGCCTGGAAGCAGGGCCTGAAGACGACGTACTACCTGCGCTCGCGCCCGGCGACGAGGATCGCCCGCGCGGCGCAGGCAACCGTCCCCGCGCAACAGGCGGCCGACCCCGATGCGGTCGCCTGCTCCCTTGAGAACCCCGAGTCCTGCGAGGCCTGCCAGTAATGTCCACCCGTTCCCAGAACCTTCTCGACCCGGGCTTCGAGCTGACCCTGCGC